>Ga0209063_1000362_pt1 | contig 33838 bp, 24 predicted proteins | sample KloWWTmeKNB19Kit_FD_187177 | JGI IMG/M metagenome (GOLD analysis project Ga0209063, IMG submission 187177) | Active sludge microbial communities from Klosterneuburg, Austria, studying microevolution and ecology of nitrifiers - Klosterneuburg... | ecosystem: Engineered > WWTP > Aerobic digester >... | reverse complement strand
GGTGCAGGATGATTATCTGGATGCATTTGGTGACCCTCAAAAATTTGGCAAACAGGTAGGGGGTGATATTCTGGCCAATAAGAAAACATTCCTGCTTATCCATGCAATGGAGTCAGCCTCCGTTGGCCAGCAAAAAGAATTAAGTAAGCTTCTTAATGGGAATGAGGCAGGAAAAGTTGAGAATGTATTACAGATATTCAGAGATTGTAAAGTGGATGAATGGGCTTTACAGTTAAAAAACAGATACCTTGACGAAGCCTTTGCGCATCTAGAGGATATTGCCGTATTATCAAAGAGAAAAGAGCCCTTAAAAGAGCTGGCGCATTTCCTTGTTCAGCGGCAACATTAACATATGTGGAAACTTAGTTTCCGGCTACCAATTTTTTCCCTATTTTGACAAATTAAAAACCAACTGGCTGATGTCAAATTCATTATTCCGTCGTAAATCTATTGATAAGATTGTGCATGATGTTGATCTTCCTGCAGATGATATTCATAGTCATGGATTGAAACGGGTGTTAACCGTTAAGGATCTTACATTCTTTGGTATTGCCGCCATTATCGGAGCCGGCAGTTTCAGTAGCCTGGGAGGTGCAGTATTTAATGGTGGGCCGGGTGTTGTTATTTTGTTTGTAATAACAGGGATTGCCTGTGCTTTTACAGCTTTTTGTTATTCAGAATTTGCAAGCCGGATCCCTGTAGCTGGAAGCGCTTATACCTATGCCTATGCAAGTTTTGGGGAATTATTTGCCTGGATAATTGGCTGGGCGCTGATCATGGAATATTCTATCGGTAACATTTATGTAGCATTTAGCTGGAGTGATTACTTCACCTCTTTTTTGCATAAAACCAATATTCATATACCCGATTATCTTACCTGCAGTTACATTGAGGCAAAGAAAGCCGTTGCAGAAGGGTCTTCAAACCTGGAATTATCAGGTGCCTGGAATTCAGCTCCGAAAATTGGGGGGATGAGGATGATATTTGATCTGCCTGCTATCATAATAAATCTCCTGATTACATATCTCGTTTACAGAGGAATCAAAGAAAGCCGGAATTTCAGCAATGTGATGGTGATCTTAAAATTGGCCATTGTTGGTTTGGTGGTGCTGGTGGGTGGATACCTTGTTTTTTCAAATGGACTGACTTTTAACTGGATGCCATCCAATGAAGAGGGAATACGTTCATTTATGCCTAATGGATTTAGCGGGGTGATGATGGCAGTAAGCGGAGTATTCTTTGCATATATTGGGTTTGATGCCGTAAGTGTATTGGCCGAAGAAAGTAAAAACCCGCAAAGAGATTTACCGAGGGGCATGATTCTTTCGCTGGTTATTTGCACTATTGTCTATATCCTCCTTACGCTGGTACTTACAGGTGCTGTTCATTATAAAAAATTTGATGGCATTGGAGACCCGCTGGCTTTTATCTTTGAAAAGGAAAATCTCAATATTGGTTGGATGCAGATTTTAGTTTCTATCGTTGCTGTAGTGGCCATGACCAGTGTTCTCCTTGTTTTTCAAATGGGACAACCCCGTATCTGGATGAGCATGAGCAGGGATGGACTGATGCCCCCCGTTTTTCAGAAAATACATTCTAAGTTCAAAACACCTTCCTTTGCAACGATTGTTACAGGATTGGTAGTAGGTGTACCCATTTTATTTACGGACAAAACTTTTGTACTTGATTTTACCAGTATTGCCACGTTGTTTGCTTTTGTACTGGTCTGCGGCGGCGTATTGTTAATACCCCGGAAAGAAAAGGTAGCAGGCCAGTTCTCACTTCCTTATATCAATGGGCAGTTTATATTTCCTTTAATCATTGCCGGAGTTTTCATTTTATTTGTCCTGCTTGGAAAAGGATACCTTGCTGATATGGTCAACTTTGATTTTTCTGCCAATGAAGATTATATTAACGGAAAGTCAAGTTTTATGGATCTGGCCACCCCTAAAATATCTTTGATTATTTTTTGGATTATTTGTATTCTTCTCTCTATTCTTACAGTTATTAAAAAGTACTCACTTATACCGTTAATGGGAGTGGTTACCTGTTTGTATTTACTGACAGGAATGACCAAGAGTAACTGGGTCTGGTTCATGAGTTGGCTGATACTAGGAGTAATTATCTATTTTGCATATGGGTATAAAAAAAGTAAACTGGCTCCACCAGTAGTTTAGTTAAAAAAATAGTTTTATAGAATTGAGTTGTACATGGATATGTGCAACTCTTTTTTTTGAGAGCTATTGCAGCCAGATTTTGTAAATTTGTAGTTCCCTTTATAAATAAAGGACCAGCGTATGAAGTACCAGATAGGTGATATTGTGCTGCTTCTTCACTCAAATGAAGAAGGAAGGATTGTCGATTTAATCAATGACCAGATGCTGATGGTGGATGTGAAGGGAATAACCTTTCCTGTATATAAAGACCAGGTTGATTTTCCTTATTTTAAAAGATTTTCAGAGAAAAAGATATTGAGTACTAAAAAAGAAAAAAAATACATTGATGATGTACGAAAAGAAAAACCAGAAATGAGACCCAGAACTGAAGACGGGGTCTGGCTTACTTTTTTACCCGTAATGGACACTGATGAATTTGGAGATGTTGTGGTGGAGGAGTTGAAACTGCATTTAGTTAACCATACCCGGACAGCATTTAATTTTATTTATAAGCTGCATTTTTTTGGTGTACCTGATTTTGAACTGAAGAATACTATTCAGCCATTTGAAGATTTCTACCTGCATGATATTGAATTTGCCAGCCTGAATGACAGCCCTTCCTTTGACTTTGAGTTTTCTTTAGTACAGCCTGCCAGAAACAAGGAAACTCATTACGAAACATCGGTCAGGTTAAAGCCCAAACAACTCTTTGCTAAAATTGAAGAATTAAAGAAGAAAAATCTTGCTACTTTTTCACAGCTCCTTTTCGAAAATTATCCGGATAAGGTGCATGATGACAAAGTGGAGATGGGTAAACTAGCTGCAAAAGGATATAAGATTTATGAGGCTTCAGAGGCCCGGAAACATTTGGAGCCTGCCCGCAGTGTAGTGGATCTTCATATTGAAAAATTGACAGATAACTGGCGACGGATGAGTAATTATGAGATTGTAAGCCTCCAGTTAAAGACTTTTGATAAGTACTATGATCTTGCTTTAGCGCATCACCAGCCTTCCCTGATCATCATTCATGGGGTAGGAGAAGGAAAGCTGAGGGATGAGATACATGATAAACTCCGACTCAAACGGGAGGTGAAGTCATTTGTTAATCAGTATCACCCCAATTTTGGATATGGGGCTACTGAAATATTCTTTCAATACTGATTTTCATGGTTATTTTTGTAATACTACAAGCCAGGCTATCGACTCGGCTATTTTAGTTGGGTAGGAAAGTCCGGACAACACAGAGCAATGCACCGGTGAAGAGCCGGCTGACTGGTAACAGTCAAGAGACAGTGCCACAGAAAATAACTATCCCGGTGCAAATCGGGACAAAGGTGAAAACGTAGGGTAAGAGCCTACGGCTTTTGGTGGTAACACTAATTGCGGGTAAACCTTGCATGTTGAAATGCCACATATAGTACCGTTTTGAGGACTGCTCGTCCAAGGTACAGGGTAGGCAGATTGATCCCGGTGGGTAACTGCCGGGACAGATAAATGATAGCCCAAGACAGAATCCGGCTTACCGGCTTGTAGTTTTTTATTTTATCATATTTCCGATATAGCCGCCAACTTCCATTAACCACGCAATTCCCAGGTGTACTATTAACCCTCCCCAGATAGAACGGGTATTATACACAATTACCCCAAGGAGTATTCCTCCAAAATAAGAACTGATACATTCTCCCAAAGGTTTGCCAAAATGAATGGTACAATAAAAAACAGCCATCGGCAGGATTGTATCCCTGCCTGCCCATTTTATAAAGGCGAGTATCAAAAAACCACGAAAGAACAATTCAGTTGTAAAAAAATCACTTCCGTAGGATAGTTCAAAAAGTAATTGATGCCACCAATCGATTTTTTTTTCATTCGCTACTTCTGCAATTGCTTTAAGTTTTGGATAAGTAATAAGAAAATCAGTTTGGGTGGATGCTGCGGCAATGAATGGAATCATTATAATCAACATTAAAAGATATGGCTTAAGCTTGAAATTCTTTTTTGTTAATCCATAAAATGGTTCTTCTTTATCAAAGATTCTCCATATGAGCAACAGTAAAGCTGTTACAATAACCAGTAAAAGAGGCCAGTAAAGGATATGGTTCCAGTAATGATCCCAGTTTTTATCCGGGGAAATGATAAAACTGATTGTAAGACTGTTCTTAACAGAAAAGATCGCAGGGGCCAGCAGAATAAGAAATAGAAAAACTGGAGATATCGTCATCTTTCCTTTTCTATATATGTGAAGCACCAAATGGGGAAGGGCAAAGGCAACCCCGAAGACTGCATACCATAGAATAAGTTTAACGGCAAGTGAACTTTTATTTTGGATAAATTCATTGATCCCAAAATAGTAATTCGAGACAACAAGGGTGGCTGTAAAAATGGAAACCAGTATTAGAACCTGTTTATTGGTTTCGTAGAAATACCCCTTTAAATAGTTAATGATAACCTGCATTTAAAGAGTAAAATAAAATAATTTATCCTTCTTTAAACTTTCTTGCTCTGTTTAGTTCCAAAGTTTCGTTAATAATTTATAAACAAAAAGTATAGCCATGAAAACTTTATCACTAAACCGGATTACAGTTACTGCGTTTGCAGTATTATTCTCATTTTTTCTGATATCCTGTCAGAAAGAAAACAGTCTCTCTACCACCGCTGATACATTAACAGAAGAAGAAGCAGCAAATTTTTCTGATGAGAGCAGCCAGGCGGAAGCCAGCTTCGATGATGCAGAAGATGTAAGTATGATAGCCGCAGAAGAAGAAGGCGATGCAAGTATGTATGGCCGTTCTGCTGATGCCAGTGGTCGTTTGTTGCCCGCTTTTGCAGAACTACGTTTACGCCTCGGACCTTGTGCAGTCATTACGGTTACACCGAATGACAGCACCTATCCAAAAACCATTACCATTGATTTCGGGCCTAATGGTTGCCTCTGTGCTGATGGTAAATACCGGAGAGGAGCGATTGTTATTCACCTGACAGCCCCTATCCGAAGACCGGGAGCTGTAATGACAATTACCTTTGTTGATTTCTACCTGAACCGTGCTCATATAGAGGGTACAAAAGTACTCAGTAACCTGAGTGAGAATGGGAATATTAAATTTACTGTACAGGTTACAGGCGGGAAAGTAACTTTTCCAAACGGAAGAGGATACAAGTATGATGGTATCAAGTATGTGAAACAAATTCAGGGAGGTAACACCCGTCCGATCCGCGACGATGCGTATAGTATTGAAGGAAGATCAAAAACAGAATTCAATGGTGGCCTGGTAGTCAACCTGAACACAGAATCTCCGTTGATCAAGAAAGTTGTTTGTCCCTGGATCAGCAACGGCGTATTGAAAATAAAGATAAACAGCAGGGTGTTGTTCCTTGACTATGGTGCTCCAAATAATGGTAACTGTGATAACAAGGCGATGCTTACCTGGAATAATGGCAATAATCAAAGACTGATAACCTTACCTTAATTTCTATGAACTGGTTTGTAAAGTCCTTCTGCTTTGCAGAGGGACTTTTTATATTTGCAACATGCGTTATATAGTATTTATTGTGTTCACCATGTTCCTTTCTTGTCAGCATGCTTCAAAAAATGAGAACCTGCATAAAATAGTAAGTGGTAATTGGTTTATATTATATCCGGAGGAAGATCTTTTGAATAAAAAGCAGGATAGTATTTATGCAGTCATCCAGGATTCATTAACCGGTCTTAAATGTTTAAAATTGATCCGTTTTTCAGAAAATGGCGTCTTTAACCAGATAGACAGTGTTAATATAAAAGGCAACTGGACTATCAAAGAAGAAAATAACCTCATTGTTTATGATGGTGGAAGGGGCTTTGGGAGTTTTAAATCTGTTTTCTCTGGTTTTAAAGATGGGGTGTTACGATTAACAGAAGTTGTCAATATGGGGGGACAACGTTTGAAATTGATCTGGCACCTGAAGAAGATTGATAAAGGTTATGCAACAAAACTGTTTGATGAAGAGTATAATAGATGGAGGAGGAGGCCAGATCGCATTGAATCGGATGATGAATTAAAAGAACGGGTATTCAAAATGGTGGAATATTACTCAACGTATTTCCAATTAATTGCTGATGAATCTTCTTATTTCATTCCGGGAAGGATAATACTGCCGGTTAATTTTTATCGGCATGGTATAAGCCTGAAAAAGTTTGATGACCAAAGTAAGTTTGCATCTTTTTTTTATACAAATGAGCAGGCCAAAATGGCTTATCTTTTCCTGGAGGCTGCTTATGATAATGCCAAACTTGATATTCCTGAAAAGAAAAGTTACAGTGCAGAATATTCATTGATGTTAAAAGAGATTGCCCAAAACCTGGAAAAATAATTATTGCTGCTAAAGAAGTGCTTCTCCGTTTATTTACTCAATATGATAACTTATTAATGTGCACACCTGTTGCAGCATAATATGCGGAGAACCCATAGGAGCTTTTTCCTGGATATATTTAACAACACCGACACCAGGCTTGAAATAAACCTGGTCTTTACGGTAGTTCCGGGCATTTTTTTCGAAGTAAACATAATCGCTGAATGAACCAGCAGGTGTTTTAATAGTTTCCTGCATTTTAAGTGAACGACCCATCGCGGCCGCATCTTCAAAACTGGCAAGATATCGGATGGAATCACCGGGGAAAAGGCTAAAATCTTTCTTTACATCAACAATTCCGGGTGTGAAGAATCGATCTTCAATTTTGAAGAAGGCGGAATCATTGGCATATAATTTATCCGGAAGACCAATTGAAATATTGCTTTCCCACCAAACGAGTTCATCAGAAAGGGATTTCCAGGTTTTGTGAAACCGAAGGGTGTCATACTGAACCTTTTGAAAGACCCCATCACTAAAAACCGAGTCTTCATAGATCCAATAGTTCTTTGTACTCAGGGGTAAAATACCACAATGTTTAGCGGTACATGTAAATGAAATCAACGAATCTGAAGTGTAAGAACGTCCTGCAGGGTTACCGGTCTGTAATACACAGGATTCTTCTATTATCGGGGGAATAAAATTGTCCTTCTTACATGAAGCCAGGAAAAGACTACCAGTAAAAAGAAGAAAAAGTATTTTTTTCAAAGGGATTCGTTTTTAGTATCCTAAAGGGCTGACAAAATAGAAACTACTTTTTGTATTTCATAGCTTTACTAAGTAATTTTTCGAATTTGGCGCACCGTATTTTATGCAATTTTGCTGATTATAAAGCCTTTATAAAAATTATTTAAAATTAAAAAAGCCCGGAAATTTCCAGGCTTTCAAAATCGTTAGTAAAAGTACTATTTAAAAATAGTTCCAAAAAAGTCCTTCATGTCCTTCCAGGAGGCAGTGTCAGCTGCGGCATTATAGGCAATCGGGATATTAAACTTTTGCCCGTTGGCAGTTGCATCAGGATTACTAAAGGCATGGGTGGCCCCCTCGTAGGCTTTAAATGTGTATTTCGCCCCGATAGAGTCCATTTGCTTTCTGAAAAGATCAACTTCTGCCTGTGGCACAAATGGGTCAGCCGCACCATGGCAGACTAATACCTGTGCTTTAAGGAGATTTTTATCGGGTGTTACAACTTTCAACCCTCCATGGAAACTTACCACAGCTACAAGATCTTCTCCTAAATTGGCCATATTTAAAACCTGGGTACCACCAAAACAATAACCAATCGCTGCAACTTTACTTGCATCTGCTTGGCTGTATGATTTTAATTTAACCAGTGCAGCATCAAACCTTTCTTTGGCCATTTGCGGATTCTGGTAAAAAGGACCTGCAAGATTACCTGCATCAGTGGGATTATCAGCTCTTTTCCCATTTCCATACATATCTAGCGCCATTGCGATATAGCCAAGTTTGGCAAGTTCCCTTACTCTCATTTTTACATAATCATTCAATCCCCACCACTCATGCACAACCAGCACAGCCGGACGCTTGCCTTCAATATTTTCATCATAGGCCACATAACCATCCAGCACAAGGCTGTCTTTGATGCCGGCCGGTGAATAAGTGACATTTTCTTCTTTTAATTTGGGTTCTTTCATTTCAGTCTCTTTTTTTTTATCGTCGTTATTGCAGGAAACAAATAATAGTGAGAGCACTACTGTTACTGGTAAAAAATACTTTTTCATTGCGTTAAAATTTTTGTTCAAAAAAGATAGCAACAATGAAGTTCAGGAAAAGTTTCAGCATAAATAGGAAAAAAACCGATTAAATTAAAGGCTTATTTCCAGGGTGATTGATAGGCGTAGTTCTATAATTATTCAGCTAATTGCCTTTCCCTTAACTTTGCGTCATGACAATCGAAAAATTAAATGATATGCGGTCCCGCATTGCCGGGATAAGGAGGTTTCTTTGACGTCGATAACCGACAATATAAGATAGCAGAAGACAAGCAACTTTCCCTCAGCCCGGGTTTTTGGGATGATAACAAAAGGGCTACTGAAATTCTTAAGAATATCAAGCTTAACGAATATTGGATAAAACTCTATGAGACCGCTGAAACGGCCGTGGAAGATTTTGCCGTTCTATTCGAATTTTGGAAAGCTGGTGATGCTACTGAAGAAGAAACAAAAGAAGCCTACGATAAAGCATTGCTTTTGCTGGATGATGCTGAATTTAAAGCCACCCTTAATGAACCAGAGGATGAATTGCCGGCAGTTTTGCAGATAAACTCCGGGGCAGGGGGCACCGAAAGCCAGGACTGGGCAGAAATGCTTGCCCGTATGTACCGCATGTATGGTGAAAAGCAAGGCTGGAAAATAACAGAACTGGACTGGCAATGGGGGGATGGGGCTGGTATTAAAACCTGTACCTTACAATTTGACGGGCCCTTTGCTTATGGTTTCTTAAAAGCAGAAAGTGGTGTGCACAGGCTGGTACGAATTTCCCCTTTTGACAGCAATGCAAGAAGGCATACTTCTTTCGTTTCTGTATTTGTTTATCCACTGGTAGACGATACTATCAATATCGAAATAAATCCTGCAGATGTAAAGATGGAAACGTCGCGAAGCGGTGGTGCCGGCGGACAGAATGTAAACAAAGTAGAAACGAAAGTACAGTTAACACATATTCCCACAGGTATTGTAGTTGTCTGCCAGCAGGACAGGAGCCAGTTAGGCAACAGGGAACTGGCTATGCAAATGTTGAAAAGCCGCTTGTATGAAGAAGAACTGCGTAAAAGGCAGGCAATAAAAGATGCTACTAATTCTACCAAGAAAAAAATCGAATGGGGTAGCCAGATAAGAAGTTATGTTTTCCATCCCTATAAAATGATCAAGGATCACCGTACTGATTACGAAGTGGGCAACGTGGGACCGGTAATGGACGGAGAACTGGACGGTTTTATTAAAGCATACCTGATGAGTGAAAAGGAAACCAGTTCATAGTTTGCTTTACTATTAATGCCGGAAACCCGGAAATATTAAAACAAGGGTACAATTTGAATTAACCATTATAACTAAAAAAATATTGTTATGAGTATCGGAACTTTTGCTTACCCAATGCCTGTTAATGAGCCTGTATTAAGCTATGCACCTGGTTCAGCTGAAAAGAAAAGATTAAAAGAAGTACTGGAAGAATTAAAGGGCTTTGAGATTGATGTGCCGATGTATATCGGAAGCAAAGAAGTAAGAACCGGGAAAAAAGTAGCCATGCATCCGCCGCATGAAAAAAAGCATACACTTGGCTATTTTCATGCCGGAGAAGAGAAGCATGTCCACCTGGCCATCGAAGCAGCATTAGCAGCTAAAGATAGCTGGGCCAATACAAGTTGGGAGAACAGGGCAAATATTTTTTTGAAAGCTGCTGATTTGTTAGCAACAAAATACCGCCCCTATATTAATGGCTGTACCATGCTGGGGCAAAGTAAAAATGCTTTCCAGGCAGAGATCGACGCTGCCTGTGAGTTGATCGATTTTTTACGTTTCAATGTCCATTTTCTTTCTGAAATATATAAACAACAACCTATCAGCAGCCCGGGAATGCATAATAGAATGGAGTATCGTCCCCTGGAAGGTTTTGTATTGGCAATTACTCCTTTCAACTTTACTGCTATCGGGGGTAACCTTCCGACATCAGCAGCCTTGTGTGGCAATGTGGTGGTTTGGAAATGTGCCAATACACAGATTTATGCAGCACAAATGACAATGCGGGTATTAAAAGAAGCCGGCTTACCTGATGGAGTTATCAATTTGATTTATGTAGATGGCCCCACCATTGGTAAGGTTTGTTTCAATCACCGGGATTTTGCCGGTGTTCATTTTACCGGATCTACCGGAGTGTTTAATAACATGTGGGAAACGATCGGTAAGAATATGGCTAATTACAAATCCTATCCCAGAATTGTAGGAGAGACGGGTGGTAAGGATTTTGTTATTGCCCATAAAACCGCAGATCCTGATGTAGTGGTTACAGCATTGCTTCGTGGTGCGTTCGAGTTCCAGGGACAAAAATGTTCTGCTGCTTCTAGAGCTTATATCCCTTCTAATATGGCAGAAGAAGTGAAGAAAAAATTAATCGCCGGTGTGAAGAGTTTTAAAATGGGAACAACGGAAGATTTTTCAAATTTTATTAATGCTGTGATTGACGAAAAGAGTTTTAATAATATTAAAAGATACATCGACAATGCCAAAAAAGATCCCAAAGCAGAGATATGGGTGGGCGGAAAATGTGATAGTAAAGAAGGTTGGTTTATTCAGCCAACTATCATCGAGGCGAAGAACCCAAAGTATGTGACGATGTGCGAAGAGATATTTGGCCCGGTTTTGACAGTTTATATTTATCCGGCAAATAGTTTTGAAAAAACACTGGAACTGGTTGATTCTACCTCTCCATATGCGTTAACCGGTTCAATCATTGCCCAGGACAGGGCAGCAGTGGAATTGGCGACCCATAAACTACGGAATGCGGCCGGAAATTTTTATATCAATGACAAACCAACCGGTGCAGTAGTAGGGCAACAACCCTTTGGTGGTGCGAGGGGTTCTGGAACAAATGACAAGGCCGGGTCGATATTAAATTTATATCGCTGGTTAAGTGCCAGGACGATCAAAGAAACATTTAATCCTCCAACAGATTACGGTTATCCGTTTATGAGAGAGGCTTAAAAAGAGTTCAATAAAAGCTTGCAATTTCCTTGTTGGGGATATACCTTTGTTGTTGGATATTTTAACCAAAAAACAATTTTATGAAAAAAATCATTTTATCGGTAGTTATGTTATCAGCTACTTTTTTTGTTTCACAGGCACAGGTTCAGTATGGACTAAAAGCCGGGGCTAATTTTTACACATTCGGGGGTGACGAAGTTGAAAATGAAGATTTGAATTCAAAGTTTGGCCTTCATATAGGCGGGCTTGTTAATTTTTCTGTTTCAGAAAAATTTAAAGTTCAACCTGAAATAGTATTTTCTATACAGGGTTCTAAGCAAACTGACGGAACTGATGAGCTTAACTGGAATTTTAATTATCTCAATATTCCAATCATGGCCCAGTTTTATGTGTCAAACGGATTTTTCCTGGAGACTGGTCCCCAGATCGGTTTCAATTTAAAAGCTGAAATCAAGGATGAAGAAAGTGGTACGACTTTCGATCTGGATGATGAAATTAAGAGTACAGATATATCCTGGGGTTTGGGAGCTGGTTATAAAACCGCTTCTGGCTTTGGATTTGGCGCCCGTTACAATCTTGGGCTTTCCAGTATAGCTGAAGAAAGTGATGTAGATATTAAGAATCGTGGATTCCAGGTTGGTGTTTTTTACCTGTTTGGTGGAAAAAAAGCTAAGAAAGATTAATTATTTATCTGACTTGATAATACAAAGGCCGGTTTTATCCGGCCTTTGTATTTTATACGAAATAAAAAGAATTTATTACGCTCAAATTCTCGTAATAAATTTTCTGTTTACCCCTGATTTTTATCTCAATGGATAAACAATAACTGCCAAAAGTGGGATAGCCAATATCTCATGTTCATTTTATAACTTCACATCAAATTATCAGTATGCAGGTTTTACTTTCATCACAGCAACTTGCTGATACTATAAAAGTGCTGTCGCAACAACTGAGTAAGAGCTACCCTTCGCTTGAGAATATAGTCTTTGTGGGTATTCAGCAGGGAGGAGTAGTGATAGCTAATGATATTGTAGCGTTATTACAGCAGCAGCATTCTTCAGAAAAGGTTCAATTTGGACAATTGGATATCACTTTTTACCGGGATGACATCCGTAAAGAGATTCTTGCCCCCGATACTATGAATATTCCTTTTGCAATTGAAAATAAAATTGTTGTACTGATCGATGATGTTTTATTTACCGGCCGTACTATAAAGGCTGCCTTAGACGCTCTTCTCGATTATGGCAGACCCGCCAAAGTTGAATTGTGTGTTTTGATAGACAGGAAAGAGCATCGCCAGTTTCCTATACAGGCTGATTATGTGGGGGCAACAGTAACAACAAAAAAAACAGACAAAGTAAAGCTGGTAAACAGGGAAGTGGTTTTGATACCTGCATAAACTGGCTTCCATTCATATTTCAGCCATTCTATTGCAAAAATATTATTCGGATCGGGCAGAATGCCGGAAAACAAACATTTTACCCTAATTTCGCTTTTTAATGCAACTATCCACTCGTCATCTGCTGGGCATTAAAAATCTTACCAAAGAAGATATTTCCCTCATTCTATCTACGGCAGAGCAATTCAAAGAAGTTTTACAGCGGCCTGTCAAGAAAGTTCCCTCTCTCCGGGATATAACAATCGTTAATTTATTTTACGAAAATTCTACCCGTACAAGATTTTCTTTTGAGCTGGCAGAAAAAAGGTTGAGTGCTGATACCATCAATTTTGCGGCATCCTCCTCCTCAGCTGCAAAAGGGGAAACATTACTTGATACAGTAAACAATATCTTATCCATGAAAGTGGATATGGTAGTGATGCGGCACAGTGCCAGCGGAGCGCCGCATTTCCTTTCACAGCATATACCCGCTGCTATCATCAATGCTGGTGACGGAATAAATGAACACCCCACGCAGGCTTTGCTGGATGCTTTTTCTATTAAAGAAAAAACCGGGTCACTAGAAGGAAGAAAGGTGGCTATTATCGGCGATATCATGCATAGCAGGGTGGCACAAAGCAATATCTATTTATTGAATAAGATGGGAGCCAAAGTAACTGTTTGCGGCCCGCCTACATTAATACCAAAATACATCAGTGAAGCTTTAGGCGTTAACGTAAGTTATAACCTGAGGGAAACCTTAGAATGGTGTGATGTCGCTAATGTACTCAGGATTCAACTGGAAAGGCAAAACCAGGTATTATTTTCTTCTTTGCGGGAATACAGTATCGCTTATGGCATAAACAGGCAGTTACTCGATAGTTTACAAAAGGAAATTGTAATCATGCACCCGGGCCCGATAAACAGGGGGGTGGAACTTGACAGTGATGTGGCTGATAGTAAGCAATCCATTATCTTACAGCAGGTAGAAAATGGTGTGGCAGTGAGAATGGCGGTACTTTACTTATTGGCAAACAGAAGTTGAGTGAAAATAAATTTAGATTTTAGATGGCGATTGAATACAATCATACATTTAAAATCAGCAACCAAAAATCCTACTAATGCGAATCTGCTTGTTTCCCGGAACTTTTGACCCGCTAACCCTTGGCCACGTGGATATCATAAACAGGGCATTGCCTTTATTTGATAAGATAGTGGTGGGTATTGGTTTAAATGCTTCCAAAGCCCCAATGTTTTCTCCTGAACAAAGGTTAGAATGGATAAGGGAGATTTATAAAGATGAGGAAAGGGTGGAAGGAGCGGTTTATGAAGGGTTGACTATTGATTATTGTAAAAAAATAAAAGCACATTTTATTCTTCGCGGGATACGGTATGTAAGTGATTTTGAATATGAGAAAACAATTGCAGATGCTAACCGCACTTTAGATAAATCCATTGAAACGATCTTTCTTACCGGTGAACCTAAGTATACTTCTGTTGCTTCTACTATTGTACGTGATATTATCAGGAACGGCGGAAATGCGGCGCCTTTTTTACCAGATGTGGTTTCTAAATCGCTTGTAAAATAGCCTTATGTCCATCTGGTTTAAAAAAGACCTGACAATTGCGGATATCAGCCTTCTTGGAAAGCAAACCATGAGTGACTATATTGGTATCGAGTGGAAGGAACTCGGGGAAGATTTTTTAAAAGCCACCATGCCGGTAGACCACCGTACTAAACAACCATATGGACTGTTGCATGGGGGTGCGTCATGTGTGCTGGCTGAAACAATCGGCAGTTTGGCATCTGCGATGGTGGTTGATCACTCCAGGTATTTTTGCGTAGGGCTGGAAATTAATGCTAATCATATCCGCAGTGCGAGGGATGGATTTGTTACCGGTGTTGCCCGGCCTTTGCATATCGGGAGAAATACGCATGTCTGGGATATTAAGATATATGACAGGAGTGAAAAATTAGTTTGTGTAAGCCGGCTTACAGTAGCTGTTATAGCAAGAAAAGATACCGGGTCAGTGTGATGATATCATTTCTAAAACATCCACAACAGATGGGAATGAATTCTTAATATAGTCAACCAGTTCACCAGCCTTAACCCATTTAATCTCATGAATATCTTCTTCCATTTGTGGAATGAGTTCCTGTTCCCCTTTTACTTTCATTTTGAACCAATGTGATTCTTTAAGAATAAACCTCGATCCCTCATGATAAGTGTGATATGTAATGGTGAGAGGCGAAATCAATTTTATATGCTGTAATCCTGTTTCTTCTGTTACTTCCCGGACAGCACATGTTTCCAGGTTTTCCCCGGCATCTAATTTGCCTTTTGGCAAATCCCATTTTCCTCTCCGGAAGATGAGTAATATTTCTTTTTTTTCGTTCTGTACTAATCCTCCGGCTGCAATGATGATCGTAAACTTTTTATAAAAGGCCTTCTTTAATTCTTCCAGGTCAGGATGGAAAAAGACACCGGCATGCACTTTCTCCTGTTCCATTTCATGGATCATTGACTTTATAGTGTGGGTATTCAGTTCATCAATAAACACTGCATCATCATGATGAATGTATGGCTGAATTGTTTCATCTACATTATCGCAGAGGAAAAGTGGTTTATTATTAAAGTAAATTTTTATATACATAGTGCCTTGTTCATTTTATCTTCGCTTCATGACAGATGCAAAAGTAGTAGCCGAAAAACTGCTTCAAGTTAATGCAGTTAAGTTAAATCCCGAACAACCATTTACATGGGCAAGCGGTTGGAAGAGCCCCATCTATTGTGACAATAGAAAAGTCCTGTCTTTCCCGTTTATCAGGGATTATATTAAATCGGAAATGTGCAATGTTATTTTTGATAGATTTCCTGAGGCTGAGTTATTAGCAGGTGTTGCCACTGCGGGAATCGCCTGGGGAGCTATGGCTGCAGACCAGTTAAAGCTGCCCTATGTTTATGTACGTCCTAAACCAAAGGAACATGGCCTGGGGAACCAGATCGAAGGTTTTTATGAAAAAGGTCAGAAGACGGTGGTAATTGAAGACCTTGTTTCCACCGGGAAAAGCAGCCTCCAGGTCGTGGATGTTTTGAAAGAACAAGGGCTGGATGTAATAGGGATGGTCTCTATTTTTACATACGGCTTCCCGGCTGCAACAGAAGCTTTTTCCAATGCATCATTGACCTATCATTCCCTCACTGATTACCCTACTTTAATTGAACTGGCCGTGGAGAAAGGAGTCGTTTCTGCAGGGCAACAAGAGATTTTGTTAAAATGGCGTGATGATCCTGCAGGGTGGAAAGGGATTTTGTAATTTCATTTATATTTTAAGAGCTGATGAAAAAATATGTAATAATTGCTTTTTGCCTGATAGGTATTGCCATTGCCGGAAATGCTCAAACAAAACCAGTTGTTTTAGCTACGATCAAAACGCCCAATGCCCTTTGCCCGATTTGTAAGACAAAGATTGAAACTTACCTGAAACGTTATGATGGTGTAATGGAAATCAATGTGAACTACAGAAAAGGGGAGACCAGGGTAAAATATATTACCGACCGGACAGATATTGAGCAAATAAAGACTGCAATTGCCAATACCGGCTACGATGCAGATGATGTGCCTGCAACAGAAGAAGCTTACAACCGGTTACCTAAGTCATGCAAGAAATTTGAAGATGGTGGAGGGCATCCAAAACCAAAAGCACCTCCTGCTCAACTCCAGCAATAGTATTCAGCCCTTCTTAAGCAAAGAGGGGCTTTTTTATTTCAACAAACCGCTAATATTTTGTTTTCCCTCGTATCGTACCGGGTAATTCACATAAAATCCGGCTTTTCCAATCCTGGCTTGCCCCTCAATTTTCAGCATCACCTCATTTTTAAGGAAAACAGCTAACGAGTTTTTTAATACACTTTTCATTTCAAGTTCAAGTTTTACCGGCAACCTGAAATCAGCCTTAGCGGGAATGAGGATAAGGGTATCCATAAAAAACCGTCCGAGTGGAGTACCATCAATCCATGCATCTCCTTCGGCATTTTTCAATTTGATCTGTGTGTTGTTTGGGTTGAAATAATGCAGGTCAATGGCCAGGGATGTATGGGACAGGCTTATCGCCGTTGTTTTCACATTTTCAATGCCTTTAAAATCAGGTTCCCGGAAAGAGCTGCAGGACATGAGGAGAATTGTGATCAGGAAAGTTCCCAAAAAGGCCATAGCGTAGTGCTGTATGTTATTGGTATAAAAAAATAATAAGATGCAAAATAGGGGAAAGGCCACTTACAAAGAGTTAAAACCTTCTTTTCAGGTATATTCAATATGCTATTATACTTAGTTATTTGCAATAAATCTACTAGTTACTTATTACTAAAAATAGTAGTGTTTTTATTTACATTAAATATATGGTAATTAAATTATTATACTGAATATCGAACTATTATATAGAAAATATTTAAGTACAAAATATATTTATTCGTCAAATTATTGATGAGGGCAATAACAAGCTTCAATAATATCATATATTAATGAAAACCAATTTGTAAGCAAGTTTATTTATAATATTACATTGATTTAATTTAAAAATTAATTAATTACATTATATGAGTATGAAAATAGGATTCTTATGTCTTGAAAGCATAGCCAAAAATTGGTAAGTCTGAGGTTAAATTGATATGAACGGGTGATAAAAAAACTTCATAAGTCATTCATTATCGTACAACTACGAGCTTCGGTATTTACGGTTTTTATTTTTTCTATCTGTCTGAAAAGCTTCGATTTACAAATTCTTTGTTTTAAATTAGCACCGGTTTCTTCACCTTGGACTTTGGACTACATGAGAAAACTACACTTACTAAGTACCCTTTTACTTGCCATTTTTACTGGAGGTATTTCCTATGCACAGGACTTTTCAAATAAGGGGAAGGACTTTTGGGTTGGGTATGGCTATCACCAGATAATGTCTGGGACTAATCTGCAGGATATGGTCCTTTATTTTGCGGCAGATCAAAATACTAATGTTACAGTAACCATTCCGGGTATTGGTTATGCTCAGAATTATTTTGTGGCAGCAAACACTGTATTAACTTCAAGCCCTATCCCCAAAACAGGTCTTCAGGATGCCAGGCTGTTAACCGAATCAACAATACCTGAAAAGAAAGGCATTCACATCACTAGTGATAAGCCTATCGTAGCTTATGCTCATATATATAATCAAAGTGTATCGGGTGCCACTATTCTTTTTCCTACAACTACACTAGGCAAAGAGTACTTTTCTGTTAATTATACAAACATTTCGAATTCACCTAATTCAAACTGCTGGTTTTATGTAGTAGCAGCGGATACAGGAACTACTACTGTCGAAATTACTCCAAGTGCCGCCACAATTAACCGCCCGGCAGGGATTCCGTTCCTTGTCACGTTGCAGCAAGGGGAAATATATAATATTATGGGGCAGGTTTCTGGCAATACGGGTGTTGACCTAACAGGGTCTAAGATTCAAAGTATAAATACAGGAGCTGGTTGTAAAAGAATTGGAGTTTTTTCCGGCAGCGGTAGAATCAGTATAACTTGTAACGGCATTTCATCTTCTTCGGATAGTTATATGGTTCAGGCTTTTCCGAAATCAGCATGGGGTAAAAAATACCTCACCGCTTCTGCAAGTGGCGGAATGGATAACAATATTTACCGGGTATGTGTTACCGACCCTTCTACGATAGTGACTGTAAATGGTGCTCCGATTGCAGTACCGCTGCAGAACGGGTTTTATTATGAATTACCGATTACCCCGAGTCCAATGAAAATTGAAGCGAATAACCCAATATTAGTTGCTCAATATTTTACTTCCACACAAGGAAATACCGGGTGTGGAAATGCTGGTCCTGGTGATCCTGAAGTAATATACCTAAGCCCTGTTGAACAGAATATAAATAAGGTTTTATGGAATGCAACCCCAAACTTTGCAATCGGTAGTCACTTTTTTAATGTCATTGTCCCAAATACAGGAACTGGATTAAGTTCATTCAGGTTAGATGGCATCCTTGTTTCCCCATCTTTATTTACTGTTCATCCACAGGATCCAGCTTATTCTTACCTGAAACAATCGGTTGGTTCAGGTCAACATACAATACAGTCTGATTCAGGCTTCAATGCTATTGCTTATGGTTTTGGTTCATTTGAGTCGTATGGCTACAATGCCGGGACCAATATTAAAGATATATATCAATATATTTCTGTACAGAATCCACAGGCAACTGTGAATTTTCCTGCAACCTGCCGAGGAACCCCCTTTTATTTTTCCATGACTTTCCCTTATCAGCCAACTTCCATTCAATGGCAGTTTGGCCCGGCTTTAAATGCTATGGGGATAGCTGATGTTAATATCCCTGCTCCTGTTCCCACATCTACAACTGTTGTGAATGGGAAAACACTTTATAACTACCAACTACCAACACCTTATGTAATAACGGTTGCAGGTACGTACCCAATCAGGGTAGTGGCTACCAATCCAACCCCCGATGGATGTGGTGGTACCCAGGAAATTGATTTTGATTTACAGGCTTTCGATCCACCATTAGCAGATTTTAATTTTACAACTAATGGTTGTGTATCCAGCCCGGTTAGTTTTACTGATAATTCAAATACCAACGGCCGGCCGGTTATTTCCAGGCATTGGAATTTTGGCGATGCCAATACTTCTGCTTTAAATAATCCCAGTCATACGTATGCAGCACCCGGCGCCTACACGGTGAAATATTCACTGATAACTGATATTGGCTGCATTGCTGATACAGCTTCCCGGGTTGTAACCATAAACGATCCTCCTGTGGCTTTATTTACAGCTGCAGCACCTTATTGTGAAGGCCGGTCTGTTACTTTCACCGATCAATCAACTTCACCCGGAGGAGCAACTATCAGCCAATGGACATGGGATTTTGGTGATGGTTCACCTGTAGTGGTAAGAAATACGAGTACCAATGAAACCCATACCTACGCCAGTGCCGGAAGTTATACAGCCACATTAAGGGTAGTTACCTCTTCCGGTTGTCAAAGTACATTATTTAGTTTTCCTGTTACTATTTATCCAAACCCGGTTGCGGATTTTAATTTACCAGTTGCTTGTTTACCTGTTGGTGCAGCGCAATTCAATGATTTGTCAACTGTTGGTGGTGGTAATACTATCACCAGCTGGGCATGGAATTTCGGTGATGCAGGAACTTCCACGGTTCAAAACCCCTCACATAATTATTCAGCCCCGGGACCATTTAATGTGAGCCTTACTGTTACATCTAATAACGGATGTACGGATACAAAAAACCAGGTATTGAATACGGTGTATGCAGAACCACAGGCTGCATTCAATTCGTTGCCGGAAGTCTGTATCGGAAGCCTGATTGGATTTTCAGATGCCAGTACGGCCCCCGGAAGCACAGTGACGGGGTGGAGCTGGAATTTTGGTGATGGCTCACCCATCTCTACCATACAAAACCCGACCCACATTTTTTCTACAGCCGGAACATATACAGTCACTCTAAATGTTACTTCCGCTGCCGGATGCCAGACAATGAATAATTCAGCAACCCGTACAGTAGTGGTAAAACCATTACCAACAGGTTCAATCACTGGTGCTATTGCCGTTTGTTTAAATGCACCGTCACCTAATGTAACCTTTACAGGCGGAACAGGTACTGCACCTTTTACATTCACTTATACTATTAATGGCGGGCCTGTACAAACAGTTATAACAACAAGTGGTAATTCTGTTGATGTTCCGGTTCCTACCAATACAGCCGGAACCTTTATTTATACCCTGACAAGTGTAAAAGAAGGCAGTTCTGCCAGCTGTGTACAAAGTCAAAGCGGATCAGTGACCGTAACTGTAAATGCTTTGCCCACTGCCACAATCACAGGCATTACTACGGTTTGTTTAAATGCTGCTTCACCGGCTATCACTTTTACCGGTGCAAGTGGCTCAGCGCCTTATACATTTACTTACAACATAAATGGAGGGCCCAATCAAACTGTAACGACTACCACAGGTAATTCGGCAACTGTTACTGTGCCTACCACTACAGCCGGTACTTTTACATATAACTTAATTAGTGTGCAGGAAGGAAGTGCTAATTTTTGCAACCAGGCACAGATTGGCTCTGCGGTTGTAATTGTGAATCCATTGCCAACTGCAAGTATAAGCGGCGATAATGAAGTTTGTCTTAATTCAGCTTCACCCAATATTACATTTACCGGGGGAGCCGGCTCAGCACCATACACATTTACTTACAATATTAATGGCGGTCCAAATCAAACAGTGACGACCACCACAGGTAATACTGTAACTGTACCTGTACCAACCACTGTAGCCGGTACATTTACATACAACTTAATTAGTGTGCAGGAAGGAAGTGCTAATCTTTGCAACCAGGCACAGATTGGCTCTGCGGTTGTAATTGTGAATCCATTGCCAACCGGTAATTTTACTTTTACGGCTCCCAGTTGCGAAACAAGAACCATTACGTTCACAGATGCTTCAGCCGCCAATGCAGGAACTATTAACAACTGGCAGTGGAATTTTGGCGATCCGGGAAGCGGGGCGTCCAACACATCAACCTTACAGAACCCATCGCATACATTTGTTGCGGCAGGAACTTACACTGTTACACTTACGGTAACAACAGATAAAGGTTGTGTTAGCAATGTTTATAGCAATCCAGTTACGATCAATGCGAGACCTAAAGCAGGATTTATATCCCCAGAGGTTTGTTTAACGGATCCATTAGCAACATTTACAGATACCAGTTCGGTGGTTGGAGGAACGATTGTGGCATGGGAGTGGAACTTTGGAGATCCTAATGCCAATGCCGGTAACCCCAATACTTCTGTTTTACAAAATCCAACTCACCGGTACACAGTTGTAGGTCCGTATACCGCGCAGCTGATTGTAACCAGTAACAATGGATGTAAAGACACCACACAGCAAACATTTATTGTAAACGGCTCAATACCGGTTGCCGGGTTTACCGTTTTGAATCCGTCAACGCTTTGTAGTAACCAGTCAGTAAGTATAACTGATGCATCAACGGTTGACTTTGGAAACCTGGTAAAGGTTGAGGTTTTCTGGGATTACCTTAATAACCCCACCATCAAGACAACAGATGATAATCCAATACCAGGTGCAGTTTATACACATAGTTACCCTGAATTTGGTACACCTTTCACACGGACATTCCAGGTAAGGTATGTTGCTTATTCCGGTATCAATTGTGTAAATACAACAACTCAAACTATAACTGTACTGGCAACACCAACATTACAGTTTGCGCCCATACCATTTGCTTGTACAGATAAGCCATCATTCCAGATTACACAGGCTCAGCTACTGAATGGACTTCCGGGGGCAGGAGTGTTTTCCGGTACGGGTGTTACACCAACCGGTTTATTTAGTCCCTCTATCGGGGCAGGTCAGTATAACATCAGGTACACTTATACAGGTACAAATGGTTGCAGTAACTATAAAGAGCAAACTGTTGACATCTATACAGCACCCGCAATAAATGCCGGGCCAGATAAATTTGTATTAGAAGGCGGACAGGTAACACTTACACCAGCATTGAATGTTGGGGTGCCTTTAACGTACATGTGGACTCCGCCAACAGGACTGGATAATGTTACAAGTTCTTTCCCGGTAGCTTCCCCGACAGATGATATAACTTATACATTGACTGTAACGACACCCCAGGGCTGTACTGCCAGCGACAATGTGTTTGTAAAAGTGCTTAAAGCACCGATCATTCCTAATATTTTCAGCCCGAACGGGGATGGTGTACATGACAGGTGGGACATACCATTCCTGGAAAGCTATCCCGGATGTACGATTGATGTGGTTAACCGTTATGGGCAGTTAATATTCCGCTCAGTAGGGTACACCACGGCATGGGACGGAAGAGTAAATGGTAAGGATGTGCCGGTTGGTACTTACTATTATGTAATTGATCCAAAAAATGGCCGGGCCAAAGTAACCGGTTATGTGGATATAATCAGGTAATGCTATGAAACGATTACTATTAACTGTTGTTATTGTTTTCTGTGCAGGTCTTGTTGCGGATGCGCAGCAAAAGCCTCACTATACACAATATGTTGTAAACCCTTTTATTATTAATCCTGCCATTGCGGGTATTGATAATTATGTTGATTTGAAGATGGCGGTAAGAGACCAATGGGTGGGAATAAATGGAGCTCCTAAAACGACATATTTAAGTATACATGGACCACTGGGTAAAAATGATTACCGTACTTCCTCTACCTCTTTCCAGGTACCGGGTGAAAATCCAAGAGGAAAAGCCTACTGGGAAAATTATACCGCTGCAGAGCCACATCATGGCATAGGTTTAAGTGTCATCAATGACCGGACGGGCAGTTTCAATTTCTTCTCAGCCAGCGCCACTTATGCCTATCATTTGGGACTAAGTCCAACTACCAATCTTTCCGGGGGGCTTTCTGCCGGGATTACAAAAGTTAGTATTGACGCCAGTAAGCATGATTTTTCAGGTACCGGTGATCCGAGTGACCCTGCAACTGGTTCCGGTTTCAGCAGCGAACTTACCAGGATAAGGCCACAGATGGCTGCTGGTTTATGGCTTTATTCAAGGGATTATTTTATAGGATTCGCAGCACAGCAGATACTTCCACAAACGCTGAATTTTGTAGATGATAATGCTTCAATTCTTACCAAGGGGAGATTAGTGCCTCACTTGTTTTTAACAGCTGGTTACCGGTTTTTATTATCGGATGATATCAATGCTATTCCTTCTGTAATGGTGAAGTATATTAAAGGGAGTTCATTCAATGAATTTCAACCTGAAGTAAACCTGAAGATGCAATACCGTGATCAGCTGTGGGTTGGAGGAAGCTATCGCTACCAGGATGGTTTTGCAGGCATGCTGGGACTTAATGTAAGCAATACCTTTAATGTAAGTTATGCTTATGATAAGTCAAGTAATAATAATATCCTCCGTGATTTCAACAGCGGTACCCATGAAGTAGTATTCGGGTTCATGATAGGAAATAAATATAGTGAAGCCTGCCCCCGGTGCTATTAATGTCAATTGTTTGTATTTATAGGGATAAACCTGACGATTTTTTGTATTTTTCTTTCCTCCGTTTAAACCTTCCTGAAAGATTCTTTCTTATTCTTTAATAATTGCAGTTTATACTGCTATGGCTTATGAGAGGGGTTTATATTTTTTTGTGCATACTTCTTTTTCTGTCGGGTACTTTTATGTTATCCGCGCAGGATTATTCTAATAAGGGGAAAGATTTCTGGATTATTTATACCGGTCATTACGATGGAACCAATTCACGGATGGCCCTGTATATAACATCTGATCTGAATGCATCAGGAACATTATCTGTTGGTGGCAGTACGATCAATTTTACTGTAACAGCTAACCAGGTCACGACTTTACGGTTAACAAATGCGACAATACCGTCAAATTCACTTGCATACAATGGTCAGACAATTGGAATTGGTACAAATAAAGGAATACATATTGTTACAGATACCCCGGTTGTTGTTTATTCGCATATTTTAAATGCAGCCAGGTCCGGATCAACTTTAGTGTTGCCAACAAAAGTGCTGGGCAGGGAATATTATGTTTCTTCGTATGCTTCAAGCGGCAACTTAACTCCCCGATCTTCAGAATTTGCAGTAGTGGCTACCCTGGATAATACAACTGTAGAAATTACTCCAAAACAAGCGGATGCTAATAATACATACCCTGCAAATATTCCTTTCCAGGTAACTTTAAATAAAGGCGATGTCTTTCAATTTCAATCTGCCAATGGCGGGGATTTAACTGGTTCGTTTATTAAATCAATAGCAGCGGCCGGTCACCCCTGTATACCTATTGCTGTATTTTCTGGTTCCACATGGACGGCCATGGGATGTGCCGGTGCCGGTTCGGGAGATAATCTTTACCAGCAGTTGTTTCCACTTGTTTCGTGGGGGCAATATTATATCACCGCTCCGTTCAAACTTCGTTCCTATGATATTTTTCGTATCATGGTTAAAGACCCGACGACGGTAGTCCAGGTCAACGGAGTTACGTTAAATCCTGCAATACTGATTAATAACTCTTTTTATGAAATCAATACAATAGGGGACAATACTCCGAGAATAATCACATCCGATAAACCAGTTTGTGTGGTTCAGTATATGATCACACAATCCTGTGACGGTGTTAACAGTGATCCTGAAATGATCATCTTAAATCCCATTGAGCAAACCTTAAGTGATATTACTGTTCTTTCTGCCCGGAACGATCTAACACCTCCTAATACTAACATCACAAGACATTTCTTAAATATCATTATTAAAACCGCTGGTTTAGGAAGCCTGAGGATCGACGGGGCACCATATACATCAACACCTGTGGCAATTCCGAGCACAGCCTATTCTTATCTGCAAGAAGAAGTAACGGCGTCCACCAATATTAATCCTTCTCATAGGGTTTATGCCGACAGCGGATTTATTGCTATCGCCTATGGGTATGGAAATGTAGAATCGTACGGTTATAATGCAGGAACAAATGTGAGGGATTTGTATCAATTTGTTTCTGTTCAGAATCAATATGCTACAGTGCCATTCCCGGCTGCATGCAAAAGCTCTCCGTTTTATTTCTCAATGGTATTTCCTTATCAACCTACACAGATAGCCTGGGACTTTAATGGCTTATTTTCAAACGTTACCATCAATAATCCGGTTTATGATTCTACATGGTTCGTTAACGGGAGACAGCTGTATCGTTATAGATTAACTGCCCCGTATACTATTAATACAGCAGGTACCTATCCAATCAGGGTAATCGCTCAAAACCCTACGCCGGATGGTTGCGGCGGAGAACAAGAAATTAATTATGATCTGCAGGTATTTAATCCTCCGGTTGCTGATTTTTCTTATACCCCTGCCTGTTTCCCTAATCCTATACAGTTCTCTGATAACTCCAATACGGGTGGCAGACCAGTAATAAGCAGGTATTGGGATTTTGGGGATGCTACATATGCTGCTGTGAATAACCCTTCACATATTTATGCTGCTACAGGTACTTACAATGTGCGATACGCATTAATAACTGACGTAGGATGTCTGTCTGATACAACCATGCACCCGGTAACACTTTCTCCACTACCAACTGCCTCCATCAGCGGGACCATTGAAGTTTGTCAAAATGCACCACCACCTGTTATTACATTTACCGGTGCTGTTGGTACTGCTCCTTATACTTTTACCTATACAATTAATGGAGGACCAAACCAATTTGTTACAAGTACTGGAAATACTGCAACAGTTCCGGTACCAACAGCTACTGCAGGAACTTATATATATGCAATAGCAAATGTTCAGGATGCAAGTCCTGCTGTTTGCAACCAGGCTCAAACTGGTTCTGCTATTGTAACTGTTAATCCATTGCCAACCGCATCAATAAGTGGAAGTACGGCTGTTTGTAAAGATGCTCCTTCTCCCAACATCACTTTTACAGGGGCAACGGGTACAGCCCCATATACTTTCATTTATACTATTAATGGGGGTGCGAATCAGTCTGTGATAACAACCAGCGGGAATTCAGTAACCGTTCCTGCTCCTACAAATGCAGTAGGAACATTTACTTATAATTTGGTTAGTGTATCTGATGGAACAGCAACCATATGCAGCCAGTTGCAGAGCGGCACTGCTACCATTATTGTAAATCCATTGCCGACAGCAAGTGTGGCGGGTACTACAGAAGTTTGTCAAAATGCGCCTTCTCCAATAGTTACATTTACCGGTTCATCAGGTATTGCACCTTACACTTTTGTTTATACTATTAATGGAGGGCCAAACCAGGTTGTTATAAGTACAGCTAATATTGCTACAGTTCAGGTTCCAACAGCTGTTGCCGGTACATTTATTTATAACCTGGTCAGCGTTACAGATGCAAGTACAACTATTTGCAGCCAGCTGCAAAATGGTATTGCAACCATAACAGTATACCCGTTACCATCCGCCAACTTCAACTTTTCTGCACCATTATGTTCAGAATTTGTGGTCGACTTCACGGATATTTCAAATCCAAACGTTGGTAACCTGGTAAGCTGGTTATGGAACTTTGATGATCCGGGGAGCGGGGCAGCTAATACATCTGCCTTACAAAACCCGGTTCATACATTTAATGCGCCCGGAATATATAACGTTAGCCTGATCGTTACGAATGATAAAGGTTGTGTTAGTAATAGTTTCATCAGACAGGTTGAAATCAAACCTAAACCATTATCAGGTTTTGTTTTACCAGATGTATGTCTGAATGATACATATGCCCAGTTTAACGACACCAGTTCGGTAGCATCTCCGGGTCTTATTGCAGCATGGCAATGGAACTTCGGTGATCCCGGCAGTGGAATAAACAATACTTCAGTTTTACAAAATCCACAACATAGTTATACGGCAGTTGGTACTTACAATGTTGAATTGATTGTGACGACAAGTGATGCCTGTAAGGATACGGTAGAGCAAACGCTTTCTGTGAATGGCAGTTTCCCTGTGGCTGATTTTGTAGTGAATAACCCAACGACCTTATGCGCCAACGATTCTGTAGCAATTATCGAAGCCTCGACAGTGTTTCCGGGAAATATCACTAAAATTGAAATTTACTGGGACAATAATGGCCAGCCTGCAGCATTTGATTCGGATAATAATCCGTTTCCCGGAAAAACGTACAAGCATCTGTATACAAATTTTCAAACGCCATTGACAAGAACATTCACCATCCGGTACAGAGCATACTCAGGTGGTGTGTGCGTCAATGATATTTTTAAAGATATAACTGTGAATGCGGCGCCAAGTGTCCAGTTTAGCGCAATTAATGATGTTTGCCTGGATGCTGTACCCTTTCAGATTACTCAAGCCAGTGAAACAGGTGGTGTGCCGGGTTCTGGAGTTTTTAGCGGACCGGGTGTATCTCCTGCAGGAATTTTTAACCCGTCCGTGGCAGGTCCGGGAGTTCATACAATTAAATACCTGTTCACTTCTGCAACTGGAGGTTGCTCAGACAGCTTAACACAATCCATAAAAGTTTTTGAGCCAGCTGTGGCAGCATTCAGTGTGAGTGCTCCGTTATGTGAAAGAAAAGCTGTTACATTTACACAGTCATCCACCACTCCGGAAGGCATACTTACAACCTGGATATGGGATTTTGGTGATGGGTCACCACTATTAACAGTATCAAATGGTAATCCCGTAACGCATATTTATACTACATGGGGAGCCTATGATGTAAAACTAAAAGTAGTGACCAGTAATGGTTGTGTTAGTCTTGAAAAACTACTCAGGATAAATGTGAACCCGCAACCTAAACCTGATTTCAGCATACCGGTAAGCCTGTGTTTGCCTGCTGCTAACGCCACATTTACCAATCTTTCCACGATAGCAGATGGCACTCAGAATTTATTAAGCTATTACTGGGATTTTGGCGACCCGGCAAGCGGAACGGTGAATAATTCTACAGCGACCAACCCATCTCATATGTATATTACAACCGGCCCCTATACTGTGAATCTCCAGGTAACGAGTGGTGCCGGATGTGTTAATGATACCACGATCTTGCTGAATACAATCCATGACCAGCCAATTGCATCTTTTATTACTGATAAGCCGGAAGCCTGCCTGGGGCAGAGTATCCGCTTTACAGACAATACTGATCCAATGGGTGGTATCACTAACCAATGGAACTGGATGATGGATGATGGTAATACAAGAAATACTTCAACTTTTAATTATACTTATTCATCTGCTGGTACTTATAATGTGAGCTTATATTCATTCAATAGTTTTGGTTGCAGGAGTACAACTTATACTACACCAGTTGTTATACATCCTTACCCGACTGTTGATGCTGGTCCGGACAGATTAGTACTGGAAGGAGGACAGGTTGTTCTGCAGCCTGTTGTAACCGGGAATGATATGATTTATAATTGGACACCGAATCTCTACTTTACCGGGAGTAATACTGTCTTAAACCCAACTATAAATGGTGTGGATGATATTACTTATACGCTGACGGTTACGGCAAGGGGAAATTGTGCGAAGTCAGACCAGGTGTTTATTAAAGTGTTGAAATACCCAATCATCCCCAATATTTTCAGCCCGAACGGGGATGGGGTACATGACAGGTGGGAGTTACCATACCTGGAAAGTTATCCGGGATGTACTATTGATGTAGTGAACCGTTATGGCCAGCTGGTCTTTCGTTCAGTGGGTTATGCCACTCCCTGGGATGGAAAAGTAAATGGAAAAGAGGTGCCTGTGGGGACTTATTATTATGTTATTGATCCTAAAAACGGGCGCAAAAAAATTACAGGTTATGTAGATATAATCAGGTGATTCTTTTAAAGGTTCAATACAAATCTATAGGCGGGAAGTCTCAGAGGTGAACAATCTTCTTATTGCGTATAGCTTTCAGTGTATTTAATGTCTGCTGTACTTTTGTTTTCTTTTCTTCTACAGTTTTCAAGGAAATATCTGTATCGGGTATACTTTTTACTTTATTGAGGGAAAGCTCTTTTTCAATCGCATTCAGTTTAACAGCCACATCGTTGTATACTCTTTGCAGGCTGTCTACCCGTATCTGGTTGATAGCATTCGAGAGCTGATTGTTTACTTTGTCCCAATCAATATTATCGTACGCAAGCTTTAGTTTATTTTCCCATTTGTTCCAGTCAAATTTATCCAGTTCTTTTTCATACACAGATTTTATTTCCTCCTTTTCCCTTTCTGAAAAAGCATCTGCTATACTTTTTTCTACCAACTTCCATTGAGAACTTTCCAATACTTTTTTTGATGCAGCCAAAGCGTCCTTTACCTGCTGTTCCTGGTATTTTTTTAAGACAGGAATATTTACTTCTTCAAAACCTGCCAGTTTGTAGGCCAATGAAGAAATATCCTGCAGGTTTTGTTCGCTGATCAATGGGGTGTTAGGGGGTGGTTCAATTGGTGTTGCCGGAGATTGAACATCAGTAGTTGCAGCCAGATTTTTTGAATCAAAAATAGTTAAAGCTGACTTTTTATTTCCCGCTTCAGCTTCATCATTTTGTTCACCGGCACCCTCAGTAATGAAACTAAATGGCGAAAAAATTTCTGAGTATGCAGTTGTCTTATTCCTGTTGGATTCTTTACCGGGTAATAATAGTAAAAGGTTCAGTGCAAGAATGCAGATAATAGCTGACAGCAATCCGGCTATTTTATTGGCTGACAGCGTTTGTTTTTTTTGAATGCCTATGATAGTTTCAATGCGGTGCAGCAGGTCATTTTTATTACCACCCGCTGAGATGATGAGTGCCTTTTGCTGATAGTTTGTTTTTTCCAGGAGCAGCAGGGCAGAAGCATATTGATGTGAATCATACTGGAACTGTAATACCATTTCATCACAGCTTTTTTCTCTTTCTCTTTCTACAATCTTCACAAATGCTTTTACAAACGGGTTAAAGTAAAGAATAGTTTGAATAAAATTGATCAGGAGGTTAACCAGGTAATCGTATCTCCTGATATGCGCCAGTTCATGCAATAATACAGCCTCCAGTTGATGCGGTGTTAAATGACTGATAGCTGCTAATGGTACAAGAATCACTGGTTTTAAAAAACCGATAGTTACAGGGGATGACACAAATTCAGAAACCCATATCTGAACAGGCTTTTTAATACCCATTCTGGCCGCTACATTGCGGACGAATATTTTCCAGTCCACATTGATCTTGGTAAGTCCGTATTTCCTGATTACCTGCACATAACGATAGTTGCGGATAAAACGTAAAACCGGAAGGGTTAATAATAAAAGATAAGCTACAGAAATAAAAGGAAGACTTTGCAACAACCAGCTATATGTTCCGCTACTTATGGTAACTGACTCACCAACAGCCTCACCTGTAATTATTTTGTTATAAACGATAATAAATGTGTAGACGAACCATAAAAACCCTGCGAAAAGCAGGCCCGAAGCCAAAATGCTCTTAGATGAATTCTTTAAATTTTTACTTATCGCAATAACTATCATATAGATAACCCATAAAAGAGCCATTTGCCAGAGGCTGTTGAGTACAGCCCAGCCGAGTGATTGCAGTAAGTGCAGCTGGATGCCGGTCATAGTTATTGTTTTTTAAGACTATCCAGTAAGGCCTGGATTTTTTCCAATTCCTCAGGACTTGCCTTATGGCTTTCATCACCCAAAGCCTGTATGACGAGTTGGGTGGGGGAGCCTCCAAAAAGATTATCAATTATTTTACCTAACAGGTGCTTTTGTGTCTTTTCCTTATTCACAGCAGCCTGGTATACATGGGTACGCATCGAATCATCCCTTTTAACTATGCCTTTTTCATTCATTATCTGCATCAGCTTAAGAGTTGTGGTATAACCAACATCTTTGGTCTGGGCCAGTTCTTCATGCACATCCCTAACCGTGGCTGTTCCTTTCGTCCAGAGGATCTGGAGAATTTCCAGTTCGCTTTCGGTAGGCTTTATCAATTTTGGCGCTGACATAGTATTACGATTTTGACCCGAATATACGACTAATTTCGTATGATAAACACACAGTAACTATTTTTAGGCTTTTTTAACACCCGTTAAGGATGGGACGTTGAAATAGGGAAATAGTTACGCTTTTACATTGATTTTTTTCAATTAGCTATTTTTTTAAATAAAATATTCTTAGTGAATCTGTAAGGATTTTAAATCCCGTAATAAAAATTATATTTCCTGGTTCGTAATTACATTGGCAACGAGGTAACAAAAAATAAGCCCCACTGTAGAAACAGCGGGACTTAATTAATGGTTCTGATTAAGCTCTTGTATTATTGATACTGAACAGTATTGGCTTTGTTAATAGCGGCCATTGGCTCAGATTTTATTCTAAATTCTTTTCCCATAGGCTTAGGGGCTTCCGGTACCACGGGTACTTCCACTTTCTTTGCATTTATTTGTGCCAGGGTAGGAGCAATGACCAATGAAACTATTGACATCAATTTAATCAAAATATTCATTGAAGGTCCGGAAGTATCTTTAAAAGGATCACCTACAGTATCACCAGTAACAGAAGCTTTATGAGGCTCCGATTTTTTGTAATACATCTCTCCATTTATTTCTACCCCTTTTTCAAAAGATTTCTTTGCATTATCCCAGGCGCCACCTGCATTATTCTGGAACATTCCCATCAATACTCCACTCACCGTTGCACCTGCCAGAAAACCACCAAGTGCTTCCGGACCTAACAGGAAACCAATGATCAACGGAGAAATGATAGTGATAGCACCCGGTAACATCATTTTTTTGATAGAGGCCTGTGTAGAAATGGCTACGCATTTATCATATTCAGGTTTACCCGTACCTTCCATAATGCCTGGAATAGTACGGAACTGGCGGCGAACTTCTTCTACCATTGCCATCGCAGCCTGACCCACTGCCCGGATAGCCAGTGACGAAAATATGAAGGGTATCATTCCACCAACAAATAATGAGGCTAATACATCTGCCTTATAAATATCTATATGTTGATTATCGGGCATGGCCACACCAACAAAAGCAGCAAACAATGCTAGTGCTGTTAATGCAGCAGAAGCAATAGCAAAACCTTTTCCGGTAGCAGCTGTAGTGTTACCCACAGCATCCAATACGTCAGTTTTTTCCCGTACTTCTTTAGGCAATTCACTCATTTCTGCAATACCACCGGCATTATCAGCAATAGGACCGAAAGCATCAATTGCAAGCTGCATAGCAGTTGTAGCCATCATTCCAGCGGCTGCAATTGCCACACCATACAATCCTGCAAATTGATAGGAGCCCCAGATTCCACCGGCCAATACAAGTATTGGAAGGAAAGTGGATTCCATCCCTACAGCCAAACCACCAATTACATTAGTAGCATGACCTGTTGATGATTGTTTAATGATAGATTTAACAGGGCCTTTACCCATCGCAGTGTAGTACTCAGTAATGATACTCATCAAAGCACCTACCAGCAGACCAACACCGATGGCGCCTAGTACACCCCATTTGGTAAACATTACACCTCTGAGCTCCATGGCTTCCGGTAGAATGAAATATACTAACCCGGCAGAAGCACCAGCCGTTAAAACAATAGATCCCCAGTTACCCATATTCAGTGCTTTTTGCACCACATCTGTACTGATACCTGCGGAATCACTTACACGAACAAATAAAGTACCTATGATGGAAAAAATAATACCCACCCCTGCGATAAGCATTGGTAATATAATAGGGGAGAATCCTCCTAAAAGATCATCACCGAAAACAACAGTTGTTTGCTGGCCCAACACGATAGTGGCCAGCACAGTTGCAACATAAGAACCAAAAAGGTCGGCACCCATCCCAGCCACATCACCTACGTTGTCACCAACATTGTCGGCAATTGTCGCAGGGTTTCTGGGGTCATCTTCCGGAATACCAGCTTCCACTTTACCCACCAGGTCTGCACCTACGTCGGCAGCTTTTGTATAGATACCGCCCCCAACACGGGCAAATAAGGCAATAGATTCTGCACCCAGCGAAAAACCAGTTAAAACTTCAATGGTCCTGATCATCTCATCTGAATTAACAGCTGAATCAGGTGCAAAAACCTGTTTCAAAATGATATATAAACCTCCCAAACCCAATACAGCAAGACCAGAAACTCCCATTCCCATGACTGCACCACCGGTGAATGAAACATTTAATGCTTTACTAAGGCTGGTACGGGCTGCATGTGCAGTGCGTACATTGGCTTTAGTAGCAGCTTTCATACCTATATATCCGGCAGTGGCGCTGAATACAGCACCAGCAACAAATGCTACCGCAATCAGCCAATGTGAATGAGGATTTGAAGAAGCCATTACAGCCAGCAGAATACCAACTATTACTACGAAATAGCCAAGTATTTTCCACTCAGCCTTCAGAAATGCCATTGCACCTTCAGCAATGTAGGTGCTGATTTCTTTCATACGGTCATTGCCGGCATCTTGCTTGGAAACCCAATTGAACTTTACAAGGGTATAAAGCAATCCAATGAGTCCCATTACGGGCACCAGATAAATCAATTTGTCCATAAGAGTTGATTCTTAATCAAGATTTAATGAAAACCGGCCATTTGGCCGGGCGGCAAAGATAGGGGTTGAGTGGCAAATTCGGAATTGGGATACTA
>Ga0209063_1000357_pt1 | contig 33986 bp, 30 predicted proteins | sample KloWWTmeKNB19Kit_FD_187177 | JGI IMG/M metagenome (GOLD analysis project Ga0209063, IMG submission 187177) | Active sludge microbial communities from Klosterneuburg, Austria, studying microevolution and ecology of nitrifiers - Klosterneuburg... | ecosystem: Engineered > WWTP > Aerobic digester >... | reverse complement strand
GCTTCAAATACGGCAAAATCGGTATAGAATAAAATCAATGTTAATTTTCCTCAATTTGTGAAATCCTTACTGGTATTGACTTTCCTATGTTTATTAACATTGTAAATGTGTTTGGTTGATAATGTCATCAATTTTAAGCCTTAAAACGCTATGAGATACGGCGAATAATGAGTATTTTTGCAGACGGTCAGGGACGGACGTTACTTTTTATACATTTTAAGGCAATTAACTATCCATTTGCAACATACTGCAAACAAAGACTGTCATTATTACGTTGATATTTAAATTTAATTAGTTATGCGGCAGCTCAAAATTGCTACTCAGATTACCAACAGAGACTCCCAGGCTGTTGAGAAGTACCTTCAGGAAATTTCAAAAATCTCGATGATTACGCCGGAAGAAGAGACCACTCTTGCCCAGCGGATTAAGATGTTTGGCAGAAATCCGGTTGATTCTCAAAGAGCTTTGGATAAATTGGTGCAAGCCAACTTACGTTTCGTGGTATCTGTTGCTAAGCAATATCAACATCAGGGATTGTCACTTAGTGACTTGATTAACGAGGGTAACCTCGGCTTAATTAAAGCGGCTCAACGCTTTGATGAAACTAAAGGTTTCAAATTTATTTCTTACGCTGTGTGGTGGATTCGCCAATCAATACTACAGGCGTTGGCAGAGCAGGGCAGATTAGTCCGCTTGCCACAAAACAAAATTGGTACGTACAACAAGGCTAACAAAGCTTATATGGCTTTTGAACAGGAACATGAGAGAGAGCCATCTACTGAAGAGTTAGCAGAATTACTGGAGATGAGTGAAACAGAGATCAACAATATTTTCCAAAGTAACACCCGTCATACTTCCCTTGATGCACCTGTGCATGAAGCTGAAGATGTAGCCATGGGTGATTTGCTGGAAGGTGGTGATGATACAGATGATGATGTAATGAAGGATTCTTTAAGAAACGAAATTCGCAGAGTTTTGAAATCGCTGTCACCAAGAGAGGCAGAAATTGTAAATGCTTATTTCGGTTTGGATGGAGAAAACGGAGTTACGATAGAACAGATTGGTCAGAAATACGATCTTACCAAAGAACGTATCCGCCAGATCAAAGAAAGAGCAATTAAGCGTCTTCAAAAAGCCAGGTATAGCAGTGCTTTAAAAGCATACTTAGGCTAATAAATTCTAAATTAGATGGGTTTAGTATAAACTGCCCCGGCTTTTAGCCGGGGTTGTTTTATTTTAGGGAAGTGGTAATTTTATAAAAATCTCAGATTGGATAAAAGTAAAAGATGAATAATGTGATAAGACATACAATCATTGTTGGATTAACCTTATTAATTAATGTAACAATAGCATTTGAGGTTAATGGACAGTCAGAAGATATAGACTGTAATTTAGATACCATTTCAAAAGAAAAATTTACATCACTTTCTGTTTTCTTGGAAAGACCATTTATTAAAACTTCTTTGGAGAAGCTGAACATCAAGAATGGTATAGTTTATTTGACAAATCAATCATATGGTAGTTATTTGTTTGGAATAGTTTTATACCTAACTAATCGACAAGAGATTGTTGATGTTTATAAAATCAAAATTAACGTAACAAACAAAACTTTTGAGACGAGCCTCCTCAAAAAAACGAAACTAAGAAAATATCGAAATGCGTTGGTAGATTTTACTTGTATAAATTATTATTATGGATTTTTTAGACCACATCATCATCCGGATTTAGATTTGATCTTTACAATTGAGGAAGAACAAATGATTGGAGGTTTTGTTTCAAATTCTCTTTTATTACCCGAAGCAAATAAAGGCAAATATTATACGTTAATCTCCAAAATAATGGAAATTAGTAAGAACAAATGGTAAGAGATAACACTCGGTTATAACCTAATCAATCAAAATACTCCTTTCTTTCTGTCTATTATTCCTCTCAGTTTATAACTCAGTTCTATATGGTCGTCAAACAGACATAATACATAACCGATTATGCGTTATTTTTACAAACTTTTATTACAAGACAAATTATAAAGAATGGATACAAACGAGAAAGTACATTGTCTGATCATCGGATCAGGACCTGCCGGATATACAGCAGCTATTTATGCAGCAAGAGCAGGACTAAACCCTGTTTTATACCAGGGCATTCAACCGGGCGGTCAATTAACGATTACAACTGAAGTTGAAAACTATCCCGGTTATCCGGATGGAATTCAGGGGCCAGATATGATGGTGCATTTTGAAAAGCAAGCTGCCCGTATGGGAACTGATATTCGTTATGGACTGGCAACAAAAGTTGATTTTTCTGGTGATGTACATAAAGTGCAGATTGATGAAGAAAAATGGATTGAGGCTGATGCTGTAATTATTTCAACAGGGGCTTCTGCAAAATGGCTTGGTATAGAAAGTGAGCAAAGACTAAATGGACATGGTGTAAGTGCCTGTGCTGTTTGCGATGGGTTTTTCTTTAAAGGAAAGGAAGTTGCAATTGTTGGTGCAGGAGATACGGCTGCAGAAGAAGCCTTGTATTTATCAAAAATATGTTCTCAGGTGCATATGATTGTTCGCCGTGGCGAAATGAGAGCAAGTAAAGTAATGCAGGACAGAGTTTTGAAAACATCAAATATTAAAGTGTACTGGCATAGTGAAACAGACGAAGTGCTGGGCGATAAAAAAGTAGAAGCAGTTCGTATTAAGAATAATGAAACAGGAGAGAAGACTGAAATACCTGTAAGTGCATTTTTCGTGGCAATTGGTCATCAGCCTAACTCAGAAATATTTAAACCATTTCTGGAAATGGATGATGCCGGTTATGTAATAACAATTCCAGGCACAACAAAAACAAATGTAGAAGGTGTATTTGCCTCCGGCGATGTGCAGGATAAAATTTACAGGCAAGCTGTAACAGCAGCTGGTACGGGTTGTATGGCAGCATTGGATGCAGAAAGATATCTTAGTGCAAAAGGATCACATTAATATTTAGTATGAAAACTGTCTTAACTGTTTATTTAAACGAGGTTCGTTTTTTTGCTTATCATGGATTGTTTGAAGAAGAACAAAAAACGGGAAATGAGTTTGAAGTAAACCTCGCTGTTTCATACGATCCAGGAAGTGAACTTATTGACGAATTAGGTGAAACTATAAATTATGCCAGCCTATTTTCCATTTTAAAGGAAGAAATGCAAAAGCCCCGTGAGTTGCTGGAAACTTTTGTAATGGAAGTAACAGATTTGTTGCACAAAAAATTTCCATCGGTAAAAAAGATTGACATTTCTCTTTCTAAATTAAATCCTCCCATTGCTAAATTTACAGGAGAAGTTGGGGTGAAGTATTCAAAAGATTTTTAAATATTCTTATTCTTCCAATTTCCTTTGTTTATATACCAAACGGATAATATAAAAATACTGCCCCAATAGATCCATTCGCCCATCCAACCATAAGTGATGGAGAGCTTATATTTTTCCAGAATCAGATAAACAAAAACGCAGTAAAGAATAATTGCCACTCCATCTATCAAAAGTGTCATCCGGCTGTTTCCTGTTCCGGTTACCGCATTCAGCCATACAACGGAGAACGACATAAAGAGAATAGCAACTGAAACTACCCGAACAACAGGAATGGCATCAGCAATAAAAAGCTCTGATTGACCAAAAATTGAAATCAATACTCCGGGAAATAGGTTTATTAATAATACGATTACCAAAGCAGAACAAGTACTTAATTTGACAATCTTTAGGATAAGTGCTTTTACATTTTCCTGCTTCCCTTGCCCGATAATATTACTAACCATTGCAGAACTAGTAGCTGCAAATGCCCAGGTAAGACAGCCAGTTAAACCAAATACATTTCTCATCACATTGGAAATGGCCAAATCAGTTTGACCATGATGCTCGATAAGAATATAAAAGAACTCCCAGCTCATTACACTAAAAGCAAGCTGAAGAATGATAGGAAGCGATATGGCAAAAAGTTGTTTGCTTAATTTCTTATTCCAATAAAAATGTTTGAATAAGGAAAATTGTTTACCAATCCCTTTTTTATGAATGACCAAAAAAACGACTACCATGCCTATAAACTCAGCAATGATAGAAGCTACAGCAGCTCCGTTCAAACCCATTTCTGGAAATCCATAATGACCGAATATTAAAACATAATCAAATGCTACGTTAGCAACAGTTTCAGCAATAGCACCACTAATAAGATATTTGCTGTTGTTGGTTCCAACCAGCAAAGCATTTCTCATTTGGTACACATACAAAAAAGGAAGTCCCCAAATCCTGATCTTTAAATATTCAATAGAATCGGTGGCAATTGTATCAGAATGTAAAACTGCCTTCAGGATAACAGGTGCCAGCAACCAAGTAATAAGAATGCCCACAAAAGCGATGGCTAATGAAATATAAACTCCTTGTCCAAACAATTTTCCAACTTCTTCAGGTTTATTCTCTCCGGCTCTTCTTGCAATCAGGGTTTGCAATCCATTATTCAATCCAAAACCAATCATGGCAAAAATGAGGTAGTAAACACCTGTAATACTTGCTGTAGCCAAAGCTTCCTGACTATAATGGCCTAAAAAAATATTATTGGTAATGAAATTGAATTGCGGTACCAGAATGGCAAGGCTTATTGGTAAGGCAATCTTTAAAATTTGCCGATAGCTGGTTGAGACCTGAAGGTTTGTAGCTGGTAAAGAATTTGCCATTGTTAAAAGTGGGCAAACCTACGATATTTAAATTTTTGTCTATTATTGCACGCCAACTTAATAAATATTGAAACAATTATTTCATATCAAATTTGAAGCTGCCGAAGATAAGCAGCAGGTACTTTCTTTGAGGATCGGAAAACAGCATTTTACCTTTGCAATTGCCAATAAATCTGGATTAGAGCTTTATCAATTAGCTTATTATTCAATAGAAGAATGGAATGAAAACTACTGGCAGGATATAATGGATTCAAATCCTGTTTTAAGTGACTCTTTTTACGAAGTACTGGTAGCTTATGATTTTTCAGAAAGCTTGCTGGTTCCTTCCAAGGAGTTTAAAAGTGAAGAAGCTGGAGCATTACTTAATATATCTTACGGAGTAAATAGTCAGTCAACAATTATATCTGAAAGTATAACAGGATGGCAGTTGTATAATATATATTCCATTCCGGTGGAAGTAAAGGATTGGATTAGCCAAAAATTTCCAACGGCTCGTTTCTGGCACCAGTATTCGCTGGATGTAAGAAATTCAATTGGCGTTACGGAAGAAGGTAGATTACAGGTTGATTTCAGAAAAACTGAATTTGTAGTAATTGCTGCAAATCGCAACAATATTTTACTAACACAGACATTTGAATATACAACACCGGAAGATGTCTTATTCTATTTGCTGAAAATTTGTAAACAATTTTCATTGTCGAGAGAAGTAGTGCAATTGCAATTATCTGGTTTGGTTGATAAGCAATCATCTTTATACAAGGAGCTGTACCAGTATTTCATAAATATAGATTTTAGAAATGCCCAATGGAATACAGGTGCAGAATATCCGGCTCATTTTTTTACTTCGCTAAATGATCTTGCCAAATGCGTATCATAGGTGGCGAACATGGCGGAAGGAAATTTAATCCGCCCAATAAAATGCCTTACACAAGGCCAACCACCGATATTGCAAAAGAAGGTTTGTTTAATGTATTGCAGAACAATCTCGTCTTTGAAGAAATCAGAACATTAGATCTTTTCGGCGGCACGGGCAGCATTAGTTACGAACTGGCTTCAAGAGGTGTGGATGATTTAACGATTGTAGAGAAAGATGCTGCCATGTATGACTTTATTAAAAAAACAGCCGCAACCCTAAGAATAGAAAACATTCAGGTGATTAAAATGGATGTTTTTAAGTTTATTAATAATTGTACTGAGCAATTTGATTTTATTTTTGCCGGCCCACCGTATGCTTTAACTACCATTGATGATTTGCCGAAGAATGTATTTGAAAAGCAATTATTAAAGAAAGAAGGTTGGTTTGTGCTGGAACATACGCCAAGAAATAGTTACAAATCATTTCCTTTTTATAAAGCTGAACGAAATTACGGCACAACTATATTTACTACTTTTGTTGAGAGCAGAGACTAATGAAGAAAGCAGCACTTAGAAATATTTATAAAGAGAAAAGAAATGAACTTTCTACCGCTGAAAGAAACAAACTGGATGATCTTTTATTGATTCAGTTTCAAAAATCGGAAATTCCTTTTATACAATCGTTGCTTTCTTTCTGGCCGATTGAAGAACATAAGGAGCCAGATACACATCTTTTTACTGATTATCTCGAATTCAGAAATCCGGAATTGACAATAGCCTATCCAAGAACAGATTTTATGTTGGATGAAATGATTGCTGTAACTGTTCATCCCGAAACTGATTTCATCAAAAACGAATACAATATTTATGAACCAGCTGAAGGAGATGTGCTTCCGGCAGATGAAATTGATTTAATATTGGTGCCGCTGCTTGCCGTAGATAAAAAAGGGTACAGAGTTGGATATGGTAAAGGTTTTTATGATAAGTTTCTTCCATCATGCAAAAAGGAATGCCTTAAAATCGGGTTTTCTTATTTTGAGCCTGTTGATGAAATTACCGATAAGGACCAATTTGACGTACCTTTAGAACTTTGTATTACACCGCACAATATTTATGTTTTCTAATGCTTTTCTGAAATCTTTCCGCATACTATTACTGCCTTTCGCTTTATTATATTGGCTTGGAATAACTATCCGAAATTTTCTTTACAACAAAAAAATATTCAAATCCAGCAGTTTCGGACTTCCATTAATTTGTGTTGGTAATCTTTCTGTAGGCGGAACAGGAAAATCGCCAATGGTGGAATATTTGGTAGGATTATTGAAAGACAACTACAAAGTGGCGACACTTAGCCGAGGTTATAAACGAAGGACAAAGGGTTATGCTTTAGCAGATGAAAATACAACAGCGTTAGATATTGGGGATGAGCCTATGCAGTTTCATTTAAAATTTCCTGATGTGCCGATTGCTGTTGGTGAAGAAAGAATTGAAGCAATTCCTCAACTGCTGCATGACAAGCCTGAAACCCAAGTGGTAATTCTGGATGATGCATTTCAACATAGAGCTATAAAGGCAGGATTAAATATTCTGCTTACTGATTATGGCAACCTGTTTACAAGAGACTTTTATTTACCAACAGGTGATCTGCGGGATTTAAAAAGCAGTTACAAGAGAGCAGAAATAATAATTGTTACAAAATGCAACCCTGATTTAACTGTAGAAGAAAAGCAGAAGATTATTGCTGAAATAAAACCGCTAACACATCAACATGTTTTTTTCACTAGTATTGACTATGGTGAACTATATCATATTGATTCGATGGAAAAAAGAAAATTGGCAAGTAGTACAGAAATATTATTGGTCTCTGGTATTGCCAATCCAAAGCCGCTGAAAGCAATGCTGGAAGAACATAGTAATAGTTATCATATGCTTCAGTATGCGGATCATCATATATTTTCAATTGACGACTTAAAAGATATTAAGCATAAATTTGAGAATATTCAATCGCAGGATAAGATTATCCTTACAACAGAGAAAGATGCGGTCAGGTTAACAAAATTTCGGGAAGAGATTAAAGATTTACCATTTTATGTTTTACCAGTCCGGCATCGCTTCTTGTTTGAAGAAGCAGCGAAATTTAATACAATAATTACAAAATTTATAAACGAGTTTACAAATAATTAAGAGAAGATTTTTATGGGAAGAAAAAATACAAAGAAGAGAAATACAAAAGAGAAACAGAAACAAAGACAATCACCTGGAAAAGTGTTGAAAGGTGTATTGGATATTACCCGTTCAGGAATTGGGTTTGTTACGATAGAAGGGATGGAAGTAGATATTCTAATACGTCCGACGGATTTTAATACTGCCATGCATGGCGACACGGTTAGTGTGGCAATAAAGGATATGAAAAGCAGTGGCAAACGAATGCAGGGAGTGGTGAAAGAAGTTATTAATCGAAAGCGGACAGAATTTATCGGCCATCTACAAATGAATAAAGGTTTTGCCTTTTTTGTTGCTGATGTAGATAAACCTATGCCAGATATTTTTATTCCATTAACTAATATTAATAATGCAAAAGATCAGGATAGAGTTGTCGTAAAGATTGTGCAATGGGATAAAGACGATAAAAGACCTGTTGGCGAAGTGGTGAATGTACTTGACCCCGAAAATAGCAATGACGCTGCTATGAAAGATATTTTACTGGAAGCAGGGTTTCCATTAACATTTTCTGACGAAGCGTTGGAAGTAGCGGCTAGAATTCCTGATACCATATCAAATGATGAAATAAAGAAGCGGAAAGATATCCGGGATATTTTCACCATTACTATTGACCCTGTAGATGCAAAGGATTTTGATGATGCCATTTCATTCAGAAAACTGAAAACAGGTAATTATGAAATAGGAATTCATATTGCCGACGTAAGCTATTATGTGGAGCAGGATAATGATTTGGATAAAGAAGCTTATCAAAGAGCTACATCTGTTTATTTGCCAGATAGAGTAAATCCGATGTTGCCGGAACATATTTCTAATGTGCTTTGCTCATTAAGACCTAATGAAGACAAGCTGACTTTCTCTGCTATCTTTCAAATAACCCCCAAGGGAGAAGTAAAGCAATACTGGTTGGGAAAAACAGTGATGCATTCCGATCATCGCTTTACGTATGAAGAAGCACAAGCAATCATTGAAAACAAAGCTGGTTTGTATGCAGAGGAAATTTTGATACTGAATGATATTGCACAGAAATTTAGAAAGATTAGGTTTAATCACGGAGCAATTAACTTTTCCTCACAGGAAGTACGTTTTACATTGGATGAAAAAGGAAATCCAATCGGCATAATGGTGAAAGAAAGCAAAGAAGCACATAAACTGATTGAAGAATTTATGCTACTTGCCAACAGAACTGTGGCAGAAAATATTTCAAAAATAAAAGTAAATAATAAGTCGTTGCCTTTTCCTTACCGGATACATGATGAACCGGATGAAGCAAAACTGGTTCCTTTTGCAGCATTTGCAAAAAAATTCGGACATACGTTTGATACATCTTCACCCGAAGCGATTGCAATTTCATTTAACCAGTTACTGAAAGATGTGCATGGCCTACCTGAACAGCATGTGCTGGAGCAGTTGGGAATCCGTACCATGTCGAAGGCAAAATATACTTCAGAAAATATTGGTCATTATGGTTTGGGATTTGAACATTACTGTCATTTTACTTCACCCATTCGCCGTTATCCGGATGTGATGGTGCATCGCATTTTATTTGATGTGCTGAACAACAAAATACAACCCGATAAAAAACTGGAAGATAAATGCAAGCATGCCAGCGAAAGGGAAAGAGCTGCCATGGAAGCAGAAAGAGCATCCAATAAATACAAACAGGTTCAGTATATGAAGAACTTCCTCGGCGAGGATTTTGAAGGAGTGATTAGTGGCGTTGCCAGTTTTGGTTTTTGGGTAGAAACTGTGAAACATAAATGTGAAGGCTTAGTAAGCATAAACAGTCTCTTGGAATATGATGAATTCCGTCATGTGGAGACTGACTATTGTTTGGTTGGTCAACGAAGCGGCAAAAAATTCAGAATGGGAGATAAAGTGACAATAAAAGTGGTGGCTGCAAACCTTACTAAACGGCAACTGGATTATGAATGGGTTGTAGCTGATGAACTGGGAGCAGAAAAAGAAGAAATGCCTAAAGGGAAAAAGAAAAAATAATTTCTTTTCTAATAAAATAAGATATTTTTCTATGAGAAAAAGTCAAGTATTTTTAGAATCCTTACTCCAATTTTAAGGAACAATTCTATCCAGTTAAGTAGTCTTTTTACTTTTTGGCTGCACTTTCCTTTACTAACTCATTTTTTCTTATACTAAATCCATTTCTATAATAAAAAGTTCAGTTCGTATTGTTCCACTTAGAGTTATTCACATCAAGTGAATAACTCTAAATTCCTATCGCTAAGGCCGTTTTGTTATATTTGCTCTCTATGTAAAAAAGCTGAGTAAAGAACCGAACGTACAAGAGTGCGACGCAAGGGACGATGCTCAGGGAACAGGAAGTTGGGCAACAAAATATCTCTGAAAAACTTAAGTGAGCAATGGCAAAAGAAAAAGAAAAGACCGACCTTTTTAATTACGACGAAGACAGTATAAAATCTCTCGACTGGAAAGAACATATCCGCCTTCGGCCGGGTATGTATATTGGTAAACTTGGCGACGGCGCCTCTCCTGATGATGGTATTTATGTGCTGGTGAAAGAAGTGATGGACAATTGTATTGATGAATATACAATGGGTCATGGCAAAACTGTGGAGCTGACGATAGATGGGAAAACAGTGACTGTTAGAGATTATGGCCGTGGTATTCCATTGGGAAAAGTGGTGGATGTAGTGAGCAAAATAAATACTGGTGCGAAATACGACAGTAAGGCTTTTCAGAAATCAGTTGGTTTAAATGGAGTGGGTACGAAAGCGGTGAATGCATTGAGTAATTTTTTTAAAGTAACTGCTGTACGGGAAGGAAAAGAAAAGACAGCCGAATTTGAAAGAGGCGTTTTAATAAAAGAACATAAGGAAGCAAAGACTGGTGAAGAAAACGGGACATTGGTAACTTTTATTCCCGATGAACAGATATTTAAGAATTATAAATACCATTCTGAATTTCTGGAGAATCAGATTTGGAATTATTGCTTTCTGAATGCAGGATTGAAAATTGTTTTTAACGGTAAGAGTTTTGTAAGTAAGAATGGATTGCTAGATCTGTTGCAACGCAAAACGAATGAAGATGAAATTCGTTACCCAATAATACATCTGAAAGGCAATGATATGGAAATTGCCCTTTCACATACCAATGATTACGGAGAAGATATTTACAGTTTTGTAAATGGACAACATACAACACAAGGCGGCACACATCACCAAGCTTTTCGGGAAATGTATGTAAAAACCATCCGGGAATTTTATAAGAAAGATTATGATGCTTCTGATATAAGGACAGGTATTGTAGCTGCGGTTTCTGTTCGTGTAGTTGAACCTGTTTTTGAATCTCAGACAAAAACAAAATTGGGTTCTGTAAACGTAGACACCAAAGGGCCAAGTATGCGGCAGTTTTTCAGCGACTTTCTTTCTAAAGAGCTGGATAATTATTTGCACAAGAATCCTGCTACTGCAGAGGCATTGAAAAAACGTATTGAGCAAAGTGAGAGAGAAAGAAAAGATATGGCCGGTATTAAAAAGCTGGCGAATGAAAGAGCTAAGAAAGCCAATCTTCATAATAAAAAACTACGAGATTGCCGAGTACATTTGAATGATGAATCTCCATCGAAGGGAAAGGAATTGTTTGTAGAAAAACAAAATGCAACAACCATCTTTATTACGGAAGGGGATAGTGCCAGCGGTTCCATCACCAAATCAAGAAATGTAGAAACGCAGGCTGTGTTTAGTCTTCGTGGAAAACCGCTGAACTGCTTTGGACTGACAAAGAAAGTGGTGTATGAAAATGAAGAGTTCAACCTTTTACAGCATGCATTGAATATTGAAGAAGGAATGGAAGGCCTTCGTTTCAATAATATTGTAATTGCAACTGATGCCGATGTGGATGGAATGCATATACGTTTGTTATTGATGACATTCTTTTTGCAATTTTTCCCTGACTTGGTAAAGCATAACCATGTTTATATTTTAGAAACACCTTTATTCAGAGTTAGGAATAAACAGGAGACTATTTATTGCTATAGTGAAGATGAGAAAGCCGATGCAGTTAAAAAGTTGGGTAGTAAACCAGAGATAACCCGTTTCAAAGGATTAGGTGAAATATCGCCGGATGAATTTGGTCAATTTATTGGAGATGAAATGAAAACAACATTGATGGGATTAGAAGCTGGAGAGCATATTCAGGATTTGCTTGATTTTTATATGGGAAAAAATACACCAGACAGACAGGAATTTATTATTAACAATCTGAAAGTTGAGCTTGACGCTCCTGTGGAAAGTAATTAAATAGATGTTTGAATTTCACGCAGATAGAAAAAGATACTTCGACATTCAGGTTTTGAATGCAGAGAAATATGTGATACCGTTTATTGAAGAAAAATTTCCAATTGCTGGAGGTATGAGAGTATTGGAAATTGGTTGCGGCGAAGGCGGAGTGTTGAAAGCATTTATTAATATAGGCTGTGTAGGAGTGGGAGTGGAATTGGATGCGCCAAGAATAGTGGATGCACAAAAGTTCTTACCAGAAGATATTGCATCTGGTAAATTAAGCTTTGTAGTGAAAGATATTTATGAAGTGGATGTAGAGAAAGATTTTAATGGGTTGTTTGACATAATTATTTTGAAAGATGTGATTGAGCATATTCATGACCAAGCAAAGCTAATCGGCTGGATGAAAAATTTTTTGAAGCCAGAAGGAATTGTGTTCTTTGGATTTCCACCATGGTATATGCCATTTGGCGGACACCAGCAGATTTGTAAATCAAAAATTTCAAAACTGCCTTATATTCATTTGTTGCCAAAGTTTATGTATAAAGCAATTTTGAAGAATAGGAAAGAGAATGTAGCAGAGATGATGGAGATACGAGAAACAGGTATCAGCATAGAACGATTTGAAAGAATTTGTAAAGAAGAAGGTTATAGCATTCCACATCACCGGCATTATTTATTAAATCCGATTTATGAATGGAAATTTGGATGGAAACCAAAAAGGCAAGGATTACTGATAAAGGCAATCCCATTTGTGAGAAATTTTTTAACAACTTGTGTTTATTATATAATACAACCAAACAAAAAATAAAAGATGATACACATAGTATTTAATGAAAGTGAGATAGACCTGATGAAACAGGTAATAAAGTTAGATGAAACATTGGCAGGAGAAATCATTCAGATTAGAGACGATTATGCTGTCGGACCACTTGCTGGCATTGATACTCCTGAAGGCTGGCAAGCAAGAACAGACTGGTGGATGGAATTGATAAAGCACTCACATTATAGTAAGAATGAGATTAACGAAGTTGACGACAGGGAAACTATAAGTCAGTTAAAAGCAAAGCTTGATGAAAATCCGGAAGAACAATTATGGATTTGGATGGGACAGAATCAACATGATGTGTGCGGCTATTACAGGATGATGCCTGAACTTAGTGAATACCAAGGAAGGGTAATGGTATTGTACATGAACAATCTTCCTTTTATCAATGATAAAGGTCAGATATTTTATCCTTCATGGCTGAATGAAATACAGCCTTCAGAATTCTTAAAAGCAAAAAAACTTGCAAGACCGGTTACGCTTAGTGAATTCGAAATTGATCCAGATGAATGGAAGAAATTATGTGATGATAATTCAATGGTGAGAATTCTGGAAGGAGGAAAGAAGATAGAGGGAAAGGAAGAGAAATTTTATGATAATGAAATTTTAAAGAATCTTACACCCGAATGGCAAAAAGCCTGGCGATTAGTTGGGAATACCTTAAACAGAATGAAAATTAAAACTGGTGATGTTTTTATCGAGTGGCGTATTAAGCAACTAATCAATGAAGGTAGAATTCAAGTGAATGGTGATATTGAAAAGGGGTGGAAAGATTTTGATGTTAAGCTGGAAGGTGGAAAAAAGGCAGAGGCAATTGTTGATGAAAACTTATCTGAGAATTAATTTTTAACATGTAGCCCTTGTGCAGTTAATTGGAATTGTCTTATTCGGACATTCATCAATGGATTGATTTTTGGTTACGAATTAAAACAGATGAAGGATTCAAATAAAAACATCTCGGAATAATAGGAAAGAAATAAAATGGCAGCAAAGAAAAAAAATACTGACGTTCAAAATATTGATACAGGATTACATGGCCAGTACAAAACTTGGTTTCTCGATTATGCTTCCTATGTAATACTGGAAAGAGCTGTACCTGCTTTAGAAGACGGATTAAAGCCAGTACAGCGCCGCATCCTTCATGCCATGAAGGAAATGGATGATGGCCGTTTCAATAAAGTGGCAAATATTATTGGGCAAGCAATGCAGTACCATCCGCATGGCGATGCAAGTATTGGCGATGCTTTAGTGAATATGGGTCAAAAAGACCTAATGATTGATACACAAGGTAACTGGGGCGATGTAAGGACAGGTGATGATGCCGCAGCACCTAGATATATTGAAGCAAGGCCCAGTAAGTTTGCTTTAGAAGTTGCTTTTAATGCTAAAACAACAGTCTGGCAATTGAGCTATGATGGCAGAAAAAATGAACCGGTCACATTGCCGATGAAATTTCCTTTGTTATTAGCACAAGGTGCAGATGGAATTGCTGTAGGATTATCAACAAAAATTCTTCCTCATAATTTCTGCGAACTGATTGATTCCTCTATTAAATATTTAAAAGGTAAAAAGTTTGATTTAATGCCAGATTTTTTGACTGGCGGAATGATTGATGTTACAGATTATAATCAGGGGAAAAGAGGTGGTAAGGTAAAAGTTAGGGCACACATTGAAGAGTCAGATAAGAAGACATTACTGATCAAAAGTGTTCCATACGGTGTAACTACTTCTCAATTGATGGAGTCTATTGTAAAGGCAAATGATCAGGGAAAAATAAAAATTAAGAAAGTAACTGATAATACTGCTGCCGAAGTCGAGATACAGGTTGATCTGGCTCCGGGCATTTCTCCTGATATCACAATTGATGCGTTATATAAATTTACCGATTGCGAAACTTCAATTTCTCCCAATGCCTGTGTAATTGTTAATCACAAGCCTGAATTTTTAGGTGTTCAAGAGTTATTGAAACTTTCTGTTGATAAGACAAGAGACTTGCTTGAAAAAGAATTGCAGATAAAATTGGGAGAGCTTCAGGAAAAATGGCATTACACTTCGCTGGAAAAAATATTCTTTGAAGAAAAGATTTATAAGGAGTTGGAGAAGAAGCATGAAACCTGGGATAAAGTACTGGAAGCAATTGACAAAGCATTTATTCCTTTTAAGAAACAATTAAAAAGAGAGATTACCAGAGAAGATATAATAAAACTGACAGAGAAGCCTGTTCGTCGTATTTACAAATTAGACATTGATGAGCTGAATGATCAGATAAAAGGTCTTGAAGCAGATATTAAACAGGTGAAACATGATTTAAACAATCTTGTTGATTTTGCAGTAGCTTATTTTGAAAACCTGTTGAAGAAATACAGCAAAGGAAGAGAAAGAAGAACTGAGATAAAAGAATTTGAAGTAATAGAGGCGAAGCATGTCGCTATTGCTAACACCAAATTATATGTAAATAAAGAAGAAGGATTTATTGGCACTGGGTTAAAGAAAGATGAATTCTTATTTGAATGTTCAGATCTTGATGACATTATTGCTTTCTCGAAAAGGGGAACAATGAAAGTGGTAAAGGTTTCGGATAAAACGTTTATCGGCAAAGATATTTTGCATGTAGCAGTTTTCCAGAAGAATGATGAACGTACCACTTACAATATGATCTACACTGATGGCAAATCGGGTAAAAGTTTTGCCAAGCGATTTAATGTAACGGGTGTTACAAGAGAGAAAGAATATGATCTGACGAAAGGTGATGAAAAAAGTAAGGTTCATTATTTATCGGTCAATGCTAATGCTGAAGCTGAACTGGTAAAAATTATGTTGATGCCATCAAGCAAAGCAAGAATAAAGGAGCTGGAATTTGGTTTCTCCGATTTGGAAATAAAAGGTAGAAGTAGTTTAGGAAACACTGTTACCAAGTATCCAATCAAATCAGTAAAACTAAAAGAAGCCGGAGTTTCGACTATCGCTGGGAAGAAGCTATGGTATGATGAACAGTTTGGCAGATTGAATATGGATGAAAAAGGTGAATACCTCGGTATGTTTGATGCAGTCGATACGATTTTAGTTTTGTACAGAGATGGTAATTACGAAATAACAGATCAGGAATTAACTCAAAAGATAGATTCTGAGAAAGTAATAGCTATTGAAAAATTCAATCCTGATAAAATTATTACGGCTATCTATGTTGATATGAAGTCGAAACAGTTTATGGCCAAGCGTTTCAAAATTGAAACGACGACTTTAAAGAGCAAGTTTTTATTTATTAAAGATGGCGATGGTAATTATGTAGAAACTGTAACAACAATGGAAGAGCCGATTCTGGCAATGCAGCAGGGCAGAGGAGCACAAATAAGAAAAGGGAAATTAAAAATTGCCAAGATTGCAGAAATTACAGGCTACAGAACAGTAGGAACTAAAATGGCTGACTATAGCAAATCAACCGAAATGGAATGGGTAAAAGAGAAGGATACGAATCAAACTGAATTATTTTAAAAGTATAGCAATGGTTGATCATTGGGAAATTTTAGATGTTTATAAGGCTCTGTTTGCAATAGTAGCTGGCATAATTCTAGGTCTTGAAAGAGAGCTAAAAGATAAAGTTGCAGGTCTAAAAACAATTACAATTATTTGTCTTGGAGCTACATTATTCGGTATTTTATCTTACAAAGTTGGTGGAACAAATAATCCTACACATATTGCGGCTTATGTTGTAAGTGGCGTTGGTTTTTTAGGAGCTGGGGCTATATTTAAAGATGGGTTTTCTATTTCTGGCCTAACTACTGCTGGAATAATATGGTTGGCTGCTGCTGTAGGTCTTGCAATTGGTTTCAGTGAGTTTTATCTTGCTGCAACTTTCATGGGGGGAACATTACTAATTATCTTTCTTACACCATTAATAAATAGATTGTTTAGGTCAAAAAAAATCACCAAGCTACTAAAAGTTACTTTTATAAAACAAAATACTAGTTATAAAGAAAAATTTATTGATGAACTACGTAGTTTAGTAAAATCAGTAGAAGTCAAAAAAATCATTCTGTCTGATAATATAATAGAAGTTTCAATAGAAGTAGTTATTAATGAAGGCAAAGTAAATAGGGTTGAACAATTTTTGATAGAAAATAAATCTATCTTATCATTTTCCTTATAATTTATAAGCTGCGGCTGATAACTAATTGAAAAGGAATTTTTTATTTTTTTCTCTTAATCCTAATCGTTGCATTCTTTTCCAAATTGCTTGAAAGTCGAATATTGAATTTGTTCTTGCCATCATTTACGATCATTAAAGCCGTATTCGGTGGAATTAATCCAAGGTTCTCCGCATACATAGACACTTCATTATATTCTTTAGTACTATCCAGTACAACATCTATGCGGATTGATTTGTGAGTGAGTTTCTGACTGTTCAATATCAATCCTTCATTATAAAAAACTGAAATGATATCTCCATCCACTTCACCATTATCATATACATCAATTCGTAAAGAGTCTGACTCTACGTCTATTTCATTAACTATCTCTTTGTCCCGTTTTTTATACGACTCTTCTACCACATAATTTATCACCTTTCGTGGCACAACAGTTACTGATATCAACGTGTCATCAATCTGTGGTTGCCACACCTGATAGTTTTCTTTGTATTCGCTAATGGCCTTTAATACAGAATCTTTTTTGCTGATGTCAGCATTCATCACAAGGTCAAAAACTATTTCAGGACAGGTGTATGTATAGTCTGGTAAACTTCTGAATGAACCAACAAGATTAGATGTTAATTGAGATACCCTTAATGTTGCCTGCATATTCATTTCACAATCAACTTCAAAATTGGAAATAGACCCATGATAAACTACGGGAATATTGTATAAGCTTAATTGTCTTGTTGATGCATTGTAATTTCCCTGCACTTTTACACTTCGGTAAGTGTTCTTGAAATAATAGTTTAAAATTCCTTTTACGTAATTCTTTTCAGGTTGCAATACCATTTCCACCAGGTAGTTATTTGCAGAGCTGTTTGTTTTTACATTGGCATTGCCATACCAATAACCAAATACAGATTGTGAACTGGCATATATAGAAGAAAACAATAAAATCAGTAGCAACAATCTCTTCATGGCTTTGTAATATCGGCAAAACTATTTTTACGCAGGAAGGAAGTTTTACACAAATGTTATTTTAAAAAACGTTTCATTTCTCTTTCTACATCTTTTTTCTTGATACTATCTCGTTTGTCATGTAGTTTTTTACCTTTTGCAAGTCCTATTTCAATTTTCGCCAGCCCCTTATCATTAAAAAATATCCGTAGCGGAATAATGGTGTGTCCTTTCTCCTTTAGTTTACCTTCTATCTTTTTTATTTCCTTTTTTTTCAATAATAGTTTTCGATCTCTTAATGGATCATGATTATTGGCATTGCCGTGTGAATATTCGGCTATATGTAATGATTTCAGCCATACTTCCCCTTTATGTATAAGGCAATAACTATCATTAAAACTAGCTCTGTTATCTCGTAGCGATTTTACTTCAGTACCTAGCAACATCATTCCTGCTATATACTTTGCATCGATAAAGAATTCATGATAAGCTTGTCTGTTTTTTAATTCTGCCATTAATAAGTAATATAGAAATGCTGTCTGATAGGAGTGTTAGTTTTTAAAAAGCGATAACACAGTAGTCAATTTATGCTTCAACTCCTTTCTTGGAACTATGAAATCTAAAAAGCCATGCTCTAGGATAAATTCACTGCGTTGGAAACCTTCCGGTAAATCTTTTTTTATGGTTTCTTTTATTACTCTAGGCCCTGCAAATCCGATTAAGGCATTTGGTTCTGCGATATTCAAATCACCAAGCATTCCAAACGATGCGGAGATGCCTCCGAAAGTAGGGTCAGTTAATAAAGAGATATAAGGAAGTTTTGCATCGCTTAATTGTGAAAGCTTACCGCTTGTTTTTGCCAATTGCATTAATGAAAAAGCACTTTCCATCATTCTAGCACCACCACTTTTGCTAATTACCATGTACGGCATATTATGTTTCATACAATGATCCACAGCTCTCGAAAATTTTTCTCCCATCACACTTCCTAATGATCCGCCGATAAATTCAAAATCCATACAGGCAATTACAATATCATGTCCGCCTACTTTTCCTACAGCAACTCTCATCGAATCCTTCAGGTCTGTTTTGCTCCAGGTATCTTCCAATCTTTTTTTGTAAGGCTTCAAATCGGTGAATTCAAGAAAGTCTTTGCTTCGTATGTTTTCAAAAAGCTCAGTGTATTCGCTATTATCAAATAACAGGTCATAGTATTCACTACTGTTTATTCTATGATGAAAATTACATTTTGGACAAACGAATAATACTTCTCTCAAATCGTTCATCGTTCCGATATGATTACAATCCGGACATTTGACCCAAAGGCCTTCGGGAGTTTCTTTTTTCTCTGAAGTCTTGGTATTAATGCCTTTTTTCATTCTTTTAAACCAACTGGCTTTAGTCTCTTCGGTTTTTCCATCTTCTCCAGCCAGATTTGCATCAAAGTCTTCTATTTGTTTCGACATAGCTACTTGTTGAGTTACAAATATATAGAAGTTTGGGGTTTGTAGTTTGTGCTCAAATTATGAGGGAAAATTGCTAATAATCAAGAGTTTCTAATAAAAAATGCCCCCGAAAAAATTCGGGGGCAGTATAAGCAATTAGTCTGTTAAGAAATTAAGCATTTCTATTTATACAATTCAAATCATCAAAAGCAACTTCAAGTCTTTTGATAAATGATTCTTCACCTTTACGAAGCCATGCTCTTGGATCGTAGTATTTTTTATTCGGCTTATCCGCACCATCTGGATTTCCAAGTTGACCTTGTAGATATGGCTCACTCTTTTTATAATTTTCAAGCACACCTTCCCAGAAAGCCCATTGTAAATCTGTATCAATATTCATTTTAATAGCGCCATAGCCAATTGCTTCTCTGATTTGATTTTGCGGAGAACCACTGCCTCCATGAAATACAAACCAAACTGGTTTAGGACCTGTGCCCAATTCTTTTTCAATAAATATCTGGCTGTTATTTAATATCTCAGGACGAAGCTCAACATTACCTGGCTTATATACACCGTGTACATTACCAAAAGCAGCCGCTACGGTAAACATGTTACCGACTTTATTCAATTCTTTATAGGAATAAGCAACATCTTCAGGCTGTGTATATAGTTTTGAATTATCTACATTACTGTTATCAACGCCGTCTTCCTCACCACCCGTTACACCGAGTTCGATTTCAATCGCCATACCAAGCGGCTTCATTCTTTTAAAGAATTCCACAGATGTCGCTATGTTTTCTTCAATAGGTTCTTCGCTCAAATCAAGCATATGCGAACTGAAAAGTGGTTGGCCTTTCTCTTTAAAAAATTGTTCACCGGCATCTAACAATCCACTAATCCAGGGCAGCCATTTTTTTGAAGCATGGTCTGTATGCAAAACTACAGGCACACCGTAATGCTTTGCAACGTTATGTATATGTAATGCACCGGAAATTCCTCCAGAAATATTTCCTTGTAATTGATCATTCGGCATTCCTTTACCGGCAATAAACTGTGCACCGCCATTCGAAAATTGGATTATGACAGGTGAATTTACTTTAGCTGCAGTTTCCAATGTAGCATTAATGGTATTGGTACCAATAGTGTTTACCGCTGGCAAAGCAAATTCATTGTCTTTCGCATCATTTAAAAGGGCTTCCAGTTCTTCACCGAACAGCACACCGGCTTTATACTTTTTCATTTCTAATTTTGGTTAAGTTTAAAAATAGAGAACAGAAAATCTGTTTATATTTTCGCTAAGATAACGGTTTTGTTTTATTCTATTTATGCTGCAATTTGACAATTGTTAATCACTATTCTTACCCAGGTTTTTCTGCACCAATAGCAGATTTTTACGAAGGGTTTGCTTTAAGTTTGTTTTTACAATATCGCCAATGGATTTACACCTGCTAAAATGATTGGTGTTATGATAATTGTTCAATTCTTCTATTAGTTGTTGCATTTTTTCTGGCGTAGATATTTCATCATCTTTCATTATGTCCAATAATTCCTTTATTCTATAACGGGAAGAAACCAGCCGGAATGTAATCATTGTTCTTTCTTCAAACTGATATTGAGCTATGGATTCGTTGTTTAAATGCGAAAGACATAATTGTACAAAAGGGAAGTTCTCTTTAAAGAATTGCGGAAAGTATAAATTCTTTCTTCCCTCATACGATTGCTGGTCAAAATCAATACAGCGGATGCGATATTGATAATCCTCAATATCCGGTGTAATATCAATTACAAAATTGTAGCTACGCATATCGCCAAGCAATCGTACAAAACATCTTTCATTAAACTTTACAAACTCCTTTGCAATCCTGATCTTATTCATATCGGGAGCATTCAAAAACTGACTAACAAACATATCACCTGGAATGCCGGGAATATGTTCTTCTACTAATGTATTATCACTGGTAAAAAAAATGATGCGGTTAGGAGAGAGGATATGCTCCAATTCTAATCCATATATTCTGGATGCATCTGCAATTTTAATATAGTAATGATCGTAATTGTCGTTGAATTTATTTACGATTCTTATACGAAAAGGATTCGAATTGCCAAAAGTGCAATAATCTACTCTAGCCACATCAAAATGACTGAGAAAACTATAATCGCCTTCTGTTTTTAATGCAGCATATATTTTTACTAATCCTTCACGGATGAAATTCCAGTCACGACTGTCATATGATGTTTTTTCCCATAAAGTATTATTTCCGTTTTTATCTTTTATAGGTGTTGACCAAGTGAAATTTAGTAGGTCATTATACGATACTGATAACTTTACTTCACGGCCATGATTTTTAAGGTAATGACGTAGCTTCTCATTTACAGGATACATCGGCTTCTTTCTGGAAGGTTTATCACCTTCGTTGAGTTCTACATCATTATTTTTTTCGCTAAAGTTCATTTAGTAAAGAGTGAATTGTTTCTAAGGTCGTACAATTTGTTCGGAAACTGTTGCAAAATATGCAGGAGCTTTTATTAATCGGCTGCCATACCAGCTAAACATTTCACCATCGGCCAATACTATTTTAGTAGTTGGTAAATGAACTTGTAACTCATCAATATGTTTTTGGTTAAAAGGAAATGGTTCAGAAGAAAGTATAATTAAATCAGGGTTCTTAGCTTTCAATTCTTCAATTGTTACTTCCGGATATCTTGTTGAATTGGCGTATATATTTTGAAACCCTGCTGCTTCAATCATAGAATGAATAAAAGTGTCACCACCAACGGTCATATATGGCTTTTGCCAAATAAGATAGATAGTTTGGGGATTTGAGTTTGAATGTTGAAGTTGGGAAAAGTTTTCTTTGATATGGCTGATTAACATCTTCGCCTTACTTTCTTTATTGCTGATTATTCCAATTTGTTCAATCATTTCATAGGCATCAGTAAGTTTATTTACATCGCTAATCCAGACAGGGAAATGCTTTTCCAACTCTTCAATCTGCTCTTTTACATTTTCTTCCTTGTTGGCGATAATGAGGTCGGGCTGTAAAGCATGAATAGTTTCAATATTCAATTGCTTGGTTCCGCCAACTCTTGCTTTGCTACGAAACCATTCATTGGGATGTACACAAAACTTAGTAATACCAACAACTTCGTCAGATAGACCAAGATCAGCCAGTAATTCCGTTTGCGATGGTACAATGGAAATAATCCGCTTTGGATAAGCGTCAATAAAAATGGTTCTTCGGGTTTGGTCTTTAAAAACGGGCATGCAGAAATTTACTGCAAATTTTGGAATTGGAAAAAATCAGGAAAATTATAAGGATAGGAGGTTTAATTGGTTCACCGCGCCTCCTGCTAATTTTACTTAGCAGGAGGGTTCCGGACTTTGAATCTTTTCATTGGATTTGGACACGGTGACACTTTGGTTTTTCTTCAAGGATGTTTGGACTTCGAACGGTTTTTCAAGGATCTGATCTTCTTTGGTTTTTCAATCGGACGTTGGTCTTAATTGGTTTTCTTAGGAATTGGTTTTGGTTTTGTTAATTGGACATTGATATTGGATGATTGGAAGACAAAAATAATTGGCAAATCTTTAATATTATAGAGCAAAACAACCCTATTTTATTACGACGGTATTTACCACATTATTAGTAATACTGCACTCTTGTTTTTAGGGATAGCCCACAAGAAACAACGTAATTATACGGGAAAAGGCTTCCGGAAACGTTACCGGAGATGACCGAAATCAACCTTCAACATTATTGCTTATTAATTTCCTAATGCTTGTATAACATCGTATTTGGTAACAATATGAAAATTGCCTGCTTCATCTTTTGCTAAAACAGCACCATTTTCTTTATTGATAAGGCTACGAAGCTTTTCAACGGGTGTATCAAATGCTACTATTGGGAAAGATGGCTCTAATACGTCTTCTACTTTGGAGTTTTTTATCTCTGGGTTGTTAAATATCTTTTGAAATAATCCGCTTTCGCTGATAGCACCCATCGGGCCATTACAATTTACAACAGGAATCTGATCGATGTCAAATTTTTTCATCAACTCAACAGCTTCTAATACAGTTTGTGTAGGTTCTACTGTGATTAATCGTTTTGTGTTTCTTGAACTAACAACATCTTTAAATGTTTTTACATCCAAAAAACCTCTTTCTATCATCCACTGATCATTATATATTTTACCAACATAGCGACTGCCATGATCATGGAAAATACAAACAGTCACATCATCTTTTTTCAACTTGTTTTTTAACTGCATTAATCCTTGTATGCAACTACCGGCACTGTATCCACAAAAAATTCCTTCTTCCTTCGCCAGCTTTCTTGCCATTACGGCGCCATCTTTATCTGTAACCTGTTCAAAATAATCGATGACAGACATGTCATAATTCTTCGGAACAAAATCTTCGCCAAATCCTTCACTGATGTACGGATGCACTTCATTCATATCTACTTCGCCGGTGCGATAATATTTTGTAAGCAATGAGCCGTACACATCAATTGCCCATATCTGAATGTTTGGATTTTTTTCTTTCAGGTATTGTGCCGTTCCTGTTATAGTTCCACCCGTTCCCGCTGTGCAAACAAGATGAGTAATTTTTCCATCTGTTTGTTTCCAAATTTCCGGGCCTGTTGTTTCGTAATGTGCCAAACGATTGGCAAGGTTATCATACTGGTTCATATGATAAGAGTTAGGAACTTCTTTTGCCAATCTTGCTGCTACGCTATAATAACTTTTTGGATCATCCGGAGCAACGTTGGTAGGGCATACAATTACTTCGGCACCTACAGCTTTTAAAATATCAGCTTTTTCTTTCGATTGCTTATCAGTAGTAACGAAAATACATTTGTACCCTTTTATTATTGCTGCCAACGCCAATCCCATTCCTGTATTTCCACTGGTACCTTCAATGATGGTGCCGCCGGGTTTTAATTTACCCTCTTTCTCTGCTACTTCTACCATCTTCAATGCCATACGGTCTTTAATAGAATTACCAGGATTGAAATAATCAACTTTAGCCAATACTAATCCGGGAACATCTTTAGTTATTTTATTCAACTTAATAAGCGGAGTGTTACCAATAGTTTCTAATATGTTATTCTTAATATCCATTGCAATCATTTAAGCCGCAAAGGTAAGTTTTTTGAATGAGAGGAGTTTGATGAAAAAGAGTTTATATAAAACAAAAACCCTACTGTAATCAGCAGGGTTTTACCGAACTAAATGCTACTAAAAGCATCAAGCTTCTTTACGAAATGCTTTTCTTTTTATGTTTAAGTAATTATCCAATAAGAATAATCCAAGTATCACATTAATCATCATAAAAGCATTCACAAATGAGTTGTTAAAGAATTTACTAAAATCGATCTTGTTTATATTTTTTGAAATGCTGCTTTCGCTTCCACTTGTCCACTCCATTTGACCAAATCCATAAACTAGTAACCCAATTAATAACGCAATAAAGAAAAAACCAATTCCCCAGATTATTTTATTGTTGATATAATTTTTAGTAGCAGGTGCAATATGCAACTTCGAAATTTCTTCCATTACATTCTTACTGAACCGCATGGATGGTGCTTCAAGTTCCGAAGACTTCAACAGATCGTTTACCTGCAAGAGTTCATTATACTTTGCTTTCCAGCTAGCATCCGTTTGCAGTAATTTTTCAATTACTGTTTTTTCATCTATTTTTACTGAGCCGTCAATAAAATTCCAAAGACGATATTCCATTCCTTCATTTCCTGAAGATGTATATGAGTTATTATCTGTCATATTATGCCTCCTTTCATTTAATGAGTTTTTATATTCAATTTTGTTGATTCAGCCTAAGTTCCCCTTTAGAGCCTGTCCCGATTTTTTCGGGAGGACAGGGGCTATAAGTTTCTTACTTCCTCTATAAAATGTGTTTCCATTTTCTCTTTTAATCTTGTCCTTGCTCTATGCAGTCTTACTTTGGCTGCATTTACTTCTATACCTAAAACTTGAGCTGTTTCTTCCAGCGATTGTTCTGCTTTATAGAACAAGGTAATTATTTCTGCATCTGCAGGATTTAATAAGCCAATCGCTTCATTCACCATAGAGATTCTTGATTTCTGTTCTACCAAATTTGCCCTCATTCCCGAATCCTGGCTATCGGCTACTTCAAAAACTTTCTCATTATCCAACGAATGAATGTCTAATTTCTTTTTTCTTAAAAAACTGATGCAGGTATTATTGACGATGGTGTAAAGCCAGGTAGTAAATTTTGCCGCTCCCCGAAAATCAGCCAGGTATTTATAAGCCTTAATAAATACATCCTGCGCCACTTCTTCTGCATCCTCTCTGCCTTTCACAATCCGAAGGCAAAGCGTAAAAACATAGTTTTGGTAGCGGTTCACCAGCACAGCATAAGCTTGTTGGTTACCATTCAGCACTTCGCTAATGATTTCATTATCATTCAGTCCGGTAGACATTCATTTAGTAAGACTACATGATAATTGATTAGGTTACAGTACAAAATACGACAATTTGAATGTATATATAATATAAAGGTAGGCCTCAGAAAAGACCTGTAACCTCATTTAATCTGCCGTAGTCTTATTATTTGTAAGCTGGTTCAGAAAAATAGTTCTTTAAAAGTGTAACCAGATTTAAAACCATGTTGTCTGATAAAACAACTAGAAAACAAATTATTAAAAAATAAATTTACAATTATGAGTGGAGGAGAAGCTTTAGTACCGATTACCATGTTTGCAGGTGGTTTTGCCATGATATTTGGCATTTATTATCTGAAAACCCGTCAGAATCTGGCGATGATAGAAAAAGGAATGAATCCTAAAGAGTTTGCTAACCGACCAGCTCCCTATAAAAACCTGAAATGGGCTTTGTTGCTGATTGGAGCAGGGGTAGGCTTATTTCTAGCTTACCTAATGGACAACTATATGTTGCCGGTTGAGATTAATAAATTTGGAAATCAGGGCGATAAAAATGTACCGATTTATTTTGCCCTTATAGCAATTGGCGGCGGTTTGGGATTGCTTGGTTCTTACAAAATGGAAAAGAAATGGTGGGATGATAATAAAGAGAAGCAATAATTTAATAAACCTCACAGCAAATCTAAATGCTGCCTTGCAAAAGCTAGGCAGCATTTTTTATTTTATATCTTTTCCAATGCTTTTCTTATGACAGCATCTTCATTATTCATTACCTGGTAAAAACCATCGTTTCTCCATTTATACCTTGCTAATTGAGCTTTTAGTCTTTGTTGCAGCAAATTCTTTTCTTGTGCAGATAGTTTGCTGAAATCATAAGAACCATTTGCTGTTTTCACAAGTTTATTCCAAAGGCCAGTTGCATCAAAGCTTTGCTCATAATCATGTGCTGTTTTATATTGAGCAAGCTGCTGTTTGTTTTCCATGTAATACAGATAAATAATGTTGCTGATATTTGTTTCTGTCAACAACCTCACTATTTTTCGTTGAGAAAAACTGGTATCTAATGGTACAAAAAAGTTAGGAGTAATTCCTTCACCTCCATACAATGTATCCTTACAACTCGTCATAAACCTTTTATCATCTGTATGTAATCTTATAGAATCTGCAGAAAGTAATTCGCCGCTATTAAAACGTTCCCACAATTCATCCATATAAACTTTCTTCCCATTTTCATAGGATCGCTGAATGCTTCTTCCCAAAGGACTGTAATATCTCGCAACAGTTAATCGGATTGCAGAACCATCACTAAGCGGATATTGTTCCTGCACTAAGCCCTTTCCAAAAGTACGGCGACCAATTATTGTTGCCCTACACCAGTCTTGCAAAGCACCTGCTAATACTTCGCTGGCACTTGCAGATAATTCATCTACTAATAATACTAGCTTGCCTTTTTCAAATAAGCCTGGTCTTTTGCAACGGTATTCTCTTTTCTTATTATTAACACCAGCCGTGTACACAATAAGTTTATCGCCATCTAAAAATTCATCCGCCATATCTACCGCTTCATTCATAAAACCGCCTCCATTTCCCCGCAAATCATAAATGAGGCTTTGCATTCCTTGTTTTTGCAAGTTTTCCATTGCCTGCATAAATTCCTCATAGCTGTTTTCTGTAAACTTGTTCAGTTTTATATAACCAGTCGTTTTTTCAATCATATAAGCAGCATCTACAGAAGAAACGGGAATGTTTCCTCTTGTTACAGATACTAATAATTGTTTTGACTCTCTTATTATTTGCAAGTCGGCTGTTGAGCCTCTATCACCACGGATATATTTTTTTATGCTGTCCGTGTCAAATGTTTTCTGGGTTAGTGAAACCTTATTAACTGCAACTATTTTATCACCAATTAACAAACCTGCCTTATCACTTGGGCCATTTGGGATTACATAAACAATATTTACTGTATCACTAAATACATTGAACTCTAATCCGATTCCTTCAAAATTTCCTGCCAGGTCTTCATTGGCGGATTGCACTTTTACTGGTGGCAGGTAAACAGAATGTGGGTCTAATTCCGTCATTATTTCCTGTATCGCTTTCCCTTCAAGTTCTCCAATATTTACAGAGTCAACATATCTTAATTTTATAAGGTCAAGTGCTTCTTGTAATGAGTTGCTGCTGTTGGATGCAAAAAAGCCATTTTTATTCCCTCCCTTATCATTCAGCTTGTAACCCAACAACATTCCAATTATTAAAACCAAAGAAAATAGTAACGGTAACCAAACTTGCAATTTTTTATTCACCATCATAATACTTTATTGTGTAATTTGACGCAAAATACTTGATTTGAGCGGAAAGCAAATTTCTGTTCATCTAATTCAACAAATCTTTATGCCGGAAGTAAAATTAATAGCTGACTGTGGAGCCACAAAAGGAGAGTGGTGTTTGATAAATAACGGGAAAAAGAAAACCATCATTACTCAGGGAATAAGTCCCTACTTTTTAAATACAGAGCAGATAATAGATTTATTACAAAAGGAATTGAAGCCAAAACTTAAAAATATTGAAGTTGGAGAAGTTTTCTATTATGGAACCGGTTGTGCCAATCCGACAAATGTAAAGTCCGTAAAGAAAGCAATAAGCAAAGTCTTTGCAGGAGCTAAAATAGAGGTAACCCATGATTTGATGGCCGCTGCCCGGGCATTATGTGGAAGAGAAAAGGGAGTTGCCTGTATTCTTGGCACTGGTTCCAATTCTTGCTATTATGATGGGAAAAGAATTGTGAAAAATAGCCCAGGACTGGGATATGTGCTGGGAGACGAAGGTAGCGGAGCCTATCTTGGACGAAAAGTTATTCAATACTATCTGTACGGTACTTTTGATTATGAATTGAGAGGCCGTTTTGATCTTACTTATACAACAAATGCCGCTGAAATATTAGAAAACGTATATAAAAAACCGTTGCCAAACCGCTATCTGGCAGGGTTTGCCAAGTTCCTTGCAGAAAACCGCGGACATTATATGATTGAAAATATTATTGAAGATGGAATAAATGACTTCTTCTTTAACCATCTTTGCAAGTACAGGGAAACATGGACAATGCCCGTTCATTTTGCCGGAAGTATTGCATTTGGTTTTAAAGACGTAGTGCAGCAACTTTGCAACAGTTACGAGTTTGAATTGGGTAAGGTGTTGAAAAATCCGATGGAAGGTTTAGTAGCATACCACAGCTAAAATATGAACACAAGTATGGCATTCGAAAAAATAACCGAGCAACCAAGTCGTTTTCACAATCTGGAAAAAATGTCGATTGGTGAAATTCTCGTCAATACAAATTCAGAAGACAAAACTGTTCCTGCTGCAATTGAAAAAGCAATTCCACAAATTGAAAAGCTGGTAGAAGCTGTTACCGACAAAATGCTGATGGGCGGTCGCCTTTTCTATATTGGTGCTGGAACTAGTGGAAGATTAGGAATACTCGATGCCAGCGAATGTCCCCCAACTTATGGTGTTCCCTACGGATTAGTAATTGGTATAATCGCTGGGGGAGAAAAAGCAATTACAAATGCCGTAGAAAATGCAGAAGACGATAAAGAACAAGGTTGGAAAGATCTCGAAGCCTATAATGTAAGTGAAAAAGATGTTGTAGTTGGAATTGCAGCGAGTGGAACCACACCGTATGTAATTGGCGCATTGGAAGAATGTAAAAAAAGAAAAATTATTACAGGAAGTATTGCATGCAATCCCGGTTCCCCGGTAAGTGAAGCTGCTGATTTTCCGATAGAAGTTGTTGTAGGGCCTGAGTTTGTTACTGGCAGCACTCGAATGAAAAGTGGAACTGCACAGAAGTTGGTGTTGAATATGATTTCAACAACAGCTATGATACAATTGGGAAGAGTAGAAGGTAATAAGATGGTGAATATGCAACTGACCAATGAGAAATTGGTTGACCGTGGTACCAAAATGCTGATGGAAAGAATAAGTGAAACCAATTATGAGAAAGCAAAAAATCTTTTGCTGAAATTCGGAAGCGTAAAAAAAGCCGCAGATTCTTTTGCTGAATGATTGAGTGCATTAATATTTTCTCAGTTTCGGATTCTAAAAACTTATAGGATTGAGCAGAAATGGTCGATAATAATAACTGTATCTCCCTTCGGGTTGGGGCAGAAGCGGAAAATTTTAATGCACCAATAATTGCCTTTTAAAGATTTATTTCTATATTGTGGATCACACAGAATACAAAGTGGTAAAAAAATACACAAATATCAATTTCTCTACTCCTGTAATGGCTTCCATTACTACCACAACAATTACAACAACCCGTTAAGGGTTGTATATTTCCATATCATCATTGGGCTTTATGCTACACTTAGAAGGATAACTTCATAAGAATATTCCTAAATCATTTTTTTTTCATTTTAATCAGTGGTACATGCAGGTTTTAAAATTCGGAGGTACTTCGGTTGCCAATGCCGAAAACATAAAAAAGGTAATAGAGATTGTAAAGCTGTCATCGCAAAAAGATAAAACGATTGTGGTTGTTTCTGCATTAGGCGGTGTAACGGATTTGTTGCTGAATGCTGCTTCATTAGCTGAAATGGGTAATGAATTGTATAAAGAAAAACTCAGCGAATTTGAGCAAAGACATCTTGAAGCCGTAAAACAATTGATTCCGGTAGAACAGCAAAGCCAGTTATTAAGTTTGGTAAAGAAAAGTTGTAATGAACTGGAAGATATTTGTAATGGTATCTTTTTATTGGGAGAACTAACAGCAAGATCAAAAGATCGTATCAGTAGTTATGGCGAATGGATTTCGTCTCAAATTATCGCAGCAGCTTTTAATGCAAATAAAGTGGATGCAGTTTGGAAAGATGCAAAAGAACTGATTGTTACCAATTCTGCTTTTACAGCAGCCGAAGTCGATTTTAAAGAAACAGAATCTAAAATAAATGGTTACTATAATTCACAATCGGCATCAATTATCATTGTACCCGGTTTTATTGCCACAGATAAAAACGGAGTTACAACTACTTTAGGAAGAGGCGGTTCAGATTATACGGCGGCAATCATTGCTTCAGCATTAAATGCAAAAGCACTTGAGGTTTGGACAGACGTTAGTGGCATGATGACGGCCGACCCAAGGCTAACAAGCAATGCCCGCATCATTCCCAACATTTCCTATCAGGAAGCGATGGAACTGTCGCATTTTGGGGCTAAAGTAATTTATCCCCCAACTATTCAACCGGTAATGAATAAAGCCATTCCTGTTTGGATAAAAAACACATTTGCACCAACAGATGCTGGCACATTGATTGAGTCGACAAGTTCTTCAAATGGAAATATAGTAAGAGGAATTTCAAGCATCAATAATATTGCTTTAATAAGTTTGGAAGGAAGTGGAATGGTTGGTATTCCCGGTTTTTCAAAAAGATTGTTTGAAGCATTGAGCAGTGAAAAGATCAATGTGATTCTGATTACTCAAAGTTCATCTGAGCATTCCATTTGTGTCGGCATTGATTCGAAAGATGCTGGAAAAGCAAAACATAGTATTGACATTGCTTTTGCAAATGAAATTGCATTGCAGAAAGTAGAACCCTTGAAAGTTGAAGCAGATCTTTCGATTGTTGCGTTGGTTGGTGAGAATATGAAGAATCATACCGGTATTAGTGGCAGAATGTTTGGCGCACTGGGCAGAAACGGTGTAAACATCAGAGCTATTGCACAAGGTTCGTCTGAAAAGAATATTTCAACAGTTATTGCCACCAAAAATGTAAAGAAAGCAATAAACGTATTGCATGAAGAATTCTTTGAAACAACATTTAAACTTATAAACTTATTTATTTCCGGAACAGGAAATGTTGGCGGAAAATTATTGGCACAAATAAATCAGCAAGCCGAATTCTTAAAAGAAAGAATGAACTTACAGTTAAGAGTTGTCGGATTGAGCAACAGCCGCAAAATGCTTATTGACGAAGAGGGAATTCCATTGGATAATTGGAAAGAAAAACTAAATGATGGAAATCCTGCAAGTTTACAGGGTTTTGTTGATGAGATAATTAACCGAAACCTACGCAATTCAATTTTTGTTGATATCACCGCCAATGATAAAGTGGCTGGAGTGTACGATCAATTATTAGAAAATAGTATTTCAGTTGTTGCTTGTAATAAAGTAGCAGCTTCATCTGCTTACGATAATTATAAAAAGATAAAAGACCTGGCAAGAGAATTCAACAGTCAGTTTTTGTTTGAGACAAATGTTGGTGCAGGGCTACCTGTCATTGCTACATTAAATGACCTAGTACATAGCGGTGATAGAGTGCATAAAATACAAGCAGTATTAAGTGGAACATTGAATTTTGTGTTTAATAATTACGATGGCACAAGGAAATTTGCTGACGTAGTTAAACAAGCACAAGATGAAGGTTATACAGAGCCAGACCCAAGATTAGATTTAGGTGGCACAGATGTAATGCGGAAGATTATGATTCTTGCAAGAGAAGCTGGTGTAAAAATAGAAATGGATAATATTGCCAATAACTCATTTATGCCACCAGCTTGTATGCAAGGAACTGTAGAAGATTTTTATAAAGAAATGGCGAATGAAGAAGAACATTTTAAAAAATTGGTTAAGGAAGCTGATGCTGCCGGATGCAAATTGAAATTTGTAGCTTCCTTTGATAATGGTAAAGCATCAGTAGGGTTACAGCATATTGATCCTAAACATGATCTTTACCATTTATATGGAAAAGACAATGTGGTGTTATTTTATACAGACAGATACCCTGAACAACCTCTTGTGATTAAAGGAGCAGGTGCAGGAGCAGAAGTAACTGCTAGTGGTGTATTCGCAGATATTATAAGAGCAAGCAAAGTTTAAAGGCCTCCCTTGAACTCCGTTCGTTCCCTTTCAGGGAACTCGGAAGGAGGGGCTTTCGAATCACAAAATTTAAAAATTTTTACAAGAATTGTAAATACATAAATTAAAGAATTGGAACCGATAAAAGAAAAAGGAAAGTTTACAAATTCGGAGACTAAAGTCCCCCATACGGGGGATTTAGGGGGCTCAGTTAAAGTACATAGTCCCGGAACTGTTGCAAATCTTGTTTGTGGGTTTGATATTTTGGGAATGGCATTGAAAGAGCCATATGATATAATGGAGCTGACTTTAATTGATGAACCCAAAGTCATTATTCATAATAAGGACAATTTCAACTTACCAACTGAACCTGAAAAAAATGTGGCAGGTGTTGTATTATTATCCATCATAGAAAGTATGGATAATAAAATTGGATTTGAAATTATAATTGATAAACATATCAAACCCGGAAGCGGAATTGGTTCCAGTGCAGCAAGTGCCGCCGGAGCAGCAGTAGCAGCTAATCATTTATTAGGAAATATATTTTCTTCCGACGAAGTGGCACAGTTTGCCATGAACGGTGAAAAATTGGCTTCGGGTGTAAAACATGCCGATAATATTGCTCCCTGTATTTTAGGTGGAGTAAGTTTGATTCGTTCTATACATCCGTTAGATATTATTCCGCTTTCATCGCCAGATTTATTTGTAACAATTGTACATCCGCAAATAGAAGTAAGAACTTCTGATGCAAGACAAATTCTGCGTCAGCAAGTTTTATTAAAAGATGCTATCAAACAATGGGGAAATATTGCAGGATTGGTAACAGGATTTTTAAAGAATGATGTTGACCTGATTGGCCGTTCATTGGAAGATGTGATCATAGAACCTGTACGCAGTATTCTTATTCCGGGTTTCGATGAAGTGAAAAATAAATGCAAAGAAGCCGGTGCTTTGGGTGGTGGCATTTCAGGTTCTGGGCCTTCCATGTTTATGCTAAGTAAGGATAAAAAAACGGCTGAAGCAGTTGAAACAGTTATGAAAGAAGTGTATGAACGAATCGGAATTGATTATAATACATATGTGACAACGATAAATAAAAAAGGGGTTGAAATCATTAGTTAATTTTACAAGGTTTTGTTTTGAGAAAGTTTGAAAATATTTATAAATTAATAATCTAAGTTCCCTTTAGGGGACAGGGGCATGAAATATTACAGCACAAATAAACAATCGCCAATAGTTGATTTTAAAGAAGCGACAATAAAAGGACAGGCGCCGGATAAGGGATTATATTTTCCGGAAGTAATTCCCCAAGTTG
>Ga0209063_1000356_pt1 | contig 34089 bp, 22 predicted proteins | sample KloWWTmeKNB19Kit_FD_187177 | JGI IMG/M metagenome (GOLD analysis project Ga0209063, IMG submission 187177) | Active sludge microbial communities from Klosterneuburg, Austria, studying microevolution and ecology of nitrifiers - Klosterneuburg... | ecosystem: Engineered > WWTP > Aerobic digester >... | reverse complement strand
CAAAGCATAGTTCATCTATACCTGTAATATCAAAATATTCCAATAACCCCTTGGGTAAAAAATGACCGATATATGATGTATCCATGCAACAAAATTAGGTGTACTCCCCATTTATTGAAAGTGACCCAAAATTACAACCGGCTTTCCTATAACAGTGCCTTTCCTTGGCAGGCAGATAGTGTGAAAGGGGTGGTGTCCATGAACTATATTTTTAAGAATGCGAAAAATGAATGGGAACCGCTTCGTTTGTATGATTTTAAAAAATTTGAAAATGGAATTTATTATCGCGATGCAGTTTTGGAGACCAACCCCGGGATAAAGCTACAATTAGCCGATATTCCTTTGCCCAATGGGATTTTACGTATAGATCACATTTCAAGCGATACGGCTACTGCAATACGATTGGGACATTATGCCTTACCCAAACTTGAAAAACCGATCACCACCACCAAAAGAAAGATAAAAGGTCATGAGGCGATGATAATAGACAATGGTCAATATCAGTTAGCGATTGTCAATGTGAAAGGCTGGGAAAAAGTTTATAATGTAGCAACAAAAAATGTGCATCCACAAAGTAAAATCAGTAAAGTGCTGAATCTGTCTGATCAGATAAAAGCAGGTGAAAATAAAACCTATATCACCTTAATGCTTTGGAAAAAATCGGGTGAGAAATGGAGCGATGATGAGTTGTTGCCAATAAGGAAACTTGTTCAATCAGACGATGGATACAGGATTTATCTAAATAGTGGAGAACTCAAAAATGTAGAATATTAAATCAAATCGTAGGCACTAAATGCTTACCCAAAACCAAATTAAAAAAATGAACAAAGAACCAGAAAAGAACATTCTTTTAACAAAAACGGGACAGAGCCAGACCGCCTGCCTGAATTTATTTCAACCTGCTGACATGATTTTAGAATAATAAATTAATAATCTAATCATGTATTAAAATTTTTTTTTTCACTTAAACCAAAAGAAATAGAATATGTATTTTCGATGTTACTTCAAATATCTGTTTGTCATAGCCCTTTTTTTGGGGATGACAGATAGTGCTTTATTTGCACAGCAGCAGAACATATTGGTTAAAGGGATCGTATCCTCCGATGTGGGGGGTTCTCTGCCAAATGTAACTGTGGCATTAAAGTCGGATGCTACGATTGCTACCAAATCCGCTTCAGACGGTAGTTACCAGATTCTGATTCCTTCCAATGGTACACTTGTTTTTAGTGCAATTGGTTACACAAGAATGGAGCGCACCGTACAGGGTGAGACGGTAATAAATGTAGTGATGATCGCCCAATCCACTAATATTGACGAAGTAGTAATTACGGCCTTCGGAAATAAGCAAAAGCGTTCCAGCATGGTTAGTGCTATTTCCACTATTACACCGGAAGAATTAAAAGGCCCCACAAGCAACCTTACCACTATGATGGCTGGTAGAGTGGGTGGTATGATTGCCTACCAACGTAGTGGAGAACCTGGTAGCGACAATGCTCAGTTCTTTATTAGAGGACTTGGAACTTTTGGTACCGGCAAGCAAGATCCGCTCATATTAATAGACGGAATTGAATCGAACAATACTGATATGGCACGCTTACAACCGGATGATATTGCATCATTCAGTGTGCTGCGCGATGCTACAGCTTCTGCAGTTTATGGAGCACGTGGTGCTAACGGTGTTGTATTAATTACCACTAAAATAGGTGCTGCTGGAAAAACCAAGTTCACTGTTAGGTCTGAGGTTACTGGATCTTCCAATACCAGAAATTTTCAATTTGCTGATAACATAACTTATATGACCCTGGCAAATGAAGCGGCATTAACGCGTGATCCTTTAGCGCCCTTGCCCTATCTGCAAACAAAAATAGATGCCACTGCCAAACCTAATGCAGATCCATTGCTTTATCCAAACAATAACTGGATCGATCAGTTGATTAAAGATTACACTGTCAATACACGTAACAATTTAAGCCTTGCAGGTGGATCAGAAAAAGCACGCTACTATATTGCGGGTACTTTTAATGTAGATAATGGGGTACTAAAAGCAGAAAAGCTAAACAACTTCAATAGCAATGTTAAGTTGATTAATTATAGTGTTCGCTCAAATGTGGATTTGAAAGTTACAAAATCTACAGATGCAGCAGTTAGGGTGTATGCTCAGTTTGATGATTACAAAGGACCTCTGTTAGGAGGGAATAATGAAAATGGAGGTGCTCGTATTTTCCGAACGGCAATATGGTCCAATCCGGTCATGTTCCCGGCTATTTATCCACAATCAATGTCCGAGTTTGCAACTCACCCATTGTTTGGTAATGCAGTAACACCAGATGGCGGCCTTTACTCAAACCCTTATGCGGAAATGGTGAAAGGCTATTCTGAATACAACCGATCCAATGTGCAGGCACAAATAGAAATAAAGCAAAATCTGGCTTCTTTAACTAAAGGGTTGACCGCTCGATTAATGTCCTACGTAAGGCGCGAATCTTTTATGAGTGTGTCCAGATGGTACAATCCATATTTTTATTCAACCGAAGTTACACCAGAAGGAGATGTAAGTCTGATAAGATTAAATGGTGGAGGCCAGGGTTCTTTAGGCACAACGGGTACAGAATATTTGAACTATTCACCCGGATCTAAAGATGTGTATGCTACTTTTTATACAGAAGGTGCTCTAAATTATGACCGCAGCTTTGGGAAGCATACCGTAGGCGGAATGGTAATTACCACTATGCGCAACTATGCATCCGGCAATATGAGCAGTTTGCAACTCTCATTACCCGCAAGAAATCAGGGTTTGTCTGGAAGGTTTAGCTATGGTTATGATAACCGCTACCTTGCTGAGTTTAACTTTGGATACAATGGGTCAGAACGTTTTGCAGAAAACAGCCGATTCGGATTTTTCCCGTCCTTCGGTGCGGGTTATGTGGTTTCCAACGAAAAATTCTTTGAACCCTTACTAAACGTAATAAACTCTCTAAAGTTAAGAGCTACTTATGGATTTGTGGGTAGTGATCAGATCGGAAACTCATCAGACAGATTTTTCTATCTTTCTGAAGTATCCATGAATGACGCTAACTATGGAGCTACCTTCGGAGAACTTTATGGCTACAATCGTCCTGGTGTGTTGGTTAGTCGTTATGCAAATCCCAACATTACCTGGGAGAGATCAGAGCAAGTTAACCTGGGATTGGATCTTCGCTTGTTTAAAGCATGGGAACTTAATATCGATGTTTATCGCAATCATCGAACTAATATATTAAGTGGTCGTACTTACATTCCATCAACCATGGGTCTTCAGGCTTCCATTATAGCCAACACCAATGAGGGGCAGAGCCAGGGCTTGGATGTAATGACAACCTTTAATAAAGATTTTGGAGGTGGTTGGAGTACTCAATTGCGCGGCAATTTCACTTATGCCACCAGCAAAGTATTGAAGTACGATGAGCCTTCCTATCCCAACAATGAATGGTATCGTTCACGTGTTGGATCATCCATGTCACAGCGTTATGGTTATATTGCTGAACGCCTGTTTGTGGATGATAATGAAGCGATCAACTCCCCCATCCAATTTGGTGGCAGACCAGGTATTTCCACTGGCGGTTCTTATGGTGGCGGTGATATTAAATACCGTGATGTAAATGACGATGGTGTCATAAACTCACAAGATAGGGTGCCCATTGGCCTTCCTACTTCGCCTGAAATCATTTATGGTTTCGGCGGAACCATTGCCTACAAAAGTGTTGATTTTAGTTTCTTCTTTCAGGGTTCCGCAAGATCTTCTTTCTTTATCAATTCGGAAAATATTGCTCCATTTGTTCTTAATGGGGGTAGCCAAAATGCCCTGTTAAAAGTAATCGCCGACAGTTACTGGAGCGAAGACAAACGCAACTTGTATGCCATGTGGCCCAGACTTAGTGAACATTTTGTTTCCAACAATAGTCGCGAAACAGTTGCCGGAGAAACCTCCACCTGGTGGATGCGCAACGGAAATTTTCTAAGGTTTAAAAATGTTGAATTGGGCTATAATCCAAAACCTACACTAGTCAGGAGATTCGGATTGAACTCTGCCAGGGTGTACCTGAATGCTACTAATCTTGTGGTATGGAGTAATTTCAAAATGTGGGATCCTGAAATGGGCGGCTCTGGTTTGGGATACCCTATACAAAGTGTGTACAATATGGGCATTCAGTTGACTTTTTAATCATCGCTTACAAAACTGTAAATAAAATGAAAGTAAATAAATTAATAAAGGTTGCCATCAATACTAGTAGAAAGCAATTACTGGTATTGGGTTGTGTATGGCTATTGACGGCAACATCCTGTAACAAATATTTGGATATAGTGCCAGACAATGTTGCGGTAATCGACAACGCATTTACAATGCGTACAGAAGCAGAAAAATATCTTTTCACTTGTTATTCTTTTTTGCCTAAAGATGGTGATCCCAGATACAATATTGGATTGTTGGGAGGCGACGAGATTTGGCTGCCTCGAAATCCAAGAGATCTGGATGCTTATGCATGGGGAACACTGAATATTTCAGGAATTGCCACTGGAGGACAGAATGCCTCAGAACCCAGATTAGATGCCTGGCGTGGTTGGTGGCAAGGTGGTGGCCCATCTGACAGATTTGGCCTTTGGAAAGCAATTAGAAATTGCAATATTTTTTTAGAGAATGTGAAGGACTTAACTAAAGTACGTGATCTGACCTTAGATGAACGCACCCGTTGGATTGCCGAGGCTACTTTCTTAAAGGCGTATTATCATTATTACCTTTTAAGAATGTATGGACCCATTCCTTTAGTAGATCAAAACATTGATATTAGCGCCACCGAGGAAGAAGTACGTGTCAAACGCAAACCCTTTGATGAATGCGTGGATTATATCTCTGGTTTATTGGATCAGGCTACCGCTGATTTACCATTGGTGATTGCAGACAGAACCACGGAGTTGGGTAGAATAACAAAACCCATAGCGGCTGCTATTAAAGCAAAACTTTGGTTGTTGGCGGCCAGCCCATTGTTCAACGGAAATTCAGACTACGCAAACTACACAGACCATGACGGACTACAATTGTTCCCGGCAACTTATGATGCAAATAAATGGGCAAAAGCAGCAGAGTTTGCGAAAACTGCTATAGATATTGCAGAACAAGCTGGACACAAATTGCATGTGTTTACGGGTACTAGTTTTCAATTGTCCGATACCACGCTTTTGCAGTTGAAAATAAGAACGGCCATGACAGAACGTTGGAGCACAGAGCATATCTGGGCAAACCCCAATAGCCGTGCTGGATTTGATATGCAGGCTAGGGCCATGCCCAAACTTTCAGGTTCAGAATCAAGCGGACAAGCACGTATGCAGTTTGCGGCTCCCTTGAAAATTGTTGAGATGTTTTACTCTAGTAATGGTGTGCCCATAAATGAGGATAATCAGATTAATTTTTCAAATAAATATGCGACACGATTGGCAGTGTCTTCCGACCGATTTTACATCAAACCCGGATATGAAACCGCCAGATTAAATTTTGATCGTGAACCCCGATTTTATGCTTTTATTGGTTTTGACGGAGGTGTATGGTATAAGTATGATAGTCCTTCTGGATCCGATGAAAACTCCTGGGTAGTGGAAAGCAAGTACACTCAAATTTCAGGAGCAACAGATGCGTTAGGTTTTTTGAATGAAACCGGATACTTTGTGAAGAAACTGGTAGATTGGAACGCCACCCACACCAATAGCAATCAGGGGATCAATTACAGAGATTATCCCTGGCCAGAAATTCGTTTGCCGGAGCTGTATTTGATGTATGCCGAGGCATTGAACGAAAGTCAGGGTCCAGTAGCCGATGTATTGGCGTATATGGATAAGATTAGAGAGCGTGCAGGCTTGTTGGGGGTGGCCGAATCATGGTCCAGGTTCTCCAACAACCCTGGTAAGTACACTACCAAAGAGGGTATGCGCGAAATAATACAACAGGAAAGAGGAATTGAATTGTCCTTTGAAGGACAACGCTTTTGGGATTTACGTAGATGGAAGAAAGCGGGCGAGGTGCTCAATCAGGCTATCACAGGTTGGAGTGTTTATCAGGACAAAACAGCCGATTATTATAGAGTGCGTACTATTTACACCCAAAATTTTGTTGCGCCTCGTGATTACCTATGGCCAATAAGAACCGATGACATCAGGGTGAATCCTAATCTGGTACAAAACCCGGGTTGGTAATAAATTATTCTATAAAATTTCTTAAGATATGAAGAAGATACAAATATTATTTTGGAGCCTGCTGGCACTTATTTGGATAAGCTGCGGCAAGGAAAGAACACTAGAGCCATTGGAAAAAAATTCCACACCTCCAGGCAAAGTGTCAAATGTTCAATGGACTGCTGGACCGGGGTATGCCACTATTACTTATGCATTACCTTCCGACCCCGATTTGTTATATGTAAAAGCGGTTTACAATCTTGCGTCTGGCAGAGAGATGGAAGTGAAAGCATCTTATTATGGGAGAACTTTAAAAGTAGAGGGATTTGGTGATACTGATGAGCATGAGGTGAAGTTGTTTGCCGTTAATAGAAGCGAAGTGGCTTCCGAAGCCGTTTCTATTAAGGTAAAACCATTAGAAAACCCTATTTGGAATGTATTTAGAAGCTTGTCCTTAGCTCCGGATTTTAGCGGAATACGGGTAACAGCCAGCAACCTGACAAAAGCTGATTTGGCATTCGAAGTGTATGCAGCGGATAGCACTGGTGTGTTAAAGCCCACGGCTAACAACATTTACACATCGGCGGAAGAAGTTAGACGTACCATCAGGGGATATGATTCTATTCCAAGAAGTTTTGCTGTGACTGTAAGGGACCGATGGTTGAATTATAGCGATACATTGTATGCAAACTTAACGCCTCTTTACGAAGCAGAAATTCCAAGGCCTGGTTTTAGATCACTATCATTGCCAGGAGATGTTGGTCTTCATTCTTCAACACCAATGACGGGGATGTGGGATGGCATTGCTGATCCATGGCCTCAAATTGTTATGACTAGTTCGGCTGTTCTTACTCCGCAATGGATCACTTTTGATATTGGAAAACTAGCTACTCTTAGCCGTATTGTCATTTACGACTATGGTGAGTACTTTAACGGGCGTACCTATTTTTATGCAGGCAATCTTTTAGATTTTGAGATATGGGGAACTGACAATCCTCCTGCAGACGGAAGTTTTAATAACTGGGTCAAAATGGGAACATTTAAATCTGTAAAGCCTTCTGGTAGTCCGTATGGTGTAAATACCGCCGAAGATCGTGAAATCGCAAGAGCGGGCATAAGCTATACGTTTGAACCAGGAATGCCCAAAGTAAAATACTTACGCATTAAGAGTAATAAAAACTGGCAAGGGACCACCTATTTTGCAATAGCAGAGGTAAGGGTATTTGGTGATCCACGCTAGCGCTTTATGTATTTTAAACAAATTAATTTTATTAAGATGAAAAAAATAAATATTTCATTTATATCCTTCTTTGCGATGGTGCTGGCCTGTGTTACACTTTTGCTTATCTCTTGTATGAAGGAGGATGATTATAAAAAGTTTACCAAAGGAGGGGAGATTTCCTATACAGGTAAATTAGATTCTATAAAAATATTTTCCGGCAATAAGAGAGTGGTTATTCAGGGTTTGCTGATTGCAGATCCTAAGGTGAGTAAATGTGTTGTCTATTGGAATAATAAAGCAGATTCTATGGTGGTTCCCATCACCAGAACGCAGAATATAGATACCCTTAGAATTGAGTTGGGAAATATGGTTGAAGGGGTTCATAACTTTACCATCTTTACTTATGATAATCTGGGTAATGTTTCTGTTCCAACCTATGTATCGGGCAGAGTGTATGGAGATAGATATGCCAGCACCTTATCTAATCGTCCAATAAACAGTGCCTTTACAAATGAGTCTGGTCTGACAAGTATAGACTGGGGTGCAATGGACAGATTGAGTGGTGTGTTTGCAACAGAACTCACTTATACCAATGCATCAAATGATCTGGTAAGCATAAGGATTCCGATCGATTCACTAAAATCAGTCCTGAGTAGCTTTAAGGAAAAAACATCAATTCAATACAAAACTTTGTTTCTGCCCGATACGCTTAGTATTGATACATTTTTTACAGTCACCAACAGCTTGTACGTACCCAAGTTTAGCCAAACAGATATTACTACAACTTATTTGAAGAATTCTGGCCCCAACGTCAAATATAGTTCAATCAATAGTGCCGGTAGATGGGGTATATTAAGCGATTGGATTTCCAATACTGCTGTTCAAAACGCAGGTGGTTTTGGTGGATATGAAAAAAGAAGCAATGTAGGATTTATCTCGCTGGAAGCTGGTTGGGGGTTGCCTAATGTTACAAATGGTAAAATATATCAAACGATTACTTTACCTGCAGGGCAATATAAATTTAGGATATCTATGAATACTTTTAATACTGGTGGGCAAAGGTACTTGGCCGTAGCCAAAGGCTCAACACTTCCCAATACTGCTGAGGTAACGAGTAGTAGTATTGCGTTTGCGAATCTTGAAAGTAAAGAATTGAACTTTACTTTAACTCAGGAAACAACAGTGTCATTAGGATTTGTAGCTTCCATCACCGGTACAGGTGGTACAGGTATGTTTTCAAAAATTGAATCGGTTAGTTTATTTACAGTTCAATATTTATAATCTCTATTATCTGAAAACAGCTCTTAGAATACTTTCTTAGTATTGACAAAAAAGGGCTGTTTTCTTTTCATGCATCTTGAAAGGAAAATATGATTAGTATAAAAGCTCCTTCCATTTTTTTGTCTGCGATAAGTGTATTCTTGTTATTAATGATATCTGCCTGTTCTAAATCGGGTAGTGCGCCAGAGGAAATAATAACGCCCCCCACAACTGTAGTGCTGGCAACTATTTCTACATCGGAAGTTCATACAGTGACAACAATAGAAGCCCTTGGCGGTGGAAAAGTTACCAACAATGGCGGAGCATCAGTGGTAGAACGCGGAATAGTTTTATCTACAAGTCCAAACCCAACAATTGAAAATACAAAGTTTGGCACCACAAGCGTATCTGGCGATGGTTCTTTTGCCACCAGATTTACAGGACTATCAGCATCAACAAAATATTATGTTCGGGCATACGCTGTAAATAGTGCAGGCATAGCATACGGCAACGAAGTTACTTTTACAACCACAATGATTGGTGCGGCAACTTTTGCCTCAAGTCCGCTTTATATTGTTGGAAATTCTATCGCTCATTGGGATGTGGAAGTGCTAACCGATGGCGGAGGCCTAATTACGGAAAGGGGTCTTTGTTGGGGCTTAACATCCAATCCAACCATTGATAACAACAAAGCTACCGATGGTGGAAACGGAACAGGAAAATTTAGAGGATCGATGACAAAACTATTGCCTAGAACTGAATATTATGTAAGAGCTTATGCAAAAAATGGGAAAGGCATTAGTTACAGCAATAATGTAAAATTCAGAACCATTGGAAAAGGAAATCTTACTTATACTTTCAATAAGTCCTCTTCACCAACATCCACAGAGTTGGAAGCTTATGCTCGTTTGCAAACAGCTATAGACAGTGCCGTATGGTATGTAAACAATTATACCTCTTTAGCCAAACACGTTTGGCTCAATTATGATCCTGGTGTGGCAACGGCAGATGCCAATAATGAAGGATGGATGAGATTTGGTGCTGGGATAGGATATCAAAATCTGAGAACAATGTTACATGAGCTCAACCATACTTTTGGTACAGGCACCACCAATTGGTGGAATGGAAAAATTGTTGGTGGTAAACTTCAGTCAGCCTATGTAAATGATATCCTTAATAAAATTCAAAGTACTACTGGTGTACAACTGAGTGGCGACCGCCAACACTGGTGGCCTTTTGGTCTAAATCAAAATTCAGAAGTTACCTCAAGTTGGGACTATGTCTATAATTGTCTGATTATTGAACAGATGAGAAAAGATGGGTTGCCGGCGGCAGGCACATGGGTAGAATAAAATAGGAATTATTAATCAAACAATGTGAGTAAAAGAAACGTCATGAAAAAAACAATATCGATAGTAGTAGCCTGTTTGATGACAGCTAGTAGCTTTGCGCAAAACAAGGCGGATTGGGAAAACCCCGAAGTGTTTGCAATAAACAAGGAAAATACCAGGGCAACCGCTTTGCCTTATGCCACCATGGCTCAGGCGGCGATGGATGATTACAAATCTTCTCCTTACTATAAATCATTAAACGGTAACTGGCAATTTTATTGGGTGGAAAAAATAGCAGATGTTCCCGAAAAATTTTATGCAGAAGACTATAACACCACAACAGCTGTTGGTTTAAAAATTGGGACACCTAACCAGATATCCGGTAAGTCTGGCTGGACAAACATGCCAGTACCTGGCAATTGGGAGTTTAATGGATTCGGTGTGCCCATGTACGTGAATACAGGATTCGGGTTTCCCAAAAACCCACCATTCATCAATAAAGATGATTCACCCACCGGAGCGTACAGACATCATTTCGACATTCCTGAAAATTGGGATGGTCGAAAAATATTTTTGCATTTTGAAGGTGGTTCCAACTCCATGTATGTTTGGGTGAATGGTAAAAAAGTGGGCTATACAGAAAATGCCAAAAGTCCTGCGGAGTTTGATATTACACCCTATATTCACTCAGGCAAAAATCTTCTTGCCTGTGAGGTGCATAAATTTAGTGATGGTACTTATTTGGAAGATCAGGATATGTGGCGCCTGGGAGGCATCAATCGAAATGTTTATTTATACAGCACAGCGCAAACGCGCATTCTGGATTTCTTTTCACATGCCGATCTGGATGCAAATTATAAGAATGGATTGTTTAGTACGGATGTGAAAATAAAGAATTATGGTACCGCCACGGTAGCCCAAGTTGTGGAAGTGAGCGTACTGGACAAAGCAGGAAAAAAAATATTTCAGCAGTCCAAAAAAATTGATGTTGGCCCCAATAACACTGATTCTTTATGGTTCGAGGGAGTTGTAAAAACACCTTTGCAATGGACGGCAGAAACGCCCAATCTATACAACATGATTATTACTTTGAAAAATAGTAAAAATGAAATTGTAGAAGCAACATCGCACCGAATAGGGTTTAGAAAAGTAGAAATTAAAGATGGTCAGGTGTTCGTCAATGGGAAAAAAGTATTGTTCAAAGGGGTAAACCTGCACGAGTTTAATACCAATACCGGACAAGTAGTAGATGAAACGATAATGCTCCGGAACATTCAGTTGTTTAAAGAGCTTAATATAAATGCTGTTCGTACCTCACACTATCCACAGCAACCGCTTTGGTATAAGTTGTGCGATGAGTATGGTATTTATCTGGTAGATGAAACTAATCTTGAATCGCATGGGTTGGGTTATGGTCCGGATAATGTATCTAATTTTCCCGAATGGCAGGCAGCACATTTGGATCGTGTAAAAAGATTAATAGAACGGGACAAAAATCATGCCTCTGTCATTTTTTGGTCATTGGGTAATGAAGCCAGCAATGGGAAAGCATTCTTCACTATGTACGATTGGGCCAAGGCGCGTGATAAAAGTCGTCCGGTTCAGTACGAGCAGGCATATCAGCGTGATAGAAATACAGACATTATTTGCCACATGTATCCATCCTGGGAAAGTATGGTGCGAGATGCCGCAAAAGATTTAGGTCGCCCATACATTATGTGCGAGTATGCGCATGCAATGGGAAACAGCATGGGAAATTTTCAGGACTATTGGGACCTGATGCGAACCAGTAAAAATATGCAGGGTGGCTTTATCTGGGAATGGTATAACCACGGATACAAAACCAAAGACGAGCAAGGACGCGAGTATTGGGCTTATGGTGGCGACCTGTATGGATACAATAAATTGAACGAAGGGAATTTTTGTATGGATGGAATTATTAGTCCCGATCAGCAGTATTTGCCACACACGCACATTGTAAAAAAAGTATATCAAAACATTTTGTTTCAATCTAAAAATATAAACAATGGAATGCTAACGGTGGTGAATGACTTTAAGTTCGTTCCTATTACCCCCAAGGAGTACACATACAAATGGGTATTATTGAAAAATGGAGATACGGCCACTACCGGTAGCTTCGATATTACTGTGGCTGCCGATTCTAAAAAAGATGTGAAAATTAATCTGCCAAGTCTAAGTTTTAATGCTGGCACAGAGTATTATTTACAGGTGTATGCTATCACAAAAAGCGCAACCAAATTTTTACCTGCCGGATACGAAGCTGCAAAAGGCGAGTTTGCATTGACGGGTAATAATTATTTTACCGGGTTGGCGAAAAGTAATCACGAAAAAGTTCAGAAAAAAGAAGATGGAGATAAAGTAATAGTTTCTGCAAATGGTGTTACTTATGAGTTTTATAAAAACTCGAAAGGGCTGGCTAGTATCAACGGTCCTGTGAATTGGGTGTTTAGTAAATTGCCTAAAATTAATTTCTGGCGTGCACCAACTGATAATGACTTCGGAGAATCTGCACAATACAATCTGCGTTTATGGGAAGTGGCTTCCCATTCACAGCGTACCGAGTTTATAAGTATGGAAGAAAAAGAGGGGCATGTTAGCTTCAACTATCAAGTTAAGTCAGTGGGAGTTGAAGTGCTGGTTAATACCACTTATACAGTTAACAAAGAGGGCAGCCTTACAATAACGGCCAGCTATAAAGCTTTAAGTAATGAACTTCCGGAGATGATGCGTTTTGGGATGAATATGGAATTGTCTAAACGTTTCAACAACTTCACCTGGTACGGTCGTGGTCCTTGGGAAAACTATGTAGATAGAAAGGAAGATGCATTTATGGGTGTGTGGAATGGAAAAGTAGATGATCAAGCGTTTCCATATTATCGTCCTCAGGAGGCTGGAAATAAAACGGATGTAAGGTGGTTATCACTTACCGACAGCAATGGTAAAGGTATTCGGATTAGCGGAGCTCAACCATTATCGGTTAGTGCCACCAATTTTAGAACAGAAGATTGGGATCCGGGCATAACCAAAAAGCAACAACACCCTTCAGATGTTTTGCCGGCAGACAGAGTTATTTTGAATGTAGATTTGTTTCAGCGTGGAGTAGGCGGGCTCAACTCTTGGGGGGCAAAACCTTTAGATCAATACCGGTTTCAGCAGAAAAATTATGTTTATTCCTACACTATTAGTTTTCTTAGATAGTTGTGTCAATTTGGAAGAGGTATTTGCTTAATAGATAAATCTAGTAGAAATAAATTCAGGGATATAGCGTAGGTTAAATCTTTTTAATTTCAATTTTGTGAAAAAGAACAATTTTTACTCTTAAACCAAAGATATGTTCGTGAAATCTCGCAAGTTGCTTTTTATGCTGATGGTTTTCTTTTTATTAAAAAACAGCTCGGCACAAAAAATAATGAATGTGGCAGATGGCTGGGCAAAGAACTCTGTCAATACTGTTGTGTTTAGAAAAAATGCTATCACCTCGTTTAATGGGATTCAGTTTGTTTCGTTTTATGATGAGGAGTCGAATGTAGTGATTGCAAAAAGAAAATGGAAGAGCACGAATTGGCAAATACAAAAGACTTCCTTCAAAGGCGATGCAACGGATGCACATCGATCCATCAGCATTGCTGTGGATGGAGATGGTTATTTGCATTTAAGTTGGGATCATCACAACACCCGTTTGCGCTATGCCAGAAGTTTGCAACCCTTTGGTCTAGATTTTGGACAGGAAATGTCAATGACAGGCGTTTTGGAATCCAATGTGAGTTACCCTGAGTTTTATACGCTTAAAGATGGCAATCTGCTTTTCTTTTATAGGGATGGAGGTTCTGGAAATGGATCCCTTGTCATCAATAAATATAACAAGCTGACAAAAGAATGGACACAGGTGCAAAAGAATCTCGTGGATGGGCAGGGAAAGAGAAATGCCTATTGGCAGGCATGGGTAGATGATAGTGATAATATTCATATTTCCTGGGTTTGGAGAGAGAGTCCTGATGTGGCTTCTAACCATGATCTTTGTTATGCCCGATCCTCTGATGGCGGACGAACCTGGCAACGTTCCGATGGATCAGTATATGATTTGCCAATCAATGCCTCTAATGCAGAATATGCAGCCAGGATCCCGCAAGGCAGTGAATTGATCAATCAAACTTCTATGACTGTAAATGCCAGAGGCGATATTATAGTAGCGACCTATTGGCGTGCACAAAATGAAAAAGTTCCGCAGTTTAAAGTGATTGTAAAAACGAATGAAAGTGCCGTGTGGCAGACTCAGGATCTTAAATTTAGGTCTCAATCCTTTAGTCTCAGTGGCAGGGGTACAAAGCGAATCCCTATCTCCCGACCTCAGGTTATTTCCTGGAAAAAAGGAAAACACTATGCTTGCGGTGTCATTTTCAGGGATGAGGAAAGAAATAGTTTTATTTCTTTGGCAGTGAATGATGATATTTCTTCAGGGCAATGGCATGTAAAAGATATTTTCAGAGAAGCCTGCAATTCCTATGAGCCATTGCTGGATGCTGAATTGTGGAAACAAAAAAAACAATTGGACCTTTTTGTCCAAAAAACTGACCAGGTAGATGCGGAAGGCAAGTCCGGTCTGAAAGCACAAATGGTAAAAGTAGTAGAGTATTCAGGAAAAGTCTTGAATCGCTTTTAGAGTATTTTGTAAACTTTGAATTGCAATATTTTTTTTGAGACTAGGATAAAAAATCCTTCATAAAAAAAATATTGCTTTTTTTTGTTTGTTTTATATTAATTGTTACATTTACAAATGTAAGTGCGATTTTGCTTTGATTGAGTGCCATTGATATTGACTTTGCTTATTTCGTATTTATAATAAACCAAATTTTTTCTTACATCACAAGGAGAATGCAAGTAAAGTAGCTTCCTACTTTTTCAATCATTGTAAACGATTTAAATGTTGTCTGCATTTAGATTGGGATTGCAAGGGGGGCGTTTGTGGCGAAAAGTTATAAGTGTACGAATTACAATTGCATTGATTGTCTTAAATGTCTGAAAAATTATTATGTAAATTTTTTAACTGCCATATATTATGAAACGAAAACTAATCAGGATGGGTAAACCTATTACCCTATTGTTGGTCATGTTACTTTGTAGCATGGGACTGTTAGCCCAACAGAGCATCGTTGTAAAAGGCTCAGTTTCGGACAGCTCGGGTGCTGCTCTTGCAGGTTCATCAGTTCGGGCTATAAAATCAGGTCAGGTGATTTTGTCCGATTCCACTGGTCAATTTCAACTTTTTGTAGCTGGAAATGAAGTATTGGAGTTTTCCAGAGTGGGTTATACCACCTCCCAACTCAATGTTTCAAAAATAACTCCAGATGAAAATGGTGTACTGTCGGTGCAAATGACTTTGTATTTAGAAAACAAAGCGCTGGATGAAGTAATAGTAGTGGGTTTTGGTAATCAGAAAAAGAAAAGCATGGTGAGTTCGGTTACCGCAGTGAACGTAGAAGAATTGCGCGTCCCTACGGGCAATATTACCAATGCACTGGCCGGTAGGGTGGCAGGTATGATTTCATTTCAGACAAGCGGCGAGCCTGGATTGGGTACAGATAACTCACAGTTTTACATTAGAGGTCTGGCCACCTTTGGTACTGGGAAGCAGGATCCGTTGATATTGATTGATGGTGTGGAATCAACACCCACCGATATGGCTAGAATTCAACCAGATGATATTTCTGATTTTTCGGTATTGAAGGATGCTGCCGCTTCTGCGGTGTATGGTGCAAGAGGGGCTAACGGTGTGGTTCTAATCAACACCAAATCTGGAAAATCCGGAACAACCAAGTTCGACTTCAGGGCAGAAACCAGAATGTCGTCCAATACAAAAAATTTCAAGTTTGCAGATAATATTACCTACATGCAACTGGCGAATGAAGCCACTTTGACCAGATCCCCAAATGCGGTGTTGCCTTATTCTGTAAACAAAATCAATCATACTATTGCAGGGGACGATCCATATTTATATCCCAATAATAACTGGATTGAACAGTTGATTAAAAAGAACACAATCAACCAAAGTTATAATCTGGCTTTATCGGGTGGCAATACCAAAGCCAAGTATTATGTAGCTGGTTGGTATCAGATGAATAATGGGAATCTAAAAGTTGATCCTGTTAATGATTTTAATAATAATATCAAATTACAGAGCTATTCACTACGTTCAAATGTGAATCTGAATTTGACAAATACCACTGAATTAATAGTGAGATTGTATGGACAGTTCGACGATTATAAAGGTCCTATTGGCGGTGGCGCTAGAACATATAACAACGCCATTTGGTCAAACCCGGTAATGTTCCCGGCTGTGTACCCGGCGGAAATGTTACCTTATATCGAACATCCATTTTTTGGATCATCGAGAACTTTTTCTTCCGATGGAAATCCAACCAGTACGCTTTATGTGAATCCTTATGCCGAAATGGTGAAAGGATATCGGGTATATAAAACTTCCAACCTGATGCCGCAACTGGAACTTAAACAAAACCTGAAATTTATTACACAGGGTCTTTCAGCACGCGGTATGGCTTATGTGAGGAGAACTTCTTATTTCGCAGTGGATAGAAGTTATAATCCATTTTATTATCAGGCAATAGTAAATCCTCTGGATCAAACTTACCGGATCTCGGTATTGAACGATGGAACCACTGGTTCGGTGGGTACCGTAGGAAGCGAAACTTTGGGATATGCAGAATCGGATAAGACAGTCAATTCCATGATATGGGCGCAGGGTGCGCTGGATTACTCCCGCCGGTTCAATCAGAAACACGATGTAGGTGGTATGCTGATTACCTATCTCTCCAGCTATGAGAGTGGGAATGGTGGTAGTGTTACTGCATCATTGCCACAAAGAAACGTAGGTCTTTCAGGAAGATTTACCTATGGTTTTGATGATCGCTATATGGCTGAGTTTAATTTTGGGTACAATGCTTCTGAAAGGTTTGAAAACAATAATCGTTGGGGTTTTTTCCCTTCGGGAGGTGTAGCTTATCGTGTCTCCAATGAAAAATTTTTCGAACCCTTATTAAATACAATAAACGATCTGAAGTTTAGGTTTACTTATGGTGTGGTGGGGAATGATCAGATTGGAAATGTAAACGATCGTTTCTTTTATCTTTCTAATCTTAGTTTGAATGATGGCACTTATGGATCCAGTTTTGGAAGAAACGAAGGTACGGCTACCTATTCGCGTCCGGGTGTAGCGGTTTATCGATATGCTAATTCAAAAATAAGCTGGGAAAGATCCAAACAAATCAATCTGGGTATGGATTTGCGCATGTTCAAATCCTTGGATTTAACGGTGGATGTTTTTAAACAGTATCGTAGCAATATTTTGATGTCCAGAACCTATGTGGAAAATGCTGCTGGATTTATGGCTACTCCTATTTCCAACTATGGAAAGGCAGAAAGCCAGGGAGTAGATCTGGCACTTTCTTACAATAAGCAGGTAAATAAAAATTTGAACATCAATACAAGAGGAACTTTTACCTATGCTACGAACAAGAGGACTGTGGTGGATGAATTGCAATACGACCAATCTTTGGCATATAGATCCATGATTGGGCATTCGATCAATCAGGTTTGGGGATTGGTGGCAGAAAGGTTGTTTGTAGATAAAAATGAAGTGACCAATTCACCCTTGCAATATGGTGATGTAGGTTTGCTGGCAGGGGATATCAAATACAGAGATATAAATAAGGATGGTATCATCAATGATGATGATATGGTTCCTATCGGATTGCCTACAGTGCCAGAAATTATTTATGGTTTTGGTTCTTCTGTACACTATAAAAACATTGACTTTAGTTTTTATTTTCAGGGGTCGGCCAGATCTTCTTTCTTTATCAATCCTCAAAACATACAACCCTTTTATAAAAATGGGGGTTATGAAAACGGTCTGCTAAATGTAGTTGCAGAAAGTCATTGGTCCGAGGATAATCCCGACCTGTATGCTTTTTGGCCAAGACTCAGTACCTGGAATGTATCACCTAATAACAAAACCTCCACCTGGTGGATGAGAAAAGGGAATTTCCTGAGACTGAAAAGTGTGGATGCCGGGTATTCCTTTAACCATCTGAAACGCATTGGTATCAGTTCGGCCAGGCTATATTTTGCAGCCACCAATCTGGCTCTCTGGAGCAATTTTAAAATGTGGGATGTGGAAATGGGCGGCAACGGTTTGGGATACCCTATTCAGTCTGTTTATAGCCTTGGTCTGCAAGTCAACTTCTAAACTCCCTAATTATCCAATTGTTTACAACATAAAAAGAGATCATGAAAACGATGCATACATATAAAAGAATCAGGTTGTCTGCAGGGATTTTATTAATGTTATTAATATTTATTAGCACAAATTCCTGTAAAAAATTCCTGGACATTGTACCCGACAACGTAGCCACCATCGAGAGTGCTTTTAAGCTACGCAAAGAAGCAGAAAAATATTTATTTACACTCTATTCCTATTTGCCAGAGAATGGTGATGGATGGTTTAATCCATCGCTGACCACGGCGGATGAAATTTGGTATCCACAAAGCGATCAGGCTACCTGGCATGCTGCTTTTCGCATTGCGCAGGGACAGCAAAATAAGAGCACGCCTTACTTTGATGATTGGGCGGGTGAACGCAAAGGAGGGGGCAGCGATACCAGACGCAATCCATTTAAAGTATGGAGAGGTATCAATCAGTGCAATATTTTTATCGAGAACCTAAGCGATTTGAACAAGGTGAGAGATATCGATCCATTTGAACGTGAGAGATGGATTGGGGAGGCAGAGTTTTTGAAAGCGTATTATCACTACTATATGCTTCGCATGTACGGCCCCATTCCAATCAGGGATCAAAGTATAGATGTGGATGCGGAGAACATATTCACTAAGAGGGCTCCAGTGGATGATTGTGTAAACTATATTGCCACACTGCTAGATAGCGCTAGCAGAAAATTGCCTATAAAGATTCAGGACGAAAATAATGAATTGGGTCGCATCACCCAACCCATTGCCTTGGCAATAAAAGCAAAGCTACTGGTGATGGCCGCCAGTCCTTTGTTTAACGGAAATCCCGATTTTGCATCCTTCAAGGACAAGGAAGGAACTGCTTTGTTTAATCCTACTTATGATGCTACCAAATGGGAGCGTGCAAAGACAGCAGTGAAAGAAGCGATTGATCTGGCAGAAGCAAATGGTAATGCGCTTTACACTTATAAGAATGATACCTACAACCTTAGTGATACGCTCAAAACACAAATGAATATTCGGAACGCTTTCACCACCTGGTGGAATCCTGAAATCATTTGGGGACATAGTAACAGTTATTTTATCAACGAAGCATTATGTGTGCCTCCTTTGGAAAGAGGGTCCAATTTCGACCGCTTTAGCCTGCAAGGTGTGTGGGCACCTCCAATGAAGATTGTGAAGATGTTCTATACCAGCAATGGAGTGCCTATTGATGAGGATAAAACCTTCAACTTTACAAATTACTCACAGCTAAGAACGGCTACTGCTGCCGATCGGTATTATATCGAACCAAATTTTGTTACCGCAAGACTACACTTCGATAGAGAACCTAGGTTTTATGCGGATATCGGTTTCGATGGCGGCATCTGGTACATGAAAGACAGTCCTAGTGGAAGTGATGAAAATACTTATTATCTGAAAGCCAAGAATGTACAAAATGCCGGATATGGACACTATCAGAACTATAGTGAAACAGGCTATTTTGTAAAAAAATTATCCAATTGGGAAAGCACTACTAGAGGGCAAACCAATCCTACCTGGAAAGGATATCCCTGGCCGATGGTGCGTCTGGCAGATTTATATCTTTTGTATGCAGAAGCACTAAACGAAGTGCAGGGCGGTTCTTCCGAAGCCATCAGCTATGTGGACAAAATCAGAACCAGAGCGGGTTTGAAGGGTATAGTGGAATCCTGGACTAATTATTCCAGTAACCCCACAAAATATACCTCCAAAGAGGGGCTGAGACAAATTATTCAAAGAGAACGTTCCATAGAAATGGTTTTTGAGGGAGAGCGTCTTTGGGATTTGAAAAGATGGAAACTGGCGGCAGAAGAACTAAATCAAGATATTAAAGGCTGGAACATTTTTGGAAAAACCACAGAGTCCTTTTATCAGGAAAGATTTGTTTTTAACCAGACATTTATTACGCCGAGAGATTATTTCTGGCCGATAGGCGATTATGACACTAGAAGAAATCCTCAGTTGGTAGAAAATCTGGGTTGGTAAATTTTTAATTACTTAATTGTAAAAAGATATGAAAACAATTTTTAAAATATTATTTCTGGCAGGATTGACTGGCATGGTATCTTGTAAACAGGATCTGGGCTGGCGCCAGCCAACCGGAGAAAGTACTGCCAAACCATCGGTGGTAACAAATGCGCTTGTCACTAACCTAAGTGGGAAGGCAGATATTTCTTACACCTTGCCCAATGATCCTAACGTGCTTTATGTGCTGGCAAGATACACGATGAGCAATGGCCAAAAAGCACAAGTGAAATCAGCTTATTATTCAAACGTAGTCACAGTTCAAGGCTTTTCGGATACTAAAGAATATCCGGTTGAACTCCTTACCGTGAGTAGAGCAGGTGTTCAGTCAGATCCTTTGACGGTAACAGTCAAACCGCTAGAAGCGCCCATCTGGCATGTATTAAGAAGTATAAAAATGATTAATGCCTTTGGGGGGTACAACCTCTTGGCAGACAATCCAACAAAATCGGATGTGGCTATTTTAGTATTAAAAAAGAATGAGTTTAACGAATGGGCCATCGATAACAACAAAAGTATTTATACTAATATCGATTCTGTACTGTCCAAGATTAGGGCACTGGATACTACCAACTACACTTTCCCAATAGTGGTGCGGGACAGATGGGGAAATACAACAGACACTTTATTTAGTCAAGTAAAGCCCATGTACGAAGCTGCTTTTTCAAAAAGCTTGTTCCGGTCTTTTGTATTGCCGGGCGATGCGCCACAGGTTACCAATGGTGCCAGACTGGAATATGCCTGGGATGGAAGATTGGGCTGGCCCTACACCAGCTTCACACTTCAAACCACCGGTGGTACTGGACCGCACACCATTAGTTTTGATATGGGGATTACCGCCAAACTTAGCCGGGTATGGATAAGACCATTTCCGGAAGGAACCAGATATTATTTTCTTACGACCATGAAAAGATTTGAAATCTGGGGATCTGCCAGTCCTAGTCTCACAGGAGCATTTGATAATACCTGGTCCTTGCTGGGTACTTATGAAGTGGTAAAACCTTCTGGCCTGGCTTACGGCACCGACAACTCACTGGATCAGGAAACAGCATCTGCCGGGTTCAACTGGGATATAGATTTGAATGCCCCCAAAGTGCGCTACCTGCGCATCAGATGTCTGGAAAACTTTGCGGGTGGTACAGCACAAAGTATCAATGAACTGAGTGTATTTGGCGATAACAGATAATTAAAAAGAAAAACTTTTGAAATGAAAAGTATTCAATCAATAATATTTGCGCTGCTGGCTACAGTATTATTTTCTTCCTGTACAAAATGGGATGATTTTAAGAAGTATGTAGAAGAAGGCGAGATTCTTTATACCGGCAAAATGGATTCGGTAAAGATTTTTTCTGGTAAAGAAAGAGTGATGCTAACAGGTTTGCTCAAGTCTGATCCAAAACTTGATCGTGTGGCTATTTACTGGGACAATGGGGGCGATTCTGTGATTTATAATTATACTAAACAAAATCCAGGAGTGGATTCCTTTTCCAGAACATTTCCAGTAAAGGAAGGGGTGAAAAGTTTTAAGGTGATAACTTATGATGCAGATAATAATAAGTCTGTAAATGTGTTTGCCGTGGGTACTTCCTATGGAACCAATTTCCGAAAAAGAATGTCGGATCGACCAATCACTTCTGTTAGTTATTCTGCTGCGGGTACTACTATTAACTGGGATCAGATGGACCTGAATGCAGGACCTCAATACACCGAAATAGAATATACTGTTGGTAGCGAAACAAAAACTATTATCACACCCATATCCGCCGCTTCCACAGTAATTGCAGCCGTGAGTGTGGTGCCGCCGCTTAAGTTCAGAACTATCTTTAAACCGGATGTAACCTGCATAGATACTTTTTCTACAGGGTTTAGTTTGCATAATGTCATCGCAGATGTTACCGGTTTGTATCTGTCCAATGTGGGCCCTGGTTTCCAAAGAGCCACTTTTGATGGAAGATGGGGTACGCTGGCAGCTCCATGGGTAACCAATGCTGGTGCTAAAAACAAAGGCGGTGTACAGGGTGGATATACATCGGATTCTCGCTGGAATGTATCCGGGCAGATTTGCTGGGAAACCTGGGGCAATACTCCTGTCAATGATGGGAAAATTTATCAGGCCACTGCCTCACCTTTGCCTGCTGGTTCTTACACCGTTCGTTTTCAGTATTACTCCGAAATTCAATCCAATTCCACCGTACATTGTATAGCCGCAGCGGGTACTGGTATTCCATCGCTCCCTAATCTATCATCAGCCCTTGGCTATACTGCTTTGTACAATAGCATTCCGGTTGGTTCCACCGGACCTAGTTTAGATGAAATAAGGAGCTTTACTTTCACAGTCGATTCGCCTAAGGTCGTTTCCATTGGGTTCTTAGGAAATATTGTGGGAAGTGGAAATCCGGGAACTTATTTTGTTGTTAGAAATATTTCTCTCATCAAAAATTAGTGTACAAGTAAAGAATATTCTTTTTCAATGACGATCATTAAAGCGACCTTACACGTACACAAAACGGGTAAGGTCTTTTTCAGTGTCATTCTTTACTCTTTTGTACTTTTAGTCCTTTAATCATAATTAATATGGGTATGAATTTTTTGTTGAAACCGTTTGGAATTAAGATGAAGCAACTGATCAGTTTGGTGATAGCTATGGGTATCATGTATGGTACGGCTACCGCGCAGGATGCAAAGCTTGCAGGGCCAGATGGAAAATTGGAACTGCAGATTGAAACCATCGATGGAAGCCTGCTTTATAGTGTGTGGTATAATAAGAAGAAATTATTGGATAATTCGCCATTAGGAATCAACACCACAATGGGTGATTTTAGAAAAAACCTGAGTCTGAAAAGTCAACTAATTAAACAGATCAATGAGGGTTATGAGCTCAATCGGTCTAAACGTTCGCAAGTGTTTTATGAAGCCAATGAATTGACCGCCACTTTCACCAATAACCAGAAACAAACGGTAGATATCATCTTTCGGGTAAGTAATCATGATCTGGCATTTTGTTATGCTTTTCCGTTGCAGAATGAGAAAACAAGTGTGAAGATAAAAGAAGAAGCCACAGGGTTTCGCTTTCCTTTGCAGACCACCACTTTCTTAACTCCGCAAAGTGATGCGATGATTGGCTGGAAACGGACCAAGCCCAGCTACGAAGAGCCTTATCAGACGGATATGCCGATGAACACCGCTTCGCAATATGGCAAAGGCTATACTTTCCCTTGTTTGTTTCGGGTAGGGAAAGAAGGTTGGGTTTTGGTGAGTGAAACCGGAGTGAGTAGTAGTTACTGTGCATCAAGGTTGGGCGAGTATCAGACTGATGGATTGTACCGGATTGCCTTTCCAATGGCAGAAGAAAATGATGGTAACGGTACTGTTGATCCGGCTTTTGCATTGCCAGGACGCACACCCTGGCGTACCATCACCGTAGGCGAAACCTTGAAACCCATTGTGGAAACTACCGTTCCTTGGGATCTGGTAAAACCCTTGTATGAAACCACAAATAGCTACCAGTTTGGCAAAGGCACCTGGAGCTGGATTCTGTGGCAGGACAACAGTATCAATTATGACGATCAGTTAAAATATGTAGATCTGGCGGCGGCAATGGGCTACCAGTATGTGCTGGTGGATAATTGGTGGGATAAAAATATTGGACATGACAAAATGGAAACGCTCATCAAATATGCCCATAGCAAAAAGGTGGATGTTTTCCTTTGGTATAGTTCCAGTGGGTATTGGAACGATATAGAACAGGGGCCGATCAACCGGATGGACAATCCCATTGTGCGCAAGCGCGAAATGAAATGGCTACAGGCTCAGGGCGTAAAAGGTATTAAGGTGGATTTTTTTGGTGGTGATAAACAAGAAACCATGCGCCTGTACGAATCCATTCTTAGCGATGCAGATGATCATGGCTTGATGGTTATTTTTCATGGAGCTACTTTGCCTCGGGGATGGGAGCGGATGTATCCCAATTTTGTGGGCAGTGAGGCCGTACTTGCTTCAGAGAATATGTTTTTTACACAAGCCGCCTGCGATCAGGAAGCGTTCAATGCCACCCTTCATCCATTCATTCGGAATGCAGTTGCTTCCATGGAATTTGGTGGAACTTTTTTAAATAAACGGCTTAATAGAAAGAATGACGGTGGATCCATCAGGCGTACTACGGATGCTTTTCAATTGGCCACCGCCGTGTTGTTTCAGAACCCGTTACAGTTTTTTGCCTTAGCGCCCAATAACCTAACGGATGCATCTCCGATTGCATTGAATTTTTTAAAAGAGGTGCCGACCACCTGGGACGACACAAGGTTCATAGACGGTTATCCGGGAAAATATGTAGTACTAGCTCGTCGCCATGGCGATAGCTGGTACATAGCAGGTATCAATGCGCAAAAGGAAACGGTAAAACTGAAAATTGATCTTTCTGTATTCAGAGGTAAATCGGTAGAACTAATCACCGATGATAAAAATAAAACCCCTCTGAAAAAGTCGGTGAAGATGAATAAGAAAGGAATAGTTGAACTGGACATTCAATCTGAAGGAGGCTTTGTATTAAAGACAAACCATTAGATGTAGAAGAAACACAGTGGCTATAAAAATCTAAGAGGGTAACGACTCATCTATTTTTTTTAAAAATAAAAATGCTCAATGGCGATGACAATATTTTCAAAAAGTATAAGACTGTCAATGTTTGTATGGATTTTGTTGTGTTATACTTTCACTAGTAATGCGCAAAAGAAGACACAGCGCATTGGCATCAAAGAAAAGATGAGTGCATACCTGATGGTTTATTTTAAGGATGATACACATAGCCTGTATTTTGCACTGAGCAGGGACGGTTATTCCTTTACTGATGTGAACAACGGACTGCCTATCATAGCCGGCGATACGCTTGCAGAACAAATGGGCATACGTGATCCTTATATCATGAGAGGTTCGGATGGCTATTTTTATATGGCGATGACCGATCTGCATATCTACGGCAGGCAACATGGCTATCGGCAAACCGAATGGGAGCGCCCGCAAGAGTTGTATGACTGGGGCAACAATCGTGGCTTTGTACTCATGAAATCAAAAGACCTAATCCACTGGACACATGCTGTGTTGGACTTACACAAAGCTTTTCCTGAACTGAATGTGGGATGTGCCTGGGCCCCTGAGTTGATTTATGATTCAAAGAAAAAGCAAATCATGATATATTTCACCATGCGTTCAGGACATGGGAAGACAAAACTTTATTATGCTTACACGGATAAAGCGTTTACCAAATTGATAACTACACCGAAAATATTATTTACTTATCCCGATAGCACCAAACAAGTTTTGGATGCGGATATTACACAGTTACCAGATGGCCGATTTTGTATGATGTATGTGGCTCAGGAAAATCCGGGAGGAATCAAAATGGCTTTTTCTGATCAGATCAATAGGGGATACAAATATCAGCCTGGCCAGATTGATTTTGAAAAAGGGTCCTGCGAAGCACCAAATATGTTCAAGCGGATAGGAGAGCATAAATGGGTGCTGATGTATGATATTTATAGTATCAGTCCGCACAATTTCGGCTTTGCAGAAACCAGCGATTTTAAATCATTTACCAATCTGGGACATTTTGATGAAGGAAAAATGCGCCGCACCAATTTCTCTGTTCAAAAGCATGGGTCGGTGATTCAGCTTACCAAAAAAGAGGCGATGGCATTGGCGGATCATTGGCAATCAAAAGTGCAGTTTTAGAATGTAAGGTGATGCCCTTAATCCTTTATTCTTGTTGCGAAAAACTAAAATGGGGTGGCTGTGCCCAAAAATCTATGTGAATACATTTTCAGGAAAAGAAAGGTCAATCACTGTCTGAAGTAATAGGGGAGTGGCTTTTTATATATGAATAGTGCATTGTCTAAGTCTTGTTTTTCATCCCTTGCTGATCGTAGCAAAAGTTGTGGAAGCGTACGCCTCTCCCCGGCGCAAAATGCCCAACTAAGTTGATCTTTGCAATATGGCCGACTTAAAAATTTGGGTGGCTAAACCCTTAGCAATGGCCAGCTCATTGGTTGTATGATATGGCTGAACGCAATAGGCCACCATCCAGTATAGCGGTCTCCCTACTAGTCCTGAATCCAATATCTACACAGCTTCGTAATAAAAATTTTTACTCGGTTTCGTCTCCGATATCTATATGGAAATCAATGAAATAATTTTTTTGGGGAGTAAAGGAGTTTTGTATATTTGAGAGTTACCTGCTATTCTAAATAAAGACAAGTGAAAATATTTAAGCTAAATAAAGACAAAACTCATTCATTCAAAGATATTTGGTTTGAACAAGATAAAACATCGACACCCTCAGACCATTCAGACATTAATCTTCAAGACAATTACTCTGAAACAGATGTAATTTGGAGATATATGGACTTATCAAAATTCTTGTCAATTCTTGAAGATAGAAAGTTATACCTAACCAGACTTGACAAGTTTGATGACAAGTATGAAGGAGGCTACCCAATCGAGGATTTTTTAATAAATTCTCATAAGCTACTTGGATACCCTGGTGAAAACCTATTTACAACCTCCCGCAAAGACTTTATTGACGCTTTAACAGTAGCTTATAAATATGGTTTTTATGCAAATTGCTGGCATATGAACAATTGTGATTCTTTCGGAATGTGGAAAGCTTATCTTACAAGCCCAGAGGGAATAGCTATCAAGACAACAGTAGGGAATTTAAAAAAATCAGTTTTAAAAGACAATAAAGACTGGGTAACTTATGGAAAAGTGGAATATATTGACTATGAAAATGAAAGTATAATAAGTGTTGCCAAGAAGAAAAAGGAATTAGGGATTAACATACCTCCATTTCCTGTCTTTTTCAAACGAAAAAATTTTGAGTATGAAAACGAATTTCGTGTTATGAGTATGTATGAGGCAAGTTTAAATAATACAGATGACCTGAGTCTTGTTAATAAGAATTTGATGAAATTAAAATTATCAGCCAAAGACTCCATCCAAATATCTATCGACCTCAATGAAATGGTGCAAGAAATATATGTTTCACCTTTTGCAGGAGCTTGGTATTACAATCTTATTTGCAAATTAGCAGAAAGATACGATTTGAAAAAAACAATCCTCCGATCAGCAATTAATGCAATGCCAATTTATGAATAAAAGAACAGCAGGTAACATCGTATTGGCAATAGGCGGGCTGAACGGCTTCGTATCAACGGAAATGAAAATTTCAACATCCGTTCTTCGATTGAACTTAAGTGCTTAATATCCCCGCCTTAGGCAATACCCAAAACGTATAGCCAATTTTAAAAACGAAACCCAAACATTTAAGAATATGTCAATTTGTATAGCAATAGCAGTTCCAGACGGTATAGCACTTGCCGCTGACAGTCAAACAACTTGGAACCAAACAATCACCCAAGCAACTCAACTTGGAACAAATCAACTTTTTGACCTTGCTGAACCTTTGAACATTCCAATAGGTTGGTCAAAAATGACAAGAAAGTTATTTAATCTCAATATTCAAGATAACACATATGCGATTTGTATTGCTGGTGCAGCTTTATTAAATCACAAAACAATTTATTCAATCTTCAAAACTCTTGAAAAAAGTTACGAAGGATACGGTAGCTATGACACTGTTGTTAGGCATTTTATTGATGGATTAAAAGTAGAATTGAGAAAACAACTAAACATTGAAGACTTAACAACAACCCCGACAGTTATGAGTGTTGAATTCATTATTAGCGGTTTCGTTGACAAAGATGTTTCTAAGCCAAGAATTGAAAGTTGGCTTGTGCATTCTGGAAGTGTTCAAATTCGAGGTGGTGGTCAATTGACAACGGGAGAGCTTAACAAATGGACAAATATTGTAAATGGTGAGCATACTTTTGGTGGATGTTGGATTGGTCGTGCAGAATTTATTTCTCACTTAGTGACACACAACAATCCTCAAATGCCGCCAATTCAAGGACAATATGAATTACTTTCATTAGCAGACGCAGTAGACTACACGAAATTTTTAGTTGACTTCACTTGTGAATACCAAAGATTTGCAGCAATGGTTCCTGACTGCGGGAAACCTATTATCAGTGCGACTTTGACACCCGAACAATTTGACGAACAAATTATCAAATAGAAAAACTGGCTATAACAAGGTATTGCGAAAAGCGGGGCTGAACGGCTTCGATTGGGAATTTGTGCAAGGTTCATCCGCCGCGGCGGATCTTCGATTAAACTTTTGTGCTAAAAATCCGCTCCCTCGCCAATTTGCCAACCGTTGTAGACAATTAAATCAAACTACAGGCAACGACATTATTAAAAAATAAAAATGGAACAATGGAATGAAATCTGTTATTTAATTAACGGACACAGGCAAAGAAATTCGGATGAAAAATTTTTTCAAAATGAAGTTGTAAATATTTTTGAAAAACTAGGTTGGTCAAGATATAAAAACGAAATTGTCTTACAACAGCAAATTCGAGTTGGCTCCACAAGCAAAATTGAACCAGATATTACAATTAAGTTTGAAAATAAAAATGTTTTTGTTGTAGAACTTAAACGCCCGAATTTATCAACAAATCAAAGTCAGGCAGACCAACTTTTCTCTTATATGAGACAACTCAAACTTGACATTGGTATTTTAATCGGTACAAATTTCCAAATTTATTATGATAAACCTGATGACGAAATCAATCCAATTAAAATATATGTAACTGAATTCAATGAAAACAATAGCGAAGCTGAGAAAATCATAAAACTATTCGAAAAACAAAACTTCCACAAAACGAAATTAATAGCCTTCTGCGAAGAACAACTTGAAAAATTAGAAGACAAAAAGATTTCAATTGAAATTATTGATGAATTAGAGAAAAATGGAGAACAAAAAATTCTTGAGCTGTTAAGCGAAAGTTTAAAAGATAAATACAATCAATCTGTAATGGAGAATGTTGTTAGTCAACTTAAAATTATTGTAAGACGAAAACAAGACCACTACTATAAAAATGAAATTACAGAAAAACCAAGTTTTCACGAAAAGAAAGCAACCGAAAAAACCACAGTTGATGGAATGAAAATTGGACAGTTTGTTCAACAAAAAATGCGAGAGTTATCCGAACAAAATATAGTTTCAAGAGACGAGATTAAAAATCTTCAAGATTTAGAATATTCAAAAAAAACATTTAAACATTCAAGCTATGAAATTTTAAGAAGTTCAGAAAAATACAATACAAACAAAGAAGAACAAATACGTTATTACTCGAAAGAAAAATTCTTTGGCGACTATTATCTAAACTCGCAGTGGCTTGAAAAACATTGGACACCTTTCAAAAATTGGTTAGAAAAAATTAATCAACAATGAAATTAACTGCTGGTAACATAGTATTGGCAATAGTGGGGCTGAAAGTTATAAACTCAACATTTGTAATTCTATTATAAATTTGTGCAAATGCTGGGCAGACGTTTTTCTAATACCCCACCATCGCCAATAGGTAAACGTTGGCTGTAATTTTACACAACCACCCTAACTATTCAAGTAACATGACAAGACTTTTCCTTTTCTTATTTTTTATTCCATATTTGACAATTGCACAATCTAATGCTGACAAAATATTAACGAACAGTTCGATGGCTGTTGGAATTATTGCAGAGGATTGCTATGGCGGTAAAAATGTTGAAAGTTATTGTATGACAGGCGTTGACAAAAGCCTTACAAAAGGGACAATAATTTTGATAGGTGGAATTCAGAACTGTAAAAAAAATTATTCAAATAGCACTACTCAATTTTATGAAATACTTTATGACTCAAAAAGCTACTTTGTTGAAAAAGACAAAGTTTTAACAAAAGAAAGTTACTACTCTCAAATTGAAAATATGAGTAGCCCAATGGCTGACTCTTTTAGAAATCATGCACAATACCTCTCTAAAATACTCTACGAAGGAAATAGAACTAAAGCATTTGATTTTTTAATAGGCTGTAAATCCAAAGGACTTGCAATTTTACAATGGAGCTTTTATGATGAAAGTGAGTACACAGAAGGAACAAGTGCTAAAATCAAAGTTTACAATCCAACCTCAAAGACAATCAAATATTTGTGGTTTACTTTTGTTGGGTATAATGCGGTTGACGATAAAATTATTGACAGAAAAAGAGGCTCCAGCAACATAACTGTAAAAGCAATTGGACCAATCAAACCAGACGAAAGCGGTAGTTATGATTATACTTACGTTTGGTTTACAGACCTTGTAGAAACAGCAGTAATTTCAAATATTAAAGTACAATACATGGACGGTACTTTTAAAACTATTTCAAATCCGAAGGAAATTATGCTCAAAAAGGATTTGTACAACTTAATATTTGAAGACGAATAATATTTAAATAATGGCGGAAAATAATTTAATACGAATTGATACTTTAGTTGAGGATAAAATAAAAGATGAACTAAATAAATCTTTTGAATCCAAACGCAAAAGAATATTCTCTAAGTTAATGGGTGCTGCACTTGGCAGTGTTTCTTGGGTAGGAGGTTTTTTAAGTGCAATGGCAGATTTTATATCGGATGAAGTGCAAGTAAAAAACAATCAACTGTATGAACAATGGCTGAATGAGCATACAGAAAAAATGAAATTATTAGGCGATATTATATATGAATAGTTCATTGTCTAAGTCTTGTTTTTCATCCCTTGCTGATCGTAGCAAAAGTTGTGGAAGTGTACGCCTCTACCCGGCGCAAAATGCCCAACTAAGTTGATCTTTGCAATATGGCCGACATAAAAATTTGGGTAGCTAAACCTTTAGCAATGGCCAGCTCATTGGCGGTATGATATGGCTGAACCCAATAGGCAACCATCCAGTATGGCGGACTCCCTACTAGTCCTGAATACGATATCTACACAGCTTCGTATTAAAAATTTCTACTCGGTTTTGTCTCCGATATCTATTTGGAAATCAATGAAATAATTTTTTTTGGGGAGTAAAGGAGTTTTGTATATTTGAGAGTTGGTGGCAAGTTTACAGACGACACTTCACAAAAAATGGAGACCAGAAACCTTTTAAAACTGGGCTAAACCGAAAAGCCAAATGAGTAGGACTAAAAAATAAAAAAAATGAATGTAATTAAAAATGTAATTTCAGCAATGGGACTTTTCCTATTGACTACAACGGCAACTTTTGCTCAAACAGAAGACACCAAATCAAATGGTGAAAATGCCAAATTTGTTTACTGCGAAATGGTTGGAACGCGCAAATTCCTAAGTACGAAAGTTACAATCGTACTTGATTTTGGAGAAGCAAAAAATATTTGGAAAGACAATAGAGTAAAAGATGAGATTACTGGTAAAGTTCAATCGTTTAACTCAATGGTTGACGCTTTAAATTATATGGGAGAACAAGGTTGGGAATTTGCACAAGCCTATGTCGTTACCGTTGGTCAACAAAACGTCTACCATTGGTTGTTAAAGAAAAAGAAAGACGAATAAAAAAAATAGCGGTTTTTGATTGACTTTCTTTACGATAGTTGGACGGAAAACCAGCCACCAACAAACAAATTGGCAAGAGAGCGGGTGAACAGCTTCGATTGAACGATAGTGCAAAGTTGAACGATAGTAATTCTATTCAACATTTGTGCAAAAAGTCCGCTCCCTCGCCAATTTGCCAAACGTTAGCGTTAACCATAAATCGACATCACGTTTATTATGAAAATAACATCCTTAGACAAAGAAATAAGAAAAGTTTTTGAAACTGGCTATTATCATATACCTCGTTTCCAAAGACCCTATTCATGGGAAAAGGAACAGGTTTCTGAATTCTGGCATGACACAGTAATAGAAAGCGAGACCGATTACTTTATTGGTTCGATTGTCGTGTATAAAAAAAGTGATGAACTTTTTGGCATCGTTGACGGACAACAACGTTTGACAACAATTACAATGCTTTTGTGTGCAATAAGAGACTGTTATTCTGCTGAAGGATTTGACAATCTTGCAAAAGGAGTACATGCTCTGGTTGAAAAAAAGGATTTAAATAATGACCAACAATTTGTTCTGCAAACTGAAACTTCTTATCCTTATTTTCAAGAGTATATTCAAAAATTTGACAAACCAGATACAGGAATAAAATATGGAGCAGAAGAAGAGAATTTAAAAAAAGCGTATGAACTTATTACTAAGTTTATTAAACAAGAATTGGATTTAATAAAAAACAATAAGCAGCTAACAAAAGAGAATAAAAAGCAAGCAATTCAGAAAAAGCTAAATGAGATTAGAGATAAGATTTTAAAGTTAAAGGTTATCTATGTAGAACTCGATAACGAAGACGATGCTTATGTAATCTTTGAAACTCTTAATACGAGAGGCAAAGACTTAAGTGTTGGTGATTTAATAAAAAACCATTTAACGAAAAGTATCAAAGCAGATAATAAAAACGTTGATATCCCAAAAGACAAATGGAAAACAATCAGAGACAATATTGATAGCACATCGAAAGACTTAGAATTTGACACATTTCTTCTGCATGTTTGGCTGTCAAAGTATGAATTCACAACAACAAAAACTCTATTCAAAAAATTTAAAAAGAACATATCAAAAGCGGAAGCAAAAAAATTCTTAGATGGCTTGGTTAGCGACAGCATTACATACAAAAACATTTTTGATACGGAAACTAAGAAGTGGAATAAAAACGAATTGCCATTAAAAAACTCTCTTTCTATTTTATACGGCTTTAATGTAACACAGCAAACACCAATGGTTTTGTCTATTATGAGAGAGTATAATGCAAAAAGACTAAAATACAAAGTTGCAAAAGAAGCACTTGAAGCTATCGAGCATTTTCATTACATATTTACTGCAATTACTTCACAACGTTCTTCTGGCGGTGTCGCTTCAATGTATTCACAGTTTGCAAGAAAATTATCAGAAGCAAAAGACGATGCTACAAGACTAATTATGATACGAGACTTAAGACAGAAGATGAAGGAGCGAATTCCAACTTATGATGAGTTTCTTGCTGCATTTAAGACAATTGAATTTACCAATGGCTACACTAAACAAAAAAAGATAATCCAATATACACTTTCCAAAATTGATAAACATTTTAATAAAAGCGGAGTTGAGATAAATTATGATGCTATGACACTTGAACATCTACTACCCCAAAATCCTCCGCATAAATTACCAGACCATGACGATTTTTATGGCACCATTGGTAATCTACTGATGATTGATGAAAAGACTAATAATGCACTTGGTAATAAACCTTGGGCGACAAAAAAAGCTATCCTTGAAAAAACAAGTATTCATATAGAAGATACAATTAAAAAAGCTAAAGACTGGACACCAAAAGAAATTGAAAAGAGAACTATTTACTTAGCCAAGATAGCCTACAATAACGTTTTCAAAATTTAGTGACGACAAAGGCTACCGCTAACATTAAGCGGATTGAATAAAGCCCCCAAATTTCAAACTGATTGGAAAAAATAAAAAGCCCCGGATTTCTTTAGGCCGGGGCTGTATACAATCTGGTGTTCAGCGACACCGATTACTGTTTTTATCTTCGATTTTCTCTTAGGTGGTTTTCTGAGCGTTTTGGTGATTGGAGGCATGGTTATTGGGTAGTGTTTTCATCCGGAGTTTTAATATGTCTATTCCTACCATGTTGACCACTAATCCTGCTATCTTGACCACCCCCGGTGTGATGGTTCATTTTCTGTAATAATTTCTAAGAGCTGGTTGTACAAAAATAGGGTTCTATTTTTTTCTTAATGA
>Ga0209063_1000350_pt1 | contig 34711 bp, 26 predicted proteins | sample KloWWTmeKNB19Kit_FD_187177 | JGI IMG/M metagenome (GOLD analysis project Ga0209063, IMG submission 187177) | Active sludge microbial communities from Klosterneuburg, Austria, studying microevolution and ecology of nitrifiers - Klosterneuburg... | ecosystem: Engineered > WWTP > Aerobic digester >... | reverse complement strand
TACACATCGGGCAGCCGATGTCAATGTGAAGCTATAGTAAAGGTGCACGGGGTCTTTTCGTCCCGTTGCGGGTATCCGGCATCTTCACCGAAACTACAATTTCACCGAGCTCGTGGCCGAGACAGTGTCCAGATCGTTACACCATTCGTGCAGGTCGGAACTTACCCGACAAGGAATTTCGCTACCTTAGGACCGTTATAGTTACGGCCGCCGTTTACTGGGGCTTCGATTCAAAGCTTCGCCTTGCGGCTGACCTCTCCTCTTAACCTTCCAGCACCGGGCAGGTGTCAGGCCTTATACGTCATCTTTCGATTTCGCAAAGCCATGTGTTTTTGTTAAACAGTCGCCTGGACCTTTTCATTGAAACCCACTTGCGTGGGTAGCGCTTATCCCGAAGTTACGCGCTTAATTTGCCTAGTTCCTTAGCCACGGATCACTCGAGCGCCTCAGGATACTCTCCTTGACCACCTGTGTCGGTTTGAGGTACGGGCGGCCCATATCTGAAGCTTAGAGGTTTTTCTCGGAAGTCTGATTAGGGTCAATGCATTCTGCCGAAGCTTCCTGCTACTGTCGGGTTTCAGCAACACCGGTGGATTTTCCTGCCAGCGTTATACCTACGTCCTTCACCGTGCTATTCCGTCAGCACGGAGACCTTTCACTCCTTCGTCACCCCATCGCAATATGGGTCGGTACCGGAATATTGACCGGTTGTCCATCGGCTTCGCCTGTCGGCTATACCTTAGGTCCCGACTAACCCTGATCCGATTAACGTTGATCAGGAAACCTTGGTCTATCGGCGGGCATGTTTTTCACATGCCTTATCGTTACTTATGCCTACATTTTCTTTTCCGGACGCTCCAGCATAGCTCACACTACACCTTCTACGCAGACCGGAATGCTCTTCTACCACTGCGTATTGCTACGCAGTCCACAGCTTCGGTGGTGTGTTTGATGCCCGATCATTATCCATGCCGGATCGCTCGACTAGTGAGCTGTTACGCACTCTTTAAATGAATGGCTGCTTCCAAGCCAACATCCTAGCTGTCAGTGCAATCCGACCTCGTTAGATTCAACTTAACACACACTTGGGGACCTTTAGCCGATGGTCTGGGTTATTTCCCTTTCGCGCACGGACCTTAGCACCCGTGCGCTCACTCCCGGATATTGAGTTATGGCATTCGGAGTTTGTCCGGGTTTGGTAGGCGGTGAAGCCCCCTAGCCCGATCAGTAGCTCTACCTCCATAACTGTACGTCCGAGGCTGCACCTAAATGCATTTCGAAGAGTACGAGCTATCTCCCAGTTTGATTAGCCTTTCACCCCTAATCACAGCTCATCCGAAGACTTTTCAACGTCTACCAGTTCGGTCCTCCATTCCGTGTTACCGGAACTTCAACCTGGCCATGAATAGATCACTCAGGTTTCGCGTCTGCCGCCACTGACTACACGCCCTGTTAAGACTTGCTTTCGCTTCGGCTGCGGGACTTAATCCCTTAACCTTGCCAGTGACGAGCAACTCGTAGGCTCATTATGCAAAAGGCACGCCGTCATTCCGTCGAAACGGAACTCCGACCGCTTGTAGGCGTACGGTTTCAGGGTCTATTTCACTCCTCTGTTCGAGGTTCTTTTCACCTTTCCTTCACAGTACTGGTTCGCTATCGGTCTCTCAGTAGTATTTAGCCTTGGCGGATGGTTCCGCCGGATTCAGACAGGATCTCACGTGTCCCGCCCTACTCAGGATACCACTAGGTATCGCATACATGCCGTGTACGGGACTGTCACCCGCTATGGTCCAACTTTCCAGAAGGGTTCCACTATGTATACGAAGTCCACGTTGTGGTCCTACAACCCCGGTCCCGCCGAAACGGTACCGGTTTGGGCTGTCCCCTGTTCGCTCGCCACTACTAGGGGGATCACTATTTGTTTTCTTTTCCTCCGGGTACTTAGATGTTTCAGTTCCCCGGGTTAGCTTCCTTTTCAGGATAACCGGTCTTCAACCGGCTGGGTTGCCCCATTCGGAGATCCACGGATCACAGGTCATTATGCACCTCCCCATGGCTTATCGCAGCCTATCGCGTCCTTCATCGCCTCTGAGAGCCAAGGCATCCACCATACGCCCTTAGTAACTTTTCGACCTCTTATGGTCTTGCTCGGTGGACCGATCTCTCGGTCTGTCTTGGTCAGTCTAACAATACGTCAAAGAACAGTGCGCTCTTTCGAGCTTTGTCCGCCGTCGCCTTCGCAAAAGCGGACATTGAGTGGAGAATATCGGAGTCGAACCGATGACCTCCTGCTTGCAAAGCAGGCGCTCTAGCCAGCTGAGCTAATTCCCCGTTCCCTATCCCTGGTAGTCCTGCGCAGATTTGAACTGCGGACCTCTACATTATCAGTGTAGCGCTCTAACCAACTGAGCTACAGGACTAGGAGACGGCAACGGTGGCACCGTTTGAAAATATTATCCATCTGAGAGAAAGTAAGTGTCAACCAACTTGCGTTGGCCGGAAGCTCCAAAAGAGCAGTCCTCTAAAAAGGAGATGTTCCAGCCGCACCTTCCGGTACGGCTACCTTGTTACGACTTAGCCCCAGTCACCGACTTTGCCCTAGGTAGCTCCTTGCGGTCACCAACTTCAGGCACTTTCGGCTTCCATGGCTTGACGGGCGGTGTGTACAAGGCCCGGGAACGTATTCACCGCATCATGGCTGATATGCGATTACTAGCGATTCCAGCTTCACGGAGTCGGGTTGCAGACTCCGATCCGAACTGAGACGAGTTTTGAAGATCCGCATCCGATCGCTCGGTAGCATCCCTCTGTACTCGCCATTGTAGCACGTGTGTAGCCCAGGACGTAAGGGCCGTGATGACTTGACGTCGTCCCCACCTTCCTCACCGTTTACACGGGCAGTTTCTTTAGAGTCCCCGGCATTATCCGCTGGCAACTAAAGATAGGGGTTGCGCTCGTTATGGGACTTAACCCGACACCTCACGGCACGAGCTGACGACAGCCATGCAGCACCTCGTACGTTGTCCGAAGAAGATCACGTTTCCGCGACTGTCAACGTACGTTCGAGCCCTGGTAAGGTTCCTCGCGTATCATCGAATTAAACCACATGCTCCACCGCTTGTGCGGGCCCCCGTCAATTCCTTTGAGTTTCAATCTTGCGATCGTACTCCCCAGGTGGATCACTTAACGCTTTCGCTAGGTGACTGACCGTATATCGCCAATCACGAGTGATCATCGTTTACGGCGTGGACTACCAGGGTATCTAATCCTGTTCGCTCCCCACGCTTTCGTGCCTCAGCGTCAGTATCGCCTTAGTAAGCTGCCTTCGCAATTGGTGTTCTATGTCATATCTAAGCATTTCACCGCTACACGACATATTCCGCCTACTTCAAGCGCACTCAAGAATATCAGTATCAATGGCAAGTCTACAGTTGAGCTGCAGGATTTCACCACTGACTTAATGTTCCGCCTACGCACCCTTTAAACCCAATGAATCCGGATAACGCTTGCACCCTTCGTATTACCGCGGCTGCTGGCACGAAGTTAGCCGGTGCTTATTCCTCAGGTACCGTCAACCCAGGACACGTCCTGGGGTTTCTTCCCTGATAAAAGCAGTTTACAACGCGTAGCGCCTTCTTCCTGCACGCGGCATGGCTGCGTCAGAGTTGCCTCCATTGCGCAATATTCCTCACTGCTGCCTCCCGTAGGAGTCTGGTCCGTGTCTCAGTACCAGTGTGGGGGATAACCCTCTCAGGCCCCCTAACGATCGTAGTCTTGGTGAGCCGTTACCTCACCAACAAACTAATCGTGCGCATGGTCATCCTTTACCGCCGGAGCTTTCAAGACAAGATGATGCCATCTCGTCTAGTATGGGGCATTAATCCGGATTTCTCCGGGCTATTCCCCAGTAAAGGGCAGATTCCATACGTGTTACGCACCCGTGCGCCGGTCGTCAGCGGAAGCAAGCTTCCCTGTTACCCCTCGACTTGCATGTGTTAAGCCTGCCGCTAGCGTTCATCCTGAGCCAGGATCAAACTCTCCATTGTAAGTTTGTTTGATCTGGCTCTTCTTAGTGCCCCCCATGTGAAACCTTACAGTACACAGGGACACTCACTTTTCTCAGAATGGACAATAAGTCAAAGAACGTTTCAAGTCTCCGGGACCGTCCCGGGCTTGAGGAAATTCATTTTGTGCGCCTTCCGTCCCACGAACGTGTTTCGGAAGGGGGTGCAAATGTAGGCTGATCTTCCGATCCACCAAACAGTGTTGAAAATATAATTCTCAACCTCTACTTGGCCACCCCTACATGTCATCCCCGATCCGGGGCGCTCAAAGAACGTTTTTGCTGAAAGCGGCTGCAAAGGTAGATAGAATTCCTTTCCGTCCTAATTCACACAAGAAAAAAATTCAAAGACCCCGTTATGGGGTACTCACGGCCAAGGGCAACACCTTGCCGTTGAAGAGATTATGGCCCTCCACCACGAACCTGGAAATGTACCGTCCCACCTCTTCCGCACCGACCGGAGCGGTGTATCCGGGGAAGGCGGTACGCAACATTGCGGTGTCCACGGCGCCCAAGCAGATGCAATTGCACCGTACCCCGCGGTCCTTCAACTCCTCGGCCATGCACTCGGTGGTGTTGGCCAGTGCGGCCTTGCTGGCGCTGTATGCGGCCAGGCCAGGGAACTTCACACTGCCTTGAAAGCCGCCCATGCTGCCGATGTTCACGATGTGCCCGGGAGGATCCCCTTCCAGTAAGGAACTAAGCGCTTGGGATAGCAAAAGAGGCACGGAAGCATTGAGCAGGTAGAGCCTTTGCAGGTCGTCCTCCGTCCACTCCCCCCATTCCCGCTTGATCAGCAGGCCGGCGTTGTTCACCAAGCCGTGCAGCCTTCTCCCGGCCAGATGCCGCCTCACATCTTCAATACCGCTCGTGGAGACCAGGTCCACTTGCAGCGCCTCCAGCAGCCCTGCCCTATCGCCGCATTCCGTTTTTAAGGACGCCAGACAGTCCTCATCTCGCGAAACGGCAACGACCGTGCAACCATGCAGTTCCACTAATGCCTTTGCTGTCGCCCGCCCTACACCGCGGCTGGCACCGGTGACCAAAACTAATCGTGCAGTTCCGGGCATACTGTCCTTCTGTTCCGTCATGATCAATTGCGATCGAGGTCTTCTTGCGGACCAAGGTAACGGTGCCCTGTTGTCAACGCTTGTGCCTTTTCTCGCGACGATCGCGGAGGTCGTTCAAGCGCTCGCGCTCCAGGGGATCCATCTGGTTCCCGAGCTGCCTCATCTGGCGCAGTATCCACGCCTGCCTGCGTTGCACGAAAGCCGAGGGAGAACAGGCATTGAACCTGCGCGGTGACGGCAACACAGCTGCGATAAGCGCGGCCTGTGAATCCGTGAGCTTGGACGCCGAACGCTTAAAACAGTGCTGCGCGGTAGCCTCCGCGCCAAAGCGGCCCTTCCCGGTCTCGGCCACGTTGAGGTACATCTCCAGAATGCGGTCCTTCGACCAAAAGGTCTCCATCAACAGCGTGAACCAGGCCTCCAGGCCTTTGCGCACAAAATTCCTACCCGGCCAGAGGAAGACGTTCTTGGCGGTCTGCTGGCTGATGGTGCTCGCACCACGCACGCGCTTGCTGCGGTCGTTATGCGCCATTGCCTTCCGCATGGCCTCCATATCGAATCCGAAGTGGTCGAAGAACTTCTGGTCTTCCGCAGCGATGACGGCCAATGGCATGGCCGGGGAGATCTTTGACAGCGGCACCCACGTGCGCTCAACACCACCTTGGGCCTTGGCCTGCGCGACCATCTCCCACGTTACCGGTGGAGGAACGATAAGCAATAGCAGGACCCAGAGCACGCACACGAGCAAAGCCCAAAATGCAGTGGCGGCAAATACGGTGAAAAAGCGTCGCAGCATTGTTTACCAAGTGCGGCGAAATTAGGGTCGGGCAAGATCCGAATGCCTGCGGCACCCTACATCGGAGCTACTTTCCCCTGCTCCGCACCACGATCATGTGATGTCCCACCAGAGCCGCGCCGCCGCATATGGCCACCATCACGAAGTAGGGCAACGGGTTGTCCTCCCCATTCACCATGGCGTAGGTTTGGAAGAGGTAGCCCAGCAACAGGCCAAAGCCTACGCCAATACCAAGCAGACCGAATTTCAAGCTGCTGAACCGGTCCACTTCAGAGGCGGGTTCAGCCGTCGCAAGACCTTTCTCGATCATGGCCATGCGCTGGCGGTGGCGGGCTGTCACCCATATGTAGAACATGCCAAAGGCGGCGGAGAAGACGATCAAAGGGACCAAAACTTCAGATGCGGGGGTATCCATGCTTTTCAGGGGTTTGGGCATGTGACGAGCTTGCTGCCCTTCGCGGTTACGATCCACTTATCCAGCCCATGTATCCGTCATCCTTCACCGGAATCACCGTTCATCGAAAAACCTTGAGGAACGAGGCTTGAAAGTTGATCTTCGTGTAACCGTGGGCTGAAGGAACCGCGTCCCATGGCCGAGATCTTTTGGACGACACCAGCACCATATCCTTGGTCCTTGCGGGCGACCGCAGCGCCTTTGTCTCCCTGATGGAGCGCTATATGCACATGGTGCATACAGTGGCCTTCCGGGTGCTCAGGAATGAGCTGGATGCGGAAGAGGCTACGCAGGACACGTTCTTGAAGGCCTACCAGCGGCTGGCGGAATTCAAGGGCGAAGGGAAATTCTCAACGTGGCTCTACAGCATCGCATACCGCACGGCGATCACGGCGTTGCGGCGGCGAAAGGAGGTCCCCAATTCACTCGATGAGCTTTCCGAAGTTGGAAAAGAGCCGACCACCGCATGGGTGGAACCGATGGATGAACGGGCCGCGATCCTTGACAAGGCGTTGCGGACCTTGTCCCCGGAGGACGCCGCGGTGATGACGATGTTCTACTTGGAGGAGCTGAGCGTGGAGGAGATCGTAACCGTTACCGGGATGAGCGCGTCCAATGTGAAGGTGAAACTGCACCGGTGCCGGAAGCGCTTATATGACGTGCTGCACCTGCAATTGAAGAATGAGACATGGACTTTGGTGACGAGCGCGTAAGCCGAGAAGACCCGCTGAGGGGGCTATTCCAAGAGTTGGGAAGGCACCCTGCACCTTCCGGCTTGAAAGACCGGGTCATGGCGCGCATTGATGCCAGCCCGGTCCCTTCCGTTCAATCGCTCCCGTTGATCGGAAGATCGGGTTGGTGGGCCCTCGCTGCACTGGTGTTCACGATGGCGATCGTTGCCTTCACCCTGCCCACAGGCCCCCTGCCCACGGATACGGCGGGAACGTGGTTCACCACCACAATGCACGGATCATTGGATCTGCTATCCTCGCGCTGGGCCATGGGCAGCCTTTTATGCGCGGCGGGGTTGTTGTTGCTGGATAATTGGGTATCCGCGAGACCTCTTGTGGAACCCTCGAATTGAACGGCCACAGCCGTTCTTCCCCTCTTGATAGCAAGGAATCGCCGTCCGGCCGATCAACGTTTCCTGCCCACCTTATGCACGTCGTGGTATTGTGCAAGCTGGAAAAGCAGTTCGCCAGATCCAAGGACTTGGACGGACCTATTGTTCGTCCATGATCTGCGGAATGGCCCCCTCGTACACGGCACTGGCATCCAGAACGTTGCCGAAGGATTCATCGTCCACCATGAACTTGCCCTTGGTAACGTGGCCAAGCAGCAAGAACGGCACTTTGCTCAGGCGCATCAGGTCAAGGAAGCCGTCCTCTTGGGCTTGGGTGATGGTAACGACCACGCGGCCTTGGCCTTCACCGAAGAGGAAGGCATCCGGGCGGACCTCGCTATCGGTGACAATGTCGAATCCAAGCCCGTTCGGCATGCCCATTTCCACCAGAGCGGTCCATAGGCCACCGTCGCTGACGTCATGCACGGCCGTGACCAGCCCGCGTTTGATGAGGTGTGAGGTGATCACATGGACCAAGTGCTCCTGGGCCAGATCGAAGTAGGGGGCAGGTGAGCGGTGGATGTTGTGGTGGCGCACCAAGTATTCGCTACAAGCGATGTCGTCGGTGATCTTTCCGATGATGAAGATGAGGTCGCCCTTCTGCTGAAAGGCCAAGGTCATGCGGTTCTTGATGTCCGGCACCACGCCGACCATGCCGATGGTGGGCGTGGGGAACACGGCGACCTCGTTGCCTTCGATCACGGATTGGTTGTAGAAGCTGACGTTCCCGCCGGTAACGGGCGTCTTGAATTCGATGCAGGCCTCGCTCATGCCATTGATGGCCTGTTCGAACTGCCAATAAACCTCGGGGTCGTACGGATTCCCGAAGTTGAGGCAGTTGGTGACGCCGGCCGGTTCCCCTCCGCTGCATACGATGTTGCGAGCGGCCTCGCTCACAGCGATCATGGTGCCCACGTACGGGTCGGCCTGCACGTAGCGGGCATTGCAATCCACCGTGACCGCAAGGGCTTTGTTCCCACCGGCCTCTTTCAACAGCACCAGTCCCGCATCGCTGGGTGCGTTGGTGCTCATGTTTCCGGTGCGCACCATGGTATCGTACTGCTCGCTCACCCAGCGCTTGCTGGCGATGTTGGGGCTGGCCAAAAGTTCATAGGCTACCTGTTCCAGGTCCTGCGGCACCGGCACCATGTCGGTCTTGAACTTCTTGTTCTCGGCGATGTACGCCGGTTCTTTGCTCTGCCGCTTGTACACCGGAGCCCCGCCGCCCAGGACGAGGCTTTCCGCTGGCACCTCGGCCACGAGCTCCTTCTGCCAGAAGAAGCGTAGTGTATCGCCTTCAGTCACGGTACCGATCTTCACGCAGTGCAGGTCCCACTTCTCAAAAATGTCCTTCACCTCCTGATCGCGTCCCTTCTTCACCACCACGAGCATGCGCTCCTGGCTTTCGCTGAGAAGGATCTCCCACGGACGCATGTCTTCCTGGCGCAGGGGCACCTTGTCCAAATAGACGTCCATGCCGCAACCGCCCTTCGCGCTCATCTCACTGGTGCTACAGGTGATACCCGCAGCGCCCATGTCCTGCATGCCGATGATGGCATCGGTCTGTGCCAATTCCAAGGAAGCTTCCAACAGCAGTTTCTCCATGAAAGGGTCGCCCACCTGCACGGCAGGGAGGTCGTCCATGCTGGTGCCGGTAATGTCCTTGCTGGCGAACGAGGCACCGTGTATGCCGTCCTTCCCGGTGGCGCTGCCCACGATATAGACCGGGTTGCCCACGCCATGGGAGGTCGCACTGATCAACTTGTCCGCGCGCATGATGCCCACGCTCATTGCGTTCACCAGCGGATTGGTGGTGTAGCAGGGATCGAAGTAGACCTCGCCCCCGAGCACGGGCACCCCGAAGGCATTGCCGTAGTCACCGATGCCCTTCACCACGCCGCGCATGTGCCAACGGCTGCTGGCCTGATTGGCGATGTCTCCGAAGCGGAGCGAGTTGAGCTGCGCGATGGGCCGGGCACCCATGGTGAAGATGTCGCGGTTGATGCCGCCCACGCCGGTTGCGGCACCCTGGTAAGGTTCGATGGCACTGGGGTGGTTGTGGCTTTCGATCTTGAAGGCACAGGCCCAACCATCGCCGATATCGATGAGCCCAGCGTTCTCCTCGCCCGCCTCTACCAACAGCTTGGGACCTTTCCGTGGAAGGGTCTTCAGCAGTGCGATGGAATTCTTATAGGAGCAGTGTTCGCTCCACATCGCGCTGTAGATGCCGAGCTCGGTGAAGTTGGGCACGCGGCCGAGGATCTCCTGAATGCGCGTGTATTCCTCTTCGATCAGGCCCAATTTCTTGGCTGTTTCGAGGGTTGCCGCCTGATCGGCGGGCGCGAGTTTGGTCTTTGTTGGCATGGGGCACAAAGAAACGGCTTTGCGGGGGGATGATCGTAGATCCTCAATAAAGGAACCACGGATGCACACGGATGGACACTGATGATTTCCCAGAGGTAGCGGCTTCGGATTCTACCGCAACGGGCGCGACGAACGCCACGAAATGCGGTTTTCCGGAGGTTTCGGCTTCGGTCTTTTAACAGTAGAACATGCTGGGAGGACGTTGGGGCCCGGGGCTACTCATGGTTGCTGGGCACTTCTCTCCCACCCTACTCCTCCGAATACAGCAAATAGGGCTTGCGCATCCGCTTGAAATCCTCCAGATCGGCCTGCCAGGTGGCGCGGATGTCCTCCTCGGAACGGTCGGCGATGATAGCCTTGCGCAGCGCCGTTCCTCCTGCGAGCTTGTCGAAGAAGGCATTGAAGAACTTGCCCTTGTCCGTGCTGGCGTTGTACATGCCGATGAGCCACTCCAGGTTCAGCCTTGGGTCCATCCGGCTGTAGAACTCGCCGAACGAACTGAGATCCATGCCGGTGCAGGCCTCATCCTTGTATGGCGGGTTCCTTGCCCCGGGGACGGAGCGCGGGGTGAACGCGAACGTTCCGAGCGGGCAACCCGGATAGCCAATGCACTGGAAAGGCCGATCAGTACCGCGTCCAACGCTTACTACCGTCCCTTCGAACAGGCCCAGCGCGGGATAGAGGTACACGGCTGCCATGTTCGGCAGGTTCGGTGAAGGTTTTTCCGGAAGCTCGTAGTAGCTGGAATGATCGTATCCCGTGCAGGGGATCAAGGTGAGGTCGCACTTCACACCACCCTTCAGCCAGCCTTCGCCATTGACCATTCGTGCATACTCTCCAACCGTCATGCCATGGACCAGCGGCACGGGGTCCATGCCGACGAAGGACTCGAACGCGGTGTCCAGCACAGGGCCGTCCACATAGAAACCGTTGGGGTTGGGCCGGTCCAGTACGATCATCTGCTTGTGCTGCTCGGCGACCGCCTCCATCACATAATGCACAGTGCTGATGTAGGTGAAGAAGCGAACACCCACATCTTGAATGTCGAAGAGCACCACATCCACATCAGCGAGTTGCGTGGGTTGCGGCTTCTTGTTCTTGCCATAGAGCGAGATCACCGGAAGACCGGTTTGCTTGTCCTGCTCATCGGCCACATGCTCGCCCGCATCGGCCTCGCCGCGAAAGCCGTGTTCGGGCGCGAAGACCTTCACCACGTTCATGCCGATGGAGACCAGTGAATCCACCAGATGTACCGGGCCGATCATGCCGGTCTGGTTGGTGACCACGGCGACGCGTTTTCCGCGCAGCAAGGGGATGTATTCAGCGGTCCGCTCCGCTCCTACTTTGATCTTCGCATTGGCGTAAGGAGCTGCTTCGATCACCGCGGCACCGGCTTCCTGCGCCGGCACCGGGCCATTACATCCGAAGAGCGCCACGAGCACGGCTATCTTCGCCGCGATCCCCATGGGCTTCGCACATTTCATCGCCCGCCGCATCCTTAGCGACAGGGACCGGCAAGACCGGCTCTCACGGCCTATCGTGCTCATTGCGATACTTGGCATTGTCATCGGCATGGCGGTGATGCTCCTCACCGTGGGGATCAGTACGGGCTTCCAAGGCGAAGTCCGGGCCAAAGTAACAGGCGCCGGGGCGCACATCGAGATCCTCCCTTTGACGCAGAGCGATCCGAAGGAGTCGTCCCGGGTGAATATCCACCAGTCCTTTTACCCCTTTCTTGACAACGTGCCCGGTATCGAGCACATCCAGGTCTTCGCCTTGAAGCCGGGCATCGTGGAGACGGACAAGGAGATCCAGGGCGTGGTGGTGAAGGGTGTTGGTGCGGACCATGACTGGAGTTTTATGCGCGCCCACCTGCTGAAAGGGACCGTGCTGAACATCGGCGACAGCGTGCGCAACGAGGTATTGATCAGCAACTGGATGGCCAAGCGGTTGCGGCTGGACGTCGGCGATCAACTTGTGGTATATCTGATCAAGGGCCGTGAGGACATCCGCCCGCGCAAGTTCCGGGTGACGGGGATCTATGAGACCGGCTTGGAGAAGATCGATCATCAGGTGGTGTATGTGGACATCGCACATATCCAGCGCTTCGCGCAATGGGGCCTGCAGGCGGAGATCAGCGTTTCGGACATCGATCATGCGGACGGAGTGCAGATCGAAGGGCTGGCGTTCGGCGGCGACCTGTCCTACAGCTACGATTGGCCGGGAACGAAGCTGCACGGAAAGGGGCCGCACACGATCTGCACCGCGACAGACACGACATTGATGCTTGTGGTGAACGACAACAACGGCACCTTGCCCGATACGGCCTGGGTCACGCTTCATCCCAAGGAGAAGCTTCCATCCGCGGCCTGCCTGCCCGCGAGCGCGCTGGCGATCACGCGGCGTTCCACCGGTGGAAGTTCCAAGGACTACTGCGGTGGCTTTGAGGTGGCCCTGAAGGATTTCCGGGACCTGACCACGATGGACGACCTGATCTACCGCGACTATCTGGGCGCCGGCCTCCGCACGGTGACGGTGCGGGAGCGCTTCCCGGAGATCTTCTCCTGGCTGGAGTTGCTGGATACCAACGTGATCGTGGTGATCGTGCTGATGGTGCTGGTGGCGATCATCAACATGACCTCGGCGTTGCTGATCATCATACTGGAGCGCACGAACATGATCGGCGTCCTGAAAGCGCTGGGCACGAGCAACGGCACCATCCGTCGCATCTTCCTGATCGATGCGGCCTACATCCTCGGCATCGGCATCGTGCTGGGCGATCTGTTAGGCATCGGGCTTGCGCTGTTGCAAAAGCAGTTCGGGCTGGCCCGGCTTCCGATCGAGAGCTACTACGTGGACAAAGTACCGGTGGACCTCTCCCTCGGCCCCATCGTGGCGCTGAATGTCGGCGTGCTGTTGGTCTGCGTGCTGGCGTTGGTGATCCCCAGCATGTATGTGTCGCGCATCGCTCCGGCGAAGGCGATACGGTTCACATAGAGAGGTACCACGTAGAGCGCGAAGGGCACATAGAGGGTCCACGAAAACCTTCGTGTCCTTCGCGTTCTTCGTGTTAGAAACCAGACCAAACGCACGACCGTACCTTCGCGGCGCATGAAGATCCACGAGAACATCCTGAGCACCGTCGGCAATACGCCCATGGTGAAATTGAACCGCTTGGTGGCGGACCTGCCCTGCACCGTATTGGCGAAGGTTGAAACGTTCAACCCCGGCAACAGCATCAAGGACCGCATGGCGCTGAAGATGATCGCCGATGCGGAAAAAAGCGGCCTGTTGAAGCCCGGCGGCACCATCATCGAGGGCACCAGTGGCAACACCGGCATGGGCTTGGCGATGGCAGCGATCATCAAGGGCTACAAGTGCATCTTCACCACCACCGACAAGCAGAGCAAGGAGAAAGTGGATGCCCTGCGCGCCTTCGGGGCCGAGGTGATCGTCTGCCCCACCAATGTGGAGCCCGAAGATCCCCGCTCCTATTATTCCGTGAGCTCACGGCTGGAAAAGGAAACGCCGAACAGCTGGAAGGCCAACCAGTACGACAACCCGAGCAACAGCAAGGCGCACTATGAAAGCACCGGTCCGGAGATCTGGGACCAGACCGACGGCAAGGTGACGCACTTGGTGGTGGGCGTGGGCACCGGCGGCACCATCAGTGGAACTGGGTGCTACCTGAAAGAGAAAAACCCTGCCATCCAGGTGTGGGGCATCGACACGTACGGGTCCGTCTTCACGAAGTACAAGGAGACGGGCATCCTGGACCCCAATGAGATCTATCCGTACATCACCGAGGGGATCGGCGAGGACATGCTACCCGAGAACGTGGACTTCAACTTGATCGACCACTTCGAGAAAGTGACTGACCGAGACGCCGCGATCTACACGCGCAAGATCACCCGCGACGAGGGCATCTTCGTGGGCAACAGCGCGGGCGCGGCCATGGCGGGGCTGATGCAGATGAAGCACATGCTGAAGGCGGGCGACGTGGTGGTGGTGATCTTCCACGACCACGGAACGCGCTACCTCGGCAAGATGTTCAACGACGATTGGATGCGCGAGCGTGGTTTCTTGGTGGAGGAAAAGCCAACTGCCGGCGACCTGCTGAAAGGGAGGGACACCGAACTCGTGAGCGTGGAAGCTGATGAGCCCGTACTGCTTGCGATCGACCGGATGCGTGCGCACAACATCGACCAATTGCCGGTGATGGAGAACGGGAAGCCGGTCGGCACCATCACGGATGCGCGCCTCTTCGACGCCATCCTCGAAGACACGGATGTGCGCCACCAAAAAGCACGCGTGGTGATGGATAAGCCCTTGCCGATCGTAGGGCCGGAAGCCACCTTGGCGGAGATCGCTAAGCAGTTGGGCAACGGCAGCCAAGCCGTGCTAGTGAAGATGCAGGAGCGCTACGGCATCATTACAAAGCAGGACATCATTGGGAAGTTGAAGTAGCGTCCCAACGAGGGTGCCTACAGTGGTGCGATGCTTATCGGACCCGCGAGGACTTCAGAGGCCACCCTACCTTTGCGGCCCGCCGCAAAAGCGGACACCTTGATGTCCCGCCAAGTTCTCCTCCTTTCCCTTCTTCTGCTTGCCACGGGCATGCGGGCGCAGCGGATCGGTGTGGTGCTGAGCGGAGGGGGCGCGGTTGGTCTCACGCACATCGGTGTACTGATGGCCTTGGAGGACAATGACATCCCCATCGATTACATCACCGGGAGCAGCATGGGCGCGCTCGTCGGTGCCCTCTACGCTTCGGGTATTTCTCCGGAGGAAATGGATTCCCTCTTCCAAAGTGACCTCTACCAACAAATGTCGCGCGGTGGTGTGGAGCCACAGTACACGTACTACTTCAAGCAGGACATGCCGGATGCTTCAATGATCACCTTAGGGGTGAACGTGGACACCACCCTGCAGATGTCCCTACCCACCAACCTGCGTTCTCCGGTCCTTATCGATTTCGAGCAGATGCGGAGCTTCGCCGGTGCCTCTGCCGCTGCCGACTACAATATGGACAGCCTGTTCGTGCCCTTCCGGTGCGTGGCCTCGGACATCACTGCACGCCAGGAAGTGGTGTTCTCCAAGGGTGACCTGGCGGTGGCGGTGCGGGCCAGCATGAGCTATCCGTTCTACTTCAAGCCGATCCTGGTGGAGGGCCACTTGATGATGGACGGGGGGATGTACAACAACTTCCCGAGCGACGTCATGTTCAATGCCTTCCTGCCTGATTACATCATCGGCAGCAACGTGGCCTACAACGCGCCCGAACCAAGCGCTGACGACCTGATGAGCCAGCTGAAGGCCATCATGACCCAGCCCACCAATTATGTTCTTCCGTGCGACCCCGGCATCATCATCGAGCCCAAGACCAGCACGACAATATTTGATTTTGCCAGCGCCAAACAAGCGGTCCTTGATGGCTATGCCTCGGCGATGGAACGGATGCCGGAGATCAAGGTGGAGGTTAAAAAACGGCGGGCCAAGGCCGAAGTGGAACAGGCACGTACCCGGTTCAAAGCCAAGTGCCCCCCGGTGGTCTTTGGCGACATCCAGTTCAAGGAGCTGAACAAAGGGCAGGCCCTGTACTGCGAGCGGCTCGTGAACAAGCGGAACGAACCGCTCACGGCCGATGCCCTGAAACCACGCTATTTCCGGCTCTATGCGGACTACAACATCGGCGGGCTTTTCCCACAAGCCACCTATAACAAAACACGGGGAAATTTCGACCTCGATATCCAAGTGAAGCGGGAAAAGAAATTGGAGGTGCGGTTCGGGGGTCTGGTCAGCTCCCGCCCGGTCAATACCGGCATGTTATCCGCACGGTACAACTTGTTCGGGCGCACGAGTAGCCGTGTGGAGGCCGTTGGCTACTTCGGCAAATTCTATACGGCGGCACAATTGCGCTGGCGCACGGACCTCAGTTCGCGCAAGCCGGTCTATATCGAACCCCTCATTACCTTGAACCGGTGGGACCATTTCAACGGTTTCACCTCGTTCTTCCAGGAAGTGCGGCCCTCCTACATCGTCCAGAAGGAATTCTGGGGAGGGGCGAACGCGGGCATGGCCATGGGCACGAAAGGGCTGCTCCGGTTAGACGCCAAATACGTGCAGACCAAGGACAGCTACTACCAGAACGGAGATTTTGACGCACGCGACACCTCCGACGTGACCGAGTTCAAGTACGCCACAACGGGCCTGACCCTGGAACGCAACAGTTTGAACCGGAAGCAGCAACCGAACAGGGGCGAACTGCTCCGGGTGAGCCTACGCTATATCGGCGGGAACGAGAACACGCTTCCCGGTTCACAATGGACCGACCGGCAAGCCTTCAACGCCCGGCATGACTGGCTATCACTCAAGGCCACATTGGACAAGTACTTCCTGCCGAAAGGGATCTTCAAATTCGGCATGCTCGCCGAAGGCGTATACAGTACACAGCCCTTCTTCCAGAACTACACGGCAACCACCATCCAAACGCCGGTGTTCCAGCCCACGCCCGAGAGCAAGACCTATTTCCTGCAGAACTACAGAGCAACACACTACGTGGCAGGTGGCGTGCGGACCATCGTGGCCGTGGCCCGGAACAAGTTCGACCTGCGGCTCGAAGCGTATGTCTTCCAGCCCTATAAGGCGCTGAAGCGTGCGGACGACAACTCTGTGACCGAGGGCAGCGCCATCAGTACACGCCATTACATCGGCAGCGGCTCGTTGATCTACCAAAGCCCGCTCGGTCCGCTCTGGTTCAACAGCAGTTACATCGACGGGCTGAGCGAGGCTTGGGTCTGGAGCTTGAACTTCGGGTATGTGATCTTCGCACAGGGGGCGAGGGAATAGTCAACAAACCCAGAACATGAAAAAGCCCCGATCGCTCGGGGCCTTTCAATTCAGTTCGGCAGGGTTCACGCCTGTGCCGGCGGTCCACCAAAGTTCATCGGGATCTCCGGCATGTCGGTCTCCCGGATCGGCCCATGCACGGCCTCGTACTTCTGCACATTGTCCGCCAGTGCGCGCATCAGGCGCTTGGCATGCTGCGGGGTGAGCAGGACACGGGCCTTCACCTTCGCTTTGGGCACTCCGGGCATCACGCGTACGAAGTCCAGCACGAACTCCGAGTTACTGTGGGTGATGATCGCCAGATTGCTATAGATGCCGTCGGCCACTTCCTCGCTGATCTCGATGTTCAGCTGGTTCGGCTTGGCTTGGTCCTTTTCGTCCGCCATTTTACTTTTCATAAGCCCTTCACCGTTCACGGAGAGGGATCGGGTTAAGAAAGCCCCCTCTCCGGAAGGGAGAGGGGGCTTGGAAGTGAGGCTTACTCTTCGATCTCCTGGGCGGTAAGTTTCGCCGCCATCAATCGGGTATACTCGTCCTTGCCATAGACCAGTTCCTTCTGGAAGGCCCTGGTGCCTGTGCCCGCAGGGATCAAGTGGCCCACGATCACGTTCTCCTTCAGGCCCTTCAGGTTGTCCTCCTTCGCAGCCACGGCAGCCTCGTTGAGGACTTTGGTGGTCTCCTGGAAGGAAGCCGCGCTGATGAAGCTCTCGGTCTGCAAGGATGCGCGGGTGATCCCCATGAGCAACTGGCGGCTGGTGGCCGGAGTGGCGGAACGTGTCTCCACGAGCTTACCGTCCTTGCGCTTCAGCACACTGTTCTCATCACGCAGCTTCCGCAACGTGATGATCTGGCCTTCCTTCACCGAGGCGCTTTCCCCGGCGCTGGTCACCACGAGCTTGTCGAACATGTCGTCGTTCTCCTCCATGAACTCGGCCTTCATCACGGCCTGACGCTCCAGGAAACGGGTATCGCCCGGATCCTCGATCTCCACCTTCCGCATCATCTGGCGTACGATCACTTCGAAGTGCTTGTCGTTGATCTTCACGCCCTGCATACGGTACACGTCCTGCACCTCGTCTACAAGATACTCCTGAACGCGTGTGGGGCCTTGAATATTGAGAATGTCACCCGGGGCGATCGATCCATCGCTGAGGGACTGACCGGCCTTCACGAAGTCGTTCTCCTGCACGAGGATGTGCTTGCTCAGCGGCACGAGGTAGAACTTGTGCTCGCCAGTGCGGCTTTCCACGATGATCTCACGGTTGCCCCGCTTGATCTTGCCATAGGAAACGATACCATCGATCTCGCTGACCACTGCAGGGTTGCTGGGGTTACGGGCCTCGAAGAGTTCCGTAACACGGGGCAGACCACCGGTGATGTCACCGCCTTTGCCGGAGCTGCGTGGGATCTTCACGAGGATATCGCCTGCCTCCACTTTGTCGCCTTCGCTTACCACGATGTGTGCACCCACGGGCAGGGAGTAGCTCTTGATCTCCTCCTTGCTCTTGGCGTCGATGATCTTGATGGTGGGGTTCTTGCGCTTGTCGCGACTTTCCACGATGACCTTCTCGGTGAATCCGGTCTGTTCGTCGATCTCCTGACGATAGGTCACGCTTTCCTCGATGCTCTCGAAGCCCAATTTACCGGAAAGCTCGGAGATGATGACGGCGTTGTACGGATCCCACTGGCAGATCATCTCGCCTTTCTTCACCTGCTTCCCGGCCTTGCCATAGAACATGGCCCCATAAGGGATGTTGCTGGTGGTAAGCACGATGCCGGTGTTGTTGTCCACGATGCGCATTTCGGCGCTGCGGCTGATGACCACTTCGGCGTCCTCGCCCTTGCGGTCCTTCTTCTTCACCGTACGCAGCTCGTCGATCTCCAGTTTACCGTCATACTTGGCCACGATCTGGCTGTCCTCGGTGATCTTGCCCGCCACACCACCGACGTGGAATGTGCGAAGGGTAAGCTGCGTACCAGGTTCTCCGATGGACTGTGCGGCGATCACGCCGACGGCCTCACCGATCTGGACCATGCGGCCCGTGGCAAGGTTGCGGCCGTAGCACTTCGCACAAACGCCATGGCGCTGTTCGCAGGTCAGTACGCTGCGCACCTCCACCTCTTCGATAGGGCTACTGCCGATAATGTTCGCGACCTCCTCACCGATGGTATCACCGCTGGCGATGATCAGCTCACCGGTCTGGGGATGCAGCACATCATGCACGACGGTGCGGCCCAGGATCCTGTCGCGCAGGCTTTCCACTACTTCCTCGTTCTTCAACAGGTCGGTCGCCACCAAGCCGCGAAGAGTACCGCAGTCGTCGTTGGTGATCACTACGTCCTGCGCCACGTCCACCAATCGGCGGGTGAGGTAACCGGCGTCAGCGGTCTTCAGCGCGGTATCGGCCAGGCCTTTACGCGCACCGTGGGTGGAGATGAAATACTCCAAGATGGACAGTCCTTCCTTGAAGTTCGAAAGGATGGGGTTCTCGATGATGTCCTGTCCGCCGCCGCTCTTCTGAGGCTTGGCCATCAGGCCGCGCATGCCGCTGAGCTGACGGATCTGCTCTTTTGAACCACGTGCGCCGGAGTCCATCATCATGTAGATGGAGTTGAAGCCCTGGTTATCGTTCTTCAGGCGCTCCATCAGCGTATAGGTGAGCTTGCTGTTGGTGTGTGTCCAGATGTCGATGGTCTGGTTGTAGCGCTCATTGTTGGTGATGAGGCCCATGTTGTAGTTGCCGGTCACCTCATCCGCCTCTCCCTGTGCGGCCTTGATCAGCTTGTCCTTTTCGGCGGGGATCACCACGTCGGCCAGGTTAAAGCTCAATCCGCCACGGAAGGCGTTCATGAAGCCGAGTTCCTTGATATCGTCCAGGAACTTGGCGGCTTTCGCGGTACCGCTTTCGCGCACCACACGGCCAATGATGTCACGCAGCGAACGCTTGGTGAGCACTTCGTTGATGTAGCCCACTTCCTCGGGGACCATTTCATTGAAGAGCACTCGGCCCACAGTGGTCTCGATAAGGCTGGTCTCGCCTTTGGCGTCCATCCAGCGCACTTTGATCCAGGCGTGCAGGTCCAGCCTGCCCTCGTTGTAGGCGATGTTCACTTCCTCGGAGCTGTAGAAGATGGACCCTTCCCCTTTGATGGGATGGTCCTTCTCGCTCTTGCGACCTTTGGTGATGTAATAAAGGCCGAGCACCATGTCCTGACTGGGCACCGCGATGGGCGCTCCGTTGGCCGGGTTGAGGATGTTGTGGCTGGCCAGCATCAACAGTTGTGCTTCCAAGATGGCGGCGTGGCCCAGTGGCAGGTGAACGGCCATCTGGTCACCGTCAAAGTCAGCGTTGAAGGCGGTGGTCACCAGCGGGTGCAGCTGGATGGCCTTGCCCTCGATCAGTTTCGGTTGGAAGGCCTGGATGCCTAAGCGGTGCAGCGTCGGTGCCCGGTTGAGGAGCACGGGGTGGCTCTTCAGCACGTTCTCCAGGATGTCCCAGATCACCGGCTCTTTCTTGTCCACGATCTTCTTGGCGCTCTTCACCGTCTTCACGATGCCGCGCTCGATGAGCTTGCGGATGATGAACGGCTTGTAGAGCTCGGCCGCCATGTCCTTCGGCAGCCCGCACTCGTGCAGCTTCAGGTCAGGGCCCACCACGATAACGGAACGTGCGCTATAGTCCACGCGCTTACCGAGCAGGTTCTGGCGGAAGCGGCCCTGCTTGCCTTTGAGCGAATCGCTCAGGGACTTCAGCGGGCGGTTGCTCTCGCTCTTTACGGCGCTGCTCTTGCGGCTGTTGTCGAAGAGGCTGTCCACGGCCTCCTGCAGCATGCGCTTCTCGTTTCGCAGGATCACCTCCGGCGCCTTGATCTCCACCAAACGCTTGAGGCGGTTGTTGCGGATGATCACACGGCGGTAGAGGTCGTTCAGGTCGCTGGTAGCGAAGCGGCCGCCGTCCAAGGGCACTAACGGGCGCAGCTCAGGCGGGATCACCGGTACCACCTTCACGATCATCCACTCGGGCTTGTTCTCGCGACGGCTGTTGGCACTGCGGAAGGCCTCCACCACGTTGAGGCGCTTGAGGGCCTCGTTTTTGCGCTGCTGGCTGGTCTCGGTGTTGGCCTTGTGGCGCAGGTCGTAGCTGAGAGTGTCCAGGTCGAGGCGGCGCAGCAGGTCGTACAGGCCCTCCGCACCCATCTTCGCGATGAACTTGTTGGGGTCGGTTTCCTCCAGATGCTGGTTCTCCTTTCCTAATCCCTCCAGGATGTCCAAGTATTCCTCTTCCGTAAGGAAATCCAGGTACTGTACGGCCTCACCCTCCTTGTTCATGATGCTTCCATCACCGGCCTGGATCACCACATAACGCTCGTAATAGATGATCTGGTCGAGCTTCTTGGTGGGCAGGCCCAGCAGGTAGCCGATCTTGTTCGGCAGGCTGCGGAAATACCAGATGTGTGCCACCGGCACGGTCAGCTGGATGTGGCCCATGCGCTCGCGGCGCACTTTCTTCTCGGTGACCTCCACGCCGCAACGGTCGCACACGATCCCTTTGTAGCGGATGCGCTTGTACTTGCCACAATGGCATTCGAAGTCCTTCACAGGGCCGAAGATGCGCTCGCAGAAAAGGCCGTCACGCTCGGGCTTGTAGGTGCGGTAGTTGATCGTTTCCGGCTTGATCACCTCACCGTGGCTGCGCTCGAGGATCTTCTCGGGGCTCGCCAAGCTGATGACGATCTTGTCGAATTGGCTCGTCAGCTTCACCTCCTTCTTGATCATAGTCATGGTGCTCAGGAGTTCGACTTGTTGTTGTTATCGCCCTCGTTCTCCAGGCTCACTTCCAAGGTGAGGCCGCGGAGTTCGTGCAGGAGGACATTGAATGATTCGGGGATGCCCGGCACCGGCATCGGATCGCCTTTCACGATCGCCTCGTAGGCCTTGGCGCGGCCCATCACGTCATCGCTCTTCACGGTGAGTATCTCCTGCAGGATGTTGGCGGCACCGAAGGCCTCCAACGCCCACACTTCCATCTCGCCGAAACGCTGTCCGCCGAACTGTGCTTTACCGCCCAACGGCTGCTGGGTGATGAGGCTGTACGGCCCGATGGAACGTGCGTGCATCTTGTCGTCCACCATGTGGGCGAGTTTCAGCATGTAGATCACACCTACGGTCGCAGGTTGGTGGAAGCGTTCGCCGGTACCGCCGTCGTAGAGGTAGGCCTTGCCGTAGCGGGGGATGCCCGCCTCATCGGTCTCGGCATTGATCTCATCGATGGTAGCGCCGTCGAAGATCGGGGTAGCGTACTTGCGGTCCAGCTTCAGACCGGCCCAACCGAGCACGGTCTCATAGATCTGGCCCAGGTTCATGCGGGAAGGCACGCCCAAGGGGTTCAACACGATGTCCACCGGTGTGCCGTCCTCGAGGAAGGGCATGTCGGCGTCGCGGACGATCTTGGACACGATGCCCTTGTTCCCGTGGCGGCCGGCCATCTTATCCCCCACCGTGAGCTTGCGCTTGTTGGCGAGGTACACCTTGGCCATCTTCATGATGCCCGTGGGCAGTTCATCACCGATGCTGACCTGGAAATTTTTGCGCTTGAACGCTCCGCTGATGTCGCCGTAGCGGATGGTGTAGTTGTGGATCAACTGACGGACGAGCTCGTTTGTCTTCTTGTCCGCGGTCCAGTCCGTGGGGTCCGCGGTGATGTAGTCCACACCGCCCAGCACTTTCGCGCTGAATTTCACGCCCTTGCGGATCTGCTCTTCCTTGTACTTGTTGAAGACGCCGTTGGAGTTGACGCCGCCGATCAGCGCCATCAACTTGTCCACCAGCAGATTCTTCAGTTCGGCCAGTTCCTTCGCCTCTTCCTTCGCGATCTGCTCCAGTACGGCCTTCTCGCTGCCTTTGGTCTTCTTGTCCTTCACCGCGCGGGCGAAGAGTTTCTTGTTGATCACCACGCCTTTGGTGCTGGGCGGGGCCTTCATGGAAGCGTCCTTCACATCCCCGGCCTTGTCGCCGAAGATGGCACGGAGCAGCTTCTCCTCCGGGCTGGGGTCAGTCTCCCCTTTAGGGGTGATCTTGCCAATAAGGATGTCACCTTCCTTCACCTCGGCACCGATGCGGATCAGGCCGTTCTCATCAAGGTCCTTTGTGGCCTCCTCGCTCACGTTCGGGATGTCCGCCGTGAGTTCCTCTTGACCGCGTTTGGTGTCGCGGACCTCCATGCTGTACTCGTCGATGTGGATGGAGGTGAACATGTCCTCGCGGGCCACCCGCTCGCTGATCACGATGGCATCCTCGAAGTTGTATCCCTTCCATGGCATGAAGGCCACCACGAGATTGCGGCCGATGGCCAGCTCTCCGTCCTCGGTACTGTAGCCTTCGCAGAGCGTCTGCCCCGTGGTCACCTTTTCGCCCTTGCGGACGATGGGGCGCAGGTTCATGCAGGTGCTCTGGTTGGTCTTCATGAACTTGGTGAGCTTGTACTCCTTCTCGTCACCATCAAAGCTCACGGAGCGTTCGTCATCGGAGCGCTTGTACTCGATCACGATCTTCTCGCTGTCCACGTATTTCACCGTGCCGTCGCCTTCTGCGGCAAGCAGTACACGGCTGTCGTGCGCCACTAATTCCTCCAGGCCCGTACCCACGATGGGGGCTTCCGGAAGCAACAGGGGAACCGCTTGGCGCATCATGTTGGAACCCATCAGCGCACGGTTGGCGTCGTTGTGCTCCAAGAAGGGGATCAAGCTGGCGGCAATGGAGGCGATCTGGTTCGGGGCCACGTCCATCAGCTCCAGTTCCTTCGGTTCCACTACGGGGAAGTCGCCCATCTGGCGGGCCTTCACGCGCTTGCCGGTGAATTCGCCGGTCTCCGCCACCTGGGCGTTGGCCTGGGCGATCATCTTCATGTCCTCCTCCTCGGCGCTGAGGTAGGTGGGCGTGCCCTTCAGGTCCACCTTGCCGTCCTTCACCTCACGGTAGGGCGTTTCGATGAAGCCCAGGCTGTTGATCTTGCTGTACACGCAAAGCGAACTGATCAGACCGATGTTCGGTCCTTCCGGCGTCTCGATGGTGCAGAGGCGGCCATAGTGCGTGTAATGCACGTCGCGCACCTCGAAACCGGCGCGCTCGCGGCTGAGACCTCCTGGCCCGAGTGCCGAGAGGCGGCGTTTGTGGGTGATCTCCGCCAGCGGGTTGGTCTGATCCATGAACTGGCTCAATTGGTTCGTTCCGAAGAACGAATTGATCACCGAGCTCAGGGTCTTGGCATTGATGAGGTCCGTGGGAGTGAACACCTCGTTATCACGCACGTTCATGCGCTCTCGGATGGTGCGGGCCATACGCGCCAGACCCACGCCGAACTGGCTGAACAACTGCTCGCCCACGGTGCGGACGCGGCGGTTGCTCAAGTGGTCGATGTCGTCCACATCGGCCTTGGAGTTCACCAGTTCGATAAGGTAACGGATGATGGCGATGATGTCCTCCTTGGTGAGCACCCGCACGCTGAGCTCACTTTCGAGGCCCAGTTTTTTGTTGATGCGGTAGCGGCCCACCTCACCGAGGTCGTAGCGCTGCTCGCTGAAGAACAGCTTGTCGATCACGCTGCGAGCCGTCTCCAGATCGGGGGGCTCAGCGTTGCGCAATTGGCGGTAGATCACCTCCACGGCCTCCTTCTCGGAGTTCGAGGTGTCTTTTTGCAGGGTGTTGTAGATCAAGGCATAGTCGGCCGCGTTCACGCCCAACTTGTGCAGGATGATCGTCTTGGCGCCGCTCTCGAGGATCTGCTCCACGTGCTGCTCCTCCAAGATCGTCTCGCGGTCGATCAGCACCTCGTTCCGTTCGATCGAGACCACCTCACCGGTATCCTCGTCCACGAAATCCTCCACCCAGCTCTTCAGCACACGGGCGGCGAGCTTGCGGCCCACGGCATCCTTCAGGGAGGCCTTGGTCACCTTGATCTCATCGGCCAGGCCGAAGATCTCCAGGATCTGCTTGTCACTTTCGAAACCGATGGAACGCAGCAGGGTTGTCACCGGCAATTTTTTCTTACGGTCGATGTAGGCGTACATCACGCCGTTGATGTCCGTCGCGAATTCGATCCAGGATCCTTTGAAGGGGATCACGCGGGCGCTGTACAACTTGGTGCCGTTGGCGTGGCGGCTTTGGCCGAAGAACACGCCCGGGCTGCGGTGCAGCTGGCTCACGATCACGCGCTCGGCGCCGTTCACCACGAACGAGCCTTTGGGGGTCATGTAGGGGATCTGGCCCAGGTATACGTCCTGTACAATGGTCTCGAAATCCTCGTGCTCCGGATCGGTGCAATAAAGCTTCAGCTTGGCCTTCAGCGGAACACTGTAGGTGAGGCCGCGCTCGACGCACTCGTCGATGCTGTAGCGCGGGGGATCGATGAAGTAGTCAAGAAATTCGAGCACGAACTGGTTCCGGGTGTCCGTGATGGGGAAATTCTCCATGAACACCTTGTAGAGACCCTCGGTCTCCCGGTTCTCGGGGAGGGTCTCGATCTGAAAGAACTCCTCGAAGCTCTTCAGTTGGATGTCAAGGAAATCCGGATACTGCGCCGGAAGGAACGTGGAACCGAAATCGATGCGCTTGTGCTTGCGCTGGAGGGACTTCGTCTGGGCCATGATGGGAATGCTGGGGAATTATCGAACGACCGACGACCTACTGGTACCTGAAAAGCCCCCGGTACATGGGGTTATTGATGGCCCTTTAACGGGCACAAAGACCCGATCGGCCGGGTGCTCCCGCTTGTGGCGGGGCACCCGGCCTTCGCTGTCCTTCGGACCGGGTGAGCTTATTTGACCTCAACTTCGGCCCCGGCTTCCGTCAGTTGCTGTTTCAGGTTCTCGGCGTCCTCTTTGGACACCCCTTCCTTCACAGGCTTCGGGGCACCGTCCACGAGGTCCTTTGCCTCCTTCAGTCCGAGACCGGTGAGTTCTTTCACCAGTTTCACCACGGCGAGCTTGCTCTGTCCACCGGACTTGAGGATCACGTCGAAGCTGGTCTGTGCCTCGGCGGCATCAGCGCCACCACCGGCGACGGGGGCGGCCATTGCTACTGCGGCAGCTGCCGGTTCGATCTTGTATTCGTCTTTCAGGTACTGGGCCAATTCGTTCACCTCTTTCACGGTGAGCCCTACGAGCTGGTCGCCCAGGTTCTTGATGTCTGCCATCTTTTGTTTTTGTTACTTACGGTTGTTGGGAAGCTGTCGTGTGCGTAACGCGTTTAGTCTTGTTGTCGGGGCGTTTATGGGCGACGCCTGCATCGCCCATATACGCCCTTACCGCTTTAGGCGGCTTTTTCTTGTAATGCCTTTACCAGGCCGGCGATCTTGTGCCCGCCGCTGCCTTGGAGGGCGCTGATGACGTTCTTCATCGGGCTTTGCAGCAGGCCGATGATCTCGCCGATGAGCTCTTCGCGGCCCTTCAGCTCGCTGAGCATCACCAACTGGTCGTCACCGATGAACACCGCCTCGTCGATCCAGGCGCTCTTCAACGCCGGGCGTGTACCCTTCTTTTGGCGGAAATCCTTGATGAGCTTGGCCGGAGCGTTGCCCTTCTCGGCGAAGAGGACGGCCGTTTGGCCGACGATGGTGGGATACAGCTCGCTGTAGTCCTTCCCTTCCACGCCCTCCATCGCTTTGCGAAGGAGGGTGTTCTTCACCACCTTCATCCGGATGCCGCCCTTATGGCAGGCACGACGGAGTTTGCTGGTGCTCTCGGCGTCCATGGAACTGGCGTCGGTGAGGTAGAGCACGTTGGTGCTTTCGATCTCACCGATCAGCTCGGTGATGGCTTGGTCTTTTTCTGCGCGGGTTGCCATTTTCTTTTTCCTTTTGGGGACGTGATCACGGGGGCGCGAAGTCTCGCGCCCGTACGATCTCTTATCCCACTACGCGAGTGTCTACTTTAATACCTGGGCCCATCGTGCTGCTGATGAAGATGCTCTCGACATAAGCACCTTTTGCGGTGCTCGGCTTGAGCTTCATCAACGTCTGCAGCAGTTCATTGGCGTTCTCGGTCAGCTTGGCCGCATCGAAGGAGACCTTGCCGATCACCGCGTGGATGATGCCGGCCTTGTCCACCTTGAAGTCGATCTTACCGGCCTTCACCTCCTGGGTGGCTTTGGCCACGTCCATGGTCACGGTGCCCGTCTTGGGGTTCGGCATCAGGCCGCGGGGGCCGAGGATACGTCCCAGTGCACCCACTTTGGCCATCACGTTGGGGGTGCAGATGATCACATCCACGTCCGTCCAACCGTTCTTGATCTTTTCCACGTACTCGTCCAGCCCGGCCATGTCGGCACCGGCGGCGACGGCCTCCTCGCACTTGGCGGGGTCGGCCAGCACCAGAACGCGCACGGTCCGGCCGGTACCATGAGGCAGGCTCACGGTTCCGCGCACCATCTCGGTGCTCTTCTTGGGGTCCACTCCGAGGCGCACGGCGATGTCCACCGTGGCGTCAAACTTGGTGGTGCTGGTTTCCTTTACAAGGGCGGTGGCCTCTTGCAGGTCGTAAGCCTTGGTCGCGTCGATCTTACCGGCGGCAACCTTTCTTTTCTTGGTCAGTTGTGGCATGGCTTCCGGTTATTTGCTGATCGGGCTTTCGCCGGATACGGTGATGCCCATGGAACGGGCGGTGCCGGCCACCATGCTCATGGCGCTCTCTACGGAGAAGCAGTTGAGGTCGGCCATCTTGTCCTCGGCGATCAACTTCACCTGCTCCCAAGTGACGCTGCCCACCTTGTTGGTCTGGGGCACGCCGCTGCCCTTCTTGGCCTTGGCGTGGTCCATCAGTTGCACCGCTGCGGGCGGGGTCTTGATGATGAAGTCGAAGCTCTTATCAGCGTAGACCGTGATCACCACCGGTAGCACCTTGCCAGCCTTGTCCTGCGTGCGCCCGTTGAACTGCTTGCAGAACTCCATGATGTTCACGCCCTTCGCGCCGAGCGCGGGACCGATCGGGGGGGCCGGGTTCGCCGCCCCTCCTTTTACTTGGAGCTTCACCAGCCCCGTTATTTCCTTGGCCATTTTTTGGTTGTTGTGTCCTGTTTGGCGTCCGCCTTGCGGCGGACTTGGACTGGTTTTTCTTCGTTGGGGCGGTGTATGGGCGATGCATGCATCGCCGCTACACCGTTACACCTCTTTCTCTACCTGCATGAAGCTCAGTTCCAGCGGCGTCCTTCTTCCGAAGATCTTCACCATCACTTTCAGCTTCTTTTTCTCTTCATTGATCTCTTCGATGATGCCGTTGAAGCCATTGAACGGCCCGTCGATCACCTTCACGCCCTCACCCACGTGGTAAGGATTGTAAGGGGACTCATCGGCATCAGCCAGTTCATCCACCGTACCAAGGATGCGGTTCACCTCGCTCTGGCGCAAGGGCACTGGGTCACCTCCTTTCTCCGCACCGAGAAAACCGATCACGTTCGTCATCTGCTTCAACGTGTGTGCTGTCTCACCTGTGAGGTCTGCCTCCAACAGGACATAGCCCGGGAAGAAGTTCCTTTCCTTGCTGACCTTTTTGCCATCACGGATCTGGTAAAACTTCTCCATGGGGATGAGCACTTGGGCGATGTAGCTGCCCAAGTTGGAACGGCGGATCTCCGTATCGATGAGTTCCTTCACCTTCTTCTCCTTCCCGCTGATGGCGCGGAGCACGTACCATTTCTTGGTGGTGGTGACGGCCATCTTACTGTCCGATGAATTTGTAGATGAACCCTAAAATGCCTTTCCAGAAGTTGCTGTTGCCCATGTTGTGCACCCCGAAGAGGAAGTCCATCAGGAAGACGATCAGGGAAACGATGAGCGCGGAGACCAGCACGAGGATGGAGCTGCTCTGCAGATCCTTCCAAGTGGGCCAACTGACCTTATGGACGAGCTCGTTGTAGCTCTCGCTCAGGTATGTCTTGAAGCTTGCCACTGTATTTGGTCTTTTTGTTTGGGGCGCGGGACCCCGCGCCTTGGTTTGCTTTGGCACGGGAGGCAGGAATCGAACCCGCAGCCTACGGTTTTGGAGACCGTCGCTCTACCAATTGAGCTACTCCCGTTCGTTCCTCTATGCTTCCCGTTCATTTCGGCGGCAAAGGCCGCCCGCCCTTCGGCGGACGGCCCCGTCGCTTCTTGTTCCGGTCGGATTACTTGATGATCTCGGTCACCTGGCCGGCACCCACGGTACGTCCACCCTCACGGATGGCGAAACGCAGGCCCTTGGTCATGGCGATCGGCACGATCAGTTTCACATGGATGGTAACGTTGTCACCGGGCATGATCATTTCACGACCTTCCTCCATGGTGATCTCCCCGGTAACGTCCGTCGTGCGGAAGTAGAACTGGGGGCGGTACTTGTTGTGGAACGGGGTATGGCGTCCGCCTTCCTCCTTCTTCAACACGTAGATCTCACCTTTGAATTCGGTGTGCGGGGTGATGCTGCCGGGCTTGGCGATGACCATTCCACGACGGATCTGGTCCTTTTCAATGCCACGCAGGAGCATGCCCACGTTGTCGCCGGCCTCGCCGCGATCGAGGAGTTTCTTGAACATCTCCACACCCGTGCAGGTGCTGGTCATCTTCTCCTCCTGCATCCCGATGATCTCGAGGGGATCGCCGGTCTTCACGATGCCGGTCTCGATACGGCCAGTGGCCACAGTACCGCGTCCGGTGATGGAGAACACGTCCTCCACGCTCATCAGCAAGGGCTTCTCGGTGTCGCGGGGCGGGATGGGGATCCAGGTGTCCACGGCATTCATCAGCTCCATCACGCTCTCCACCCACTTGGCTTCGCCGTTCAGGGCGCCGAGGGCGCTGCCACGGATCACCGGGGTGTTGTCACCGTCATACTCATAGAAGGAAAGCAGCTCGCGCACTTCCATCTCAACGAGGTCAAGCAGTTCGGCGTCGTCGACGAGGTCGACCTTGTTCATGAAGACCACGATCTTGGGCACGCCCACCTGACGACCGAGCAGGATATGCTCGCGGGTCTGGGGCATGGGGCCATCGGTAGCGGCCACCACGAGGATGGCACCGTCCATCTGGGCGGCACCCGTCACCATGTTCTTCACATAGTCGGCGTGGCCCGGACAATCCACGTGTGCGTAGTGACGGCTCTCGGTAGAATACTCCACGTGTGAAGTATTGATGGTGATGCCGCGCTCCTTCTCCTCCGGCGCATTGTCGATGGAGTCGAAACTGCGGGCTTCGGAAAAGCCTTTATCGGCCAGCACCTTGGTGATGGCTGCTGTCAGCGTGGTCTTGCCGTGGTCAACGTGTCCGATCGTACCGATGTTCACGTGCGGCTTGGTCCGTTGGTAGGTCTCCTTTGCCATGGTCCTTTAAATGATTGTGGTCGTTTGGTGTTGTTCGTTCGTTCGTTCCGGGCTGATCCCTTCTCGTGTGCATGCCACCCCTTGCGGGGCAATTCCGTCGGCCTTGTCGTGGAGCCTTTGGCGGGAATTGAACCCGCGACCTCTTCCTTACCAAGGAAGTGCTCTACCTCTGAGCTACAAAGGCCGTTGTATCGTTGTTGCGCCGCGCCCCTGGAAGCAGGGCTTGGCGGTAGAGCGGGAGACGAGATTCGAACCCGCGACATTCAGCTTGGAAGGCTGATGCTCTACCAACTGAGCTACTCCCGCTTGGTGCCGGTCGACCCCACCTGTTGGGGGCTTCCGGAATTTGGCTCCGTTGTTGTGGGGAGAGCAGGATTCGAACCTACGAAGTCGTAAGACAGCAGATTTACAGTCTGCCCCCGTTGGCCGCTTGGGTATCTCCCCTGGTCCTTTCACGGAGCCAATGGAGGGACTCGAACCCCCGACCGGCTGATTACAAATCAGCTGCTCTACCAGCTGAGCTACATTGGCATGTACAGCAAGAAAAAGAACGTTCCCGACCCGTTTCCGGAGGCAATACCCCCGGAATTGGGCCTGCAAATGTATACAAAAGCACGACGCCACCAAATAACGACGGCCACGATGTTCATCATGGCCGTCGTTAAAGGTTGATAAGGGGCGTAAACACCTTGCCTTGGACCTATCCGCGCACCTCGCGCAGGCGGGTCTTGTCCTTCTCCACTTGGCTGCGGAGCGCCTCGATGGTGTTCACCGCCGCCTCCTCGAAGCTGGAGGCCTTACGTTTTGCGAAGAGGTCGTTGCCCGGCACGGCCAAGCGGATCTCCACATGTTTGTTCTCGGGCCGCTCCCCGTCACTCCCCACCCGGAGAGTCACATCACCGGTGAGGATGTTATCATGGAACTGGGTGAGCTTGTTCAATTTCTCCTTGATGAAATCAATGAGCTTGATGTCGGCGTCGAAATGGAGGGAATGCACGGTCACGTTCATATCACGGTTTTTTTTAAGGTGCTTTCGTCGGTCCGGTCCCGCCGCGCGGATGCGCTTGCCGGTGGGCCTGTTTCAGTTTTTCAACGGTATTGTGGGTATACACTTGAGTGGCCGCAAGGTTCGCATGGCCGAGCAGTTCCTTCACGGCGTTCAGGTCGGCACCATGCTCCAACAGATGGGTCGCAAAGGTGTGGCGCAAGACGTGGGGGCTTCGTTTATCCTGGGTGGTCACCGCACTAAGGTAACGCTTAACGAGGGATTGTATGGTGCGTCGCGGCAGGGGTTGTCCGTCTTCCCTCACCAGCAAGGGCGTACCGGGCGGAGGGGGGACCGGCAACGCCTCCCGCGTTTGAAGGTAGCGCCGCAGCAACTCCAGCAACGGTGTGGCCAACGGGATGATCCGTTCCTTATCCCGCTTTCCCAGCACGCGCACCGTGCCCCGCCGGAAGTCGATATCGGCCGGCACCAGGCCTGTCAGTTCGGCCAAGCGCATTCCGGTCCCGTACAAGAGTTCCAGAAGTAGGCGGTCCCGTTCCCCGATGAAGCCCTCGGGCCAAGGGATCTCCTCCAGGAGCATCTTCATGCTGCGCTCGGCAACGAACTCTGGCAGGCGCTTCGGCGTCTTCGGCGGTTCGATCAAGGCCGTGGGGTCCGCATGCACTACGCCCACTGTGCGGGCAAAGTGATAGTAGGCGCGCAACGCGCTCAGCTTCCGGTTCACCGAGCGGGTGCCCACACCCTCTTCCAACATCCGCATCATCCAGCCACGTACCGCCTTGTCCGTGGCCTCTGCCGGGCCCTTCAAGCCGATCTCCTCCTCCAGAAAGCGGGTGAACTGCTCCAGATCCCCGCGGTACGCCTTCACCGTAAGCGGACTGGCGCGCTTCTCAAAGGCAAGGTGTTCCAGAAAGCGCTCGACGGGCATCAATGCGAAAAAGGCGAAAAGACCGATCGGTCCTTTCGCCTTTCAAGGCTTGTTGTCTACAAGGTCTTGGTGACATGTAGGGGGCGATGCATGAATCGTCCCTACATATCCCTACTGTTCGCCGCCGTACTTTTCCTGCTTGTAGGTGGCACGCAGCACTTCTTTACGGCGCTCCACCGAAGGCTTGTAGAAGGCTTGGCGCTTCCGCAAAGCCCGCAAGGTGCCCGTGCGCTCGAACTTCTTCTTGAACTTCTTCAGCGCCTTATCAATGGGCTCGCCTTCTTTCACCGGGATGATCAGCATGGTCTTTTTCTCAATGGGGGCGCAAATATAGCTTTTTCGGGGATCGGTGCAATCCCGGCCACTGCACTATTTCACTTCTTCAGCGAAGCCTTATTGAACACCGTCTCCGGGATCTCCACGTCGAACAGGATCTCGGTCGCGATGAAATCAGTGCCTTGGCCGTCCTTCAGCATGTCCTTGTAATTGATCTTGGTAGGGTACCAACGCTTGCCGAACTGCTTCACACCGCTCATCACGGTCTGTTTCAGCAGTTGGCCGCTCTTGGCGAACAGATCCTCCTTCATGGGTACGAAGCGTTCCTTGTCCACCCAGATCTTGCGCTTCTCGTAGCTCACATCGGGCACCTTGGCGGTCAGTTCCAGCACCCAGCAGGCACGACCTTCCAAGGATTCTTCACCGACCACTTTCGCGGTGTACATTTCCATCAGTTTGCGGTCCTCCATCATGTCCTCGTAGCTGAGGTCGCTGCCCATCACGCTTTGGCGCAGCATGTGGCCGCTGAGCTGGATCGTTCGGTCGGTGCTGGGGGAATAGATCCACAGTCGGTCGTCCAGCTTCAGCATCTTGGTGCCTTTCTCACGGGCTGGAGCGAGGTATTCCGTGAAGCTGCGCGCGGTGCCTTCCGTGTAGCCCTTCGAGGTAACGGTGCGATCGCCGCGCCGTCCGTGGATCACCATATCGGAGGTGGTCACGTTGGTGCGCGAGTTCATGTTCTCGTCCACCTTGTTCATGATGGCGACAGCGTCGGGAGTTTGTGCGGATGCTATGCCGGTGATGGTGGCAAAAGCAAGTGTGAGGAGTGCGGTTTTCATAGTGCGTGTTGGTTGGATAGGTCGACCCAGTGGGTCGACGGTACAGGTGCTTCAATATCGATCTTGGGCTTCCTCACACTTCCAAGTCCTTGAAGAGCGTGGCCGTTTCGCGCTTGTAGATGCCGATACCTGAAAGCATCGTGCCAAGTACCATCGCCACCACGCCGGGGATGAAGCCGAGGTAGAAGAGATCCGGGGTCAGTTTGGCGCGCATGATCGAGGGCATCATCATGGTGGAGTTCTGCAGGAAGCTGCTGATGTCGATGCCAACCACCTGCAGGTAGTACACGCCCGCCAAGCCGAGCACTGAACCGATCACCGATCCGATCGTACCGATCAGCAGGGCCTCCAGGACCATGGTGCCGTAGATGCGTCCCTTGCTTTCGCCCAAGGCCAGGCGGATGCCATATTCCTTGTAGCGCCGCAGTCCGCCGAGCAGTCCGGTGTTCCACAACACGATGCTCATGGCAGCGATGAAGATGAAGACGAAGAGTCCCGCCATCAGGTCCGCGTAGTCGAGCAGGTCGGCCAGTCCGTTCTGTTGTTTCAAGGTCTTCATCACCGGCGCGAATTCATCGCTGCTGTTGGCGTAGAGTGCATTGAAGGTGTTGGTCGCGGCTTCTGCCTTGTCGTTGTCGTACGCGTTGCTCTTGAAGAAGCCGAGCACTTCACCGGCACCATCGCTCATGTCCAACATCTCCTGCGCATCGGCCAGGTCGATGATGATCGCACCCTTGTCCATCGCGGCCGCGCCGAAGCGGATGGTGCCGCTCACGGTGAAGTTCTTGAAGGTCATGCTGCCGTTCATGGTGGTGCCGAAGTACATCACCTGGTCACCGATGGCGACCTTCAGTTTCTCGGCCAGGGCATGTCCCACCAAGGCTTGTCCGGGTTCCGTGGGAACGGTGCCGCTCACCAAGGAACTGCGGATGTTCATGCGCTCCACTTCGCCGCTGGCGTCGTGCAACAGATCGATCGCAGTTCCCGATGCAGGGCCTTGTCCCTTGGAATTTCCTTCCGCATCCTGTGCATCGATCAAGCCACCGAAGCGGATGCGCGAGGTCCACTGCATGTCGGGGAAACGCGTTGCTAGACCTTGTATCAACGTGTCCAAGCCGAGCATGGCCAGGTCGTTGGGCAGTTGGTCCTGCTCCGCCGCATAGGCCTTGGTCATCACCTTCACATGGCCCGTATCGAAGCGGGCGTTCTGGTCGACGATATCGCCCATCATGCCGCGCAGGAATCCGCTCAACAACAACGTGAGCGTTACACCCAGAAGGATGATGATGATGGGAAGGAGGCTGCGACTTTTGTCGCGCAGAATGCCTTTGAAGAGGAACTTGATCATTGCAATTTTCCTTTGAGTGCTTCCACCGCGTTCATGCGGGCGATCTTGCGCGCGGGGAGATAACTGACGAATGTGGCGGTGGCGATGATCAGCAGCACCGTGCCGATGATCAATTGGATGCTGAATAGCGGGAAGATGCGTTTGCCCATCATCATGCCCATGGATTGAATGGATTCCGGAAGTCCGATACCGATGGAGGCGAGGTATTCGAAGAACGGAATGCCGATCACGCTGCCCACCACCACGGCGAATA
>Ga0209063_1000348_pt1 | contig 34892 bp, 26 predicted proteins | sample KloWWTmeKNB19Kit_FD_187177 | JGI IMG/M metagenome (GOLD analysis project Ga0209063, IMG submission 187177) | Active sludge microbial communities from Klosterneuburg, Austria, studying microevolution and ecology of nitrifiers - Klosterneuburg... | ecosystem: Engineered > WWTP > Aerobic digester >... | reverse complement strand
TCCTCTTGCCGAAGCTCTTTGCGTGCTCAGGTTTGTGGTGGTCGGCCAAGCGCAGATCGAAGTACTTCGCTACTAGAGGACTTCATATCACCAAGCGTCTCGTGGAACTCATAATTCTCGGCCATTGAAGTGATCAGGTCTTTGGCACCGAGGTTTGTATCCAAGGTGAGGGTGTATGAGCTGCCTTTTACTGGCGAGTATCGGCCCCCTACAGAAACGACTATTACCAAAGTGCTTCCTTTTGCCGAGATCGGCATTCGAATCTCTACGACCTCGCTATGAATGACTCCGTAGTGAAGTGTTGCGATTTGATTCTCTAAACGAAGCTCCGCGTTGCCGTTTAGGTACTTTCGATTGCTTACGGCTCCAAAAGTCTGACCTCCGAATTGGCCTTGGGATGTGGAGAGGTAAATCGTCACATCCCGTTCGTTCTGGAGGGGTGAGTGATTAATGACAAGCACTTCTGCGAGCAGTTGTAGGTCCGGGTTTGCAGTCTGGAGCGCAGTGATCTTCAAATACGCGCCTATGTTGGGGAAGGTCACGCGGCGCATAAGTGCCTCAACCAAATGGTGTGGTGCTGGCCGTGTGGTAGCGTTGAACCGGAAGTAGTATGTCCCCGTCCCGCTGACCTGATGGGGTGAGTATGAACTCCGAGGAACCTCAAACAAATACAGTCTGCGCTCGCCGTCTTCAAGTTTGCGATGCTTCAATCCTTGTGGTGGCGGGCTGATATTATCATATACAATGCTCGAGAGTTGGTCTTCTCCGTACTCATTGATGACATGAGTAAGATCGCCTTGGAATTCATCCTCCTGACCAGGGGCGGGTGCCTTTCCGATGGGAGTGCCCCATAACAGTAGGCCACCCTCGGAATTGAGGAATGCACAGATACTCCGCAAGAGTGTGGTGCGTTGATCCTTCTCGGCTTTGGTACCATCCACGAATGCCTTGAACTCTCGTCTATCGCTCTCTTTCCTTGGCGTATTGAAGTACTCAAGCACATCAGCGTATTCAACGTTCTCAATGCGCTTGCCGAGGATTTGTTCGGTGATGGTCTGGTCGCTCATGATCCTGAAATGTAGAAAGGCGCCTCGATTGAAGCGCCTTTCTCGAATTGTATGTCGGTTCTACAACGTCCCCCTCGATTCCTGCTCCCGCTCGATCGCTTCGAACAGCGCCTTGAAATTCCCCTTTCCGAAGCTCTTCGCACCCTTGCGTTGGATGATCTCGAAGAACATCGTGGGGCGGTCTTCAACAGGTTTGGTGAAGAGTTGCAACAAGTACCCTTCATCGTCGCGATCGATCAAGATGCCGAGTTCCGCTAACGGCTCCAGATCTTCATCAATGGGCCCAACACGGTCAAGTAAGCCTTCGTAGTAGGAAGAAGGCACTTTCAGGAATTCCACGCCACGGGCCATCAGGTCGCGCACGGTTTTCACAATGTCGTCCGTTGCCACCGCGATATGCTGAACACCTTCGCCGTTGTAGAAATCGAGGTACTCTTCAACTTGGCTTTTCTTCTTGCCCTTGGCGGGTTCATTGATCGGGAATTTGATGCGGCCATTGCCGTTGCTCATCACCTTGCTCATCAACGCGCTGTATTCGGTGCTGATGTCCTTGTCATCGAAGCTGAGCACGTTTGCGAAGCCCATTACCTCTTCGTAGAACTTCACCCACTTGTTCATTTGGTTCCAGTCCACGTTGGCCACCATGTGGTCCACGTACTTGATGCCAGTACTTGTGGGGTTGTACGTGCTCTTCCAAGCTTTGAAACCGGGCAGGAACGTGCCCTTGTAATTCTTGCGTTCAACGAAAATATGCACGGTATCTCCATAAAGTTTGATCCCGCTCTTAACCACTTCGCCATCTGCATCCTTCTCCACCATCGGCTCGAAATAGCTCTCTGCACCTCGTTTCGTGGTTTCCTCGTAGGCCTTACGCGCATCATCCACCCATAAAGCGATCACCTTCACTCCGTCGCCATGTTTACGCAAGTGGTCGTTGATCGGATTGTCTTGTGTAAGTGGAGTTGTAAGAACCAATCGGATCTTGTCCTGCTCCAGCACATAGCTCGTGCGATCCTTTACGCCGGTCTCCAAACCCGCGTAGGCCAAGCTCTGGAAACCGAATGCCGTTTTGTAATAGTGGGCACTTTGCTTGGCATTGCCGACGTACAGTTCGATGTAGTCGGTGCCGAGAAGAGGAAGGAAGTCTGCTGCTCCTTCGACGATCTTCTTCAGATCTGGGGTTGCGCTTTCAATGGCCATGGTAGACAGGATTTGCTTCTTACTGTACAGCAAAGTTCGGCATTTCTTCGGCGTATGGTTCGACATGGTCGCCCATTCACCATATCACATCGGTAGCATCATACGGAACCCCGTAGTTGCACCAAAGGCATGGCTTCCACCTTGGCCGCCAGCTTCACCCGCAATTCACCTGGGTAAACGAAGTAGAGCTTGTCCAAGGCGAGATCCTCAAGTGCCACGTGCATGGAGCGTGTAATGCCCGGCACTGCGGTCCGTTTGATCTCAACGCCGATCCGCTTGCCATTGTGCAAGAAGAACAGGTCGAGCTCTGCCCCGTTTTGGGTGGCATAGAACCAAGCTTCACGCGGCTTGAAAACAGCCAGCACCTCTTCAACCGCGAAGCCTTCCCACGATGCACCAAGTTGCGGATGGGTCCACAGCTGCTTCATGTTTGTGATGCCCGCAAGTGAATGAAGCAACCCGGAGTCACGAATATAGACCTTCGGGCTCTTTATCAGTCGTTTGCTGCTGTTCGTGTGCCATGGTTGTAAGCGACGCACCATGTAGGTTTGCTCCAGTGCATCCATATAATTTCTGGCACTACTCGCCGATATTCCGAGCGAGTTGGACATTTGGGCGGCATTCCAAATTTGACCATGATAGTGCGTGAGCATGGTCCAGAAACGTCGCATGGCAACCGGGGAATTTCCAAAACCCAAGTTGCCAAGGTCACGCTGCAAAAAGGTGCTGATGAAATTTTCGCGCCATACCAAGCTCTGCTCGTTGTTCTTGGCAAGGAACGATCTTGGGAAGGCCCCGCGTAGCCATAGGTTGTCCAATTCTTTCTGCTTCACTTCCCCAAGGTCGAAGCCGCGCAACTCGATGATCTCCACTCTACCAGCCAACGATTCGGCAGCTTGGCGCGATAACTCCGGGGAAGCACTACCGAGCACCAGAAATTTAGCGGGCTTCCGGCTCCGATCGGCCAATACCCGCAGGTGTGGGAACAGCTCCGGCACGCGTTGGGCCTCGTCAAGTACCACCAGCCCCTTGAGCCCGTCCAGCACCAAAGCGGGGTCGGTCATCACCTTGGCCACTGCGTAATTCTCCAAGTCGAAATAGTTGGACGAATGCTCGCCGACCAACTGGCGCGCCAACGTGGTTTTGCCACACTGTCGTGGCCCCACCAACATAACGACCGGGCTTCGACTGAGCGCTTTGTGTACCCGAGAAAGTAGTTCCGGCCGGTTCATCAACCAAGTAATTCGACAACAAAGTTGTGGATTTACTTGGTTAATTGCAAGTCACACGACCCCGGGCGATGCAGCGCCTCTATACCAGCCTCCGGGCTTTCCGATACGATCCCTCACGCGAAGTGCGTTTCCAGAAGCATCCAGTTGTCACCGGGTTTGGGTATTATTGAGCCTGCGTTAGACAGGGGCACTTCCGATGGCAATGGATCAAGAAGAACGAACCCAACTGCTCGACAGAATCGCCGCTATCGTCGGTGACAGTTCCTTTAATCAGCTCCTTGGCTCCGTGAGGGAGGTGCGCTTGGAGCGTCGCTTGCGCTTCTGGCAAGAAGATCTGCTTGGCCGGGCGGGAGTAAAGATTTCCGGCTATGAGGAATTCCTCGACCTCTTCGAGGTAGCCAAATGGAAAGAAACAGGTCGCGCCAAGGATGCATTGACCGCGGCAACGTCAACATTCTTGATGCCCCTTCTACGGGAGCACGGCTTCAAGAAGTATGGGAAGCGTTCATTCGGGCGCTTGATGGATGACTGCATATTCCAGTACGTCCATCTCCAGCTATCTGCTTACGGGGGCAAGGATTTCGCCGTGAACTATGCAAGCATCTTGATTGCCTGTCCGCATGAGGGCACGCGCTCGACGTTCCGAAGACTTCCTAAGGGCAAGTCATCGGATGGATGGTGGCAGGCCATGCACCATGAAAGAGCGGATAAGTCGATGTTAGATGTGCGCGATCGGATGATGAACATCGCTTTGCCCTGGTTCGACTCTACGTCGATGCCACTTGGGCTATCGGAGGAGCTGGCGAAGATTGAACATGCCCACCCGAGCACATTCTTCGAGTTGGGATGTTGCTATGCCACAGATGGCAACTTGGAGGCCGCAAAGGCATCACTTCGAGAAGCACTGCGAATCTTCAAAGAATCGTACATCACAGCGCTACATCACGAATGGATGCTTGGGGAGTGCGCCCAAATCGAGAGTCTTTTGGCTGCAATCGCAAGTGGGAATCATACGAACTTACTCTCACGTTGGAAGGAGCAGACCATGACAAAGATGAAGCTGTCCGGATTTCGCGTGAGGGATAGGAGCAAGTAGCCCGCAGCGCAGCGAGGACTACTGCGGATAGCCCGACCCCGGACGCATTTGGGCCGGGGGCACGCCCAAATCCAACCTCACTCCAACCACGACTTGTAGTACTTCCCGTCGTCGATCTTCAATGCCTCTTCCGTAATCTGCAGCGGCTTGAAGGTATCCACCATCACCGCCAGCTCATCAGTAACCGTCTTGCCGATGCTGCGCTCCATGGCACCCGGGTGCGGCCCGTGCGGAATGCCCGCCGGATGCAGGCTGATGTGCCCGGCGGTCACGTCGTTGCGGCTCATGAAATCGCCGTCCACGTAGTAGAGCACCTCATCGCTATCGATGTTGCTGTGGTTGTACGGCGCGGGGATGCTCAGCGGGTGATAGTCGTACAGGCGCGGGCAGAAGCTGCACACCACGAAGGCCTTGGTCTCGAAGGTCTGGTGTACGGGCGGCGGTTGGTGTACGCGGCCGGTGATCGGCTCGAAATCGTGGATGCTGAACGCGTACGGGTAGTTGTAGCCGTCCCAGCCCACCACGTCGAACGGATGCGTGGCGTAGATCATCTCGTGTAGCATGCCCTGCTTCTTGATCAGCATGCGGAAGTCGCCCATCTCATCGTGCGTTTCCAGGTCCTTAGGCCGACGGATGTCGCGTTCGCAATAGGGGCTGTGCTCCAGCAATTGCCCGAACCAATTGCGGTAGCGCTTGGGTGTGTAGAGCGGGTGGTGGCTCTCCACAATGAAGTGGCGGTTGTCCGCGCTATCGAATTCCAGCGTGTAGATCATGCCGCGCGGGATCAGCAGGTAGTCGCCGTACGCGAATTCGATGGTGCCCAGGAAGGTGCGCAGCTTGCCGCTGCCCTTGTGGATGAAGATCATTTCATCGCAGTCCGCATTCTTGTAGAAGTACTCCACCTTCTTTGCAGTGGGAGCGGAGAGGAGGATGCTCACGTCGCTGTTCACCAGGATCGCTTTGCGACTTTCCAAGTGATCGGCCACCGGTGCCACGTTGAAGCCATGCAACCGCAAGGAGCGCATGTTCTTCTCGATCGCGATCTTGGGTGCAACGTCCTTCGCGCCGACGATCTCCTTCACCTGCGTAGGGCGGTGTACGTGGTAGAGCAAGGAGCTCATGCCATCGAAGCCCACCGTGCCGAAGAGCTGCTCGTAGTAGAACTTACCTTCCGGGCTCTTGTGCTGGGTGTGCCGCTTGTGCGGGATGTTTCCTAAGGTGTGGTAGAAGGGCATTGGCGAAGATTGGAACGCAGATGTCCCGGATCTCTATGATCGACGCTGATCGACCCAGGTGCTGCGTTGTTGGTTGGTCGTGTGTGTAAGACTAACTGTTCGGTAGCGTGGATGCACTGATGGAAGTCAACTCAGGATGCAACGTGCCGTTTATTGAGAGCAATTCCTCTTCATGACGGATCAGGTCACGCAGGGCTTCCGGATCCGTTATCGCTTTGCTTTTCGCACTCGCCGAACCCCTGCCTTTTCTCCATTGCTTCTGGACTTCTTCCGGAAGTGTATGGATCTCGCGGCAACCGGGAGAACAGCAATTCGCATATTTCGTCGCGCACGCATCACACTGCACCAAGAGCAAGTTGCAGCAATGTTGTTTGCAATTGGTGATCCGGTCATTCGGCGTGCCGCACTGCGTGCAAGTGCTCACCACATCATCCGTGATCCTTTCTGCCAGCCGACCATCGAAGACGAAATTCTGGCCTTTGTACTTGCTGGTCAACCCTTCCGCCTTTATCTGCCGCGCGTAGTCGATGATGCCGCCATGCAACTGGCCCACGTTCGAAAATCCGTGGTGCCTCAGGTATGCACTCGCCTTCTCACAACGGATACCGCCCGTGCAGTAGAGTAGGACTTCCGGCAGTCCTTCACCCTGACGTTGTCGAAGGGTCATCACTTCCTTAACCTCCTCTATCGCACCGCGGAAGGTATCGGCCTTAGGAAGGTAAGCCCCCTCGAAATGGCCGATCATGCACTCGTAGTTGTTACGCATATCGATCACCAACGCACCTTCCTCGATCCTTCGGTTGAAGGTTGTCGCGTCAAGGTGTTCGCCCACGTTGGTCGTATCATACGCCTCATCAGCAAGACCATCAGCCACGATCTTCGGCCGAACCTTGATGATGAGCTTCGAAAAGCTCGTCCCTTCCTCCTCCACCGCGATCTTGAAGGGGACCCCGTTGAACTCCGCTTGGACATCGACGGCATCCCTAAAGGCTTGGAACATGTTCGTTGGCACGCTCAGTTGCGCATTCACGCCCTCTTTCGCCAAGTAGATCCTTCCCAAAACACCCATGGCTTCCCATGTTGTGAAGAGGCTATTGCGCAAAAGGAGCGGGTCCGCCAAATGCACATAGCGATAGAACGAGAGGGTGGTCCGTGCCACAGTTCCCCGATCCAGTTGGGCCCGAAGGGCATCCGTCGGTTGAATATTTCGTTCGTTTCCCAAGGCACGCAAAGATAAACGAAGCGATGGTAGGCTATTCCGACCATCTACAAGGAGCATTTAGGCTTGGACGACCCTCTTTCACCCCCTCTTCCTGACCAACCCTTGGTCACCTAAACCTGCGTCTGTCAAGGAATTGCTCATAAGCGGATCAGAAACTTGCATGTTCGCGATCTTGGTCTATTTTTGACGACCAATCAAACCAAACCCTTTCCAACTATGAAGAAGTTCATCGTTACCTTGGCTACTGTTGCTCTTGTGTTCGCTTTGCCATCTTGCAAGAAGTGTACGACCTGCAAGATCACCTACACGGATGGAGATCCTACCTACACGTACGGCGAGATCTGCGGTAAGAAGACCGTTCGTGATGCACAAGAATCTTCCTGCCAGCTTTCTGCATCAGCTAGCGGCGGTACCTGCACTTGCGACAAGTCCTAAATTGGAATTTGTTACCGGAATAGGGGATCCTTCGTGATCCCCTATTTTTTTGGCTTCAACTATGGAACGTACCCTCCCTCTATTCCAAGCGACCGTTTGCTTTCTCTTAGGCATTGTATTGGCCGCTGCGATCGCCCATGAACAATATATCGCAGCTTGTGTTTGTGTGGTCAATTCCATGGCCCGCGCTACGGTCAGTTTGGTTGCGAGTCTTTTGTTCAGTTCAATACTGATGATCCTTCCTGCCAGTGCGGGCAAGGTGAACAAGGTCATGGTCGGCCTGCAGGTGGCTTCGTTCGTAATGGCACTATTCTTCTTGGCACAACATGTCTTCTTCGTACTTGAATTGGCTTAGCCCTACCGCAATTCTATTTGCCCTCTCTGGTTGCTCGGCACCGGCGGGACAATGGACCACCGTGCCAGCTGCGGACAATGGTGGTTTCACCATCATGTTCCCTGTGGAAGGAGGGTTACAAGATGGATCCCTGCAACTGGGGCAAGAAACGATCCCTTCCCATGTGAACATCGTTGCCGACAGTGGTATCACTTACGTGAGCGGTTGGTTCACCCTTACCGAGAACATGCTACGTATCCCCAAAGATCACTTATTGGATAGTATTTGGCAGATCATGCCCGCACAAGGCGCTGCAAGACCAACGGATGGCCCGGAGATCCTGTCATCATCGGACAGCGACACGCGCAACGGGTGGTTCATGTCCGGGGACAGTGTTCGGCTCGGGGTAGTGTTGCACAAATGGAATAACCGGATCTCGATCTTGAGCGTGGGAACACCCGAAAGCAACTTCGGCGCGGGTGAACACCGGAATATGGTTCGCTACCTGAGGTCCTTCAAGCTGGATAGCAGGTAGGACGGAACTCTTATCCGCAGGCATCTTCCGTTCATTGATGCGCTCGGCCTTCCGGAAACAGGATCAGACACATTCACTTCTGGGTCTGGCATTACCGGAGATCATTCATTGGGTGCAAGCGTACCCGCCGCAAATAAGTTGTTCGGTGAATAGGCGTTTGCTGAGCGATCCTCGAAAGGGCGATGACCTTATTACCCAAGGCCGTAAGGACTTGTAGACCGGTTTGCGATCCAACTTGAACTGTTCCATGGATCATGGTAAGAACATGATGATCCTACTGGGCTAACTTTAGCCCCGGATGGCCATGAAGAACCAAGAAAAGAAGATCCTCGTCATAGGCTCCAGCGGCCAGATCGGTACCGAACTCGTTGAAGGCCTGCGGACCCGCTTCGGAAATGACAATGTGGTTTCGAGCGACATCAAGGAGCCGCAAGTAGCTCAGTCCGGGCCGTTCGCCATGGTGAATGCCATGGACCGGCGTGGCATTGAACGGATCATCGACAAATACGAGATCACGGAAGTGTACCTGTTGGCGGCATTGCTCAGTGCCACGGCGGAAAAGGACCCTGCGTTCGCATGGGAACTGAACATGGAGAGCTTGTTCATCGTCCTCGAACTCGCGCGCGAAGGCAAATTGAAAAAGGTCTACTGGCCAAGTAGTATCGCGGTGTTCGGCCCAACGACACCGAAGGATGCAACACCGCAGCACACCATTGCAGAGCCAAGCACCGTCTACGGCATAAGCAAGCAGAGCGGCGAACAGTGGTGCGCTTATTACCACAAGCGCTATGGCGTGGATGTCCGCAGCATGCGATACCCTGGATTGATCGGGTGGAAAAGTGCGCCCGGCGGAGGTACTACCGATTATGCGGTACACATCTTCCACGAGGCATTGAAGACCGGGAAGTACACCAGCTTTCTGGGTCCGGACACCACACTGCCCATGATGTACATGCCCGATGCCATCCGTGCAACGATCGACATCATGGAAGCACCGACAGAGCTGATCAAGGAACGGACCAGCTACAATTTGGCAGGGATCAGCTTCAATCCTACGGAGATCGCTGCGGAAGTGAAGCGACACGTACCGAACTTCGAAGTCGACTATGCGCCTGATAGCCGACAGGCGATCGCCGACAGTTGGCCGCGCAGCATCGACGACAGCGCTGCTAGGAACGATTGGGGCTGGAAGCCACAGTACGATCTCCAAGGTATGGTGGATGACATGATGCTGAACTTGAAGAAAGTGGTCGTTTAAGATCCTGGACATAAGGGCTGTCCAAGGAAACGGGCAGTGTCTGGAACCTTCGCCCCGCCTTTTACGTATGCGCACGCGGTACCAACAGTCCTTTCCACCGTTGCAATGAGCAATTTGCGTTTCCTCTTCCTCTTTCCAATAGGTCTAGTGCTTACCCTGGCCGTTCAATGTACTTATGCCCAGGCCGGTTCCCTTGTTGCGGACACCGTGAACGTTGTTGATGAAAGTGGGAAGAAACAAGGCTTCTGGAAAGTGACCGCGCCGATCGCGGACAAACCGGGTTACGCGAACGGGGCACTCATTGAAGAGGGACGCTATAAGAACAGCAGGCGCATGGGCACTTGGCGCCGTTACTGGCCCAATGGCAACTTGATGAGCGAGATCGCCTACGAAATGGGGCGACCACGCGGCGAATACCGGACTTATTACCCAAGTGGCAAGGTAGAGGAGAACGGCAGTTGGGACCTGGACAGGAACACTGGCAAATTCCAACGGTACCACCCGAATGGAAAGCTTGCGCAGGATTTTGTCTTCAATGAGAGCGGGGTGCGCAATGGCGAACAGAAATACTATCACGAGAACGGGCAACTCGCCGTTTCCGTCAATGTGTCGGAAGGCAAGGAAGATGGCACCTTGAAGCGCTATACCACAGGTGGCGAGCTCCAACAAGTGGCGGTCTTCAACGATGGTGAATTGAACGAAGCGAAGAGCAAATACATCAAGTCCGTGCCAAAGGCAGAGGAGGTTGCCGTGGATGTGAAGGCGCCGGTCGCACCCGTGGTCACGAAAGAGGAGACCACCAATGCGATCACCTTCCGCGAGAACGGATACAACACGCTTTATGATCGCCAATTGCGCATTTCGCAGCAAGGTGAATTCCGACAGGGCCGATTGTCGGATGGCAAGCGATATTCCTATGACCACAACGGGATCCTCGTGCGTATTCAGGTCTTCAAAGGCGGCAGGTACGCTGGCGATGCGGTGATCACCGACGAGGACAAGCAGTAGGTCGAACCGCCCTACCCTTCGCTTCCTTCCTGCTCTTCTTCCGCTGCTTTATTTGAGAAGACTACCTTAGCCCGAACCAAGTCGTGCCGTGAAACTCACGACCCTCGGCTTGACCGACCGGCGATATCCCTTATGGGTTCGGTCGGCTGAACAACAACCATGGAAGAGCTTGAAGAACGTATCCGTTACGTGATCGAATTGCTACGCAACAACCTGAGGCGTGTCTTGATCGTCGCACTTGTACTATTCACGGCATTGACCGCAGTGAAGACGATTGGCCCGGAGGAGGAAGGCGTGGTGCTGCAATTGGGGAAATACAACCGCACCTTGGATCCAGGGCTCAATTTCATTCTGCCATTCGGCTTCGAGACCATGTACAAGATCCCCGTGCAGCGCCAGCTGAAGCACGAGTTCGGTTTTCGGACGGAGACCGCCGGAGTAAGCAGCGAATACAGCGACGACTACTACGGCGATGAAAGCAGCATGCTTACCGGGGATCTGAACTTGGCCGATGTGGAGTGGGTGGTGCAATACAGGATCGTGGACAGCTATCAGTACCTCTTCCGGGTACGCAATGCTGAAAAGACCTTGCGTGTCATGAGCGAAGCGTCCATGCGGAAAGTAGTGGGCGACCGCACCGTGAACGAAGTGCTTACCGTGGGACGCCAAGAGGCGGCTAGTCGAGTGGAAGTGCTCTTGCAGGAAATGTGCGACGAATACGAGAACGGTATCCGCATCGATCAAGTGGTATTACAGGATGTAAATCCCCCGGAGCCGGTGAAGCCTTCCTTCAACGCGGTGAATCAATCCCAGCAGGAACGCAACACGCTCATCAACCAAGCGGAAAGCGAGTACAACCGGGTGATCCCAAGGGCGCGGGGTGAAGCAGCTGAGACCATCCAGTTGGCGGAGGCATACGCGCTAACCCGCGTGAACGGCGCCACGGGCGAGGCAGCGCGCTTTACCTCGGTCTACGAGGAATACATCAAATCGCCGGAGGTCACCAAGAAACGGCTCTACTTGGAGACCTTGGAACGCATCATGCCGAAGGCAGGCAACAAGATCATCGTGGATGAGAAGAGCAACAATGTGCTTCCGTTGCTCAACATGGAATCCCTAAAGGCAAAATGAACATGGGCATTCGCAACATCCTTCTCATTGTGGTGGCCGTGGCGGTCATCGCGGTCAGTTTCAGTGGCGCATTCGTGTTGGACGAAACGCAACAGGCCATTGTTACCCAATTCGGCAGACCAGTTGGTGAACCACGAACCGAACCCGGCATGCACTTCAAGGTGCCTTTCATCCAAAGCGTACAGTATTTCGATAAGCGCTTTCTGGAATGGGATGGTGATGTGAACCAGGTACCCACCAAGGACAAGACGTTTATTCTCGTTGACACCTATGCCCGCTGGGAGATCACGGATCCCTTGCAATTCTTCATCCGTCTGCGCGATGAACGTTCGGGCCAAAGCCGCTTGGACGATATCCTGGATGGCGAAACCCGCAACGCCGTGGCTGGCCACGACCTTTTGGAATTAGTGCGAAGCAGCAATCGCAAACCCGAAGTGGTGGAGGATTACATGCAGGAACTGGAAATGTTGGAGGACATCAAGGTGGGAAGAAGCAAGATCGAAGCACAAGTGTTGAAGCGTGCCAACGAACGCACCAGCGACCTGGGTATCCGCATCCTGGATTTCCGCTTCAAACGGATGAACTATGCCGAGGAAGTGCGCGACCGGGTGTACGAGCGTATGATCAGCGAACGCAACCGCATCGCCGATCAGTTCCGCAGCGAAGGTCAGGGTGAGGCACGCAAGATCCAAGGCGACAAGGAACGCGACTTGGCCAAGATCCAATCCGAGGCCATCATGGAATCCGAGCGTATCCGTGGTCGTGCGGACAGTACGGCCACGGCGGTGTACGCCCGTGCGTACAACCGCACCGCCGCATCGCGTGAGCTCTATGGTTTTCTGAAGAGCCTGGATGTGTTGGAGAAGTCCATCGACACCCAAAGCACCGTGATCCTTTCCACCGAAAGCGAGCTGTACAGGTATTTGAAGAAGATGAATTAAGTGGTCTTTCGGACCTGCGTGCTTGGCGCGCCTGCTACCTTCGCACGCGTATTCCGATCGTAGATATGTCCGCACCGATAAAAGGCCCTTTGTTCCTAACGAACACCCTTACTCGAAAGAAAGAGGAATTCGTTCCCTTGCGACCACCCCATGTTGGACTTTACGTCTGTGGCCCCACAGTGTATAGTGATGCCCATTTGGGCAATGTGCGCACCTTCCTCACCTTCGATATCCTCTTTCGTTGGCTCAAGCACATTGGCTACACGGTGCGCTACGTGCGGAACATAACGGACGTAGGCCATTTAGTAGATGATGTGGACCATGGCGAGGACAAGATCGCCAAACGCGCGCGGCTGGAGCAATTGGAACCCATGGAGATCGTGCAGAAGTACACGAACGGTTTCCATGACGTGATGCGGTTGTTCAACATACTGCCACCGAGCATTGAACCCACGGCCACAGGCCACTTGATCGAACAGATCGAGATGGTGAAGAGGATCCTTGCTACCGGTTTGGCCTACGAAGTGAACGGCTCGGTCTATTTCGATGTGCTGAAGTATTCCTCGACGAACAAGTACGGCGAATTGAGCGGGCGTAAGACCGAGGATCTGATCGCCAATACACGCGATACGGAAGGCCAGGAGGAGAAAAGAAGCCCACTTGATTTCGCGATCTGGAAAAAGGCGGATGCCACGCATTTGATGAAATGGCCCAGCCCGTGGGGAGAAGGATTCCCGGGATGGCATTTGGAATGCAGTGCCATGAGCACGAAATACCTGGGCCTCACCTTCGACATACACGGGGGCGGCATGGATCTGAAATTCCCGCACCATGAGTGCGAGATCGCGCAAAGTGTGGCAGCCGATGGCCATGTTCCTGTACGGTACTGGATGCACGGCAACATGCTAACGGTGAATGGCCGCAAAATGGCCAAGAGCGAGGGCAATGGCTTTACCCCGGAAGAACTGGTTACCGGGAACCATAAATTGTTGGAGCAAGGGTACAGCCCTATGACCGTTCGTTTCTTCATGCTCCAAAGCCACTATGCGGGCACATTGGATTTCAGCAATGCGGCGATGCAGGCATCCGAAAAAGGATTGGCCCGTTTAATGGCCGCAATGGACACCCTTGGAAATTTGAAACCTACGGGCACGGGATCAGCAGAAGTGATCGCCTTGGAGCAACGCTGCTACGCGGCGATGAATGACGACGTGAACACCCCGGTCATGATCGCAGAATTATTCGAAGGGGTGCGGTTGATCAACAGCGTACACGATGGCAAACTGTCCATGGACGCGGAAGGGATCGAACGCTTACGTGAGCTGTTCAACACCATGGTCCTTGAGGTACTCGGCTTGAAGAACGAAGACGAAAGCAAGAATGATGATGGAGTCCTCGACGGTCTGGTGAAGGAATTCATTCGCATGCGTGCCGAAGCCAAAGCCAAAAAGGACTTTGCAACGAGCGATCGGATCCGCGACCAGTTGAAGGTGCACGGAATTGAATTGATGGACACCAAGGAAGGAACGACATGGGAACGTGTTTGAGCAGGAGTCAGGGGCAAAGGCAGGTGGCAAGGGCAAACGGCAGGAGCATATGAAAAGGCAATTTCAGGCGCAACGTCAATTCCGCAATGCGGGGGGCAAGTGGCGACAGCAATTTGGGCTGCCATTGATCTGCACCTTTTTACTTTTTCTGGGAAGTTGTACCACGGATCCTCCTGAACAAACCGATCCCACAACACCGGTTCCAGCACTTCCCGAACTACCGGCCACGCCGCTGTTCGATCCGGACAGTTCGTATTCGTTCGTCCAAGCACAGGTCGATTTCGGTCCTCGGATACCGGGAACAGCATCCCACAAAGCATGTGGAGACTGGATGGTTTCCCGGCTCAAGGGGTCAGGAGCAACCGTGATCGAGCAAACTGGCAATGTGCTATCCTTCAACGGAGAACGTTTACCGTTGCGGAACATAATCGGTTCGTGGAATTTGGATCGTCAGGAACGCATCCTCCTGTTCGCCCACTGGGATACTCGGCCGTTCGCAGATCGCGATACGGAACGCAAGAATGAACCCATCGATGGGGCGAATGATGGTGGCTCCGGAGTAGGTATCCTTCTGGAAATAGCGCGCCACTTGGCCGCCAAGGAACATGGCCCTGGAGTTGACATCCTCTTTACCGATGTGGAGGACCACGGTGAGCCCAGCGGTGCCATGACCATTGATGAGAACAGCATGGACACGTGGTGCCTTGGGTCACGTTATTGGGCGAGGAACCCACATGTACCGGGCTATACCGCTCGGTTCGGGATCTTGCTGGACATGGCCGGTGCGCGTGAAGCCAAGTTCTACCAAGAGGCATTAAGCATGCAATATGCGCCGGGGATCGTACGAAAAGTATGGAAGACAGCGGCTGCCTTGGGCTATGGCGATAGGTTCATTCAGGAAACGAAATATTTCGTGGGGATCGACGATCATATACCCGTGAACCAGACCCTTCGGATCCCCAGTATCGACATCATTGAATACGACCCATCAACCCAAGCATTCGGTCCTTATTGGCATACACACAAGGACAACATGGAGGTGATCGATCCAGCCACTCTGAAAGCGGTGGGGCAAACCGTTATGGAGGTGGTCTGGAAGGAACGATAAGGAGACGGAAGGACCGATCGGCCTAGTGGGAGCTGCACCGTAGCCCTCCAACGATCCGCCTTATGGGGAACAGAAGCCGGGCTGCGGGAAGATTATCTTCACGGCCTTGAAAAACAACTGTTCATGCTACGATCACTTACCCTGCTCACCTTGTTGCCAACCATTGCCTTCGGCCAATCACTCGTCTCCCTTTCTCCTGAGAACAGAACGGCGCTGCTCGAAGATTTCACCGGTATCCATTGCGGTTACTGTCCGGAGGGGCACGCCATCATGGCCTCCCTGGAAGCGCTGCACGGGTCCCGGTTCTCAACGGTTGGCATCCACGCGGGTTCATTCGCGGTTCCTGGTGCTGGCGAGCCCGACTTCCGCACCGCTGCCGGTACCGCCATTGACGCGTACTTCACCATCAGTGGGTACCCCGCAGGAGTGATCAACCGACATATCTTCAATGGGGAGAATGATCTTGGAAGAGGGTCTTGGGAAGGCGCTGTTGCCGACATGCTGGCCTTGCCAAGCCCAGTGAATTTGGGCGTGGAAAGCACATTCAATACCGGCACCAACGAGCTGTCCGTGAACGTGGAGCTGTACTACACCGCGGACAGCCCTGCTGGAAATGATTACATCAGTGTATTGGTCAAAGAGAACCACGTTATCGGTTGGCAAACGGATTATGGTCCGGCGGGCGACCATGCGGCCTACGACCACACGCATGTGTTGCGGGCTTTTGCCACTGATACTTGGGGCGACCAAGTTCCGAACCCTACATCTGGAAGCACCGTCACGCGCACCTATACCCTTGCAGTGCCCGCCACGTGGAACATTGCCAACTGCGAAGTACTCGCCTTTGTTAGTGAGGACCACAGTGAGGTTTACCAAGCACGGACCGTTCTTGCGGACGGAGGCACCACGCTGTTCATCGGTGGCCTTGACAATTCCACACCACAGTTCGTTAGTGGTACTGATGGAGCGCCTTCCTCCTTCTCCAGCACCTTCAACAACGAGCTCGGCATGGATGATGACTTCGTGGTTTCGTTGACCAACAATGGTGCACCAGCCTCATGGGGCACAACATTGTCCGTGAATGGATCTGCGATCGGCAACCCCGGTAACGTTGCTATAAGTGCCGGTGGGAACGCTGATGTGGACGTGAGCATAACCCCGGACGCAGCACCCGGTGTTGGTTCATACACTCTTACGATCACATCCGTAACGCACCCCGGTGCGCCAGCGGTGGTTCGCGAGTTCAATGTGATCAGCGGCATCACCGACCTTGTGGTCACTCATGCTGGCGCAGAACAATGGCAGGCGCTCTATACAGCCGGTTTGGCCCAAGCGGGCAACACCACCTATGCCGCAGTTGCCAAGGACAAGTACATCTCTTTTGGCCAAGCCAACGCATTGGGTGATGTCAACAACCTCTATGTGAACGTAAGCTGGACATTCCCTTCCATTACGGATGATGAAGTTGCATTGCTGTCAACGCACATGGATGCAGATGGTGATGTGTTCATCGCAGGTCAGGACATCGGTTGGGACCAAAGCGGTGCGACAGGATCCTATGGCACACCAGCAACCCAAGCCTTCTACACGGACCGGATGCATGCCACTTACGTTGCAGATGGTAGTCCAACCTCCAACATCGTGAACTTCCTCGACGCGGACGGAATATTCGGAACTCTTCCTACCACCTCGTTGAGTGCCGTATTCGGTGCCGCCAATACTTACCCCGACCAGATCACTCCGACCGGTAGTGCGGTAGGTATCCTGCACTACAACACGAATGCTGCCATGATAGGCGGCCTGCGCGCAGAGACCGGTGCATCCAAATTGGTCTACTTGGGTGTTGGTCCGGAGCAGTTCGCTAATGCTGATGTGGCCCGTGCGGTGATCGAGATCAGTCACGATTGGTTCTATGGACTGATCTCTGTTGGGATCGATGGATTCGACGGACAACTTGCCAATGTCTTGGGCCAAGCCTATCCAGTACCTGCAAACGACCGTATCACCATACCGGTGACCGGACTGGAGGGATCTGCAACCTTGGAGGTATTCGATGCGACTGGTCGCAGTGTAATGCAACGTAACGTGACCAAGGGTGCCAACCAACTGAGCATGGACGTGAGTGCATTGCAAGCGGGTCTTTACCATTACGCGATCCGCACAGCTTCGGGTCTTGGCCGGGCGAAAGCCTTCCAAGTGGTGCATTGATCAAGAGCACATTTCGAATCAAGCGCCTCCGTTCAACAGCGGAGGCGCTTTTCTTTTGGACCTTGGGGCTCTTTGATCATCCTACTTTCGGCCACGCAATGTGGATACGGCGAAGCCGTTCATTCCGGGTTGTACTAGTGGAAATGATGTTCGATCGAACAATTCAGTCCTGCTTGATCGGGATCCTCCTTCTGTCCAATGCAACTGCCCAAGAACTACTGCTCAACGGAAGTTTTGAAGACCACCGTTCATGCCCTAAGGGTTTCGGAAAACGATCCTTCAAAGGTGTTGCAGATGCAGGAGCATTCGCGGGCGAACCAGCTTATTTCCATTCCTGCGCCGACGTTGTCGGTGTTCCTGTGAACTGGGCTGGAACACAGGTTGCGAAAGATGGTTCGGCATATGTGGGGCTAGTGCTCACTTCCCGGACGGGGGACAGAACCGATCGGCAGTTCATTCAATTGGAACTCGCGGAGCCCTTGGTCAATGGCCATCGGTATCGGCTCTCTTTTTGGGTAAGCGCCGCAGAAGGATCGGGCTATTCCACGGATCGTATCGGCGCGCGTTTTCTAGTCGATGGAAAGCGAGGAAAGGAACCAAGCTTGGTGGGCAAATTCAATGTGGAAAATCCACTGGACAGGTTCTTGGCCGATACAGCGGCTTGGATGAAAGTGGAAGGGATCTATCATGCCAAAGGCGGAGAACGTTCGGTGGTGATCGGAAATTTCCAGCCTTTCGGTTATTCAAGTCGAAAAGCGTTATCCACCAAAACCGGTGGCGATGTTCTGCGGAATACGAAGCGGAGATCCACCATGATGAACGACCCGGATCCGGGACGTGGCGCTTTCCAACGAACACTTTCGCAAACGGCCTACGTTTACTTGGATGCAGTTTCCGTGGAGCCACTTACGACGAACGAGGTTGTTGGGGAATTGACCCAGGAAATGGCTTGCACCAACATCGGTGTTCCCGTGAACGGAAAGGAAATGGTACCGGATGTCGGCTTCGAAATGAACGAGACCCACGGAGCCATTCGTTGGTCCAATGCCAGTGGTGGCACACCGGATTTTCCTGATGGACTCGCAGGCATCTATCTCTATTCCGCCGTGAACGCGAACAACCGGGAGTTCATTCGGATACCGCTTGCGGAACGCACCCATCCATGTGCAACATACCGATACAGCATGCGCGTGTTGCGCGATCCCTCATATGGTTATGCTGTTGACCAGATAGGGGTTGCACTCGTTGACAACTTCCAAAAGGGACAGGATCGCGGACCTCTACCCTATCCCACCGCGTGGTCTTCACCTCCAGGGTTGGTCATGGGGAACACGGCGGAATGGATCACCTTGTGTGGCGAGCTGAGCGGAGTCGGTTGTGCAACGGACCTCATCGTCGGCAACTTCAGGACCGATAGTGCGACAACAGTGCGGACGACGGATTCGAGCGGTGGGCCGTTCGCGTATTACTTCGTAGATGACATTACGCTTCTACGGACCGGCACCCTGGAGGGCTGCACATTGGAGTGCGGATCCTTGTCATCAGTAGCGGATCCGTTGAACGCAGTGGACGCTGTAGATGTAGCGGTTCCGGTTTATGTGCTTCCTATCCAATTTGAGATAGCGAGCACCTTGGCCGATACGATCGACCCTGCCTTGGTCGATCGTATCCATGAAACACTTCTAACTGATCCACTTGCAGTGATCAAGATCCAAGGCCATACGGACGACACGGGCACTGCCGCAGAGAACAAGAAATTGAGCCTTGAACGTGCGCGGGTCGTGGAACACCACTTCGTAACGAACGGCATTCCACAGGACCGCCTTGTCTTGGAATATTTCGGGAGCGAACGACCACGCGCATCCAACAGTAGTCCCGAAGGCCGTGCCCTGAACCGTCGTGTGGAAGTGGTGGTACCGCTTACGAAAACGGAACACTGACCAGCCGAAGAGGTGCGGGGTAGCTGATCGATCGTTGATCCAGTCCTTTACAGCTTCGTGAACTTCTGGTGGTGTAAGGTACCATCCTGCTCCAGTTCGATCATGTACACGCCGCTCTTCAAGCCGGAGATATCCAACCGGTTGTTCATCAGCATGGGTGAAGCGACCCTGTGGCCAGCAACATCGTGGATGCTGACGGACCGTTGCGTTGAAGCCGGCATTTCCAAGAAAAGTTCATTCGTGGCCGGATTCGGGAAAACGCGCAAAGTCTCATTCGTGGTTGCCAAGGGTGTTCCTGTTGTAACGCCTTCGACCACATCCACGGTGGTGTTCACGGGCACGTCCACGACATCTTGTACGATCCCGGATGGCCAATGGATCCGAATGAGTTCGATCACATCATCATCTCCCAGACCGAAGTGGGTGATCAAGCTGCTCATGTAACGGAACCCATCACCGCTCTTCACATCGCGCAATTGTGTTCCCAGTGCACTGACCACCTCCACACGCGCTCCGATCCCGTTGTTGTTCGAGACCGTGCCGATCGTATTGATCTTCACCCAATTGTTGGTATTTCCATCATTGATGCGAATGCTCGATGTTCCCAAGATGTCCAAGAACCCATCATTGTTGAGATCGCCAATGGCTTGATTGCCAACGGAAGCGGCGTTCTCGAACGTAAAGTCGCCCGTGGCCAAATGCAGTGCTCCCCCACCAAGTATATCCAAACGGCCATCGTTATTGAAATCGTGGGTCGTCCATTCAGTGGATGTGCCAGTGAAGAGATCCAGCCCGGAGCCAATGGTCACTTCGGTGAAGATGTCTCCATCGTTGCGCATCACCTTATGTCCACCTTCGGTCAACGAGCTTGCACCGATCACCACGTCCAGATCACCATCGCGGTCATAATCGCCCCAAGCCGAGGACCAGCTTTGGTGGAATGCGCCTGCCAGGTTCATTTGCTCTGCGATCTCCGTGAAGGTGCCATCGCCATTGTTCCGATGCAGTTGGTCGATAGCTGCCAAATTTTGTCCTCCGCGACACTTCGCGATGAAGAGGTCCATGTCGTGGTCATTGTCGAAGTCGATCCAGATGGAACCGTAGTTACCGCCATTCGGGGTATCACCCAATCCACCTTGGGTATAGGTTAAGCCACCCGCACCATCGTTCAAATAGAACACATTGGGCTGAACATCATGGCATACGAAGGCATCAAGTAGACCATCGTTGTTGATATCGATCATGTTGCTCCGTTGTGAGAAAACATACTGCGGTCCGCTGACCTGTGTATAGCCGGTACCCGTGCTGTTCGCCATCATGAAAGTGACCCCTTGGCCTCCGCCGTATAGGATATCGTTGTGTCCATTCCCACTAAGATCACCAACGCATAGGCTCCAACTTGGGTCGTACGCCGCCTCGGTGGTCAAGTACGTCACGACATCGAAGCCACCGGTGGTCTCTTGGTAGTGAATGATGATGCGGGTACTGTCAATGGTCACGACATCGTCCATCCCATCATTGTTCATGTCCACAGCGGCCAAGACCCGTCCTTCTGTGGTAATGGGCATGTTCGTGAACGCGAACGGAGTGAGGAACTCGGGGATCTCGCTCACTTCAAAGGTGAATCCAAGTGCGTTCCAACGATCATCGAAAGCGATGGTGTAGGTCACCCCTGCGTTCACGTTGATGCTGTCGAGCGAGAGGTAACCGTTCCCGATCACACCGCCATCATCATCACCCCCGACGCACACGAGCGCCCCGCATGCACCGGTGTAAATGTGGAATCGCGTGTCACGCCCAGAGTTCACCTCCAGTTCCGTGCTCACCTTCAGGCCCGTATCGAATGTGGGTGTGAAGGTGTACCACATGCCATGCGCCGTACTACCGGGATTATTGAAGCAATCCAGCGGCACCTCGGTACCTACAACGCCATCGACCACATAGCTGCCGGCCTGTATGGCCAATGCGGAGCTGCAGGTGTTCTGTGCCCAGCCGAAAAGGGCTGTTGAAAGGAAAATTACAGTGAGGAGCAAGTTCTTCATGATCGATCGTTGTGCACGTTAAGGTCGGCAAATTACGACTTTGTCGGCCGGGTATGAGAAATAGGTCGATGGCGGATCATGCACCGGGTCTTGTTCGCAGGCGATCAATGGAGTTCGAAAACCGCCTTTGCAGAAGGACTTCCGTCGACAAGGACTCGTCCATTACCTTGGCACCACGAACACATCTTCTGTGCAAAATGCATGCGAGCAAGACCAAGGATCCGAATTAATGGCAACCGAACCCACCACTGAATTCACCCCTACCGATCGGATCGACCCCACCACGGACAAGCGTTTGTTCCTGCTCGATGCCTTCGCGTTGATCTACCGGGCGTATTTCAGTTTCATCCGCGCTCCACGTGTGAACAGCAAGGGCTTCAACACCAGCGCTGCATTCGGCTTCACCCTTACGCTCCTTGACCTGATCAAGCGCGAAAAGCCGACACATATAGCCGTGGTATTCGATACCGCAGCTCCCACGGAGCGTCATGAAGTATTGCTGGACTACAAGGCGAATCGCGAGGAAATGCCGGATGACATCCGCAGCAATCTGGTTTATATCCGGCGCATCATTGAAGCCATGAACATCCCGATCCTGGAGAGCGATGGTTATGAGGCTGATGATGTGATCGGCACGTTGGCCAAGAAGGCGGAGATCGAAGGCTACACCACCTTCATGGTAACGCCCGACAAGGACTTCGGCCAATTGGTCACCGATAAGATCATCATGTACAAACCAGGTCGCGGCGGTGATCCACCGGAAAAGCTTGGGCCGAAAGAGATCTGCGCACGCTGGGGCTTGGAGACAACCGATCAAGTGAAGGACATTCTGGGATTGATGGGTGATGCAGTGGACAACATTCCCGGCATTCCTGGTATCGGGGAGAAAACAGCGATGAAGCTTGTACAGGAGTTCGGCAGTCTCGAAGGCGTGCTGGAAAACGTGGACAAACTGAAAGGCAAGCAGAAGGAGAACGTGATCGCCTTTGCAGAACAGGGCCGCATGAGCAAGATGCTGGCGACGATCCTGATCGACGCACCTGTGGAATTGGACCACACTGCTTTGCATCTGGATCCACCCGACAAGGACAGGGTCCTGGAAGTGTTCAGTGAGCTCGAATTCAAGAACCTCACGGGTCGCATCCTAAGCAACGAAACCAATGGCGTGGCTGACGTGAAAGAGAAGAGCGGTGTGAAGAAGACCGTACGCGCAATCCCCGGGCAGGTCGACTTGTTCGGGAGCACAGTTGATGAGGAAGGCAACATGGAGATCAAGGAATTCGCGAACATCGACACGGTGCCGCACCGTTACTTCTTGGTTGAAGGGAACGAGTCCATGTACATGCTGGCGGCGCAGTTGAAGAAACAGCCACGCTTCTGTTTCGATACCGAAACCACTGGAACCGAAGAGCGAACTGCGGAACTGGTCGGCTTGTCCTTCAGCTGGAAAGCACACGAAGGCCACTACGTACCCGTGCCCGAAGATCGTGTGGAAGCTCAACGCATTGTGGACATCTTTAAGCCACTGTTGGAGAACGACACCATCGGAAAGATCGCGCAGAATGCCAAGTATGACATCCGTGTACTGGCCAAATACGGTGTGGAAGTGAAGGGTCCTCTATTCGATACAATGGTGGCACATTACCTGTTGAAACCCGATCAGCAGAAGCACGGGATGGACTACCTCAGCGAGTCCTACCTCAACTATCGACCGGTGAGCATTGAAACCTTGATCGGCCCGAAAGCGCGTGGGAAAACGCAGAGGACAATGCGGGATGCAGAGATCAACGCCGTGAAGGAATACGCCGCGGAAGATGCGGACATCACGTGGCAGCTCGCCGAGAAGTTCGCACCGATGCTGGAACAGGACGAAGTGACATCGCTCTTCAATGATGTAGAGATGCCATTGGTGAGTGTATTGGCCGACATGGAGACCGAAGGCATCCGGATCGATATCCCCGGTTTGTTCAAATTCAGTGAAGAACTCGGGGCGGAAATTCTCACTTTGCAGGAGAAGATCCATGCGGCGTGCGGTGTCCACTTCAATATCGACAGCCCTAAACAGCTCGGTGATGTACTCTTCGAAACCCTGAAGCTTGGTGGCGACAAGGTGAAGAAGACGGCCAAAACGGGCCAGTACCAAACGAGTGAAGACATCCTCCAAGAACTGAGCAACGCACATCCCTCCGTGCCGTTGATCCTGGATTACCGCAGCTTGCGCAAACTGAAAGGCACATACGTGGACACCCTTCCAGAGGCTGCCGACCCCGTAACGCACCGCGTGCACACGAGCTATTTGCAAACGGTTGCTGCCACAGGCCGTTTGGCCAGCAACGACCCGAACCTGCAGAACATTCCGATCCGCACCGAAAAAGGTCGGGAGATCCGGAAGGCGTTCGTACCTCGTGACAAGGACTTCCAATTACTTAGCGCGGATTATTCGCAGATCGAACTCCGGATCATCGCGCACATGAGCGGCGATGCCAACATGCAGGCCGCGTTCCGGGCGGGATTGGACATCCATGCTGCTACTGCAGCCAAGGTGTTCAATGTGGACATCGCCGAGGTAACGCGCGAGCAGCGTAGCAAGGCGAAGGCTGTGAACTTCGGTATCGCCTATGGCCAAGGGGCCTTCGGTTTGGCACAGAACCTGGGCATACCACGGGCGGAAGCAAAAGAGATCATCGACGATTACTTCGCGCAGTTCCCCGGGGTGCGTGGGTACATGGATGAGATGATCGGCTTCTGCCGCACCAACGGCTACATCAAGACGCTTATGGGCCGCCGACGTTACCTACCCGACATCACCAGCGGAAACAACACTGTAAGGGCGCAAGCGGAACGGATCGCGATCAATGCGCCCATGCAGGGATCGGCAGCGGACATTATCAAAGTGGCCATGGTGGACATCCATTCCCGTATGAGGTCGCAAGGCTTGAAGAGCAGACTGCTGCTACAGGTCCATGACGAATTGGTTCTCGATGCCCATAACGACGAAGCGGAGGCCTTGAAAGCCATGGTGAAGGAGCGCATGGAAAGTGCATATGCGTTGGACGTGCCGCTTGTTGTTGACATCTCTTTGGGGAAAAACTGGCTGGAGGCGCATTGATCCCTCGTTACCCAGTTGCACCTTTACGGCCCACTCTCCTTGCTCACGAATGACCACCGTACAAATGAAGAACCTTTCCCTGTCCTTGGTATTGGCCGCTTGCTTGGCCGCATGTGGGAGCGAACCGCCACCACAGGACAAGCTTACCTTGGAGAACGGTGTCGATAGTGCCGTCCAAGCTGAACGGATGAAGAAGACCAAGAGCATCTTCTACAACATTCCTTCGCCCATGGAGACCGCGGGTCTTCTGAAAAAGGCCGGAGCCAAGTACAACAAGAACATCCTCAACGATGTCAAGAACGTGGACAAGTACACTTCGGCCGGCCAACAGGCACTGAACTTGGGCATTTACGGTGCCGACCTCAGCTACACCAGTGTATTCAACCATACCCAAGAGAGCATGTTCTACACCTCTTGTTCACGCAAACTTGCCGATCGGTTGGGCGTTATCAGCGCTTTCAATGACAGCACATTGGAGCTGATGCAATCCAAGCTCAACGACCGCGATGCGCTACTGGACATAGTAAGTGAGACGTACTGGAATGTGGATGCTTACCTGAAGGAGAACGGGCGCGACAACATCAGTGCGCTCATGATCGCAGGGGGTTGGGTCGAGGGCTTGTACATCGCCACGCAAGTCTCCAAGATCAACGACACCCCTGAACTTCGACAACGGATCGCTGAACAGCGGATCTCCTTGAACGACTTGTCCAACCTGCTTAATTCCTACGAAATGGAAGATCCTCGATTGACCAGTGTTAAGGGAGATATCGCTTCCCTCCAAGCCCTGTTCGCCGAAGTGGCAGCAGGGACACCCGGCACCGCAACGAGCGAGGAGAACGGAGTTGCCGTGATCGGCGCGGGCGGCACCGCTGCAACATTGACCGATGCCCAGCTATCCGCGATCAGGGACAAGACCGCTGAGATCCGAACAACCTATATCAATTGAAACCTGCCATGTACATCGCCCGAACCAACTTCGCGAAGACCTTACTGGCATCCGCATTTCTGTTGATCACCTTTTCGGTAAATGCACAGTGCCGGAGTTTCGCAAAGAACAAATGCGTACCGGACCTGGCTCCCTACAAATTCAATGAATCGTTCAATGCCGCACAATTGGCACCGGGCGAAGAAGCCGAGGTGAATTTGACCTTTTACAGTGGCCAAGAGTACCGTGTTATGGTATGCTCACATCCTATTCTGGGTGAGGTGAACTGGAAGTTGGTTGATGAGAACAACAAGATCCTTTTCGAAAGCTTGGCCGATGACCCGAAGCATTCGTTCGATCTGAAGGCAGGAAGCACCTCTGCCATGAAAGTGGTGGTCTGGGTGCCCTCCCGTGGGAACACCAGCATGGTACACGTAGGTTGCGTGGCCATTTTGGTAGGCTTCAAGGAGTAGGCGCCTAGTCATTCAAATTTGGACCAAGCACCTTTGGACGGGCTCGCTATGCAGGCGTATGGGCGAGTCCACTGAAGCGTTCTTCTCGTTCCGATCGCTTAGTGCATTGCAAATGAAAAGCGGCCCGTTCAATTCCACGGGATCGAACGGGCCGCTTTTCGCGTGGAGCTTTCACTATCACTCCACCACGAAACGCACGGTCTGGCTTTGGCCCTCCTGCTCCATTCGGATGAAGTATAGACCAGCAGGGAGTTCGCTCACCTGAAGGTCCATCCGACGTACTCCTTGGGGAAGCGGTGCATTATGCAAGCCCTTGACCGTTCGCCCCAAGACATCCAAAAGATCCACCTGGACCCTGCCTGCTGCTCTAACGTTCAACACGACCTGAGCGTTGTCCTTGGCTGGGTTCGGCATCACGATGAGGCCGGCACCATTGCCGCTCGTAACTTCTTCGAGACCGACAGCGACACCATTGATATTCACGTCATCAATGTACAAATTGTTCCCCCCTTCGCTTTGGAATTCAAACCGTAGTCGGAAGTCAGAAACATGGTAGGTGGAGTTGATGTTCGTGAGCACTGTCTGCGACCATTGGGATGGACCGTTCGGCACGAAATTTCCGGAGACCACCCCCGTTGTAGGCAGCGTTGAAAGTCCCTGCAACTGGGTGCGCAAACTCCAAGTAGCACCACAATCGTTGCTCACATAAACACGCAGGCGGTCGTTGTTGGCTGTTGAACGTTGGGCGTAAGCAAAACGGAAACTCAAGGTGATGGCAGTAGCATTGCTCATATCTACCGTTGGAGCGTACAAGTGGTACACTCCACCGGCACTATTAGCGGTATTGGTCACTTTGGCGCTTTTGGAACCGGAGTAGGACGCAGTACCAGTGATCGTAAAATTGGTAGATGAAAGTTCTCCTGTACTCCAGCCCAACGAGGAAAAGGTCGTTGCACTCTCGAAGCCTTCAACCAACGGGTCGGCCTGTCCGGGCACTTCGAACACACGTACAAGTTCACTTGCGGTGGTGGTCACGTCGTTCGTGCCATCGCTCGCGGTCAATGTCACGTCGTGCAGTCCGGGGGTGTCGTAGGTCACCGTTGGGCTCATCTCGGTTGATGTTGCAGGGGTACCACCTGGAAAACTCCATATGCGTGAAGTGACGTTGTGGAAACTTTCGTCATTGAAGGTTACAGTACCACCGGCACAAACCACGGGCAAGGAATTGGTGAAGCGAGCAGCACACAATGCTTCGTTGCCGTTCGTTCCAGTGCTATTCAAATTGCTAGATTGCCATAACGAGCTGCGTTGAGCTATGGAGGAATTGAGCGCGGCGATCATACGTGTACCCTGTCCAGCGGTGAACATCTTGGAACAGTAGGAATAGTCCATGAAGTTCTCCACGTTGTCCAATGAACCGCAACTGGCACCGGACAAGGTACAGGTGGTCCAACCTACGCTATTCGGGGTGTCGCTAACATCATCGTCCTGGTCGCAATTGGATGGAAGTTCGGGGTCGTTACCATTGCCCCATGTATGTTTCAAATTGAAAAAGTGGCCCATTTCGTGGGTCAACGTCCGTGAACGCCCCAATGTACTTGTACCGATGGATCCCGTGTAAGTATGCTGCAGCACAATTCCATCCTCTTCAGGATAGAACTGGGCAGATCCCGGTCTGAACGTGTATCCCGCTGAACCGTTCGCACTGGCAGAGACCCAGACGTTCACGTACTTGTTCCGTGGCCATTGGATCAATGCCTTCATATCCGATCCTCCATCATTCGTAAGTGCAGAGACCGTTCGGGTAATACCATTGGTACAGTTCCCGGACGGATCGATCGTGGCCAAACGGAATTCAATACCAATATCGCCAACACGGTCCAAGAAGGTCAGTACCACATTGTCCCAATCCGAATTCTGTTTGTTGAAATCCTCATTGAGCACCCGCATCACATCAAATATCTGATCGTTACCGATGTTCTCGGGGCCATTGTTATGGATGATGTGGAACACAACAGGGATGATGTATAAGCTGCCTCCGCCGCGTTCAGCACTCTGCTGGAAATTCTGTGTAAAGGATCCCAATTCAGCCTCGGCATTGGCGATCCGTGCCATCATCAGCTGATCGTTCTGAGGGTCGACATTGAGCCGATGTAACTCGTCGTGACCGCAATGGAAGGGGACTGCGCCTTGTGCAAAAACACCAGAAACCAAAGAGAAGCTGGAAAACACGAACAAAAGGGAACGTAGGATCATGTATGAGGGGTCGACCTATTGGTCAATGTGGGCACAATTTACAAAGGAGGACGTCCAGTTGCCGACCAACGGCTTCAACAATCTATACGGTGGGTTTGCTATCCTAGATCACTCCGGCATTGGAATTCGACGATCAAAATAGTCTGTTCGTTTCGACAAAGCAGCAATGTTCCGCGATGAACAACGGAAGATCCCCTAACGCGTTGACGAGATCCGGCGCTAACGAACTGGCTTTTGGCGCTCGACCGAGCTCGGCTTTGACGTTGCCTCGAAACGGGAAATGACGATCCAATGACCGATCGGGCACCAACATTCCGAAGCACGCTTGGAGGTTTACCCTTCTACCCCAACGCTTGCTCTAGGTCCTCGATCAGGTCTTCGGCATCCTCCAAGCCGACGCTCAGACGAATAAGCGTATCGGTCAATCCATTCTTCAGTCGTTCTTCACGCGGAATGCTTGCATGTGTCATGCTGGCCGGGTGCCCGCTCAAGGATTCCACGCCGCCCAACGATTCTGCCAAGGTGAAGACCTTGGTGGTGGAAAGGAACTTGGTGGCATCGGCCATGTTGTCGCCCTTCAGCGTAAAGCTCATCATACCGCCGAAATCGCGCATCTGCTTTTTCGCAACAACGTGGTTGGGGTGCGAAGGGAAACCGGGCCAGTAGACCTTGTCCACCTTCGGGTGCTTCACCAACCATTCCGCAATGACCTTTCCATTCTCGCTATGGCGTTGCATGCGCAGATGGAGTGTCTTCAATCCGCGCAGGACCAGAAAACAATCCTGCGGCCCTGGTATGGCACCACAACTGTTCTGTATAAAAGCCAAGCGCTCATGCAAGGCATCGTCCTTCACCACGAGTGCGCCCATCACCACATCGCTGTGGCCGCCGAGGTATTTGGTCACGCTATGCATCACGATATCAGCGCCCAGGTCCATTGGGTTCTGCAAGAAAGGGCTGGCGAACGTGTTGTCCACGCCCAAGAGGCACTTGTGCTTTTCTGCTAACGCAGCCAACGCTGCTATGTCGATGATCTTGAGCAGCGGGTTGGTGGGTGTTTCTGCCCAGATCAACTTGGTCTTGTCGTTGATCGCAGCGGAAACATTGGCCATATCACCCATGTCCACGAAACGGAAGACGATGCCAAGGTCGGCGTATACTTTAGTGAAGAGCCGATAGGTTCCGCCGTATAGATCGTTGGTGCTCACGACCTCATCGCCGGGCTTGAGCAGCTTCACGATCGCATCGATGCTGGCCATGCCGCTGCTGAAACACAACCCGTGCTTACCATTTTCCAAAGCTGCAAGCGCATTCTGCAAGGCGGTGCGTGTTGGATTGTGCGTGCGACTGTATTCGTAGCCCTTATGCACACCGGGAGCGGTTTGCGCGTAAGTGCTGGTCTGGTAGATCGGGGTCATAATGGCCCCGGTTGCAGGATCCGCCTCCACACCTGCGTGGATGGCCTTGGTACCGAATTTCATGGCTCGTTCGCGCATTTGGTGGCGCCGCCGTGAAGGTAGCCTTATGGGAGCGGGCGAAGATCAAGGCGGAGCAGTTGCCCAACCTGGCCTACTGATCCACCAATCGCTACCCAAAGCTCGCCGAAATAAAACACACGTTCCAATGCCCTTCGAGCAGAGACGATCCAGAGTTCGAAGGGTGGACCCTCTTCTACTTCCCGGCCGTATTCCTCAACCACCGTGGCAACACGATCGTGCCTATGAAGAGGTAGAGGTAATAACTGAGTATGCGCCAGATCACAGCCAATGCACCAATATAGCCCACGGCGGGCAAGAGGTCGCGGAAGAAACCACTGAAGGCCACCTCGGCAACGCCGCTGCTGCCGGGTGTGGGGCTTATGAGCAAGATCACCCACATGATCAATTGCCTTGCATAGAGCAAGAGATGGTCGCTCACGTTGAAGAATGCAGCGCAGATGAAATTGATCACCAAAAAGCGGGAACCCCAGGAAATGCAAGTTGCCCCGAAGGCCTTGGCCCAAAATCTCTTCGGCTTTCCGCGTAGTTCAACCGAGGTGGTCACGATGTCATCACCCACCCGGATCACGGCTGGACGCCAACGCACAAGAAAGGGCAGTTTGAATATCCATAGCAAAGCGAATTTGAATGCCCGTGGCCGGAAGAAGACGGAATAGGTCACGGTGAATACCATGGCGAGGATGAAGGCATAACCGACCCAGAAGATCACCATGATCGGAAGGCCCCAGAACGCATGGTCCAGTTGAGCGGGGAACAGATCGTCTATGCCAACGAAAACAAAGACCAAGGGCACCATGATCACATAGAACAGTTCGTCCATAAGCGCGGTGACCAGTACGATCGCTGTGGCCCTGCCGAGCAAAAGTCCTTCGCGTCCGATAATGAACATGGCGATGCCGGAGCCTCCTACGACGGATGGCGTAAGTGCAGAAGCGAATTCCCACAAGAAGGTCACGTTGAAGGATTGTCGCCAACTCAGGTGCCCGTCGGAGAGTACCCGCATACGGTAGATGTAACCCAGGTCGCGAAGTGCGGTGGCAACAATGGCCATCAAGATCCAGAAGCTGCTGATCCAGGTCCAATTGATAGAGCCCAACACCTCGACCGCGGTCATTTTCCGGTAAATGCCGGTTCCGGGTGCCACTTCGGTGAATTCAGCCGCGTTGGAAACATCGGGAATTCCATTCTTGTTGGCGTCCACCCACGTGTATTCTCCCCGGCCGTCCGGGGCCCGTTCATAACGCACTTTGCTCAGGTCATGCCACAACAACCAGCCTGCCGCCAGCAGGCCGATCACCACCGGTATCATCACGCGCCGCAGACTGAACTTCTTGCGAAAGTCCTGTTCGTCCTCGGTGCTGGTCGGTGTGCTCTCCATCTACCTTCGCGCCCTTTGATCCACGGCAATGGGTCCGGGCTAAAGGTATCCGTTCGTCGATAGTATTTTCATGTCCCTTCGCGTACTCGCACATTTGGCCCTGTTCACCGTGAACTTCATTTATGGGGTGAACTATGTAGTGGCCAAGGGCTTAATGCCCGATGTGATCGGACCTTCCGGTTTCATTCTGCTACGCGTGGCGGGCGCTGGCGCGTTGTTTTGGATCATGCGTGCCTTCCGTCCCCAACGGATAGACCTCTCCGATGCGTTCCGTCTATTCCTGTGCGGCTTTTTCGGTGTTGCGTTGAACCAGCTCATGTTCTTCCACGGGTTGATGCGCACCACACCGATCAACGCCAGCATCATCATGGTGGCCACGCCGATCCTGGTCTTGGTATTGGCCGGGATCCTTCTTAAAGAGCGCATCACTTACCTCAAGTCGTTCGGTGTGTTCCTGGGTGCAGCCGGAGCGCTCGCGCTGATCGTGCTAAAGCCGAACGCTGCAGTGACCGGAGCCACTCGGTTGGGTGACCTGTTCATTCTCATTAACGCCATCAGTTATGGGGTATACTTGGTACTGGTCAAGCCATTGATGCGCAAGTACACCGCCGTAACGGTGATGTCGTGGTCGTTCTTAGTGGGCCTGGTGCTTGTTCTACCGTTTGGGTGGAGTGAATTCAATGCGGTGGAATGGCAGGCCTTGACAAGGCCCATCCTGGTCGCGATCATTTTTGTTGTGGTGATGGTGACCTTCGTTGCGTACTTGCTGAACACTTGGGCATTGCGGCTGATCAGTCCAACGGTGGTAGGCACCTACATCTACATGCAGCCTTTCATGGCCGCCGTATCCACGTGGTTGTTCGTGCGGGTCGGCCCCGAACGCTTGGGTATACCGGGCGATCATGTTGCACAGCTTGGCCTTCCGCAGTTGTTGTGCGCCGCGGCGATCTTCACGGGTGTTTACTTGGTGGGGAGGCCAGAGACTCGAGTTGCATGAAGAACAGAAAAGGAGTTGATCGATGTGACCGATCCATTACCTGCCGTCGGTGATCACCATCCATTCATCAGTCTACCTTTGGCCGCAACAGGAAAAGAACATGCTTCGTTCCATGACAGGCTTCGGCCGTGCCGAAGGGATCGCCAACGATCGAAATGTGACCGTTGAGGTCCGTTCGCTGAATGGAAAACAATTGGACCTGTTCTTGAAGGTACCCGGAGCTTACAAAGAACACGAGGTGCAACTGCGGCAAATGGCCGGGGATGTGATCGTACGGGGCAAGAGCGAAGTATGCATATCCGGCGATCGATTCCTTTCCAACAAGCGCATTTCATTCGATACGGAATTGGTACGCGCCTATTACGAAGAGCTGAAAGCGATCCGCAAGAGCGTGGCCCCGGAAGCCCACACGGACCTGCTCGCGCATGTATTGCGCATGCCCGATGTGGTGACCACGGCAACGGAAACGGCCAGTGAAGAAGAAATTTCCAACACCTTGGATCTTGTACGCAACGCCCTTGCAGGTTTCGATGCATTCCGCAAGAGCGAAGGACAGCGCTTACAAGAAGTGTTGGCCGCGCATGTGGACCGCATCGGCGAATTGCTGGCCGAGTCAGAAACTTTGGATCCTGGCCGTGCTGAACGCACCCGTGAAAAGCTGCGTAGCAAATTGGCCGAACTGGAAACGAAAGTGGATCAGGACCGTTTCGAACAAGAGCTGGTCTTCTATCTGGAGAAGATGGATGTTACCGAGGAGAAGGTCCGGTTGCGGTCGCATTGCACCTACTTCCACGAGACCATGGCCCAAGAAGATCCGCAAGGCCGTAAGCTCGGCTTCATAGCGCAGGAAATGGGCCGGGAGATCAACACGCTCGGTTCCAAAGCCAATGACGCGGTTATCCAGCAGGTTGTGGTGCGGATGAAGGATGAGTTGGAAAAGATCAAGGAACAGGTGTTGAACGTACTGTGAAGTAGCCCATGGAGACGAGTGGAAAGTGCGTGATCATATCGGCCCCGTCGGGCGCAGGAAAGACCACGATCGTGCGCAGCCTTTTGGCGCAGGGTCTGCGATTGGCCTTTTCCGTAAGCGCCACCAGCCGGGCGAAACGGTCTTACGAAGTGGACGGACAAGATTACTTCTTCATCACCGCCGATGACTTCCGCACGCGCATATCGACCGACTCGTTCGTGGAGTGGGAAGAGGTCTATCCCGGCCAATTCTATGGCACCTTACGTAGCGAGATCGATCGGATCTGGGGCCATGGGAACAGCGCGATCTTCGATGTGGATGTCGTTGGCGGACTTCATTTGAAGAAGGTATTTGGTGATCGCGCTTTGGCCATCTTCGTAAGCCCTCCCTCCGTGGAAGTTTTGGAACAGCGTTTGCTTGCTCGCGGAACTGAAACGCCGGAGAGTTTGAAGAAACGCGTGGATAAGGCCGCACACGAAATGACCTTTGCTTCCCAATTCGACGTCGTTGTGGTGAACGACACCTTGGAACATGCGTGCGCCCAGGCACATCAATTGGTATCCCAATTCCTGGAAGCATGAAAGTGGGTTGTCTTTTCGGTTCATTCGACCCGCCACACAAAGGGCACATCGCCATCGCCGAGCATATGCTGAAGGTGTGCCATTTAGAACAAGTTTGGCTGGTGGTCACACCACAGAACCCGTTCAAGCAGGACCGTGAGCTAAGCCCGGACCAACATCGATTGGCCATGGTGCGTTTGGCGGTGCAGGGCAAGGAAGGGTTGGCGGCCAGTGGCTTCGAGATAGACCTACCAAGGCCCAGCTACACTGCGGACAGCTTCCGGTTCATGCGCCGTCGTTGGCCGGACCACGAATTCTCGTTGATCATCGGGAGTGACAACCTTGCCACGCTCCATACGTGGAAGGACCCGGAAGAGATCTTGGAACACCACAAACTTTGCGTGTACCCGCGTGAAGGCATGAAGGACCACTTGGCCGCAACTATCTACCACGGCCACCCTGGCGTGCGTATCGTTGCGGACGCCCCCATGCTCAATGTATCGAGCACTGGCATTCGTGCAGATCTAAAAGCCTGGCGCACCGTTGAAGGCAAGGTCCGACCCCGCGTGTTGCATTACATCCGCGAGCACCGGTTGTACCAGAGTTGAACTTCGGAAGGACTAAAGCTTATCGATATCGATCGGCTCCACGGTACCTGCCATTTGCATCAAGTGATCGCGCAACACCTTCACGCCGCGATCGAAGCCTGACTCGTTCACCACGTGGAGATCACAGAGGTGCCTGTGGGGCAGCAAGTAATTACGATAGGCCGGGAGTACATGGTTTGTCCATTGGTAAAGGATATCCTCTGTACCATAGCCACGTTCCGTGCTATCACGTTTCAAACGGCGGTCCAACTGTGCCCCTTCACTGGCATCAATAAAGATGCGCAGATCGAACAATTCCCGGATCGGTTCGTGGTGCAGCACGAACAACCCTTCAACGAGGATCACTGGTGCGGGGCGTAGCTCGATCAACTTCGGCTCCTTCGCGTCATTATTGAAGGTGTATTCCTTCTTGAAAATGGAGTCGCCGGAAACAAGGGTCCGTAGGTCACGCGCCAAACCATCCAGGTCCACAGCTGTTGGCAGGTCGAAATTGACCTTCCCGTTCGGATCGATGAATTGGTCCGCCTTGGGATAGTAATAATCGTCTTGGGAAACCCGGCAGACCATTCCGGCCG
>Ga0209063_1000346_pt1 | contig 34957 bp, 29 predicted proteins | sample KloWWTmeKNB19Kit_FD_187177 | JGI IMG/M metagenome (GOLD analysis project Ga0209063, IMG submission 187177) | Active sludge microbial communities from Klosterneuburg, Austria, studying microevolution and ecology of nitrifiers - Klosterneuburg... | ecosystem: Engineered > WWTP > Aerobic digester >... | reverse complement strand
GACCTTGGAGAACAAGGTGAACGAACGTACCCGTGCACTTCAAGAAAGCAATGCGCACCTCAAGCAGACCCAGACCAAACTTGTCAATGCCGAGAAAATGGCATCGCTTGGTCAATTGACGGCCGGCATTGCACACGAGATCAACAACCCGATCAACTTCATCACCAGCAACATCCAACCCCTTCGTCGCAATATCGCCGAGATCGTCGAAGTCATGCAAGGCTATCGTTCCATTGAAGCTTCCAAGGCCAAGGAACAGATGGCGGCGTTGAAGTTGCGAGAAGAAGAGCTTGGTATTTCTGAGTCGATCAACGAACTCGACGAGATCATCGGCAGCATGGCCGAGGGTTCCAGCCGCACGGCAGAGATCGTGCGAGGTCTTCGGAATTTCTCAAGGTTGGATGAGGATGACTTGAAGCCCACTGACTTGAACGAAGGCATTCGTAGCACATTGACCCTTCTTGGGCCGCAAGTAAAGGATCACGTGACCATATCACTGGACCTAATGGAACTTCCGGCGGTGGAGTGCTATCCCGGGAAGTTGAACCAGGTGTTCATGAACGTGATCACCAACGCGATCCACGCTACCAAGGCAATGGATGGCGACCGCAAGCCATTGATCCAGATCAGTTCCCATTGCACTGCAGGGCATGCCATCATTTGCATCCGTGACAATGGGTCGGGAATGAACGCGGAAGTGAAGACGCGCATCTTCGACCCGTTCTTCACCACTAAACCAGTGGGTGAAGGAACCGGTTTGGGACTAGCGATCGTTTATGGGATCATCGAAGATCACCAGGGTAGCATTTCGGTAGAATCCGAAGTTGGAGAGGGTTCAGTTTTCACGATCCAGATCCCGCTCCTCCACGAAAAATTGATACAACTACGAGCCTAATGACCGTACCCGAGAAAATACGAGTGCTTTACGTGGATGACGAAGCGGGGAACCTCGTTTCATTCAAGAGCACTTTCCGACGCGAGATGCACGTATCGGTAGCTGCATCCGGTGAGGAGGCCTTGGCCCTGCTGGAGCACGAAGAGTTCCATGTGATCATTTCGGATCAGCGCATGCCCAACATGACCGGGTCCGAATTGCTAGGCGTGGTCAGGATGCGACACCCGAAAATGATCCGCATGTTGTTGACCGGCTACGCGGATATGACCGCGATCATATCGGCGGTTAACGATGCCGGTATCAATGCCTATTTGACAAAGCCATGGAACGCTGACGACTTGGGCCTTCGTATCAAACAAGGGTACGAGGTCCACTCACTTCGTAGTGAGCGGGAGAAACTGCTCAAGGGCTACCAGCAGATCTTCGATGGAGCTGGTGATCCCATTCTGATCGTGGAACGCTCCGGCCGCATCATTGATGCAAATCCCGCATGCAGTAAACTGCTGGACATCCCGATCACTGAACTATCGGGCCTTGACCTTGCAAGTCTGATTGAACCCGGGGCCGACCTCATCAATAGCCTGAAGAAGCGGCGAAATGGAAATGAATTCTTGAATGTGGACCTCACCTTGCGCACTCCTGGGGGGGTGGTCATCGACTGTCTAATGACAGCCACCTACATGGGAAAACAACCCAATGGAGATCGGGTCTTCCAAGCGGTGATCAAGAACATAACGGATCGTAAGAAAGAAGAAGCCCGGGTCAGGAAACAAAATGCGGAACTGGACAAACGCGTTGCTGCCCGCACCGCTCAACTCATGGAGGCCTTGGAGGATCTGGGGTCTTTCTCCTACTCCGTTGCTCATGATCTCCGCTCACCCCTGAAGAATCTGACCATGTTGGCGGGCCATCTTCACACTTCGACCCAAGCACATAACAACGACCCGGATCAAGTTGCTTGCGCAGCACGCATTCAGGTCGGTACGGAACGTCTTTTGGGATTGGTGGATGATCTCTTGAAATTCTCCCAGACAAGTGATCGGGAGATATCCTGCGCAGCAGTGGATCTGTGCGCTACTATTGAGGAAGTGATCTCAGAACAGGTCACGATCGAACGAAATGACCAAGTCGTGGTCCGGGTAAAACCCGACACACTGGTACATGCCGATGCTTCGATGTTGAAGGTGGTGATCACCAATTTGGTGTCCAATGCGTTGAAATTCTCCAGGAACCATGTCCTACCGGAGATCACCATTGGGCATGAGGTAAAAGGCGATCGCGATGTGATCTTCGTAAAGGACAACGGGGTTGGTTTTGACCCACAACATAGGGAACTGATCTTCGGGGCTTTCAAGCGGGTACACCAGAACGACCTGTTCGAAGGTACGGGAATAGGACTGGCCATAGTAAGCAGGATCGTGGGGAAACACGGAGGTGAAGTATGGGCTGATAGCTCCTTGGGCAAAGGCACCACCATCTATATGGCACTGCCCAGATCAAGAGCGGGATCAGCGAGTGTTCCGTTGGGCAAAGTGGCATGACCCGAAACTTTATACCTGCAACAACGTATCACGCCCAACATACATACACCAAGTTGATGCGGATCGAACACTCCCAATTACGCAACCGGCACCTCTCCACCACTCTCGCCACCATAGCCTTACTCGTAACCATTTCCACAATGGGCCAAAGCAAGTTGGTGGATCGCCGTGATCAAGCCGAAGGTTGGTATGTCCCATTGCATGGTCGCGTACTTGTTGACGGCAAAAGCACGGATGGGTATATGGTGCACCTCTTCAAGGACAATCAGGAAGTAGGAGAGATCGCCAGCGATAAGAAGGGGCGCTTTGAACTGGAATTGGATCTGGACCAGTCGTATACGATCGAGTTCGTTAAAGAAGGCTTCGTGAAGAAATACATCTACTTGGACACGACCCTGCCAAAGGAGCTGGTCCAGTACCCCTCATATGAATGTACTGTTGGCCTTGAGAAGAAAGCCGCTTCGAACGTCGATCCGTTCTACCGTGATTTCCCATCGGCGATCATTCGTTACAACGCTGAATTAGGTGGCTTCACTCATAGTGAACACTACTACACCCATATCCAGACCAAACTGGTCGGTTACGCGAACGCTGGGAAGTAAAGGGTCTTATCCCCGCCTTACAAACAGAACGAAACAAGGCAGGAGAAAGCGAGGCGGGCTCGTAAGCTCGCCTCGATCAATTTTGCCCTTCCCAATACTGACATTCTGAATTCCTCTGATCACACTGTCAATGTCGATCAACGGAACTTCCCGTATATTTGCACCGCTTTTGGAAATACCATAGCACGCCCCGAGCGCCCAACTAGCTGTAAAGCACTGTCCAGGCGCCATCCCCAGCGGATCATTGCACGCCGGACACGATCGAAGGGGCGATCATCAACCCTTACAGGGTGTTTGCGGGGACAATGGTCCGCAACACCGAACCCATCCCGCGCAGGGAATGATCTGCGCAAACACCATGGAACGAACATCGTTCAACGACCTGGGCCTTATCGCCCCTATTTTGAAAGCCCTCCAAGAAGAAGGGTACACCCACCCTACGCCGATCCAAGAGCAAGCAATACCACACCTGATCAAGGGGCGTGATCTGTTGGGATGCGCACAGACCGGAACGGGAAAGACCGCCGCATTTGCCATCCCGATCTTACAGGAATTGGAGCAGCACCGCACCGCTGACAAGAAACGGCACATCCGTAACTTGATCCTAACGCCAACGCGGGAATTGGCTATCCAGATCGGAGAGAGCTTTGCTGCCTACGGCCGTCACCTCCAACTTCGGCACACCGTGATCTTCGGTGGTGTGGGCCAGAAACCCCAGACCGATGCATTGCATCGCGGAATTGACATTGTTGTTGCCACACCTGGCCGACTACTTGACCTCATGCAACAGGGGCATATCCATTTGGAGAAGTTGGAGATCTTCGTACTTGACGAAGCGGATCGAATGCTGGACATGGGCTTTATCCATGATGTGAAGAAGGTGATCGCCAAGCTTCCAAAGAAGCGGCAGACCCTGTTCTTCAGCGCGACCATGCCGAACGAGATCGCGAAACTCGCAAACAGCATCCTTACCGATCCGATCAAGGTCGAAGTGGCCCCCCAAAGCACTACTGCGGAAACCATTGATCAGCACTTGTACTACGTTGATCGCACGGACAAGAACAAATTGCTCTTGCACCTCCTTGAGGGGGATACGATCAAGGAAGCTCTGATCTTTACCCGTACCAAACACGGTGCGAACAAAGTGGTGAAGATCCTGGTGCAAGCAGGACATGGCGCTGAAGCGATCCATGGCAACAAGAGCCAAACCGCTCGGCAGAACGCCTTGAAGCAATTCAAGGAAGGAAAGCTCCGAGCACTGGTGGCTACCGATATAGCTGCTCGCGGCATTGATATTGACGGGCTTAGCCACGTGATAAATTTCGATATCCCCAACATCCCTGAAACCTATGTCCATAGGATAGGCCGCACAGGACGTGCTGGTGCCGAAGGTCGTGCTCTCTCTTTTTGCGACCATGAGGAGAAAGAATTCTTACGTGATATTACGCGGTTGATCAAACGCGATATACCTGTCGTGGAAGCCCACCCCTTCCTTATGGTTGGCGGGCCCAAGAAGGCGCTGCCGGAGGAACCTCGTGAACGTAGGCCCAGTGGCCCACGCAACGGACCAAGGCCACAAAGGGCTCCTGGAGGGAATAGCAGCGGACAAAGAAGTGCGCAGCCAAGGCGGAATGGCCCTCCTCGTTCGGAAGGGAATGGTAGCACCCGGAATGACAGGCCTGCGCGTACTTCGGATCCATCGCGAGCACGAAGTGGCCAACAGCCAAGCAGGCCACAGGGTGAACGCTCCCCACGCCAAGAGAATGACCGCTCCGCTCGACCACAAGGTGACCGCCCCGAACGCCAACAGAGGAACGCCCAACGTGATCAACAACGGAACGACCGGCCTCAGGGTGAGCGCAACCGTCCTGCCGCTAAACCGAACGAGGCACCCAAGGAACGCCACACTCCAGCAACACCGGACTACGCCACCATGTCCCGCGAATTATTCGGCGAGGATGTTACCAAGCCAAAGAAGGAAAAGGACGCCAAGAAAGGCGGGCTATTGGGTTGGTTCGGTAAGAAGTAGTGGATCCACAATAGTTCATGTTCGGCTATCGTTCAGCAGCCATGCCGAGCATTCACTTCGGGAACGTGTTCCCGTGGCATCGCATCACCATATTTGCAGCCGTGATCAAATCCGATCGGAACATTGCCACTGGATCGCAACCGTGTTACGGAGCATATTCTTCGTTGAAAGAAGGACGGTGCGTTCGTGAGCGGATGTTCGATCGAATAGCGGTCCGCACTGTATGAAGCTCAGTGTGATCATCGTGAATTACAATGTGCGGGCCTACTTGGAGCAATGCCTATGCACCGTTGAAGAGGCTTTGCATGGCATTGATGGCGATGTGTTCGTGGTGGATAACCAAAGCACCGACGGCAGCGTGGAAATGGTGCGCTCCAAATTCCCGAACGTCAAGCTGATAGCGAACACTGAGAACGTTGGTTTCAGCCGCGCGAACAATCAAGCGATCCGCCTGAGCAATGCAGAGCATGTAGTGCTCTTGAATCCTGACACCGTTGTAGGTGAAGATGTTTTTCGCAAAGCACTGGCCTTTATGGACGAGCACCACAAGATCGGAGGCTTGGGCGTGAAGATGATCGATGGCAAGGGGAATTTTCTGCCGGAGAGCAAACGTGGGCTTCCCACGCCAGCGGTCGCATTCTACAAGATCATTGGCCTTACCAGATTATTTCCGCACAGCAAGATCTTCGGGCGCTACCATTTGGGACATTTGCCTGAAAATGAACACGCACGGATCGAGATCCTCTCTGGTGCTTGCATGTTCTTGCGTATGAAGACCCTGAACGAGGTGGGTCTGCTGGACGAAAGCTTTTTCATGTACGGTGAAGACATCGACCTGAGCTATCGGATCACCTTGGGTGGTTATGAAAATTGGTACCTGCCCCAGGCACGAATAATCCACTACAAGGGCGAGAGCACCAAGAAAAGTAGCGTGAACTATGTGTTCGTCTTCTACAACGCAATGGCCATCTTCGCCAAGAAACACTTCACCCAGCGACGTACGGACCTCGTAAGCGTCTTGATCAACGGCAGTATTTATTTGAGTGCGGCTGGGGCCATTGTCGCTCGGTTCCTGCGCCGGTCCCTGCTGCCAATGCTTGACCTGGCGGTCTTCGTTGCTGCCGGCTGGACATTCTTCGACCTCTTGGGCGGCAGTGCTTCGTGGCCTGTTCCGCAAAGAACACAACAGCTTATGTACATGGTCCAGCTGTTGCTGGGTTTTGGTTTGATGGGTGCGTACGATCTCCCGGTCCGTATGGTAAACGTGGCAAAGGGGGCATTGTTCTTCGGAATGCTCTCCATTTCAACGATCATTCTGTATCCCGCGGGCAGCTTGGTACAAGGACCATGGACGGCCTTCGTGGCATTCATCCTTCTTGTGGTATTTGCCTGTTCAGTAGGCTTTGCGACCCGGGTCCTCTTACACCTGGCCCGCATCAAACCGTTCAGTTTGCGAAGCTTGGACCGGAAACGTGTATTGGCCGTGGGAAGTACTGAAGAAAGGGACCGAGCACTTGCCCTGCTCTGGCAAACCCACTTCGGACTCGGAAGGCAAGAGGTCATGCCGGCAGCTGAGGCCATCGGCCCGCAAACGGTGAACACCATCCGTAAGAAGATCCGTGATCACGGCATCGACGAGGTGGTGTTCTGTGCGAAGGACATAGAATGGGGTCGAGTGATCGAGTTGATGGAGGCTTTACGGCATTCGCGTGTCATGTTCAAGATCGCACAACCCTCGGGCGAATTTATCATAGGCCCCAACAGCATCGAGAGTTTGAACGACCTGTTCATAATGGACCGATATGCCGTGTATAGTGCTGCCGGAAAACGCACGAAACGGTTCATGGACCTTGCCATTTGTGCCGGGTTGCTGGTGACCGCACCTGTGTCGCTCATGTTCATGGGTAACAAGGAAAACTTCTTACGCAATTGGTGGGCTGTATTAGGTCGGCGAAAAAGTTGGGTAGGCTATGGACCGAGCGAGAACGCTGATCCCAAATTACCGACCTTGGAACCGGGAGTTTTGGACCCGCTTGCGGGAATGGGACCTGGCGATGCTGTATCCCGGATACGGATCAATATCGCATATGCCAAGGATTACAACGCGTGGAACGACCTACGGGCCGTGCTAAAGGGCTTTCCTCGGTTGGGTGGGACATAACCCGGTCCACCATTCGGCACCATCGTTACCTTTGGCCACCCCGCAAGTGGTACGAACAGCCCATGTCACAGATCGATATCCTCCTGCCCAAAATGGGCGAAAGTGTTGCAGAAGCCACCATTATCAAATGGCTCAAGAACGAAGGCGACCATGTCGAAGCCGATGAGCCCATCGTGGAGATCGCCACGGATAAAGTAGATAGCGAAGTACCTGCCCCGGAAGCCGGCACATTGCTGAAACGACTTGTGAATGATGGTGACGTTGTAAAGGTGGGCCAACCGATCGCACAGATCGGCAGTGCTTCTGCGACCAAGGCTGCACCCATTTCACCAATGGTCAAGGCTGCAGAACCTTTCGCCTCGAACAGTGGAAACGGTTCGGCCAAGGCATCGGCACCGGTTGCGCACTTGGAACCTACTACCATCGGCCGATCCGGTCCGACTGGAAAATTCTACTCACCGCTAGTTCGCAACATCGCGCAGAACGAAGGGGTCTCCATCCAAGAGCTGGAGGCGTTGTCCGGATCAGGTGAAGGCGGCCGGGTTACGAAAAAGGACCTTCTTGATTACCTGCCGAAACGAGGTGGCACTTCAACATCCGAAGCAGCGCGCTCAAGCACACCCGCTCCTGCAGAAATGCCGCGACCAAGTGCCGTATCAGAAGTGGCCATGGCCGCACCAAAGTCGAATGCCGCTCCTAAGTTGGTACCCGGCGAGGGGGACGAGATCATAGAGATGGACCGTATGCGTCGCCTGATCGCCGACCACATGGTCATGAGCAAGCAGACCAGCCCGCATGTAACCAGCTTTGTCGAAGCGGATGTGACCAATTTGGTGATGTGGCGGGAGAAGGTCAAGAAGGCGTTCGAACAGCGCGAAGGTGAGAAGCTCACATTTACCCCGGTTTTCATCATGGCCATCGTACAAGCCATCAAAGAAATGCCCATGGTGAACGTGCAGGTCGATGGGCATACGATCATCAAGAAACGAGATATCAATATTGGTATGGCCGCTGCAATGCCGAACGGTAACCTGATCGTTCCGGTGATCAAGAATGCGGACCAGTTGAACCTGGTGGGTCTTGCCCGTAAGGTGAATGACCTGGCGAGCCGCGCTCGGTTGGGCAAACTGTTACCTGATGAGGTAAGTGGTGGCACGTATACCATGACCAATGTGGGCACCTTCGGCAATGTGATGGGCACCCCGGTGATCAATCAACCCCAAGTGGCCATCATGGCAACAGGGGCGATCCGCAAGAAGCCCGCAGTGATCGAGACCCCTCACGGGGATCTCATCGGTATTCGTCATCAAATGTTCCTTTCCCACTCTTATGACCATCGCGTTGTCGATGGCGCTCTGGGTGGCCGGTTCGTCCGGCGCGTTGCCGATATTTTGGAGAGCTGGTCTACGGACCAGCAATACTAAAATGGTCCTAGCTCAACAAAAGTCCTACTTTTAGCCGCACACAGAATACCTTGTGCCCCACCAAACGCCTTGTCAATGAACCACGGCTACCTTGCCTTTGCATTCTTCGGTCTCTGCCTTGCTCCGTCCGTCCTGATCGCCCAAGGAGGCAATACCTCTTTCAATTGGAAGTTCGAAGAAGGGAACAAGTTGATGGAGGAGAAGTTCTATAACCAAGCGGCCGATATATGGTCTGAGTTGCTTGCCAAGGACCCAGAGAACGCGAATCTCAATTACAAATTGGGCTATTCCTATTTCAACTCCTACAACCAAAAAGCAAAGTCCCTTCCCTTTTTGGAGAAGGCCTCGGTGCTGCGGAAGGCAACGAGCGGAACGTTCAATACTTCCGGGTACGATGCCTTCGACCCGAAGATCCGCAACGCACCCGTGGAGGTGGACTACTACTTGGGACGGATGTACCATCTCAACGATCAGTTCGACAAAGCAGACGTGGCCTACCAGAAATTCGTTGATGAAACGGACGAAAAGCACTACTTGCATGGTCAGGCCAAACGCGGTATGGAGCAAACGGCCAATGCTCGCACGTTAAAGGCTGCACCATTGGACTACCAGATCTCCAATGTTGGTCAGGTGATCAATTGGGCTGGGCCCGACTTCAGTCCTGTTTTGAGCGTTGATGGAAATGCGTTGTTCTACACTTCACGTCGTGTGCGTCCAGATAGCAGTAACGCCGCGATCATTGACGCGATCGCCGGTCAACCTTACGAGAACGTCTATGTGAGCTATAAGGATCGCGAAGGCACTTGGCAGGCCCCGGAAGTGCTCAATATCAATCCACCTATTGGGCACTTGGCCACGATAAATGTGGCTGCCGACGGGCAGACCTTGTTCGTTTACAAGGATGATGGCGGGAACGGCAACATTTACGAAAGCAAGCTGGTGGGTGAATTGTGGAGCGAGCCGATCCTCATGGGTAGCGACATCAACACCAAGGCTTGGGAAACGCATGGCGCGCTCTCTGCTGATGGGAATACGTTCTATTTCGTTAGCGATAGGAAAGAAGGCAGTTTGGGAGGTCGGGATATTTACCGTGTTGTCCGTTTGCCTAATGGGGAATGGAGCAAATCCCAGAACCTGAGTTCCGTGATCAATACGCCCTATGACGAGGACGGTCCCTTCATCCACCCCAACGGACGCACATTGTACTTCAGCTCCATGGGTCATAACTCCATGGGCGGTTTCGACATCTTCTACACCGAGATGAACGAAGATGGTACGTGGACGGTGCCCAAGAACCTAGGCTCGCCACTGAACACTACGGATGATGATGTCTTCTTTGTAACGACTGCCGATGGTCGTCGCGGATACTTCAGTAGTGATCAGATCGGAGGATACGGTGAGAAGGACATTTACTTCGTGGACCTTCCTTCTGAAATGGAAGCTGAAGGACTGACCGTATTGAAGGGATACATCATTCCGGCTCCCGGTGAGTCTCTCCCACCAAGCACCATTTTGTATGTGACCGACAAAGCCACCGGCGAAGTGAAGAGCTACAAGCCCCGTCAGCGCGATGGCGTATATGTTGCTATTCTGCCGCCGTGCAAGGAGTACAACTTGGACTATCGCGTGAATGACGTGACCGTTCACACAGAGGACATCTTCGTGGAATGTGAAAGCTCCTACCAGGAGATCAACAAGGAGATCTACTTGAGCCCTGTTTCACTTGCCGGCCCTGCCAGCATTGTGGACCTGCCCAAAGGATCGCCTCCAGGTAAGAAGGAGAAAGGCGAAAAGATCACCAAGGACCCGGTCGCAGGAACGAACATGACCGATGCTGAAGTGAAAGCCTTGGATCCAAAACGCACGATGCCCGATGCCAAGTTCGATGACGAATTCGTCAAGTTCTACGCATACAACGTGAAGGATATCGACAAGAACGATGCCCGTTGGATGCAGTTCATCGACGTGGTCGTTGGCCTAATCGAGAAGAACGGGGAAGCCAAAGTTGTGGTGGAAGCCAGCGCCTCGAAGGTGCCTACCAAGACATACGGAACCAACGAGAACCTGAGCCGTCAACGGATGGAAGATGCCCGTAAACGTTTAGTTGAAGCCGTTACCGCCCGTGGTAAGGATGCCAACTTGCTGAAACTGGAAGCGGTCAACAGCTTGGTGCAGGGTCCGAAATATGCCGGCGATTACCAGAACACGGAGAAATACGGCAAGTTCCAGTACGCAAAATTGAAGGTCCACTAGACCGAGCCCTTTGTTGGAAATTCCAGGAACCCCGGCCGATGGTCGGGGTTTCTTCTTGGCTACTTTTAGGCCATCAGCACCTGCTCTCTAGAAACCCATTCCGTGCATGAAATTGAAACTCGAAAAGCCGCTCGCCTTCTTCGATTTGGAAACCACCGGTGTGCGCATCGGTCATGATCGGATCATCCAGGTCGGCATTGTAAGGCTGCTTCCAAGTGGTGAACGCGAACGCTACCAAAGCTTGGTGAACCCCGAGATGCACATCCCTGACGAAGCCACCGAGGTGCATGGGATCACCGACGCCGATGTCGCGGATGCTCCCGTTCTGGCCACCCTCGCTCCCACCCTGTTGGAGGAATTGAATGGCTGCGACCTATCAGGCTTCAACCTGCTGCGCTTCGACATCCCTTTCTTGGCTGAGGAGCTGCACCGTGTGGGTGTGGAATGGGACTGCAGCAAGTTGCGCGTAGTGGACGTACAACGGATCTACCACAAAATGGAACCGCGCAACCTGGGTGCCGCGCTCAAGTATTACTGCGGTCGGGAGCACGAAGGTGCCCATGATGCCCTTGCAGATGTAGAGGCCACCGCGGATGTCCTGATGGCCCAACTGGAGCGTTATCCGGAGGCCTTGGAAGGCAGCATCGATTTCTTGGGCACCATGAGCGGGGATCGCCAACGCAGCCCCGATGCGGCCGGAAAACTGGCCTTCGACGACAAGGGGAATATCTGCCTGTCCTTCGGCAAATACAAGGGCTGGAGCTTGGAGAATATCGGCCGCAACGATCCAGGCTATTTGCAATGGCTCATGACCAAAGCTGAATTGCCGGGCAGCACCTTGTCGATCATGCGGAATGTTTTGGCGGAGATGCAAGGGTGATCTGGAGACGTGTCGGAGAAGCACCACTAGGGGCGTTCATACGGGGTGTGAAGGGTAATGGGATAGCGCCGACCCATATCGTTATGGACAAGCTCAGCGCTCTCTGAATCCCTCTTCCAAAAGACCACTATCCTTCCTAGCTTCGTCCGCAAACCCACCCGCATGAAACTGATCTGCATAGGCCGCAATTATGGTGAACATACCAAGGAGTTGGGCAACGCTATTCCCGAGGAACCGGTGGTGTTCCTGAAACCGGAAAGCGCTTTGATACCCCCGCATGCCCCGATCGTGCTGCCGGGCTTCAGCGACGACATTCATCACGAGATCGAACTCGTTTATTCCATTATTCGAAAGAACGGGAAAGCACAAGCGGATAAGGTCTCCATCGGCTTGGACCTCACCGCGCGCAGCTTACAAAAGGAATTGAAGGATGCCGGATTGCCATGGGAAAAGTCCAAGAGCTTCGATGGTTCCGCGTATGTGGCACGGGCATTCACGGCTTTGGAATCCTTCCCCAAAGGACACCACATTGATTTCTTGCTGAAACGAAATGGGAAAGTGGCACAGAGCGGCCACAATGGTCAGATGCTGTTCCCGATCGAGGCGATCATCGCGAATGTTGAGCGTTACATGCTCTTGGATGAAGGAGATCTGGTCTTCTCCGGTACGCCTGCTGGTGTGGGGCGTATTGAAGCTGGCGACCGATTGGAAGGGTATTTGTTGGGCGAATTGCTTTTCGATCTGAACGTGGAAAAGGCTCCGATCAAAGCTCCCGTTCAGTAGGGTACCTTTGCGGCCTAAGAACAAACCTTCACATCCATTTCGGGTGAATGAACAACATGACCAAGATCGTTAACGTAGGTAACATCAAGTGTGGCAGTGATCAGCTCTTTCTGATCAGTGGACCTTGCGTGATCGAGACCGAAGAGGTGATGATGCGCACCGCTGAGAAGCTGAAGGAAGTGAGCGAGCGGACCAAAGTGCCGGTGATCTACAAAAGCAGCTTTACCAAGGACAACCGCAGCAGCGTAGACTTCTACCAAGGTCCGGGATTGGATGAAGGGTTGAAGATGCTACAGAGGATCAAAAAGGACTTCGGCTTCCCGATCCTTACGGACATCCACTACCCTGCTCAAGCCGCTCCGGCAGCGGAGGTCTGCGATGTCCTGCAGATCCCTGCATACCTTTGCATGCAAACCACTTTGGTCGCTGAGGCCGCGAAGACCGGCGCCGTGATCAACTTGAAGCATGGTCAGTTCCTTGCACCGGAGAACATGATCAAGCCCGCGGACAAGTGTGTCAGCGTTGGGAACAATAAGATCATCCTTACGGAACGTGGCTACACCTTCGGGTACAATGACCTGGTAGTTGACCCACGCGCCTTTTACCATTTGCGCAACACCGGATACCCGCTCGTGTTCGACATTACCCACAGCATTCGCAAGTACGGTATCCCCAGCGCCGACCCGCGTGGTGGCAACCGCGAGGTGATGCCCACGATCGCGCGTGCCGGTGTAGCCGCTGGGGTCGATGGCGTTTTCATTGAAACACATCCTGATCCAAGCAAGGCCTTGTGCGATGCCGCAAGCCAACTCTGCGTATATGACCTGGAAGAATTCCTGAAACCATTGATGGACCTGCATGCAGTCGAGGTAAAATACCGCCACCAAAACGTAACCGTTTAACCGAATCTACTGCGGATCTCCTGTACCGTCGACCTAGTGGGTGGACCCAACTGGAGCCAATGACCAACGATATCTCACTTTTCACTTCCTCACCCTTCCCCTAAATGGAACTCTACCTCGACAGCGCCGACATCAAAGAGATCGACGAAGCTTTCAAACTCGGCTTCGTTACAGGTCTCACCACGACTCCAACGTTCATGCATCGTGGTGGTGTCACGAACATCGACAAGATGATCCTGGACCTTGCGAAGAAGGTTCCTATCCTTCAAGTGGAAGCGTTGGGCGAAACGGCAGAGGAAGTGGTGAAAGAAGCAAAGCGCCAGTTGAAGATGGGCTTGAAGAAGGACACCACCGTCTTCAAGATCCCCGTTAGTTTGGAAGGGTTGCGCGCATGCAAAATGCTACGGAACGAGGGCATCATGGTGAATGTGCATCTCGTCTACACCTTGCAACAGGCGTACATGGCCATGCAAGCCGGTGCAACTTACGTGTGTCCGCTGGTAGGCCGCTTGCAGGACCAAGGACACGACGCTTTGGCACTGGTGGAACAATGCGTGCGGGCCGTGAATTACTATGGATACAACACCAAGATCATGTTCAGCAGTGTGCGCACTGTGGAGCACGTTCGCAACGCGGTTGAACTCGGTGTACACACGATCACCGTGCCTTGGAAGTTGATGAAGCAATTGACCGACAACCACTTCACCACGATCGGTACACAGCAGTTCTACGAGCACACACGGTTGATAACCATGAAGGTGAAGGACATCCTGTCACACAGCAATCCGGTGGTGAAGGACAGTGTTTCCGTGAGCGATGCGCTGGTGACCATGACCAAGCACGGATTCGGTGCTGTGATGGTGGTGGACGGAAAGGGCAAGAACATCGGCGTATTCACCGATGGCGGACTACGGCGCGGGCTTGAGAAGGAAGGCAACAAGTTCTTGGCGAAGAAGTTGAGCACCTTGAAATTCAATACGCCTTTCACGATCAGCCCGGAAGCTTTGCTGGACGAAGCGCAGAAGGCCTTCAAGGAACACAAGGTGGATACGCTTAGCGTGAGCGAGAACGGCAAGCAGCTCGGCATGTTGGACATCCAAGATGTGTTGAAGGCGATCGCGGGATAGGTTTGACTTTGTGACTGATGGCCCAAGCCCAGGAAGGTGTTCTCGGCTAAAACATCGTTCCGCATCCCACATTTCAAGCATCGAATGACCGAGCCTCGCTACATCCGATCCAAGGCTGACCTCCAGCTACGGCTAGCTGGCATCAAGGCCGTGATCTTTGATTGGGACGGTGTGTTCAATGATGGCTTCAAGGACAGGGACGGCGGAAGTCCCTTCAGTGAGGTGGGCAGCATGGGCGTGAATCTTCTTCGTTTCGCACTTTGGATGAAGAATGGTCCATTGCCGATATCGGCGATCATTACCGGTCAGAAGAATCCATTCGCTGAGAACTTCGCACATCGTGAAAGGCTCCATGGCTTGTACATGGGCTTCACCAACAAGCCGGAAGCATTCAGCACATTCTTGGCCGAGCACGATCTACAGCCGGAGGAAGTGGCCTTCGTTTTCGACGATGTGTTGGACCTTCCGATCGCAGCGGTGTGCGGTGTGCGTGTCATGATCGGATCCCCGGCCACCGCTTGGTTAGTGGACCAAGTGATCGCCCGTGGCGAGGCCGATGTCGTAACTGCCAATGGTGGTGGGGAGAACGGTTTGCGCGAGGCGACGGACCTATTGATCGACGCAATTGGCAACGGCTCGGAGGTGTTGGACCATCGTGTTGGATACACCGAACGCTACCAACAGTACTTAAGCGAAAGGCAAAAAGTCAAGCCGAACGTTTTCCGGAATCCGCGCTAACCGCGCAGCTTCAGCCTGATCACAACAGGCTCCTTCCCCACCTCGAAAGCGGCTTGCTTAAAGGAAGGAGGTCCGAAATTTCCCATGGCGTTGTTGCTGAAGCCGAAAGGCTCATTCGGGATCCCCAAGGCATTCGTGCCCATTTTCCCATCGCCGTCCACGTCTTGGAAGATCTTCACGGCGTAGGTACCAGGGGCCACATTTTCGAAGGTCAAGGGAACGTCCTTACCTATTGCATCCATGGCCTTGAACACGCAGCCCTTTTCCGTATCGAATGCGCTTTCTGAAGGGCAAAGCGCAGCACGCAAGCTGCCACCCTTGGTTTTGCTCAACTGCACCTCAACGGTTAGGTTGGTCTGTGCAAATGAAATTGATCCGAAAAAAGATCCAACGATGAATGTGATCGTGCGTAGCATGCCTTGGGTACTAACACTTCTCGTGCCGAAGTGGCCATTGTCAGCGGTCAACTATATTATTCGCGGAACGCACGAACATGCAGATCCCCCTCACCTCACCTAACCTCCCGCAACTCCAAGTCCTTCTGCTGCAACATCACCGCGTGTTCGTTGCGGTAGCCGTTCTCGGGGCCGGTGCTGGTCATGCGGAAACCCATGTGCAATGGTTCTGTGCGCACTAGGTCGAAGTGGTTGGCAAAGCTGGGCCCTTGGGTCATCAAAGCCTTTAGGAAGTAGAATGTGACATCGAAGCCGAGGTAAGCGTATTCATCGACTTCCGAATTGTACGATTCGCGGAACTTCTTCACGAACGACCGGACTTTTGGATCCATTCGGTCGGTGAACGCCGTGGCAGCAAATGTGAATCCGAGCAGGTCCAGGTCCTGTGCCGCGATCGCTTCAAAGCGGGTCCAGATCTCCATGCCCACAAGCAGGATCCTGTAATTGTCCGCAAGGGGTTTTAATTTCACCACCAACCGCGTTACGAATTCAACATCCTCGCTCGGTAGGACCACCACGTTGAGCTTATTGGCATCCAACTTGTCGATCAAGCTGGTCATATCCTTGGCACCCGGCCGTGCTATCAACACCGAGTCCCTGTACAACCCGGTCTGCTTGGCCAGGGCATTGTTCAAGGCCCGCTCCATCTGGGTCTGTAGTTCCGCTTCGGAGGCGATCAATGGCCTTACGAGAATAATGTTCTCCTGTGCATGGGTATGTGCAACATATCGGGCGGTTTGCAGGACCATGTCCGAACGTGTCGGAGTGATCTTGCTCACGAGAGGTTGCCCTAAGATCACCTTGCTGCTCTGGGGAACTGGACATACAATGTGCGCCTTCACCTTGGCACGTGTCAATGCTTCAATGGCCGATCGGTGGAAAGGTCCAATGCAAAGATCATTCTCCAACAAGGCCGGGTCCTTCAAAACGGGTCCCCATGTGCCGGCATTGTCTCCCACGTCCAATACGGTAACATCAGCATTCAAGCCCAAGCCCTTGAGCGAATCAATGGCCAACAAGGCACCGTTGTAGAACTGGATGGCGATGCGTGTAGGCTCGTAATAACGAGGCAATTCGTTCACCCCTTCCTGTGCCATGGCGCTGTCGTTCTGATCTGCGGAAAAGGGCAGCAGGAAGGCAACCTTGTACCGGTCCTTTCGGTGGTCATCGGCCATGGACAAGGCAGCCACCGGGGCTACTGCCGCTGGAATACGCACGTTGTTGCCTGCCTTCAACCCTTCGGGCAATCCACCGTTCGAAGACCGGATCGCGGCCTCGTCCACACCATACTGTTGGGTAAGGCTGAACAGCGTTTCGCCCGGTTGTACGCGGTGTAGGACCACCCCATCGGTCGTAGCGGGTAGAAGCGCAGCTGCTTGGGTCCCCTTCACCTTGGCCACAGGGATCACCAAGCTCATTCCTTCATTCAAATTGATGGCCTCCGGGTTGCGTTCCAAGAGCTGGTTCAATTCCAGCCCATAAGCTTTGGCGATACCGTAAAGCGTTTCCTTCTTCCGAACGATGTGGATCAACTCCCCATCGGTACGCAACATCGGTGCGGTCTTCAATTCCTTCTTCTGCACGGCGTCTAGGGGTACCAGCAATTCCTGACCGATGGTGAGACCGAAAGCCGCAGCCGGATTCGCGCTCAACAGATCATCCACCGGCACGGCGAACGAACGACTTATCGCATACACTGTTTGGCCGGCTTGGACCGTGTGTACCATGAACTTACGGCCGTTCACTGTACGAACACCTTGTGCGCTTGTGGAAAGACCCATCAACCAAATTCCCAGGACCATCAAGATCCGCACGAGGATCCGGTTCGTTGCCACGGTTATTCCCATTCTATCGTTGCTGGTGGTTTGCTGCTGATGTCGTACACCACTCTATTCACCCCTTTCACCTTGTTGATGATGTTGTTCGAGATCCGTGCCAAGAACTCGTAGGGCAAGTGGCACCAGTCGGCCGTCATGCCATCGGTGCTCGATACGGCACGCAACGCCACCACGTTCTCGTACGTCCGCTCATCGCCCATTACACCCACGCTACGCACCGGCAGAAGGATCGCTCCAGCCTGCCACACTTGGTCATACAAACCCTCATCGCGCAGACCTTGGATAAAGATGTGGTCCACGGCTTGCAACAAGGCCACTTTCTCCGGGGTGATGTCGCCCAGGATACGGATCGCCAAACCGGGTCCGGGGAACGGATGCCTTCCGAGGATGTTCGGGTCAAGTCCCATTTCCTTGCCCACACGACGTACTTCATCCTTGAACAACAGCCGCAACGGCTCTACGACTTTCAAGGCCATACGCGCCGGTAGTCCGCCGACATTATGGTGGCTCTTGATCGTAACGCTGGGTCCGTTCACGCTCACGCTTTCGATCACATCAGGATAGATGGTCCCTTGGGCCAACCACTTTACACCTTTGATCCGTTTCGCTTCCCGATCGAACACATCGATAAAGGTTCCACCGATGGCTTTGCGTTTCGCTTCGGGATCCTCCAAGCCTTTCAAGGCCGCGTAGAATTCTTCCTTGGCATCCACACCGGTAATGTTCAATCCCAAGTGTCGATAGCTTTCGAGTACACGATCGTATTCGTCCTGCCGCAATAGGCCATTGTCCACGAAAATGCAATGCAGACGTTCATCTATGGCCCGATCCAAGAGTAAGGCGGCGACGGAACTATCTACGCCGCCGCTCAATGCGAGCACCACGTTGTCCGTGCCCAATTGTTTGCGGAGTCCTTCAATGGTCTGGTCCACGAATCCATGCGGTGTCCAATCGCCAATGCAACCACAGATACCCATGACGAAGTTGTGCAGCAGTTGTGCGCCATCAGTGGTATGGTATACTTCCGGATGGAACTGGACCGCGTAGGTAAGCCCATCGATCAGCCGAAAGGCAGCGACCGGTACATGGTCCGTACTGGCGATCACTTCCATGGCCTCGCTGGGCGCGGTAATGGTATCGCCGTGGCTCATCCAGACTTGGGTGCCTGCCTCAATGCCATCGAACAGGCGGTCCTGCGCAACGGTATCCAAATGTGCTCTGCCATACTCGCGCACTTTACTGCGTTCCACAGGCGCTCCTGTGCGTTTGGCAAGCAATTGCGCACCATAGCAAACAGCAAGCACCGGGATCCGGCCTTGCAACCCGGTAAGGTCCGTGTCCGGGGCGTTCTCATCGTGTACGCTGCTCGGACTTCCGCTCAGGATCACTCCTTTCACATCGGGTTCGTTCACGAATTGTTGGGCCTTGCTGAAGGGATGGATCTCGCAATACACGTTCAACTCGCGGACGCGCCGTGCGATGAGCTGGGTGAACTGGGAGCCATGGTCGAGAATGAGGATGCGATCGGGCACGATGATGGGCTTGCCGGCTTGATGCCTGCAAGGGTGCTCAAAAGTAGTCGTACACTGCGATCATCCTTCCGCACAATTTGAGAGGACTGCCACGCTTAAAGTGGTCGGTCCGTGATCATCGTCAGTTGGGCCTGATCGGCACATACCCCTCGATCGTTCATGGATCGTGCATAAGTTTTGTGCTTGTCCAAGTGGCCTAGGCCATCGGTATACGTCTTAACCCACGTGAGGCCCTGTTGAACGAACGGACAACTATTGTACCTTTAACTCGTCTTTGTTCTGGAAGAGGATACCAAAACCTATGATCAAGGTTAACGTTGGCATGACATCTGAACGCGCTGATCATTCGAGCTTTGTGCCCGTTATGAAAGGGTCAGCCATGCGCAATTGTCGGCAACATCGAGGTATTGCTATTGTTTCCTTCAGTGGAATTCGAAATGTGATTCTTCTGGTGCTTGGTTCCTTGGCCATGAATGTGGTTGGACAGGGTGTGGAGGATTTCGAGAACATTCCAACGACCAGTCCAACCACGTACACGAACCGGACATGGACCGGAACTGACGGAGTGACATGGACCGCCGAAGGAGCTCGAACGGACCAAACGCTCAACACCAAGGCCATCTGCTTTGGTACCAGTGGAAATCGGTGGGTGACCTCTCCTATCTACGCAGGGGGCATGGGCACGCTCGCCTTTGATTACGTGCGCGGATTCACGAGTGGTACCGCACGTACGATCCAAGTTTGGGTGAACGGAACCCAGATCGGCGGAAACATCGCCGTCAGCACCTCTTCTGATACTCCTGTATCCTATAGCCAAGCGATCAACATCGCGGGCAATGTTCAAGTAGAAATACGAAGTATTAGTGGTGGTCAGGTCAGGGTGGATGATATAACATGGACACCATTCACCGCTGGTCCGACGATCACGTTTACTGGTGCTACGGCTTCAGCGGGTGAAGCAGCAGGTTCGGTAACCATAAACTTGGCCATAAGTCCGGCCACGGTTGCCGCCGCAACTGTAACAGTGCGATTGACGAATGGAGCTGGTTGCACTTACGGTGCGCCACCGAACGATTATCAAACAACTCCTGCCGCCGCTGGTGCCCCCCTTACGTTCACATTAACGGTACCTATCGGATCGACCGGAGAAAGCTTTACGATCGATATCAACGACGATATAGCAACTGAGTTCAATGAAACCATTACCTGTAGGATCCTTTCGGTTACTGGTGGTTTGGCCATAGGCACTCCGATCCAACAGGTCTTCACCATCATCGATAACGACGTTACCCCAACTGTGAACTTCAGCACGCTGAGCATTACCGTCATGGAAACGGCCGGGTTGCAGAATTTCTCGCTCAGTATTTTCCCTGCCGCTACTGCAGCCGGAACGATTACCATTCAAGTAACGAACGGTCCCGGTGCAACGTATGGTGGTGGTCAGGACTATCTCTCGAATCCAGGCATCTTCGGCGGATTTATCACCGTTCCTTTCGCTTTGGGAGCCACCTCCGCTGGGTTCACGATCACTGTGCTGAACGACGCTTTGGTGGAATTGACCGAAACCGTGAACTTCACGGTTACAGCCGTCTCTGCCGGAAATGCGGTCGGTGGAAGCAATGGGAGCGTTTTGACCATAGGTGATGATGATTCGCCCCCCACGGTACTTAGCCCAGGGGATCTTGTCATTGTCGGGGTGAATGCGAACGATTTCGCTTGTTCAGGTGGACCTGTAGGTGGATATGATCTAGTGAGTTTCTTCTGTTTCAAACCTATTGTTCCAGGGACTGAAATAATTATTACCGATAACGGTTATGAGCGGTGTAATGCAGGCCAATGGGGCAATAGCGAAGGTACGGTGCGGATGACACGAACAGGAATTGCGATCCCGGCTGGTCAGGTGATCACGTTCCGAATGCAAAACCTTGCCGGCCCCACGAACGTCACTTCCTTCGCTCCAGATGGTGCATGGACCTGCGCGAGCCTGAATGCGCCAGTTGGCGGGGTTTTCGCTACTGCGGTTGCCCTGAACAGCGGAGGTGACCAATTGTTCTTTATGCAGGGAGGTCTTTGGGGAAGTGGTACCGCCCCAGCAAACGTTTACGCGCACAATGCAACCTACACTGGTACCATACTCTATGCCTTCAGTTCAAACCCATCACCGAATTGGACCGCCTCCTGTGGCGGTTCGGGATCGCAGCAGAGCAACTTGCCGCCTGGGGTAGAGTGCTTCAGCATGGCACCCACCTCGTCGAGTGATTGGGGTAAATACGACGGAGTGGTCACTGCCGCCACTCAACGGGATTGGATCATTCGTATTGATAATACCGCCTCTTGGACGCCCTACTTGAGCTGTGCCAACTATAATTCAATGGGCAATAGTTGGGTTTCCGCTCCAATGCTTCCCATCATTGTTGCACCATTTGTACCCGGTCGCTGGCGCGGCACTACCGACTATGATTGGTTCAATTGCAAGAACTGGGATGACGTGCAAGTGCCTCTTCCAACAACCGATGTAACGATCGACCCACTGTTCTCCGTTAGCCATTGCACTGTTGGCCTGAATCCTGGAGTGAACCCGGGCGGCACCGGAGTCTGCGCCTCCATTACCATGACCAACGTTGGGGGTGCCGCACGCACGCTCACCATAGCACCCAATAGTGGCCTCAACGTGAACGGACCGGTCAATTTGGCTGGCACTAACACAGGCACACTTTTGCTCACAATGGGGACGAACACCATATTGAACGCAGTTGACCTGAACCTGAGCAGTAATATAACCACGTTCTCCCAATTTTCGAATGCTAACAATGTGGGCTTGGCGAACTTCACTGGAAATGTGAATTTGAACCTTGGGGGGTATATCAACCTCACGAACGGGAACTTGGATATAGGAGGGGATTGGTCCAATTTTGAGAACGAAACACGATTCATAGATACCGGTAGCCGCGTGCGGTTCATCGGTGCATTGCCACAAACCATAACCATCGCAACTGGAGATGAGTATTTCTCCACCTTGGTCCTGAATAAGAGCGCGGGTGCACTCACGTTGAACAACCCTGTGCGGATCCGTACCTCGTTGGACCTAACAAGTGGCTTGTTGAACACAAGTAACCCGGCCGGTCTGGTGACCTTGCTTGCCAGCGGCACAACTACAAATGCCTCCAACACCAGTTTTGTGAACGGACCGATGCAGAAGATCGGTAATACGAACTTCTCCTTCCCTGTGGGCAAGGGCGCGGTGCTACGTCCTTGCGGCGTTACCGGATATGGTGCAGCGTCTGCTGCGAGTGGTTTCATTGCCGAGTACTTCCCAATTAGTGCATACACATGGGGCATCCCTTCGGAACCCACGATCAACCATCTGAGCCAATGTGAGTATTGGACAATTGACCGCAGCGTGGGTGTTGCAAACCCTGTGGTTGAATTGACTTGGCTTGCACCCAACAGTTGTGGGGTCACCTTACTGCCGGACCTGCTTGTTGCCCGCTGGGATGATGCCGTCTCCATCTGGAGGGACCGTGGTAATGGTGGTGCAACCGGTACGCTAGGTGCGGGAGTGATCCCAACCGCTGCTATTCAATCCTTGTTCAATGCCAGCCCTGGCCCAACTCCATGGACCTTGGCCTCCACTACGTCGGAGAATCCGCTACCGATCTCACTTGTCCAGTTCAATGCCACACCAGATGGTGAGGTTGTCCGGTTGGAATGGGTCACGGCATCGGAACGGGACAACGCCTACTTCACCATAGAACGAAGCAAGGATGGGACCAACTTTGAACCAGTCATGGATGTTCCCGGTGCGATGAACAGTACCAGTACCTTGAACTACACCGAACTGGATCGTGAACCCTATTCCGGGCTTAGCTACTATCGTTTGCGCCAAACGGACGTGGATGGAAATACGACATACTCCAATGTGGTGGCGATCATGATGGGTGCTCTGAACGAGCGTCCATTGGTGGCCTTCAACAACGGTGGTGGTCTTACGGCATTGCATGGCTTCCCATCTGGCAGCAGGTTCGCACTGCAGGACATGACAGGGCGCATCATAGTGGAAGGCTCAACGACCATAGAAGGCCGGACTGAACTGCAAGGTTTGGACCTCGCCCGCGGTGCTTATCTCTTCCGTCTGCTGAACGGCGACCGGACTGAGAGTACCAAGTTCGTTTATTGAGTGACCTTCTCCTCTACTCTTCTACAAGGTCAGCAGAGGCTTCCTCCACGACCGTGAACTCGTTCGCCATCGGATCCAAGATCTGCAACAGTTCATCCAAGTAGTTGAGGCCAAATGCGGCAAGATCCGGAAGGATATTGTCCCGTCGCTCCTGTAAGCCGCCGCCGGGAAATACCGCAGCATGGATCTTTTCGATCCGACCCAAGGCCGTGGATTGCTCACGTTTTGCAGCACGTAGAAAGCCTTTTCCGATCCGGTCAATGCCGTGCATCGCACTTGATCGGCGAGCTTCAATGGAACCTTGCAAGTTGGGATCGATGATCGCCGTCCGCTCCAAAAGACCATGGTACAATGCCTTCAGCTGCTCCTGCTCGGCCTTCATGTCAATATCAAATGTCGCCGTCCTTTTCGCAACCAACGACGCGGTCTCCGAAACTGGTGCGAAGAGTTCTTCCAATGAAAGGCCCAATTCCTTCCACTGCCGCAGGTGTTTGCCACTGATGAAGGCCGCACTCGTACGTAAAAGGATGGCCGGCATCGGAACTTGCAGACCTTGAAATAGCCAACGCAGTTGGAGCCAGTAAGCCAACTCGCCGCCGCCGCCCACATAGCCAGCATTCGGCAACACGGTCTCTTGGTACACTGGACGCAGCAGCACATTGGGAGAGAATCGTTCGGGATGGGAATTCAATTCCTCCAGCAGTCCGTCCAGCGTGAATGTGGGACCGCCATCGAGCACCACGAACCGGTCGTCTTTTAGTTCTATTCTTGAACGAACTTGCGGCGACAAATAGAACAGGTTGATCTCTCGCGCGTGCGCTTGCACCTTGTAGCGATCCTGCAACTTTTCATTGGCGTATGAAACGCTTCGTTGTCCAACTTGATTGATCAACTCCTCCTGCATGGCCGGTATGAAGAGCCTTTTCAACTCCGGATCATCGCCGTCCAAACAGATCACTCCGAAGCGACCGAACAAACTGTTCACCAAGAGTCGCGTTGCCCTGGCCAAGGTGTATTCTGGTCGGTAGCATTCACGGATCAGTTCCTCCATGGCTTGGGCATGTTCGCCGGCACCCAACGAACCAACGGCTTCCTCCACGACCCTTTCGATACCATCCAATCGCATTCGACCAACAGCACCTTCTGCTTCTCCTGGCCACACCACTTTCTTTCCTTTGAACCACGTGTGATCGATCTCCGCACGATCATGGTCCTCGGTGGCCATCCAGAAAATGGGTACCACCGGTTTCCCGTTCCGTTCACTGGTAGATCGTTCGGCCAAACGGATAATGTTGAGGATCTTGAACGGCACATAGAGCGGTCCACCGAACAAGCAAAGTTGATGGCCGGTAGTGATGGTCAAACAGTCCGCTTGGGCAAGGCGTTCCAAATTGGCTTGCAGTTTTGCGTGTTTGGGTACATCGTTGTATTGCTGCTGAAGCACATGGCACAGGGTGGATCTTGCTTCCCTGCTGAAGGATCGGGACGCGGCGGCCTCCATCAACCCTTCCAATGATGGCAAGTGCGTGTAGTGCTCGCGCAGTCCGGGATCATTGGCCAATAGATCCAGTACCAAGGGCGAGAACCGATGGGTAGCGGAGTATGGAAGTGTGTGGATCTGCATTGGGCGGACAAAGGTATCCGCAGGGCGCCCAGCCCGTTTTCGCAATTGCAGGACATTTCCACTGAACGTGCGACCCGTACTTTGGCCTTGCCTTTCCCCAAACACCTTACCAAGAGCGATGCGACCTGTCCTTTCCACCCTCGCCTTTTGTGCTGTCACGCTACAGGCCCAGCTCACGATCAACGGCCCCATGCCGGGCCATACCGATCTGTTGGAGGCCACGATCTGGATGCAATGCTTGGGACCATGCACCGCTTACATGGAGTTCTGGTCCATTGATCGGCCGGATAGCGTGTTACGTACCGAGGAATTGATCGGTGATTCCAACAAGGCGTTCGCAATGGACCATGTGATGCAGCCCGTTGTTCCCGGCACGACCTACGGCTACCGCCCAATTGTGAACGGTACACGGATCGATGTGGGACAAGCACTCACCTTCACAACACAGCCGATATGGAAATTCCGGAACGATCCGCCCGCGTTCTCCATGGCCTTGGGAAGTTGCGCGTACATCAACGAGCCCGAATACGATAGGCCGGGTCGTCCTTATGGAAATGGATACGGGATCTTCAATGCCATTGCGGACAAAAAGCCCGACCTGATGCTCTGGTTGGGCGATAACGTGTACCTGCGTGAACCGGACTGGGGCAGCCGAACAGGGTATCTGCATCGCTACACACATACACGGTCCACACCCGAGCTCCAGCGCTTGTTGCGGAGCACAAGCCATTATGCCGCATGGGACGATCACGATTTTGGACCCAATGATGGCGATGGAAGTTTCGTGAACAGTGCGCTGGCTCGTGAAGTGTTCGACCTGTTCTGGCCCAATCCCACCAACGGCGTACCCGGTGTAGGGGGTGTAACCACCACTTTCAGCCACCTTGATGTGGACTTCTTCCTATTGGATGATCGAACCTTTCGCACGCGTTCGGACCTGAAGACCTCTCCTACCGCCATGCTCGGTGCCGCGCAGATCGACTGGCTGATCAAAGCCTTGAAGTACAGTGATGCGGCATTCAAGCTCATCGCCGTTGGTGGTCAAGTATTGAATGATGGGGCCGTTTTCGAGAACTATTCGACCTACCCGGATGAACAAAAGGAACTCTTGCGAAGGATCGAAATGGAAGGGATAAAGAACGTGGTCTTCCTAACCGGTGACAGGCACTTCAGTCAGTTGAGCACCTTGGTGTTCATGGATGGCCGCAAAGTGCACGACCTCACTGTTTCACCGTTCACCTCTGGGGTTTACTCACCCACGGAGATAAATTCGTTGATGGTTGACGGGACCTTGGTGGTGGAGCAGAATTTCGGTACGCTCACATTCACTGGAGCCAAGAACGAACGCACGATGAAGATCCAGATCTTCAATACCAAGGGTGAACAGCTCTGGGAAAAGGCGATCGAACAGGAAAAGTAGACCGTGGCGGTTTCCCTTCAACTTTTGAACGCACCGAACGACACCAGTTCGTTCAACTCTTTGCGGGTGGTATGAACCTGCTCCCTTTCACGCAAATGGCCTTCTAGTGTATCAGGGTCACCGGGGAAGCCAACAGCCAGCATACTCACCAATTCCATGTGCTCTGGTATCTCGAATGCAATGCGGGCCAGTTCGGCATGGAAGCCGGCCAACTGGTGCAGTCCAATGCCCATGGAAGTTGCCTGCGCGGTGAGTTGCGCCAAAGCACCACCCATGTCGTGCCAGGCATGGTAGTTCGGCTTCCCGTTGTAGGCGAAATCACGCATCACCATATTCAATACGAGCAACGGAGCCTTTGCCGCCCACAACTGGTTCGAAGGGATCAGCGCGGAGAGCAATGCTGCATGACCTTTTTGGCCGCGCCGCGTAACCAAGAAACGCCAAGGCTGCTCATTGTGGCTGCTCGGTGCCCAGCGCGCTGCTTCCATCAATAGGGTTACTTCCTCATCGGTAATGTCCCTATCGCTGAACGCCCGCGGACTATAACGCGCATTCAGGATCGGATCGATCGGTAGTTGGCTTCTTTCCAAGCGCTCCTCCTTCATTTCCCCGCCACATCGAAAGTGACCGTGACATCATCGGAAATGGCTTTGTCCGCAAGGTCAGTGAAGATGGATCCAGAACGGTAGTTGACCCCATACTTCGTACGGTCGAAAACGATCGATGCCGCCGCGTGGGCCGTGCCATCGTTCATATAGAACAAACAGTCGAAGGTATTCGGCGCGGTAACACCTTTGATCGTAAGATCACCTATGATCTTGTAGTTCAATTGTCCCGGTTTGGCATCAGCGATCGGTTCCACAGAAGTGGTAGTGAACTGCGCCGTTCCGTGCTTCTCCACATCGAAGAAATCAGGTCCTTTCAGGTGGTTGACCAGTTTGGCATTGGTACCTTCATTTTCTATATCAATACATGTGAGTTTGGACATGTCCAAGGTCATTTTGGCACCAACTAAACGACCACCTCCAATATATATCACTCCGCCTTGCACCGGCACTTCTCCCGAATGTTCGCCGGTAACTTTGGTCGCCGTCCACAGCACCCTGCTACTGGAAGGGTCCACGGCCAGTTCTGCAGCAGCTTGACCCATTGATATCTGAGCGGTGAAGACAAGGACAGTAGAAAGTAACAGCGTTTTCATAATGAAGGTAGTAAGGGCTTCCGGTGCGAGACGTGGAAATGGTTCGGTTAAGGTTCGAGTTGTCGATGTTTTGAAGGAAGATGCCCCCCTTAGCCCCGAAGGGTGTCCAGAATTCGATTCAATGAAAGTGCGTCCTTCTGAGTAAGGTGTTCAATGGTACGCGCCATCGATGCCTGTAGCTCTTTATCAATTTCTGCCAACAGTTTGGCTCCTTTGGGACTGATGCTAACGAAGACGACCCTTCTGTCGCTTTCACATCGCTCGCGAACAACAAGGTCTTTGGTGATCAATTTATCCGTTAAGCGTGTGGCATTCGGCGCACGGTCGATCATGCGATCCTTGACGCAATGCATGTTCATCTTCTCACTGGCACCGCGCAAGATCCGAAGAATGTTGTACTGCTGTGGACTGATGTCGAACGGTTTGAAGAGCTTCACCTGATCGCTCCTGAACCAATTCGCCGTGAAGAGCACGTTGAGCATCGCCTTCTGCTGCTCATTTTCGAACGTGCTCTTGAGTTCTTCTTCTATCCGCCCCACTTCCCTTTCCGTTGAGGGTCCAAAGGTACGGCAAAGTATATTCCATGGCGAATATTACGAGGTTGTATAGTTGGACAGCATCCCCATTCTGATCGGCATCGGTAAATTCGCACCTTTGAACCTGCCATGCGACATCTTTTTCTTTTTCCGATCTTCATTTCCATGTTGGCCTGTACGACCGATCCTGCAACGGATAGCGCAGGAACGGAGACGAGTACAACACCCAACACGCCTTCCGTACAAGGGACCACGACTTCCACCGCCGAACGTGATAGTTGGCAGAAACCACAGGAAGTGTTCATGCTCATGGGCAATGATCTGCGTGGGCGCACGATCGCGGACCTTGCTGCCGATGATGGCTACTTTACCTTCAAGATGATCGAAGTGGGTGCCAATGTGATCGCCATAGACAGTGATCCCGCCAAGCTCGCCAAGATAGAAGAACGCAAGAAGGCGTTGAACCTTGGCGATGATCGGTTGCGCACTCGGTTGGGTACCTTGAACGATCCCATGCTCGCTCCGGAAGAGGTGGATGCCTGTTTGCTGGTCCATAGCTATGTGCGCATTCCCGATAAGAAGACTTTCTTCACGAAAGTCTTTCAGGGCACTATGGAGCCGAAGCCACTGTTCATTGTGGAATGGCTGAATTCCGCGACGCCCATCGGTCCGCCGATGACCGATCGTGTTTCAGCCGAACGGGTGATGGATGAAGTGAGTGTGGGCGGCTACACCGATATTGGCACGTACACCGCCAAGATCCCCTATCAGGCATTCATCTTCGCATCACGCCAACCGGAAATGGATTTCCCCACAGCTCCCGATGATGAGAACGTTTCGGACGAGGAGATCATGAACGTGCCAATGAACTAGGGCGTTGTTCCGCCGATCGGTTCAACGAGGGAGCCAACGCAAGTCCTCCCCGGGCACCGGTTCCACTCCCTTGTAGGTGATGAACATGTTCGCCCAGAGGATCTTGGACCAGGCATAAAGGATCGGTGCCGAGAGCAACAAACCGCCAAGCACCCACCAAACGGTTGTAGTAGCATCGGTATCCGGGGCAAGTACATACACTGCAACGAAGATCGCTATGCACAGTCCCACGGCCAGTCCGTAAGAAACGTACAAGGCACCGAAGTAGAAGCCGGGTTCCGATTCGTATTTCCTTTTACATACCGAACAATTCGGCAGCACATCACCTACTTTGGACAGGTCGAAGGGGTTCCGCGTCACAAAGAATTCGCCTTCATGGCAATGCGGGCATTTCTGGTGGATGATGCTGTATATTTTCTTCTGTTTCGCGAACATGGCTGCAATAATAGATTCGTTAGTTCGTGATCAATATCACCCAATAAGCATCATTCCCGGATCTTGACCCGGACGAACGATCAAAGACCCTCTGTAGGCTTCAGCCGCTCGGCGAACACTTTTCGGAACTTGTCCAATTTGGGCCTTATCACCATTTGGCAATAGCCCTGTTCTCCATTCAGAGCGTAGTAGTCCTGGTGGTAGTTCTCAGCCGCGTAGAAATCCGTCGCCGGTACGATCTCGGTAACAATGGGTGAACGAAACGCACCGCTTTTGTCCAGTTCGTTGCGCAAGTTCTCCGCTGCCCGCTTCTGCTCTTGGTCGTGGTAAAAGATCGCTGACCGATACTGCGTACCCACATCGGCCCCTTGCCGGTTCAACGTTGTGGGATCATGGGTTTGCCAAAACACCTCCAAGATCATTTCAAGTGTTACCACCAGCGGATCGTACTTGAGCTGCGCCACTTCTGCATGGCCGGTGGTCCCGTTGCAAACCTCGCGGTAGGCCGGGTTCTTCACGTGGCCGCCCATGTATCCTGACGTGACGGATCGCACGCCGTTAAGTTCAACAAAGACCGCCTCCACGCACCAGAAGCAACCCGCACCAAGTGTGATGGTTTGCAATGCGCCCTGTTCGTTCCCTACCATGCTGCTATGATCTATTTGACCGTTGAGTACCGATCCTACAGGCAGCAAAGTTCGGTACCCCGATCGGTTCCCTCTCGCTCTGCAACAACTATTCACCTTTGATCGAAGCAGCCAAGGCTTTGCCGATCCGTTCAACGACACCCACCACCAACGCATTGCCCATGAAGAAGGCCCGCCACGTGTCGCTCACTCCTTCAGTATGTCCATCAGGGAACATGTTGAGTCGTTCCAATTCCACTGGCGTAAGCCGCCGATACCGTCCGCTCTTGGTGAGGATAACGTGCTTGAAACGCGATGGCGATCGCCCCCCTTCGCCCGTAATGATCGTGCGCGATGGCTTGTCCAAGGGCTCAGGGAAGACCATGCCACCTTCGGAGTACGCGTATTCATGCCCACCATTAAGAGCCACCCGCGGCACTTTCTTCGGACCTTTCAAGTAGCGCCACTCTTTCAATTGCGCCTTTGGGATATAGAACCCAGTAGGCACTTCGGATTCCGGCTGAAGATGATCCCCCAATTGCGCGATCTCTCCATTGTAGTTCGCCTTGTGTGTGATCGTTCTGACCACCCCATTGATCATAATGCCCGATGACCTGAACTGCGAACGGGCCTTCTTCTCACCAAAATCACGGCTCAAAACGTCAAGGTCCGAATTGATCTTAACAGTAACGATCTGCCCTTCAACCTTGCACGGGAATGCGTTTGCCAATGGTCCGCTTCCGGTGATCCATTCCAACGGATCAGCTATGAGCAACTGCTTGTACTGCGTGGTCCTTTTGTGGTAACCCAATAGGAAAATTCGCCTGCGTCGTTGGGGCATGCCATGGTCCGCGGCATTGATCACGCGCCATTCCACTGCGTAGCCCAATAGGTCCAACGAACGCAACATCACGGCCAGATCGCGCCCTCGTTGCCCTACTGGCGAACCCAACAGCCGGTCCACATTTTCCAAAAGCAGGAAAGATGGTGCTTCTTTCGCCTCCGAAAGCAACCGGTGGATCTGCCACCAGAGCACGCCCTTCTTTCCTTGCAGACCTTTACTGTTCTTAAGCGTACTGGCCACTGAATAGTCTTGGCAGGGAAAGCCACCGACCAAAAGGTCATGGGCGGGAACATCCTTTCCCTTGATCGTTGCAATGTCTACATTCACGTGATCCTTCTTGCCGAAACGGGCCACATAGATCTCCGAGGCATGTTGCTTGCGCTTTCCGGGTTCGTACTGATCGCTGAATACGATCTTGAAATCAACACCCTTTCCAGATGCTCGCTCCAGTCCCAAGCGGAAGCCGCCAACACCGGCGAACAATTCCACCACACGCACGGTGTGCTTCTTCTTCGAGCTTGACTTCACGGGGCCGAACTTACCGATCGGATAACACCGGGATCGATGGGGAACGCATGGGTGTTCAACCAAGCATTGTGGATGGAGCATGATCCACCCCTATTTTCGTGCCGTGACCCGACCGTGCTCCAGGGATCGTTCGTTCCTGAATGCGGTCAGTTTGCCATTTGCGGGAGTAGCTCAGTTGGTAGAGCATCAGCTTCCCAAGCTGAACGTCGCGGGTTCGAGTCCCGTTTCCCGCTCCAGTAACCTGTTGGCAATGGACCAAGGCCGTTTCCAACCACATCGCATGCAATTCCCGGAGATCGTAACATGCATTTTACCACGGCTTAACACGCTTTCAACAAAACGGACCAACCTTTGCGCCGAATGATGGAAGCGACCATGAGTGGAGCATTGACGCAAAAAGTGTTGTTGGTGGACGACGAACCGGATATCTTGGAAATGCTGAGGTACAATCTGGAACGGGAGGGATATGCGGTGACCACTGCCCTGAATGGAAAAGAGGCACTGAAGGCGGCAAGGTCGATCATTCCGGATCTGGTGGTTCTCGACATTATGATGCCGGGAATGGACGGTGTGGAGGTTTGTATGCAAATGCGGCAGATCCCGGAATTGAAGAATGCCGTGATCACGTTCCTCACGGCTCGTGGTGAAGACTATTCGCAATTGGCAGGATTCGAAGCTGGCGCGGATGATTACATCACCAAACCAGTGGCTCCGAAGGTTTTCGTCTCCAAAGTAAAAGCCTTGCTGAAACGTCGTGGAGGGGACCAACAAGAAATTGGCGTTCTTGAATCCAACGGCGTACGTGTGGACCTGGAGCGGGTCATGGTCTATGTAGCCAACAAGGAGATCCAACTTCCAAAAAAGGAATTTGAACTTTTGGTGTTACTGATGAGCAAACCAGGCAAAGTGTTCAAGCGGGACGAGATCTACGGCCAAGTTTGGGGTAACGAGCTCTTCGTAGGTGATCGGACCATCGATGTCCACATCCGCAAGCTGCGCGAGAAGATCGGCGATGACATGATCAAGACGATCAAGGGTATCGGATACAAGTTCGACGCTTGAGTCCATCATTTCCACGAACTGGACAAGCGGTGTGGCTCAGCCCGGTAGTGCGCTACGATCGGGACGTGCCTGAGAGATCCAGGTTTTCTCAGCCCTGCTAACAAATCGGCCAGGCCGTTGTAACGGGGCTATTTCCTTCTCGCAAGACCCTTGCGATCTGCAGAGCAGGATGGGCGTGAGTCGTTCGTAAGGCCTTCAACAACCGTTCGTGGCCTTATCCACGCCGTTCCTCGATCACGAATATTTTGTTGTGCCCCTAAGGCAGCCTTTGACCTACTCGCAACGTCTAGTTTATCGAGACCATGTCACGCTCCTATAAAATAGCCCTGATCCTGAAGAGCAAAAGCAGCTTGCCCGTCTACCGGGACCTTGCACGTTTGAGCGACCGCGAATTGGACGAACATGTACTGGCCATGATCCAGCGCATGCGTGCCAATGAAAGTGCCGTGATCGCACGCATGGTGCTGCGCCAGCCAACCTTCAGCTTGAATTGACCGCAGTCCCGTGTATCTCGCGGACCTCCTTGCGAGCAGCGCGATTCCGCTATTCACACATTTTTCTGTTAAGCGTTTGCCTTCCGCGGTCAAGAGCTCTGGTTGACCTGAACGGAGTACGTTCTATATTTGCGCCACACAACAGGACCCATGAGCGACCATCACTTTGAAGGCCATTTTCCCGAAGAAGCTGCACAGAACGAGATCGGAGGACCTGTCTTGGTTTCGATCATGGTATTGGGGTTCATCGTGCTGTTGATCTGGGCACTGGGCTGACCAAGCCTTTCGTGACCTAATCCTTTTTCAAGTCCCCTGCCCTTCCGAGGTATTCATCTCGTCGTACGAGCATGAACCAATTCTCGTCGAGTTCCAAGTAGCCCTGTTCAAAACAGAACACGTAGGTGTTGCCCGCTTTTGTGCGGTGCGTATTTGTGTGGTATGTGAAACTGTATCCTCCGGCCAATAATTTATCGCGATGCACCTTGGTCTTGCCGTCGGGACCGGTGTTCAATTCGGAGAGTACGCGCCGGTTCCGCTTCAACGAATTCACCACATTGCGCACATAATTGATGGGCGCGTGGTTCGCGTGGTAGTGGTAGAGATTGCGGCACGCATCGGAACAAAATCGTTTGTCCGTGCGGCCAGCGATCTTCTCCCCGCATTCCAAGCAGACCTTTTCCGATGGTGTTGCCATGGTTCGAATGTAATGCGGATCCGGCATGTTCATCCAATGTGCGGTCCTAAGAACGACCCCTGAACATCCTTTCAAGGCACTTTGTGCAATTCGACCGGTTTCTTTTCATCCCACCGATCCGAACACACAGGCACCCTCGTACCTGAACAAGGCAGCGCAACTCTGCGACGTCAGAAATCAAATCAACCTATCATGAAGTACCGAGACCATTTAGCACGTGCAGTGGTTGCGGCGGCCGTCTTGTTCGGCGCAGGGAATCCTCCCGGCGCTTGGGCAAGTAGCCACCGTGAAGCACCATTGATCGCCAACGATCCGTTGGCCGATAATACCGACCTGTATTGTTTCCGAAGCCCGGACGATGACAATACGATCACGATCATCGCGAACTACATACCGGCCCAGCTCGCCTTTGGTGGACCTAACTACGCAAGCTTCGGTGAAGGGATCCGCTATGAGATCCACATAGACAATGACGTGAACACACCGGGTGATGATATCACATATCGTTTCACTTTCACCAAGACCAACCAGGACCCGAGCACTTTCTTCAATATCCGGTTGGGTATGCAGAACCTGCTCACCATCTACCTCATGGAGAAGAGCACGGATGGCGGAGCAACATGGACCACGGTTTTGACCGATGGCGTTGTGCCCCCACCGAATATCGGACCACGCAGCATTGAAGGCGCTGCTGGCTTGGGTGCTGCCAACTACGATGAGCTGATCGCTGCCGCTATTCTCAGCGCGACCAGTGGTGAAACGGTCTATTGTGGCCCGGCAGATGACCCCTTCTTTGTTGACCTTGGAGGCATCTTCGACCTTGGCGATTCCCCCCGCCAGAACAACGGTGGTATTGTCCGTGATGGTCTTGCACGCACCAACGTCCACAGCATCTGCCTGAAGATCCCCATCAGCATGTTGCAGAAGGACGGTTTGAACGTGAGCGCCGCGACCACGATCCTCGATAGCGATTTCGTGATCGGCGTGTGGGCCAGCGCAAGCAGACCCGCAATGCGCACACTGAACACCGTAGGAAGCGGTTACACGGAGTCCGGTGACTGGGTGCAGGTGAGCCGTTTGGGCATGCCTTTGACCAACGAAGCAGTTATCCCACTTGGCAGCAAGGACCTTTGGAATGCGATCACGCCTTATCAGGACCTCGCGAACCTTGCCACTTTCGGGAACTACTTCTACAACCCGGAGTTGGCCCTTTACATGGATGATGACCAATTCGGTGGTGCAGTACCTGCATTCGCCGCATTGCGTATCCAACGGAACAGCCT
>Ga0209063_1000344_pt1 | contig 35142 bp, 33 predicted proteins | sample KloWWTmeKNB19Kit_FD_187177 | JGI IMG/M metagenome (GOLD analysis project Ga0209063, IMG submission 187177) | Active sludge microbial communities from Klosterneuburg, Austria, studying microevolution and ecology of nitrifiers - Klosterneuburg... | ecosystem: Engineered > WWTP > Aerobic digester >... | reverse complement strand
CTTGAAACCGGTAACGATTCCTATCGATTTAAACACCGTAATAACGCGCTCAACAACTAAATTTTAATACCCACAACTGGAAACTTTTGGATGTTGATACCTGGTAAATTTTGGGTGTTGATTGACAACCCGGGGCGATTCACATTGCCGTTCGAGTGTGGCCAACTCAGAAACCGAGGCCTCGATCTCTTTGCGGAGAGCCAAGTACTCTTCCTTCATGAATTCAAGATTGGTCATTGCGGATTTCCTTATGCCCAACGTTCGAGCTAACCGGCCCGCGGAGGCAAGCGCCGTAGCGGGTCCGGCTGAGCGAGGTGTTAGGCGTCACGCTGACTCAGTTCATGGTGCGGCCTTCTTCCAATGAGCCGCAATTTCGTTCTCGGACCATGCTCTGATCAGATTGCCTTCGGATGTTGTGGACAAATCGTTCGTGCTCAAGCTTGAGTACGGACGATCTGCGATGTCGACATAGGTAGCACCAAGAGTCCGAATATTCTTGTGCCCCATCCAGGCAATGGGGAATCGGCCGTCCCGTTGGAGAGCGGGAATGCGAACTGGGTCGCGCCAATCGCCGCCATCGGCTTTGCCAGCAATCAGTATGTTCATCGCCGGCCCGCTACCAACGTTGCGAATCGACCAGCCAGCTTCATGGGTGTACTCGAAGACAAGAACTGGCCTGATCGACGTCACGGCCGACTTGGAAGATAAGCTGTATGACAGCCCGAACGAAACAACGGAGAACGCCAACGCCACAACTGATGTGTATTGCTTCCAGTCCAAGGGGTCCCCCGTCTCCGACGCCTAACTAAAATTAGAAAGATAATATTTTCATTTATTAGATTTACCACGTCAATATTGGTGGATTATTATCCAATATAATTATATTGATATGATACTAGCGCTTTTTATGAGAACTTAAAAAAATGCGGATGAATAATCCTCCAAAACTACTGGATCGGGTGCACGAGTTTGTACGCGCCAGACACTATTCCATTCGCACCGAGAATTCGCACGTCGATTGGGCGCAGCGGTTTATCTTGTTTCATGGCAAGCGGCATCCGAAAGAGATGGGAGTGTCGGAAGTAGAAGCATTTTTGACACATCTTGCAGTTGATATAATCTTGTAGCCCTGCCAAAGAAAAAAATGGCTCGATTTTCTTTATCCGCAATTCCTGAATATCGCTTCGACTACAACATCAATCCTGGAAGCAATATCTTAGGATTAAAAGCCAATAATGATTTGGGATTACTCCATTGGAGATTAGTGCCTATGGAGGCTAAAGAAAAGCATTCACCTTATTCACATTAATCAACGCCAGAGTAGAAACAATTTCTGAAAAAAGTTATTTTCGGTACACTTCTCGGCGATTACCAATCCTTACCACGAGAATTTGAATTTCTTCATCTTGAATATCACAAATAATTCGATAATCTCCTACTCTATATTTCCAAAGATTACTGAATTTCGAACCTTTTAATGCTTCACCTATCATTCTTGGATGGTCAAGTTTTGCTACTCGATTGCTCAAAAAAACTAACAGCCGATTGACTGTTTTAACATCGAACTGTTTAAGATTCTTTTGCGCTAACGTAGAAAGTTTAACTTTCCATGCCATACTGCTTCATTACATCTTCTAACGGGATTGTTTCGGATTTACCAAGTTTAATATTTTCCAGCTCTTTTTCAGCCAAATAAACATCTTCCAAATCTTCTAGATATTCAAGGATAGCTTCTCGAACATAAAATGTTTTAGTGCGCCCTGTGGTTTTAGCCAGTTCTTCAAGCCTAGCTTCAATGTCTTGCGGTAATCGTATCGATAACATGATCATTTCTCCTGTTAAGCGTCATACAAGTATAGCAGTATTTTATTTTGTGATTTTCTTAGAAAGAAAGATCGTTTAGTGGCTTTATTACAAGGGATTTTAGCTCAAATCGGTTTTAGTATTTGACAAAGAAAAAACGTTTTCCATCCAATTCGCCCACTTAACCGCCCTGACAATCAAATCAGCGCGATATTTAACATTATATTTCGGCGTACGCGAATGATAATTGGCGGTTTTTGTCCAGATATCGCCTTTATCATTTTTGATATGTAGCCGCACACGCCATGCGGCCAGATCATAGGCATAACAACCGGGATTTGCTACATGATCAGGCGTAATGCCATACTTGAATAAATTTCGGCTATCGGAAGTAAGATATTGGCGGATATCTTATATTTGCTCTAGACTAGCAGATACAATCTGTCAGCCTAGAGCGATAGTAATAATTACCCATTGTAACGAAGTCTAACTCATACACCCTAACACTAGGGTACAAACCATCCTGAGCCGATTGGTTTTCCGCTAAGGGATACCCAACTATTCTCTCCGCTTAGCCAACCTTTATGGCGATACCAATACAATGTTCCGTCGTTATGGACGCCATAAATCAAACCATCACTACCAGAAAAAATTTGATCAAATATCCAACCATCTCCAATTTTCTTCCCACTAAGAGATGCCCAGTTATTCACTCCTTTTAACCAACCTTTGTGTCGATACCAATAGAGCGCTCCATCATTGTGAACGCCATATATAACTCCATTTCCTCCGGAAAAAACTTTATCAAAAGTCCAACCAACTCCAATTTGAGTTCCGCTATTAGAAGCCCACGTATTTGTACCGTCTAACCAGCCGTCATGACGGTACCAAAGCATTCGGTTATCGGTAGTAATGGCATAAATAATACCATTTCCAGCTGAAAACACATGTGTAAACGTATGCCAACCAGTCCCAATTTGGGTAAAAATATTTTTGGCCCATAAAGAAGTACCAGTATAGCGGCCATCATGGCGATACCATCCTAACTTGCCATCGCTAGTAATAGCGTAGATTATTCCATCACCTCCCGAAAATACCTTAATAGGATTAGCCCAGCCCTGTCCCACATTTACAGCTTTACCTGCATTTGCCCAACTAGCAACCCCATTCAAGCGACCACTATGCTGAAACCAACTCAGACTGCCGTCAGTATGGATTGAATAAATTACACCATCCCCGTCACCAAACACCGCATAATCTGCTTCAATAGCCCAGGAAGGTGTAGCGATCCCCATTGCAGCAGTAAGGCACAGTAATATTAATGATTTAACTTTGCGAACTTGAAAATTTATTTTGTTCCACCAACTATTTCTTGAGTTTAAATTATTTATATTTAGAAACATTTTTTTCATGGCTTTCTCCTTTGAAAAAAATAATCCAGCTGATTATTTTCAACCTTCATACCCTAAATGACATTATTGCTACGTTAGTAGAGTTTCTTGGCTTAATAGAAAATCTATAACGTCAATAAATTTAAAGGCTGGGACGTTACAGATCTGTTACAGATTGGTGGATAATTGGCAGGAAATTTTTTGAAGAAGTAAGTTCTTGAGTTTTTGCTTTAATGAATATTGGCAATCTTGTGATAAAGAGCTTGAATAGCAGGGGATGGTTTAATGCCTAGGTGAGTTTGAAGAGATTGACGACAGCGTTGATAAACTAACACCGCCTCATTATACCGATCAAGTTGTATGTAAATATTCATCAGATTATTGTAGAAAACTTCCACCAGAGGTTCAATTTCAATGGCCCTGAGATAACATTGAATAGCACCCTCCTCCCAATCAATATTTTGTTCAAGCGTCTTCGCATATCCCTCAACTATCCGTGTGTAATGTGCTCGTATTTGATTGCGAAAAGAAATTGCCCAAGCTGAAGTTTCACCCGCTAAAAAATGCCCCTTGTAATTATCCAATGCTTTTTGCAACAATAGCCGGTCGTTGACTAAGTTCTGCTGATGCGCAATGTGATTAAATGCTCCACAATCTGTCCACACGTAACCGTAATCTAGGGATAAATGCCTGTCCTCTAGAATAATTGCCTGATCAAATTGCAGCAATTTACGCAAACGATGCAAAGTTGTCCTGAGTGCTTGTTCCGCTGCATCACCCATAGAATCTGGCCATAATGCATCTATTATTCGATCTTGATGGATTACTTTTCCACCGCATGCACATAAGTATTTAAGTAAATCCAGTGGCTTACGTTGAGCTTTTCCAGGAAAGCGAAGCGGCACATCATTGAGTTGTACCTCAAACTTTCCGAGTGTAAAAATCTTGATTGGCCAGGGCCAGTGATCTCCTGCGCTGAACTCGGCTCTAATATTACGGCGACGAATCACACTTCTCACGTAATCTACTTCTATGTCATGGTAAAGTGCGAGAGAGAATAGACGTGCCATGACATGAGGGCGCCACCAAAAATTGAGAACTAAATAATCATTTTTAGCAGCAATATGCAATCCTTGCTTTAGAGATATTAAGGCGTTGGGAACATTATTAATTCTTATCCAGGAATAAGCATCAATTAGGAATACTTGATGTTCAAGTAAATTACTTTCCAGAATTTTGGCATACTCAATAACATTATTTAAGTGATAGTGAGCATCTTCCAACTCATCGAGTTCCACTAAAATTTGCGCCAAGCCAAGATGAGCAAGCGATATTTCAAAAGGTATATTTAAATCTTCTTCTAGCACCAGAGCTTTTTTCGCCGTGGTATAGGCATTTAACATATCTCCTTGTAAAAAAAGCACTCCAGATCGGAGAATATGTAACTCCGCAGTTTCGAGCTTATTCTGACGATTAGCAGCAGATTCCGCACGAGCCAAACATCTATTAGCAGCCTCCACATCCCCCGCTGAAAGAGCATTATATGTGTTGAGACCCCAGAGCATACAATCGAGAATGGGTAAACTGGCTCGTTTGGAGATTTCTAATCCTTCAAGTAAAATCTCATTAGCAAGTCTGTTCTGTGCAGTACACCAAGCATTATTACCCTCCGCTGCCTTCCAAACTTTGGCTACCATAGGCGAAATATGATGACTTTTCAGAATAAGATTGATTTCATCGATGATGTCCTTAGTTTTATGAAAATTACCTTTCCAAATCAATAACGATAAAAATGTTGTACCAATTGCAACTTTCACTTCCGGTGCAATATCCGATTGAATTAAAAAAACATATCGATTTTCTGATTCAATGAAAATAGAATGGTGAGGTGCAGCAAATACTAATCCCATTAGATTTGCATAAACAGTAGCTTCTATTTCAATAGAGGGAAACCCCCCATATTGTCTAATTAGCTGCTGTAACTTTTCCGCCCATTCCAATACTGGTGTCATGGAGGCGGATCTTAAAAAATATAAATTTATGGCTCCACTTACAGTGAAAAAAGATCCCATAACATCATTCAAATCTTGAAATCTATTATAGGCATGCTCGAAATCAATCATTGCATTATGGGGATCAAAGATTCCATCACTAACTGCTCGCCAATAAAGCAGCCAAGGTTCGTGGTTTACTATCTCTTCAGGCAGCATGGCAATAGCTTCTTGTAGGGTCTGATGTCGTCCTTGAGTAAGTAAACCAGATGCTTGCCTATTTATCATCTCAGTAAATTCTTGCCATTCTTCAGCTTTTGCTAGCAATCCAGCAGCAGTCAAAATTTCGCCTGATTGTTCAGCAAGACCAGCTCCAAGATGTCTTATTTCTTGTAACTCTGATTCAGTGAAATGGTTAACTGCCCTGTCCAACAAGTACTCTCGAAACAATGCGTGATACTGATAACTAATCTCTTCTCCACTTAACCGTCGATCGGTAAATAACTTACGGCGATAAAGGTAATTTAACCATTCTTTAGCTTTCGAGCTTTTACCCATCTCAATTGCTGCTTTGATGGTCAAATGCGACAAAATAGCTGTGCGCATCAGAAACTCGCGCATTTCTATAGGTAATTGCTCAAATACCTGACCAGTAAAATAATGAAACACCGTTTCCATGGTGTCAGACTTAGAAATCTGATTGATCGTCCCTGCTTCCTTAAAGCGTTCCATCATCAGTACCAGTCCAGCTATCCAACCATTAGTTTGTTCTTGGAGTAAGGCTACTGTTTCTTCAGTTGATTCAAGTAGATCAGCAGCTGCCACAATTGCTCTCGTTTCTTCTAATGTTAGACGCAGATCCTTCCAATTGATCTGTCCTATTAAATTATTTGTTAGGGCGCGAGCTAATTGCGCTGGTGGGTCCATACGACTAATAACAATCAAATTATGAACAAGCGGGAGTTCAGAAATGATTACATCAATGATGGTATGAAATAATGATTCAGGAATAACTTCTTGATAATTATCCAATACCAATATGAATGGCTCTGTAACTGTAGAAAATAATTTACGAAAAAAAACGATGGGCAAATCCAGGAAGATCCGACAGATATTCGGGTGTTAAGAGCGACAAGAACTGGCGCTTACGTTTCGCTGCAGTTTGACCTGCCAAACCCATGTAATAGAAGAATGTTGCCAGATCCGCATCACCACTATCAACCTGATACCAGATCGATGGTAATTGACGTGCATTTAAATAACTTGCCACAAGCGTTGTTTTGCCTGCTCCCGCAGGGCCTGCAACCCACACCACAGGATAATTTGATAACTCTTTTTTTAACTGAGTATGCAAGCGGTATCGACCCGCAACACCAGAAATCCTCGGTTGAGTCAGCTTTGCAAGCGCTATTAGTCTTGGCACAGATTAACCCCTTTAGCATAACAACTATGCCTTATGATGACATAAATCGATAATTAGGGCTAAAATCTTGCCAGAAATGTGCTGATTAAAGAGCGAATATTTTAATTATTTGAGGAATTTGACGAAAAATGGTTTTTAAGCCACTCTGCCCACTTAACCGCCCTGACAATCAAATCAGCCCTATACTTAGCATTATATTTCGGCGTACGCGAATGATAATTGGCGGCTTTTGTCCAGATATCGCCTTTATCATTTTTGATATGTAGCCGCACACGCCATGCGGCCAGATCATAGGCATAACAACCGGGATTTGCTACATGATCAGGCGTGATGCCATACTTAAATAAATCCTGAAGATAGGCGGTATTGAACTGCATAGAACCAACATCATGCGTACCGTTACTGTTACGTACCCAATGCCCTGGTTTGCCGCCTTCTTTCTCGGCTATCGCCAGTAAAATATTGGCGGGTATTTCATACTTGATGGCCGCAGTGATGGAACACACGACTCTTTCTTGCATATCATGCGGAAAATCCATCATCGAACGAATCGCTTGAAAGCCTCATCCATTATTTGCTTTCTCCTCGCGAAATATTGTTTATACCTGATGATTCCTGAGCCTGACCTTTTTCTATGGCATTACGCAAAGCATCCGGCCCTGCATTTCTTGCTGCTGCCAGCCGACTGGCTGCCAGTGTGCCGCCATAAGATGTAATGGCTGCTGCTGTACCTGCCGCTGCCATAAAGCCACCGGCACTATAACTACCAATCCCGACAGTCGAACCTATGCTACTACCCGTTATAATGCCAGCCAGCAACAGCGGCAATCTGGAAATCAACACAAAAAACGCAATCGAAAAAATCAACATAACCGCCAGCTCTTCATAATTCAGCACATTTTTACCCATTTTAGAGTAGAAACTCGATAACAAGTCGCTGCCAATACCGACGATCAAAAGCATTACGAATAGCTGAATACCAACACCCAGAACTGTTTTAAAGTAGTTAATAGCGATATCAGATGTCCATCGTGCACCACCAAAACCCAAAAAGAAGATACCCGCATACATTAACACCCATCCTGATATCAGTAGGAGCAGCATATTGACCGCAATTACTGTCAGAATAATTAAAATGATCAGGGAAATGACAAAACCCATCAGACTATCCATAGGTTGCATAAATGTAAGACTATTCGTTGCCTGATTCCAGATTAAAATGCCTGTGTGCATGATACTGGCATGACTCGCACCACTTGGAAGACCAGCAGCGGTTCCGCCTAGTTGTTGCATCGAATCGATGATTGTCCCTGCAATATTGTGGCCTGATACGGCATTGGTTAGTAACCAAAAGTAAAATCCGGTAAAGATAATAAAACGTGTGAACTCCGCAAAGAAATCCGCGATATCAGCTTTGCGCAACAGCATCATGCCAAATGTCCACACCATCGAAATTAGCACCAACGTCCAGAACAAACGCTCGGCTGCGGCCTGAACAACATTTTGCCAACTCTTAACCTTTGTCCAAAATTTTTGGACAACTTGGTCCAACACGCTCTGATTGGTTGCTGGATCAATGTAGGCCAGCTCAGCAGATGCTTTTGTAGAAAGAAATATCAGAAGCAAGGTACTTAACAAGATACTCAATAATTTGTACATACGTTTTGATCTCATGATTCTTCTCGCAATCTTAGGCGAACAACTATTTTGCTTTTTCTAATTCAATTGGATTACCTGTTTCATCTACTGGCCCGTTAATAGTCCATCTAATCCCAGGCGGCATTTCACTCAACTCCTTCTTAGGTTCCTTCAATTCAAGCTTGCCATCGCCATCCTTATAACAACCTGACAACAGCAACAAAGACAATGAACAGATGATTGCAATAATCAAATGGCCTTTTTTCATCGGTATCTCCTTGTATTGGTGTTTCAAAAGGCATCCTTTACAGACCAGCTTCTACCCACTGGCAATATTTCTGGACTCAATCGCTTAGTCGCCGCCTCACGCGCAGCCTGTTGCATGGCTTTTTGGTCTACCTCAGCCTGACTTTGCGTATTGGCGGCATTATGCTGAGCAATCAGCATTTGACGCATTTGTAGCAACTGATTTGCCTGGTACGCAGCCAACTGATTGGCATATTGCAGTGCTTCCATTTGCCCCTGAGCCGACTCAGTTCTTTGTTGTAAGACTTGTAGGTGCGCTGCATCCAATGGAATCTGATTCTGATGTTCACTCAAACCGCGCAAGAGCGAATCATTGGCATTTTTTTGTGCGTCGGTGCTGGTATTTTGCCCTTTCTGTAATAGTTTCCAGGCAGAATCATTGCATTTTTCCTGCAAATTAAAGCAAGGTGATTCCCGATAATATTCAACATTGCGAAACCGATGCATATAACCATCCAGGCTTCCATACTGTTGTTCATAATAGCGTATGGTATTGGTCAAATTGATCAGCTTGTTCATCGCATACTCCACTTTCGCCCAGACATAAGCAGTGGGCGCTAGGGTATTTCGGATCATGTTCTCATATTGCTGCAATTGCGTCTTATACTGCTCTATTTGCTTTTCGGTCTGATCTATGGCTTCTAGCGCGGTAATTGTGGTTTGTTCGATATTCGCAATATCAATGACAGCCATTCCACCGGCTTTGATAACCGATGGATAACCAATATTTCCGAGTGCGAACAGCACTACGATCAACTGAGTCGCTAAATTTTTACTGTTTGTCATGTTCAAACACTCCTTGTATTAATAATCAAATGATTGATACGGTTTAGAAAACTTCATGTCTTTGGTCACAATGATGTTGAAGCGATACCCCGGTCTAATTTCAAGGGTAGGCGATACATTTAGGTTTTTTCGGATAAGATTGGCGGTTACCAATCCCAATTGCTGACCCAGCGATTGACTCATGATGCTACCGGCATTTTGCCGCCCAAACGCACCGCCTGCATCACGCTGGCTGTACGCGGCACCGGCCACAATCGCCGACATAATTAGGGCTGATCCAAAGATACGCAGGTAATGGTTATTAACCAGATCTTTAAAACCTGCATAGCCGACCCCGTCAGCACCCGGCATGGCACCGATATCCATGGTCTTGCCATCCGGGAAAATAATGCGCTGCCAGGCAACCAGCACACGCGCCTGACCGAATTCCACTTCACTGGAATAAGTACCCACCAATCTTGATCCTTGCGGAATCAAGCGCCATTTACCGATGGGTGAATCATAAATATGCTGGCTCACCTGTGCCATGATCTGCCCCGGCAGGCTGGAATTAATACCGGATATCAGAGTTGCCGGTATCACAAACCCGGTTTGCAGTACGTAAGGTGATGCAGGCTCTTGTACTTCGCTATTTAATGTCCAGCGTTCTTCACCATTTGCTGAATCAAAGCGTGAATAATCCTTATCCCGTGTACCAGTCTCGTCATTGAGCAAGCGAGGAGCACTATCATCCATGAATTCATCACTTTTACCTGCTCCCATTCCTCCCGCCACACCAGTTCCCCCATCTTGCCGCAACTGAGCCAAGCGCGCATGATAGGCAATCGTTGGATCTTCGCGCAGATTGGCATCGATCTGCTGACGCACCGATGCCAATTTTGCCAACATTTCTTCGCGTGTTTTAGGTGTGCCGGAGTGGGTTAAATCCGACGAGGATCCGGTACTTCTGGGCGCAATCACATTCACATTGGTTTTAGCCTTGATCGCTTCTTCCAGTTGTTGACGTTTCAGCATGCGAATATGCGCAATATCTGCGTGAAGCGATGGATCGACAGTATCCATAGAGGGCGGCAAAGGCGGCCGATCCAGATCCGCTGGCCTCTCAATGATGATTTTTGGTAGAGTTGCTTTTTCAGTTAAATCAGGGGTATTAGGCTGAGCTTTAGGTTCGATAATGCCACCGATGTAGTCTTTGGCAATCAGTGAAGCAAAAGAATTGCTTGATTGAGTGTCATGATTGTCATCAGAATGATACTGATCGCGCTCGGCTACGCGATCCATGGCTACGATCATCATCAGCAGCATAAAAACCAACATAATCCCACCAAAGATGAATATTGGAAGATTATTGACCCTTCGTACCCCAACGTTTTTGGCTACTATATTCGGAGATGAGTCAGGTGACAGAAGCTTAGAATTGGTTGACATCATCCTTACCCCCCTTATTCTCTTCTGACCCAAAGACCGGCAGGATGGGTTCTGTCGGCCTGCATGGTGAATGCTCGTGAGAAGCGCATATCGTCAATCATGAGTTTGACATGATACAAATCACCCGATTGGTCAATGATGTAACTCAAGGGCAAACCTTTTTGCGGTTCAGTATTGGGTTGATGGAGCGAAGCAAAGATTGGTTGCTGAATTGATTGCTGAGTCGCTTCTTGAACTGCGAACCCTTCAATACGCAAGTTTTCAATCAGGGCATGGCCAAACGGATCATTAACCACATGGCGCAGATTAAACTGCGTATTGGCCGCCGGATACAGACGCACTATTTGGGCTGCCACATCATCGGCCATGACTTTACTGGTTACGATTGAGGGATTTTGAATAAAATTGCCATACGGTTGGCTTACACAACCATTCAAAAGCAACAAAAACAACATAAGGATAAAAACAGAGTTGGATGCGGTGATCATTGTATTCATCATCAATTCCCCCGCGTAATCGTCACTCGGCTTTGATTACCACCGACACCCGCAATCAGAATCGCGCGATCAAAAATTGTGTCCACAATATAGCGATCACCCTGTAAGCGGTAATTCACCATAACCGTTTCATCTTCACTAAAAATCCCACCTTCTTTATTGAGTAGTAGCAAAGTCGGTGCTTCGGTTTGTGCCATGATGGCAGGCATTTGTATGATGGTTTTCTGACCGTCGTTATAGACCCGAACGGGCTTCCAGGCAGCATCGCCAGTCACTGCATACGCAAAATCCAGATTACCGAGATATTCTCCGGTTTCAGAAATAGTGCGAGATTTCCTGATGCCCATCGTATGGCTTTCTTTATCTTTCATCGCATCCCATTTCATCATCGCATCTTCTGGATAAGTAAAACTCACTCTCGGCATAAAATCACGCCGATGAGATCGCAGGCGCATGTGGTAGGTACGCCGGTTAGTCGTCACTACCAGGGATGTTTCCAATCCCACATCCAATGGTTTAACAATCAAATGTTGTACTTCAGCAGAACCTTGACCGGTAACCGCGGGTTCTATCAGCCAGCGTGCTTGGTCCCCCAGATGGATGGAATTGACTTGCTCACCCGCCTGCAATTCGATATCGCAGACCTGCAATACAGCACAAACAATGCTGGGTTGCTGGGAGCCAAACAGAAAACGAATGGAACCATCTGGCCCTGCAACCGGCTTAATGCCGGTGGGATTGACTGCCTGCCATTTCTTGGCCAGATCAATAGCAGCACGTTCCTGCGGGGTAAGCTGGGGATTCTTATCGGTGAAATACGCTTCTGACAATCCATTGGCATAGCTTGGTGCAGTCAATCCAATGGACAAAATCAATGTACTCAGGATATTTACAGCGAATAACGATTTCATAATGAGTGACCTCTTTATGTTTGTTTCGACCAGGAGAAATCCTGGATATAAATACCCAGCGGATTATTGCGGATTTGTTCTTCAGTGGTGCTTTGCGTGGTCGGCTTGTTATAGATTCTAAGCAAAGCACGCATCTTGAAGGGCGACTCGGTTAAGTGCCCTTGCCGATCATAGATTTTTTCCAACCAATCGACCTGCCAGGTCTCGGGTGATTGGGGGATCACCGATATGATTTCAACATTAACCGTTTGTGTTTCAGCACGTTTGAAAGGACTGCTGGCTTCACTACTGTTGAACCATTCATTGGCTTTTACTGTTGCGGGATCGTTATTGGATAACATGGCATACGCCCGAAAGATGGCGCGCCGCTGCAAGGCAATATCAGGGGTTACCATGCGCAAATCATTAATAAACGCTGCCACGGACGCATGCACAACGCGCTGATCGGACACCACAGCGATATCCGCGCGGGAAACCGCAATCGCTTCACCCAGTTTATTAACCTGTACGACATAAGGAATGAATTTGGATTGGCTACCGATAGCAATGACTCCACCGACGCCTGCCAAAGCAATCAATAAACAAAGTAGCGCCAGAATTTGCCACATAGTGCGCGAAGCCTGAATCCCTCGCATATGATCATTCCAAGTACGCCGTGCTGATAAATAAGGGTTTTCATTTTCACCGTGGCGGCGACCGCCTTCCATCTTGCCGTCATTGGGGCGCATAGTTTCATCCGCACCCGGCTTTAATTTGAATAGTTCGTTGATCATATTCATGCGGCAACTCCATAGTCAGATAACGTTAGTCCCTTGATTGTCAACCATTCGTGAACCCAGCCATCACCATACTTGTTATGGAGATCTTTGATAGTTGCAATCGATTCCTTATCCGTAGATCCTACAAATGCGAGTGCCAATGGCCCAAGCGCCAAGTCGTAGAGTCGCCTGCCATTCTCGGACACGGTGTAATATTGCTGTTTGGGAATGGCTGAAGCTAGAATTTCAATCTGGCGTGAATTGAGGCCCATGCGTCGATACAGTGCTGATGCTTCCTCATCACGTGCAAATACATTGGGTAGAAATATCTTGGTTGCGGTAGATTCGACAATGACATCGAGAATTCCGCTATTAGCTGCATCCGACAGACTTTGGGTTGCCATCAATATCAGGCAATTATTTTTACGCATGACTTTCAGCCATTCGCGGATCTTGGCTCTAAATACGGGATGTCCCAGCATCAGCCAGGCTTCGTCCAGAATGATGGCGGAAGGTTGCCCATGCAGACTGCGCTCAATGCGACGAAACAGATATAAAAGTGTGGGCAGTGCGTATTTATCACCAAGATTCATTAATTCCTCGATCTCGAATGTAGTGAAGGTCGACAGACTTAGTCCATCGGCATCAGCATCGAGTAAGTGCCCCATCATGCCGTCGATGGTATATTGCCGAATAATCTCGCGAATCGCTTCATCCTGAATCGTGACTAACAAGTCCGATAAGGTTTTTGATCCGCTTTGATGCATGTTATTAATAGCCTGACTGATTTCGTTACGCTGCAAGGGTGTTACGGTAACGCCGTTGAGTTCTACCATCAAACAAATCCATTCCAGCGCCCAGGCACGATCTCCTTTAGTCTGCAAGAATTGCAAGGGACAGAAAGACAGCGATTCATCATCGCCTGCTACCATAAAATGCTGGCCACCCACGGCTTTTGTGAGAGGATACATCGATAGCCCTTTATCAAAGCAATAAATCGACATGCCCTGATAACGCCGCAATTGCGCGGCAATCAATGCCAAATGAGTGGATTTACCGGCGCCTGTCGGACCGAACATGAAAGTGTGACCTAAATCGCGCACATGTAGATTCAACCGGAAAGGGGTTGCACCTTGTGTCACACACTGTATCAATGGCGGTGAATTGGGTGGATACATCGGGCACGGTGCGGATTCCTTGCCTGTCCAGATGGTATTGACCGGCAACAGATCAGCCAGATTCATGGTATTGATGAGGGGTCTGCGCACATTTTCAACACCGTGGCCCGGCAGACTGCCCAGATACGCATCCATTGTGTTGATGGTTTCCACCCGTGCGGCAAATCCCAAATGATTGATGGCTTTCTCCACCTTTCGCCCGGCTTCTTCCAGTGCTGCTCGATCTTCCATCATCAGCACCACTACGCTGGTATAGTAACCTTGCCCAACCATGCCGCTGTGAGTCTCTGCAATCGCAGACTGCGCATCTTCAGTCATATTGAGCGCGTCTTCATCAATATTGCTACTTTGCAGATTAAACACTTGATCAAAGAATCCACGAATTTTTTGTTTCCAGCGTCTGCGGAATTTTTCCAGATGATTGACTGCTTCATGCGTATCCATAAAGATAAACCGCGATGACCAGCGGTATACGCCCGGCAATTCTGACAATAGATTTAACATGCCAGGGGATGATTCCAATGGAAATCCCTCAATTGAGACCACTTGAACAAAATTGCGGCCAATTTTAGGCACGACTCCACCCCACATTTCCTGACCACCGAGTAGCGTATCCAGATACATGGGGTTGGCCGGTAACACCATCGGATGATCCAAGCCGGTCACGCATAATTGCAACCACTGTAAGAAATCATCATGCGTGATAGTTGTACTGTCTTCATTCACCAGCTTGCGGCTTTTTAAACGCGATAGATGAAATACGCTAGATAATCGGGATTCAAAGTTGACACATTCGCGCTGGAAATATTCCAGTAGCCCTTGTGTTTTGGCTTTTTGATCGGGTGCTTGGGCTTCATCGTCAAACATCAGCTCAACGAACTTGCGCTGCGCCAACATCGGTGGCAAGTATGTCAGTGATACGATAAAACAGCTCTCATACATTGTGCCGATACGCTCGAACAGATTGCGTCGTTCCTCGTCAATGGCAGCGGTCACTGGATCAGGAAAATTGGAGTGGGCTTTGCCTGAATAACTTTGTGCGGGTTTGCGGATTGCATCGACATGAATCATCCAGCCATTGCTTAAGCGGGATAACGCTTGGTTAATTTGATACGACACGCGTTCACGCTCAATATCGGTACTACTGGCCGTATCACCGCCACAAAATACCCAGGCGGCCATCAATGAGCCGTTCTTGCCGACAATCACGCCATCTTCCACAACCGCCGCATACACCAGCAGATCGGCAAAACCCATTGCATTGGATCGATGTTGATCCAGTTTTAATTCATTGCCCGTTTCACGGATACGGATAAACAGTAGCAAGAGCAGCGCAGCTCCACAAATTGCGATAAGAATTGTGATGGCGGCAATCATAGATGCTGTTTCTCCTGCTGGCGGGTATTGTTATAAAAGGGGGTGCTGCGCGCCGGATAGTATTTTTTGTATTGCATCTGGCGTAAGTAAACATGACGTAATTGCGGATCATTTTTTGCCATCAGTCGTAGTGAAAACAATGAAAAAATCCACAGCGCTATGCCAAAGAGCGTAGCTTTTATTTCCATCGCCACAAAAATGGATGTAGCAGCAATCAGGATAGAAAACATGACCAGTTCCCGGTCACCACCCATAAACAAATTAGGGCGGTTTCCCGATTGGCGAATAGGTATGGTTCGAAGCGCCATGAGTTTGCCTCCTATTCCTGTGAATTAAGAATCGATTCCTGTTCTAGTGATACTCCACCCGGAATGACCGCACCCTGAAATAAATTGGTCATGATGTTGTTGGCCCCGACGAGTAGCGCCATCACCAGCACGATAAAAATCAAGGTGCGAAAAAATGCATTGAGCTCTCCACCAAAAATCAGGATGCCGCCTGCAACGACAATACCGACAATGGATAAGGTGAAAGCAACGGGACCGGTAACGGAATTTCTGAGATTCACCAACCATGTTTCATAAGGAAGTGCGCCTCCTCCGCCTACAGAGGCTTGTGCATTATCAACCGTCAGCAAAAACACAAACAAAAAAGTGATTGAGAAGAAATAAATGTATGGAGAAATATTCTTGATGTTAATCAGCTGCATAGACTGGCTCCTATGGATGACTTAAAGCTTTCTGATTTGGTAACTTCCTCTTTTAAAACCTTGTACTTCGATAATTTGTTGGATTTTTCTGCCGTGAGGTGTACGCGTGATATGCACGACCATATCAACCGCCTCTGCTATTAATGGCATGATGTCTTTCGGCGCCGAAGGATTACGTGAAATAAGGGATTCCAGGCGGGTAAGTCCGGATAGCGCATCATTGGCGTGCAATGTAGCGGCTCCACCCTCATGCCCCGTGTTCCAGGCGTCGAGTAAATCCAATGCTTCAGGGCCTCTCACTTCACCGACCAGAATGCGATCCGGACGCATGCGCAAGGTTGTTTTTAGCAATTGCGTCATGTCGACATCAATTGTGGTGTGATACTGAACAAAATTTTCGGCAGCGCATTGAATCTCGCCGGTATCCTCCAAGATAAAAATACGCTCATCCGGGTCACTACATACCATTTCATTAATAATGGCATTGATCAAGGTTGTTTTGCCGGATCCGGTGCCGCCAATCACTAAAATATTGCGGTGCTTGCACACAGCATCTTTGATGACATCACAGTGTCTTGGCGACAACACGCCGGTTTCTACATACTGTTCAAGGGTAAAGATCTTGATGGCTTTTTTACGAATGGCAAAGGTGGGTGATAAAACAATAGGGGGCAGTTGACCGGCAAAGCGTGAATTATCGAGCGGAAATTCGCCCTCAATCATCGGATTGAATCGATTGACCTCCTTGCCGTGGAAACCTGCGACCGTTTTGATGACCGCTTCAACTTGGGCAGTTTGAATGTTTCCGATATGTTGTATCTTTTGCCCCAGCTTTTCTTGCCAAATACGACCATCGGCATTGACCATGATTTCAACCGTCTCAGGATCTTGCAATGCGAATAGTATTTCCTTTGCGTCTCGCTCTAATTTGCTTTTAGCGCGATCTTTGATGGTTGTGACGTTAGGCAATGGATCTTGCGATGTCATGAGCACACTCCTGAAACTTACACATGACATTACAATATAACGTAATTCAATTTAGAGCAACCAATTTTATTACATTTTATCGGTTATTTTTTTACTTCTTACTTTTCAACAAGAATGCTCTATTCTTTTTATCCCACTGCTCAACCTGAAAAGCTTCATATTCACTAAGTACTCCACCTTTCCAGATAAAACCTTTAGGCAAGTGCTTTAGCTTTCGATTGGTTAATGCTTCAAGATCAGCCATACTCATATCAGAACTTTCCAGCAACATTGGCAGTGGTGTCTCCAATGCTTCTGCAATTGCTTCAATAATTCTAAGTGATGGATTAGCTTTGTCGTTGGTCAGGTCAGTAAAAAAGGAGATGGATACACCTGCTTTTTCTGCCAATTCTGATTTGGTCATATCCTTTTCATCAAGGATACGCAAAATATTTGTGATGAGAATCAAATTGTACATATCATAGCCCTATATTTTCAGGGTTTTAAGCAGCTTAAGTAAGCTGCGTCATTGTCTTATAGTCATTTTAATCTAAAATAAAGACAGAATCTTATCAATTCAATAAAAAATTAACCATTAGGTTTGTTATATACTGATTTTACAGATTATTATCAATAATAGGTTTACACTAGAAATAAAACACACAAATAATGTGGGTGAGACAAGAATTCGCCTTTTTTGTGCGATTTATATTTAGTGAGAACTACATCTATTGTTTCCATCTTCCTAATCAAAAATGGTAGAATAATCCAATATCAATGAATATTTCTGCCCGATTGAACCCAGTATAACGAACATCATTTAAGCACACGATGACGATGAAAGTAACAAAAAAGGACAAGAAAAAAGGGCATATTGCTCCTATCGGTGCAACAGAAATCGATATTTCATTAATCAGCGAAGACATTCATCAACCCCGAAAAGAATTTAATCAAGAAACGCTACGAGAATTAACAGAAACGATTAAATTACGCGGAGTGAAATCACCGATATCTGTACGCCCCGATGTGGATAAACCGGGAGCCTATATTATTAATCATGGCGCTAGACGATACCGCGCTAGTATCAAGGCGGGATTAACCAAGATTCCTGCCTTCATCGATACCGATTACAGCGAAGCTGATCAAGTGATCGAGAATCTTCAAAGAGATGATTTAACCTCCAGAGAAATCGCTGACTTTATCGGACGACAACTGGCAGGCGGCAAAACCAAGTCTGAAGTTGCCAGACTCATCGGTAAAACGAATCCATACATTACCATGCACGCTACACTCCTTGATCTACCCGATCCACTCGCTGATGCGTATCAGTCAGGGCGTTGCACCGATGTCACAGCTCTGTATGATTTAACCAGACTGTATAAAGCCCATAAAGAAGAAGTAATCACTTGGCTGGCACTTAGTACACAAGAAGAAATCTCCCGATTGGATGTCTACCAATTCAGTCAATTCTTAAAGTTGAAAAAAACACTCCCGTCTAACTCTGCGGACGATCAAGCTTTCAATGCTGAAGGTGAATCAAATAGCACGGCAACTCATAACAACGATCAAAAACAAAGCGTGCCGAATTCATTGTTGGATTCTATTTACAATCTCATTAAAAAAGACAAACGCAAACCACAGGATTTAATGCATGATCTATCGAGCGATCATAAAGCGTTTCTTCAAAGCAAAATAAAAAACTATTTTGAGCAAGGTAGGAATTGCTCCAATATCGTTCAGTTCACCATCAAAGCATTGCAAGATGGTAGTTTCTCAGCCAAGGGCAGCGGTGCACTGCAATTGATTGCCTTTTTGCATGGCATGAAAAGATCTGAGTCTTTCGATCTGATGAAAATTCTGAATGAGGTTGCCAGTCAGCAAGAAGCAGGTTAATTGAAATGTACTCTCAATCTTACTGACGAATAATTTGAAATGACGACAGCACAAAAGTTACGAATGGTCGTAATGAATGGACAAAAGATTCTACAATCCCAGAATAATAATGAATGGGAAACGGTTGGTACGATCAAGAAGGTTGATGACGGCATCAAACCAGGTGTCTACAACATTTATTTAGCTAAAGCGGCTGTTGATAAAAAATCGTATGAAGGAAAAATCATTCATATCGATAAAGACAATGCTATTTTTTATCAGCAGGTCAACAACGATTATATTGTGCATCAATTAAGATCTGTTGATGGCAAGCCTGTTGCTGGTAAAGATGTAGCCATTACCTATGACGGGGAAAAAGCTGCGTTAACGCTAATAGATACTCTTAAGCACAAGAGAACGCTGAAGATTTGATTTGCCTTGCATAAGCTGCGTACAAAAATTATCGCCTTCTGAGTTCATCTCGTTTAGCTTACATATCAATTACCGCAAATAAATGGGTGTCCGCAAAGATGACAAAAAAGAAATTGGTTGGAGCAAAAAAGAACTCTGAAACCGATGTTGTGCGGTCTGTTGATGAAGGAAACCCCAGTGAAATCACTCACGCAGCATTTATCGTGGCAAGATATAGGGGAGAAAATTCAATGCCAGATGGGAAGCGAGTTGGAAAATGGCTGTTCTTTGTTGCCGAAAAATATATTGACGATACATGGCGCAACGTGAAGAAAGCAGTTGAAGATGGAAAACTATGGAAACAAGCAAAGGTATCTACTGCCTGGCGAAGCAAGGGTGGTGTTTATGTCGTGTGTGTCTACACCTACGATTGTGATGATGAGAGCGATGTTATGAAAATAAGAGGTCATCTTCGTGAAATGGGCTTCAAAAAAGCGGCGTCATATAAAAGCGATGAACAAACCATTGCGGGTATCTATTCTGACTTCACATCTGGTTTTGCATTGTATAAAGCCTAATCTTTATCAAAAATTATAAGAAATCGTACAAGGTTGTGCTTTGAACGCTGTAGAGATTGAAGAAGCAATATCCAAACTGGCAGAGCAACCATTTGATCCGATGGAATTTCCTTATGCCTTTTTGGAAGCGTTTGGAAATAAAACAACCACATCTCTCTCCTGAGAAGTGGCAACACGAATAAAACCGATATAGAAGGCGCAGTGCTTCAGTACAACAACATTCACATCGCGGTCTGCCCTGTTGGTGAAGTACTGAAAATGCTGGAAAAGCTGAAAAACAGTTCAGCAACCAACCGACACAAAGCCAAGTTTATCCTCGCTACCGATGGTGAAGAGTTTCAAGCAGAAGACAGCATCAGCGGTGAAACCGTAGTCTGCAACTACAAGGATTTTCCAGATCATTTCGGCTTCTTTCTGCCACTCGCTGGAATTTCGACCGTCAAGCAAATTAGCGAAAATGCTTTTGATATCAGAGCCACCAGTCGCCTCAATCGTCTTTATGTGGAACTACTGAAAGACAATCCGGACTGGGGAAATGCAAACCGCCGTCATGACATGAATCATTTCATGGCGCGGCTGATTTTCTGCTTTTTTGCCGAGGATACAGACATTTTTAACGGCACCGGCCTATTTACCGATACCATAGCGCAAATGAGTGCGAAGGATTCCTCGAATACGCACGAAGTTATCGGCGAAATCTTCCACGCCATGAATACAAAAAAAGAAGACCGGATAGCGGCAGAATTACCTCGCTGGGCGGATGCGTTCCCCTATGTCAATGGCGGATTATTCTCCGGCAGCACTGAAACCCCACGCTTCAGCAAGATTGCGCGTAGCTACCTGCTGCATGTGGGCAATCTGGATTGGAAGAAAATTAATCCCGATATTTTCGGCTCGATGATTCAAGCGGTGGCAGAGGACGAAGAGCGTGGTGCACTGGGAATGCATTACACCAGTGTGCCGAATATCTTGAAAGTGCTGAATCCGCTATTCCTGGACGATCTTCATGCCAAACTGGAAGAAGCGGGTAATAATCCACGTATGTTGTTGAATCTTCGCAAGCGCATAGCAAGGATTCGTGTATTTGATCCTGCCTGCGGCTCAGGAAACTTCCTGGTGATTGCCTATAAAGAAATGCGGGCAATCGAAGCCGAGATTAACCGGCGTCGTAATGAAACATATCTTCGCTCCGAAATCCCGCTTACAAACTTTCGAGGCATAGAATTGCGTGACTTCCCGGCTGAAATTGCCCGGCTCGCGCTAATTATTGCCGAGTATCAATGCGATGTACTCTATCTCGGACCGAAGCTTGCCTTAGCAGAATTTCTTCCGCTGGATACTCAAAATTGGATCACATGCGGCAATGCGCTACAATTGGACTGGTTAAATATTTTCCAGTCAACTGGTACTGGAGTGAAACTGTATAGCGATGACTTATTTAATACCCCATTAGAGCAAACGCAAATTGATTTTGAGAATGAGGGTGGTGAAACTTACATTTGTGGCAATCCTCCTTATGTGGGTGATAAAAAACAAAGCAAAGATCAGAAAAATGATATGGAGAAAGTTTTTTCTTCCGTATCTTCTCGTTGGAGATCTTTCGACTACGTATGTGGCTTCTTTTTCAAAGCAGCTAAATATATCCACCAGGTAGAAAGTGGCTCATGTGCATTCGTTTCCACGAATTCAATTTCACAGGGAATCCAAGTTTCTGAATTTTGGCCATTAATATTGAATGACTTAAAAATATTTTTTGCCAGAAAATCATTCAAATGGTCAAATCTCGCATCAAATAATGCGGGTGTCATTTGTGTAGTAATTGGTATTTGCTCGATAAAAAAGAACAGCAAAGTAACTCTCTTTGAAGAAGACATTGCACGAAAAGTAGAAGCAATTTCACCTTACATGATAGCTGGTGAACCTATTTACGTCAGAGCGCGCTCAAAACCATTATCTGATTTATCAGAAATGCTTCTCGGTAATTTTGCTAAAGATGACGGGAATTTGATTTGTGATCATCATGAAATCCACAGTCTGGATGATTATGCCAAAGTATTCTTAAGGCCAATGTTTGGTGGACAAGAGTTTATAAAAGGCATTTGTCGATACTGTTTTTGGATTACTGAGAAAGATCTCCCAGAAGCACTCAAAAGCAAAGAATTACAGCTACGTTTCGAACGAGTGAAAGAAAATAGGCTCAAGAGCACCAAGAAAGCCACAGTCGCGTGGAGCTCAAAACCTTTTAGATTTGTTGAAATACGCTCACCTGAATATGAGGAAGCGCTAGTAATCCCCATTGTTAGTTCGGAGAATAGATCCTATTTGCCGGTAGGATTCCTACCAAGAAGATCAATAGTGAATTACGCATTCGGTATGTATGATCCCCCCTTATGGAATATGGCTTTGATAGCATCAAGAATGCATCTGGTTTGGATTGCAACTGTCTGTGGAAAAATGAAGTCTGATTTCCGTTACTCCAATACTCTCGGCTGGAATACTTTTCCCGTTCCACTTCTCACCGAAAAAAATAAAGCCGATCTCGCCCACTGCGCGAAAGATATTCTGCTGGCTCGCGAAGCACATTTTCCGGCGACCATCGCCGAACTTTATGACCCTGGCAACATGCCGGAAAATTTACGCCATGCGCATGAGCGCAACGATGAAGTGCTGGAACGCATCTATATTGGACGTCGCTTCAAGAATGATACCGAGAGACTGGAGAAACTATTCGAGCTGTATACCAAAATGACCACTAAACCAAAATTAGCCACCGAAAATAAATAATAGATTATTCCGTCATGACAAACATCAAATCCATCCCGTCAGTTTCCGTCAATTACGCCTGCAATGGCAGCTCCACCAGAGCCAACGAAATGGGTATGCGTGTCATGCAGGAACGAGCGTATGAAAAACGCGGCGAGCAATATCTGCTGATCAAGTCCCCACCGGCTTCCGGCAAAAGCCGTGCTTTGATGTTCATTACGCTGGATAAACTCTATAACCAAGGGCTGAAAAAAGCCTTTATCGTGGTGCCGGAGAAAACCATCGGTGCCAGCTTCAACAACGAACCGTTGACCCAATACGGTTTCTGGGCGGATTGGGAAGTGGCGCCGCAATGGAATCTCTGCAACGCACCGGGGGATGACAATGGTGGCAAAGTCAGCGCGGTGAAGGCTTTCCTTGATAGCGCTGATCGCGTACTGGTTTGCACGCACGCCACATTCCGCTTTGCAGTTGACCGGTTCGGCGTAGAAGCATTTGATGGTTGCCTGATTGCCGTCGATGAATTCCATCATGTGAGCGCCAATCCCGATAACAAGCTGGGTGCGCATCTCGGTCAGTTCATGTCGCGTGATAAGGTGCATATCATCGCCATGACCGGCTCGTATTTTCGTGGCGATGCTGAGGCAGTTCTTTCACCGCAGGATGAAGCCAAGTTCGAGACGGTAACGTATACCTATTACGAACAACTGAACGGGTATCAATACCTAAAGCAATTAGACATTGGTTATTATTTCTACACCGGCTCGTACACCGATGAAATCCTCAGCGTTCTGAATCCGGAAGAAAAAACGATCATCCATATTCCGAACGTCAATTCACGCGAAAGCACCAAAGATAAAATCAAAGAAGTCGAGCATATCATTCATGAACTGGGTGAATGGCAAGGCATTGATGATAAAACCGGCTTTCACATGGTAAAGACACCCAGAGGCGTGCTGAAGATTGCCGATCTGGTGGATGATGATACCAAGCGGGACATCGTACTGAGTGCCTTGCGTGACCCTTCCGCCAAAGATAACCGTAACCATGTGGACATCATTATCGCCCTCGGCATGGCCAAGGAAGGTTTTGACTGGATTTGGTGCGAACATGCATTGACTGTAGGTTACCGTTCCAGCTTAACGGAAATCATTCAAATCATTGGCCGTGCTACCCGCGATGCTAAAGGCAAAACCAAAGCACGCTTTACTAACCTGATTGCCGAACCAGATGCCGCCGAAGATGCTGTAACGGATGCAGTGAACGATACGCTCAAAGCCATAGCAGCCAGCCTGCTGATGGAACAGGTGCTGGCACCGAAATTCAATTTCATGCCCAAAAATAGCGGAAACGGTCCGGTAGAAGGCTTCGATTATGGCGAAGGCGGTTACGATCCCAAAAAAGAGAATGTCGGCTTTAACCAACGAACCGGGCAATTCCAAATTGAAATAAAAGGTCTGGCAGAACCAAAGAGCAAGGAGGCTACCCGTATTTGCCAGGAAGATTTGAACGAGGTCATTGCGGCATTCGTTCAGGATAAAACATCGCTGGAACGGGGCTTATTTGATTCCGAGATGGTGCCAGAGGAACTCACGCAAGTACGTATGGGTAAAATCGTCAAAGACAAATACCCGGAACTGGATGAAAATGATCAAGAAGCTGTGCGTCAGCACGCGATTGCTGCCTTGAACCTTACTCAGCAGGCTAAGAAAATCCTCAATTCCGCTGACGATGCATTGAAAGCTGGCAATACCGCTCTGATTGATGGGGTTCGCAAATTTGCAATGGATGTACGAGATCTTGATATTGATTTGATTGATCGTATCAACCCTTTTGGTGAAGCTTATGCAATTCTGGCCAAGGCCATGAATGAGGATAGTCTGAAGCAGGTAGCATTGGTGATTGCCGGTAAGAAAGTAAATCTCACCATTGAGGAAGCGCGGGAACTTGCTAAGCGTGCGCTGAAATTCAAGCAAGAACGTGGAAGGCTTCCATCGCTAACATCCCAAGACCCCTGGGAGAAAAGGATGGCCGAGGGGGTTGCTTTTCTAGCGAGAATGAAGGCAGAGGCGGCCAATGGCTAAAACGAGCTTCACTGATGAAGATGATGCACTTCTCGAAGAGCTGGGTGTTGAAGTTGAAGTTAAAAACACGGGAGGCCGCACGCCTTGTGAAGAACGCATCATTGCCGGTTTTGAAGATATTGAACGGTTCTATGAACAACATGGCCGAACACCCTTACACGGTGAGGATCGCGATATTTTCGAACGACTATATGCTGTAAGGCTCGACAAAATTCGTTCCTCACCCGAATGCCGCTCAGTTTTAGCAGGCCGGGATAAGCATGGCCTTATTACCGGTGAACCAACGGCTGCTGTTCACGAGCAAAATGATCTGGACGACGATGCGTTACTGGCCGAACTAGGCGTTTTGGATACAGGTAACGATGACATCACCAAATTAACGCATGTCAAATCCCGCGCAGAAATCAAAGCTGCCGAAGAGATTGCTAAGCGGACTCCCTGCCTGGATTTCGATACTTTCAAACCGCTGTTTACTAAGGTACAGGAAGAACTGGCTTCCGGTGCCCGCGTAACCCGTAAATTCAAAGACGATGCGCAGATCAGGCAGGGTGATTTTTTCATTCTTGGCGGTCAGAAAATCTATGTTGCAGAAATGGGGGTGGAATTCATAGCGGAATATGGTCGACCAGACCGTAGGTTGCGTGTGATATACGACAATGGTACCGAAAGCGATATTTTAATGAGATCGTTGCAGCGGGCATTGAACAGGGATGAAGCTAGCCGTAGGATTATCGATACCGCAGCTGGCCCCTTGTTTTCTGGTGTAACTGAAGAAGGAGATCAGGAAACTGGCACCATTTATGTGCTCCGCAGCAAATCCGATCATCCTCTAATCAAGGAACATCGCGACGTTATTCATAAAATCGGCGTAACCAACGGCAATATTGAAAGGCGTATCGGCAATGCCAAGCTAGACCCCACTTTCCTCATGGCTGACGTTGAGATTGTGGCTACTTATGAGCTTTCAAACATAAATCGCACGAAGCTGGAGAATCTGATTCACAGGTTTTTTGAACCAGCAAAACTTGATATTGAAATTATGGATAGGTTTGGAAATCCTATTGTGCCGCGCGAATGGTTCTTAGTTCCCCTATTCGTGATTGATGAAACAATTGAGAAGATCCGAGACGGTTCAATTGTGAATTATCGATATGATCCTAATCTTGGAAAGATCATAGAATGATCTTCATTTAGATTAACCAACCTTAGTTCTAGCTCGCTGATGTTGTTGCAGTCGATTTTGAATTTGAGTGTATAGCTTAGCTTGCTGATTCTCACGATCACGTAAACAGACCACCAGTGAGCATTCCTCTAATGTTTTGGTAACTGCCTCGCCTCACGAATAATCATTTCTGGTTACAACAACAAACGAACGTTCGATTTATATTTTGGAAGGCTCTAGACTAGCAGAGGTTAATAATATCTAGTGAGCTGCCATAGTTCAGTAGCAAGTTCATCGGGTTGCTTTTTCCAGCGCCATTCAGATTCTTTCAAACGCAACTCGAAGTTAGCTGATACGCCGTCAGACTTTGCAAGTCGTCGCTTGGTAAACTCCAAAATGATTCAATACCGTTAATGTGGCAGTGTCGATCTCGGGCAAATTCATTATCACCATGCGATACTCGAAAATGCTTGGATTATCCCACATCTACCAAACCATTATAACCACACCAGCCATCACTATAAATAACACTTCCAATGGACACTCTACCTAGTATTACTGCCTGTAAAGTCAATCACTTACAACCCGGCACTATCTCAGTGTTTACCCTACCATCTCGCTCAAACACTTCGAAAACAGGTTGTTTTAATGTATCGCCACCGCATTTGAGTTTACCGTGATAACCACGATGCCGTTTCGCACCAAAATAGCTTTCATCAACTTCCACTCTACCTAACAGCTTGTCTTTAAGGGCAGTCTGAGGCGGTATATCACTTGCCTGAATAGGCCATACCAGCGATTGATCGTGTTACGATTCTTACCCAACAGCAGTGCTGTTTCGCTGGCTGGTATATCAATACTAAAACATTGAATTATTTTTTTAACAAAATAATCACTTAATTTACTGTTTCTTAACATCTCACTAGACTAACATATTGTATCTGCTAGTCTAGAGCCTTTGGAATTCCTCAGTATTATTTTAAAGGCTCTGGCAATATCAGCGTGATATGAAAAAAGCAAGGGTAGCCGAAAAATAAGCAATGTTTGTCCAGAGCTTGGTATGCGATAACTGACCCGTCCCTGCATCAGTGATCAGATCCAGCGCTCTCATTATAGCTTTTCCGTTTCAAGAATATGTTCAGGCAATGGCTTTTTGTCATTGTTAAGCCATGCCGACACATCGAACCCTGGGCATGTTTTATGCATACCAGACAAATCTCGATGACCACGAATACTTGCATTGGGATATATTTTTAATAACCCGGCAAGGTTGTCGCCCAGGGAATCCCGTTGAATGACGGAAAATCGATCGGTCCCAACCAAACAAACGCCGGGGCTATTGGCATTGAATATTTTTTCGTACGCGCCCACTTCGTCCAAATGGCGTCCGGTTGTTACCTCACCATTGGTGTAAACGACAAAACAGTAGCCAATCGAGGTTAACGATTGGTTGAATATTTTGTGAAAATCCAGCGTGCGCGAAAAGCCACGCTCGCGGTGCGAATTGTCGATACCGGCGGTCGTCGTCCAACGGCCGTTTGGCGTTGCCGAATAGTGAATAACGATGCCAGTGATTAAACGTTTTGTCATGCTGCCATGATCGCAGCGAGTGGGTTGGGCGTTAAGTCGGAAGGGGTTCCTCTACGGCATTGATTGGAATGAGCTTACAGGATATTTGGGATGCTATTGAATGTCAATTCCTATTTAATTCAGCATAATTACAACAAATTTTAATGGATTGTATTATTCTATTGCTCTTGTTCTTGTATATAATGATTAAATGTCGTAGAATAGGCGCCGAAGTTAGACTATTCAACAAGCTATTTCAAAGAAATAACTCTATTCTCTCATTGTCACTGCTATGAAAAATGAATCTTTTTTAAAGCGTGTCGTTATAATAAGCACTCTGCTGGAATCTTTGTTCGGAAGGGAAAAATGACACAACTAAAAAAAATGGCACAACTGATTCCTGGCTTAAGCAAATCAGGAAAATTGACTATTGAACAAGCTGCTTATATTGAAAAAGTTTCTGAATTAGCCGATGCTCATTCAGATGAATTGATCTCAAATGGCTCTAAAGATCACGCTAAGGTTCTAATCCATGCATTATTATCCAGAGCAAAGAGTGAGGTTAAATTATTTAGTTCTTATTTAAGTAGCGATATTTATGATGACGAAGCCATACTTGATGCGCTTGATCATGTTATTAATGATCGAAAAATAAAGCTCGAAATTTTGCTGCAAGAACCTGAAAATAGTATTGATGAGAATACCGGATCTTATCAAGAGAGTAAGTTTTTGAATCGTTGCGTAAGTGCAGTTTCACGTCCGCCTTCGGATGATAGTCAGATTTTCTTAAAAATTTCGAAAAAAGAACATAAAGACATTCTGTCGCACTTCATGACGATGGATGATGATGCTTATCGATTTTGCGAGGACAAGACTAATCCTAACCGACAAGCCGTGGCTTCTTTCAAGCGCCCTAAAACCGTGAGTAATCTCAAACGTCAATTTGATATTATGTTCATGGACGCCATTGATTATCAAGGAGCTAAATAGTAGACAAGGTGCACTATAACTCCAAGCACGGATAGGTAGTTTTGGAAGCATACCCGGATTTCTTTAAGCTGGCTTATATCATCGAAATATCGGTGGTTCTTAATTTGGCTTTTCGGGAAATTAAATACCACAATTTAGTTGAAGATCTAAATGATGAAATAGCAAAAATTCAACAATCTATTACCGATAAAGAATTGACTAAAAGCATTTATTATCGGCAGCTTGCTAGCCTCGTTAATCGCAAATTAGCAGAAGAAATCAAGAATAGTGACTATATAAAAGACGCTTGGAACGGTCATCAATTGCTTGAGATATTTTTTGAGCGGTTTCTACGAGGCGGATGGGCTCTAAAGATTGTTAATGCATTGTTAATAATCATCATATTGTTGTTGATGATCATTACCGCATCTAACTATTACTCTTTTAGAGACATTGGAATAGATCTAAATATCGAAAATTACCGTGGTACTCTCTGGAGTTTTCTTTATTTTTTCCTGGTTTTTTCATGTATTGTTCCAGGTGCTTTTATGATAGCCACTACACAATGCCATCGGTTTCTCTTTGGTAGTTTCAAAAATGATGATTCTGGGAAAATAGAAAAATTAGTCCGGGCATTGAACGCTGACAGAAATGTTAAAAACGATACTTTAAATACTACGAACAATACAGCAGAAGCTTTTGTTGTTCCCCCAGAAAAACACACATAACCTTCTACGGTAAGAAAATGATTAGCTCGGTATTGCGGGGCTTGATGGCTACTTCTATTGTACTTCAAGCAATCCGCTGACGCAATCACAGTGCGACTTGATTTTTTTGATGCAGCAATGGCTAACTTGGCACCTGTCTGATTGAGCACCATGTGTTCGCTTTGCTCAATCAAAATAATGATTGCTGTTGGAATATCGGCGGATAGAATACACCAATAATAACAAAAGGATTTCTGGCCCATCAGTGAAACTGTCTTGTTGTACCTAAAAATAGGTACAAATCATTTTGCAAAAACTTATCCCCGTATCGTTGCTTCACTTGTTCTATGGCTTTTTGCTCACTGTTACTTTTTTCTAGACATTTCCAGTATAGCGCTCCAATTTCCCAATCTTCTATCATTAGCGTGCTTACCCTATCTTCATCATCACGAAATTGATAAGAAAATTTATAGGGTAGCTTCTTTACTACCGATAATTCTTTCCTAACTTCTTGTTCGGTTTGAAATAAAGATAAATGATTGGCCTTCTGCTTAAGGGTTTGCAAATGGTCGACACTCCAATCTCGATCCGTCTGTTCTATGATAAAGTTTAGAAATTGTCGAGGCTTGAATGTTGCTAGTGACAGGCAATTTTTGTTTGCGAGTTCAATTAACTTTTCTAAGTTCGAAAAAATTGTTTTTTTTGCAAAAACGATTTCTTTTCTCTTAAACCAACCTTGCTCAGTTCCAATTGGATCTCCAATCAGTTTGATCTTAGACAAATCAGTAACCCTAAAACTCTCTGGTCTAGGATCTGAAAAATTGCGTTCGATAGGCAACTCTATCCATTGGTATTTTCTGTATCGATTTTCGTAATCAAGCTTTCTAAAAGGCAATGGATAAACTCTAATCCAGCTTCCATTTTCTAAAAACCCCGCAGTACATACCAGCTCGTCATAATTCCTAGATAGTGTGGGGTAGGTTTTAACTGTAATAAAAACTTGGTGTATTTCACTCATAAATGAACGACTTTTATTGAATTACTGTTTTGCAAAATAAAATCGCTCAGACAGTGACGATGGCATTCCTTATGTTGTTTTTCAAAACAAGTAAGAGCTATGCTTCCATATCTTTCCACCAATTGCATTATTTTAGAAACTTCTAGAAATTTTTGTGAAAGTGATTTGCGATACGAAACAAATAATCTTGCATAATCTTGTTTCGTTTCCAGGTTAATTCTTTTTTTTGATTCAACTCCAAGTTCTGGAAAATGTATATATTCAATATCGATTTGCTGTAAAACATTACTTAATGTTTTTTTAGAAAACCCAAATTTTCTGCTGATTGGGTTGCTTCTCACATCACATAATAATTTTATGTTGTTTTTTATCAGCAAATTAATGTATTGCTCTAATGTTATTCCTTCATAGCCCAAAGTAAACAAAATACTTTTTTGATGAATTAGGTAAATTTCGTTTTGAGATATTGATTGATCAGTCTCATCTCTTAATACTCGGTTGTTATTTTTACTTTTGATACTGAAATAAGGATATTTTTCAAAAATATAAAGCAATATCTCAGTAGTGCTATATGCATTATATTTTGCAATTGTAAATATAATGGGTCTTGTAAAAGATTGTTTCAAATACTGAACAATATTATTCTTTATGGTAATGCTATTGCCATCAATGGTTAACCACCCCTGCAATTCCAATGACTCAATATCTGCTTGCGCTTGAAAGGAATAGCATCCATAGTGAAAAGGGATGAAGTGATAATATTCGTTATTTGTTACTTTTTCAGCTAGAAACAGAAGTTTTTGCAAATGCATTATGCTTAAAGTTCCGCCAGAAAGCTCTAATAAAGCCAATAAATATTGTTGTCGATGGAACTTTGGTAATGAATTAACTATGGTTAGGTTACTGATATTTGCTGTAAGCTTAATTTTACTAATCTTATTCATTTGCTGACTATAATCGAAGTACACACTGCAAAATTTTAACCTCTCCCGCTTTATCTAGGATTTTTGATAGATCGAGAATTTTAATCAATAGGTTAGTTTTAGAGATGAAAATCGTTACTTCTAGGCGATTTTCCCTAGGCACTTTTAGTACTAAAAAAGCACTATAGAATTGTTGGTTACATTATGCAATCATTGTTTTTGTGACCTTCATTCTTCCTTATCCTTCGGCGCATTTACATCGAGGTTTTTCATTTTTTTATTAGTCGATTTGATTTGCTTCTTCACTGACGAAATATCGCCTTTCACCGGCAAGTTTTCTGGTGCGACACCCGATGAGCGCAGCATGATCTCTCTTGATCTCTTTACCGACTTGTTTTGCGGTCTGTGCGGATTGATCGATGCCTTTTGTGCTGTTTCGTCTCATTCGTTCAGCGGTTTGCATGATGCGAAAGATATTGGCGGCTACAGTTCAGTAGTAATATGCCCATTAAGTCATAATATTCATAGATTATTTTACCGGCGGGATCTCAGTTGGCAATGCCTCTGTTATTACAGCCAATTCCCAATCAGCATCAACCTCTGAATGGCATTCAATATCGTCCACATAATCATCCAGTCCGTTACCTGCTGCGTACTTTGCCTCGTGTGGATTTGCCCAATCCGCCATCTTCCTTCATAAAGGCTCTCGGCTTCCTATAAATGGCGCTTATCTCATCAGATATCGATGCAATTACTCCTTCTTCTCGCAATGAACGATGATCAGAGCCCTCTATGGTTAGCACATCTCTTAGTATGCCAACTTCACAGGCTTTGGATAATACCGGATGTCTGTAATCATTGGCATTCGTGATAGCAAATACCGTATTGATGCCGGAATTGCGCGCAAAATTTTGTAATCGTGCTAATAGCAGATTTTGAGGACGATCAAGTACCGATATTGGTAACTCACTTAATGATAATACTAAACCTGTTGCACTAATGCCTATCAAATTAAAAAAATGCTCCCGATTTTTTAAAGCATGTCCTATCTTTGCTAAATCCTGCGGTGAGGCTATTTTCTCCAACAGCAATTCATGACTTTTATAACGATTATTCTGATAACCTCCTGCCTCATCACCCATCCAATCCATAAAATCGACATGACCGTCTTTATTGATGACACTGTATTGGCTGGTATTGATAACCACATGGCCTTTGAAACTCGGAACAGTTGATGCAATTATTTCTGTAAGCCTGATATCCTGACTCGATGGTGTAGCATTCCCCGATGGATGATTATGCAATAACCAGTAACCATCGGCTTTAACATGTCGCCTAGTCTTTTCTACTAAAACATCCAGATCATGTTTGGCCTGTCCAATCTTCTCCAGATAGACTGCACCCGGTAATCTGGAACTCACAGCCGTATGATGAACGATGCGATTCATACGAGTATAGAAGATTCTCATCGTCTCAAAACGCGGATCGCGCAGTATTTGCGCCATTACTGCCAGATCGTGGCCTGACTTGATGGATTGATTCAAGAAGGTGGTCCCTCCTTTTTCTTGGAAGTCTTTCGGGAAATCACAACCCAATAAGGTGCCGCCTGCCCATCGAGCATGAGCTTCGAGCAGTTCTGTATAGGCGCATCGACCTGCTTCTTTTTGCTCTTCGGTAGTACCGGGACGAGTCTCAATGTTTTCATAAAGATCACCTATATCAGTATTGGACGGGATTTCTGATACCTTCAGCTTATTATTGCGCATAATGACACCTCTTTACGTTATTACCTGGCCAATGCCCGTTTTTGGTTTATTTCCTGCTGCTTAGGATCAATAGAGACTTGTAACTTCAATAAACTGTCCTGTTTCGCCTGCTGAGATATTTTTTCAACAACCGATCCAACTTGTCGTTTAACGGCCTCAATACCCAACGCGCTTTTATTGGCCAGATCATTAAAATCATTTAGTTTCTTTGAGTCCTGCTCGCCTGGCGCAAAAACCGGAAATACCGCCACACCATTAACTAAACTTGCTGCTTTCAGTGCTTGTTCTTTGCCAGGGTTTTTGCCAATGGTAGATTCCAGGTGTTGATCATCGTCCCCTGCGATTATGATGGGTTTGTGCGGGTATTTTTCATACAAGTCTTTTGCCACTTTCGACAGATTGCCCGAATCAAATGCGGCTATGACAGGAAAATTCAGCGCCTGAGATAGCGTGTCTGCAGTAGCATACCCTTCAGCAATCACAATGGCAGGTACTGTGCTAATAGTTGCATCTAATCCCTGTCCATTATTGCCCACTACATGAAAGTTATTCTCCTTTCTGCTACCAGATGCAAAAAACTTTGCGCCACTGGGTTGTATCGTTTGCACACTCCAGATTTGTCCATCTACATCTTGTGCAGTCAGCAATAAATCACCGACCGTCAGCACGATACTTTCTGGATTATCTTCTCGTAGCGCTTTAACTTCCAACCAGTTTTGGCCAATTTTGATGATTGAATCGGTTGGCAAATCATCCGCATTCTGTGGCACGATTTTCATATCGCATGGTCGGGCATGCTTATCTTTCAGATAAGGATGTTCGGAATCGGCAGCAGGTGCGATCGCCAGCAATTCTTGAATTGCATCAGCAACCTTGATGTGCAGTGCCAGTTGCTCTGCTTTTCTACTTTGCTGCTTGATAGCAGCCTGCGCTACTAGTTCTGCTTTTTGCTCATTCGTGAACGAATAGCCCTTAGCCTTCCAGCGAATCTCTATACCGGTTCGATTATTCTTGAAATATCCGGCAGGATGACCATCCAGGTGTGCCACATAAAAACCAGATTTCTCACCGGACTTGTCACTTTCAACTTTAATTCTGTGTGTACTGCCATCCATCACCGGATGATTGCCATCAACATGGCAACCTTGATCGCGCAGCAAATCAGCAAATTCCACTTGCGGATCGATAGCCGGTTCCTGCTTTATAGAAACATTCTCCGGCAGCCAGCGTTGCAATATTTGGATATCTGCTTCTGGTCCTATATACCAGGCACGGGCCTTATTGTCCCAACGAGCGCCAGCGGATTTTGCTAAATCCTTATCATGATAAGGAACAATCAAGTATTGACGAGTGTTACCGTCGTTTTGATCGGACCTGGCTCCTGGTATCGATACATGGGTACTAAATGGATCATTTCGAATGCGATTTTCATGAATGTTGGCAAGCTGATCGGATTTTATGTGTTCATTCTTTTCGGCAGCAACATCGATGAGTTCAAGCAAATTGGTTAAATCGTGCGCTTCCTGTATAGACTTGCAATCCCTGACCCACTGGAAAGTCTGATCATCGCGCTGCATAGTCACTCCCCAGAATTGGGGCTCCGTGTTCATTGAATCTGCGGATACTATAGACTCAATGCCATTCTCATCGGTTTTAATTGCATTGCCTTGCACCCGAATCTGACCATTCCAGTCAGCCGGAATGCTAAATCCTAATTTGTCTGAACACACTTGTTCAAACTCCAAATTATCAATGCCCCCATTTCTCAAAAACTTGAGTGCTTCTGCAACCAGAACGATGGCATCCTGACTTTTTTTGGGCATATCTTGCGTCAACTCATTAAACTTTTTGATATTGCTGATAACGACGGTGGCCAGATCAGGCGATACATTCAGTAAATAGCTGGCGGTGTTTTGCTTGATTTTATCCATTATGATTGCCTCCTCTACATTAACTTGCTTTGCAACTTCCTGGTGTTGTGACAATGCCAGTACATATTCCTGAATTTTTTCCGCATCCGCAGCGGCACGAAATATTTCTGTCGGATCTTTCTGCAGCGCTTTGATCCATGAGTTTACATAGGCCACATGTTGTCCTGGATCATGGGCGATACCCAATTCACCGCTGAGCAACATGCTGGCAATCTCGGCACGTAGTT
>Ga0209063_1000342_pt1 | contig 35333 bp, 33 predicted proteins | sample KloWWTmeKNB19Kit_FD_187177 | JGI IMG/M metagenome (GOLD analysis project Ga0209063, IMG submission 187177) | Active sludge microbial communities from Klosterneuburg, Austria, studying microevolution and ecology of nitrifiers - Klosterneuburg... | ecosystem: Engineered > WWTP > Aerobic digester >... | reverse complement strand
ATTTGGAATGTCTAATTTTTCTCTGAAATCAATGGCAGGTTTCATATTACTGTAAAAAAATTGGTTATCAACCGCATGTGGCATAAATGCCAAATGGTTATCGGGCAATCCAAAATTTTGATAATATTTTTTGTTCTCACTACCTGCATACAGGGCTATATCTATATGCTTAAAAAGATTGGTAAGGTAAATTTTTTTAAGCATTGCTTTCACTGGGTTTTGCAGGTCAAGCATTGTAGAATCACCACGAAACAGTACTGGAATTTTTTTATGAAAATACCGAAGCGCCTTAATATGACTGCTGAAATTCCAGCCGTAAACCAATACCGCATTGGGTTGCCATATTTCAATTTCCGGGATGAGGCCTGGGTTTTGTATACCCTTACGGTGATGTGAACCCGGATTGGCTGACGTGTTTTCAACAAAACAATAGTCATAGCCTTCTATCAAAGGGATATCCCAGCTTATTTTTTTACCAAAGCCAGGATCAAATTTCTGTTCTAAAACCTGTTTTCCCCAGGTATAAAAAACCCTAATACTAATTTTATTGCGGCTTGCCAGCAAAGCAAATAGCGGCGCATTATACTGGATGGGATGCGTTGTTACAATGGCCAGCTTTTTTAGCATTACAGCTTTACAAGGTTAAATTCTTTTGCAATGCGTTTATTCATCAGCTTGCCATGCAGGATAATTTTTGCCAGGGTTTTAATATTTTTTAAACTTAGTATTTTATTTATATGCGATGCATTATCGCTATGTATGGTATATACTACGCCAATAAAGGGCAACTCATCCTGCTTTTTATGGTACATTTCCTGCATTCTTAAAGGCAGATAACCATGGCCTTCAAAAAAATTAAAATCGTAATAATACCTGCTGTTAAAATTGGGATTGGGAACATATTTTGCGTTGATAATATTAGTACTGCCGTTTACTTTAAAAATATCTGTTTTTTTAATAAGTACATTTAATGATTCCAAATGCATGTACCCGTTTTTTAATACCCAACCCACACTATCGGTTGCCTGCTTATTTACAAAAGCTGCAAGTTTATTACTGATGAGGTCGTCGCTATCAATAGACATTATAAAATTGCAGCCTGCTTCTTTGGCATATTTACAGCCCAGCATAATTTTTCTTCCTTTGTCAAACATTTTGCTTACATAAACCGGGTCGGGCATCCAGCGTTTTACCTTAGATTCAAAGTCTAGTATTTCCTTAGTTTCTAAAAAAGGAAAATCAAAAAGTATATAATTAATGGAAGAATGATGAATATTTATTTGCGGCTTATCGGTATAAAGAATAAATATTTTAAAATTGGGGTCGGTTTGGTTAAGTATAGCGCCCAGCGTACGTTCCAGCAGACGGTTATCTTTTTCCCAATTGGTAGAAAAGCGCCTTGGTTTTATGGGCACTACAAAACCAATCATGCATTAATTTTTTTGGTAAACACCATATATTCCCCGTTTTTGTGAAAATTAAAATCTGTTTGCAGTTTGGCAACTATTTTTTCGGTAAGCCCGGGTTTTAGGTTATCGTGTATTTCCACAAAAATAGTTTTTGCTTTTTGCGGCCAGTTGCTCTTATCCTCTAAAATTACCTGTTCTTCGCTGCCTTCTATATCCAGTTTTACAATATCAATATTTGTTTTTCCCCAATCCTGCATTATAGAACTCATATCTTTTGCCGGCAGGGAATTTTCTTTTTCCCTGGTTTCTTTCACCTGAAAACCGAGGCTGCCATAGCCTTTGTCAATAACTTGCAGCAAAACATTTTTATGCCAAACGCCAGCATTTAGGCAGGAAATATTTTTATAGTGGTGAGTATTTTGCAGGAGCAATTCAAAATTTTCTTTTTCGGGTTCAATACATTTAATAGAAGCTTGCGGATATTTTGTAGTAAAGTATAAAGCTGCCAGCCCAATATTAGCGCCGCAATCAATAATGCTATTTACAGGATGCGCAAGCGCAACATCGTATTCTTTATTGACAAAAACCTGTGTAAATACAGCAAAATCAGCCGGCTGGTTGCGGATGATTATTTTGTGTGGTAAATTTTTTACTGAAATTGATATTAAAGTATTGCGTTTTATTAACCGTTGCCATAAAAAATGAAGCAACGAAGCAAATCCCAATTCTTTACAGTAGCGATATATAACAATTAATTTTTTCAACTTTCCGTTATTTTATTCAATGCCTGCGCCAGTGTATCGGTAATATTGTAAGCTGAGTATTTTTCAAAGGCAAGCATATTGATGTTTGCAGGATTGTACTGCTGGTAAAACTCCAAAAACTGCATGTATTCTTTTTCGAAATATTGCATTTTTAATTCACATTCATCCTCATTGGCAAAATCCACTACATATCCTGCGCCAGAATTGGTGAGCACTTCCACAGCCGTGCTCATGGTATGCAGCACCGCCAAAATGGGTTTGCCGGAAAGAACTGCCTGGTAAACTTTTGAAGGTGTATAGTGAGGCTCGGTGCTGCCCAAAATAAATACAGCATTTGCAGCATTTAAATGCACCAGCACATCCAGGTATGGGATGCGTACCGGGTATTCAAAAATATTTTTTTTCCATAGGCTGTATTTTTCAGCATAAGGTTTTATGGTAAAACCATTGGGATCGGTTGGGTTTTTGCCCGTGCCAATAAAATGGATTTCTACATTTTCAAAAACTTCGGGATTATTTTGAAAGGAAATAAAAATTTTTTCCAGAAGTGAATAGGCTTTGGGCAGCATAGCCCCTGCATAAACCATTTGCAACTTTGCAGCATTGGGTTTAAAAAGGTAAGGCTGCAAATCAAATTCTTTAACCTTCTTATGATCCCTTTTTTCGCTGCCAAAAGGAATGGCACAAAAAATTGCTTTTTCTTTTAACCTGGCATTCCGTTGTTGTACACCTTCAAAATAGCTTTCGGCAACCCCGGTTATTAAAGCTGCTTTTTTTACTGCAATAGGTTCTAAAAAACCCGAAACTTTTGTGGCCCACCAATGCCTTGAAAATATTTTATTGCTTCCCGGAAATTCATGCACCCAGGGATCAATATAATCTATACCATAGGCCACACCTGTACTTTCGTGCAACCACCTGCCCCACAAAGCGCCGTAAAAAGAAGGTATGGTGATGTACACAAAATCTATATTTTCTTCTTTTATTATTTTTTTTGCCCTGCGGTACAAACTCAAAAAAGATCTAAGGCCAATATCGCCTATAAGCCTTGGTTTAGTAACCTTTATACCTTTTACTTTTTCTACCCTCAGCCAGTTTGGTACAAGTTTGGCCAGGTTATTATCCAGCGCTTCTTCATAGTAATCTTCATGCACCGTTACTATAGTAGGCTCCCAGCCAAAGGAAGGCAAATGCTGGGCAAAAAAGCGTGCCCGGTGTACCGCAGTAAGATTTGATGGCGGAAAATGCGGCGAAATAATAATAATTTTTTTTATGCGCTTGTATTCTTCCATAGTTGCAACAGTTTTTCCGATTCTTTTTCCCAGCTATAGGCAGCAGATGCGGCCATCCTGGTATTTTTATTTTCCTGTATTTCCTTTGCCGAAAGTAGAAGTTTATTTAAAGCCGAGGGTACATTTTCTTTTTCCAAATTCACTGCCATGCCATGTTGCGGAAAGGTGTTAAGAAAATCTATATGCGCCGGGGTATCCGAGGCCAAAATATATAAACCCGATTGAAAATAAGTGATTAATTTATTGGCAAGGGCTATAAAATTATTTTTATCTTTTCCGGGCTCTATGGCAAGGCCAATATCGAAATTGCCCATTAAATGGTGCAGCGCTTTTTGCTCCTGTGGGGGAATAATTTTTATATGCGGCCTGGGCGCAACATATTCTTTATAAAACTCTTCTTTCATGTTGCCAATAAGTGTCAATTCAATTTTATCTTTATAGGCATCCAATGCCGGTATTACCTGCTCCAGCCCACGCTTGTAATTTATATTTTGAGAAAACCAAACCAGTTTTAATAAATCGTTATTATTTGTACCTGTTGGCAATTTTTTAAAATCATCAGCCGCAAAAAAGTTGAGTACCACCGTCCAGTTTTTACCTTCTTTACCACAGTCTTCAATGTGTTTTTTCTTCATTAAAGGAGATGCAAAACTCACATAATCCAATTTGGGCAATAGCTCATTCATGAGTAGTTTGGTGAGCCTTTGTTCCCCTGGGTTATTGCCTTCGCCGGGATGGTAATCTTCCACATCGAAGGCTGCTTGTGCATTAAAATTTTTTGCGCCAAAATAAACAGGGTATAAAGCGCCGGGGTTATGGCCAATTACCCAATTGTATTGCTGCTGCTTTAATTTTTTAATTTGCTTTACCAGCAAACCACTGCGTCGGGAAACGCCTTTTGATTGCAGGCTCAATGGCATAGGAAACAGGAAACCTGCAAGGCGGTAGCATTTTTCCCAAAATACGCTTACTGCCCAGGGCAAAAATGGTTTGCGGCCTGCAGGAATGGAATAAATATTTGCATGGCCAATATCTTTTTTTATTTGTTGGTTAAATGCATTGCTCCAGTTGTTAAATTCAAAACATATTACATCGGCCGAAAACCCATTAGCAAGGGCCAGCTTTATTTCTTTTACAAAACGGGGATTGGTGGCGAGGTTGAGCGAGCTAATAAAAAGTATCTTCATATAGTTTTTATAAACCTGTTAATGCGCTCTATTTGGGTGTGATAAGTATTTTCCAATGCAAAAGCAATACGCTTTTTTTGGAACTCCGGGGCATTGTATTCCGGCAAGGAGGATATTACTTTTTCAAAAGTAGCTAAAAATGAAGCCTCGTCTTTACTCATTACCAGTAAAGTATTATATTGATATTGCGAAACAAAAGTACTGATGATGGCCTTGCCCGTGCTTAAATACTCCAAAATTTTGTGTGAATTGGAAGCAGCATTGATATCAGTTTTAGCAGAGTACAAAAAAATGAATGCATCCATTGCCTGCATTTCCTCTGCAAGCTCGTTTACTGCTTTTACGCCATGTAATACAACGCTGACCGATTTTTTTAAAAATTGTAAAAAATCCAAATGCTGCTGCGATGCTTCCGAAAGGCCACTCACATTATTTTCTTTTAAGGAATCCGGCCCCCAAAAATGAAATTCCACTTGTGGATTTTTTTCTATTAATTTTTTAGCCAGCAAGGTGTTCATCCCGTGACGCAGCAGGTTGCCGGTATATCCTATTTTAATTTTTTTGCCATGCTGTACAATAAAATTATTTTTTTTTAGCTTTTCTTCGGCAATTACCGCAAAACTACCGGCAAGGCCATGAGACAGTAACAAAGAGGGTTTGTCGGCCCTTTTATAAAAGTCGTAAGCAACATGCGTAATGGATATAAGTGCATCGGAATTTTTGCAAGCTGCTTCTATATGCTTGCCTTTATAAAAATCGTAGAGCATCAACAGTGTTTTTTTTGCCTTAAATTGTTTTGGCGCTGTAAACATATTGGGATTAAAACACCAGAGCTCATCAATAGAGTTGCCGGTTATTTTTTTTATTTTTTTTACATACGATTTTGTAAGCTGCCGGTACAGCCCGGGAAATTTATGCCTTAGCAAAAGCCCTTGCTTTACCGGCTGCGTATTGATGATGGTAATATGCGGAATGGCAATACTGTCATTAATATACACGTTCTCTTTATTAGAGGACTGCCTTGGTGGATTTACAAAATATACAGTATGGCCCTTGGCCGCAAGCTCTGCAGCATAGTGCATTTTGCTCAGCATCATTTTGCCCCAGGGCTCTGTAGATAAAATTACAATGGTTTTCAGGCTGGCAAATTATTGAGTGCGCTGGCAATATACTCAATTTGTGTTGTTGTGAGCTCGGCATACATGGGAATAGATAAAACTTTTTTTGCCCAGGCCTCAGCAACAGGAAAACTACCTGCCGCAAAATTTCTATCGGCATAGCAGCTTAAAAAAGGCAAAGCACAGGGATAATGTATGGCCGTTTCAATACCCAGTGCATTCAACTCATCTTTTAATGCATCTCTTTTATTACTGCGGATTACGTACAAATGAAAAACATGTTTATATTTTTGTTTTGTTTTGGGCAAACCAAGCCCTGCATTGGTAATGGACGTATTGTATTGGGCCGCAAGCGCTATTCTTGCATTGGTCCATTGATGCAAATAAGGCAATTTTGCAGAAAGTATGGCAGCCTGTAAACCATCGAGCCTGCTGTTGCGGCCTTCCATAATATGATTGTGCTTACCTTTTTGGCCATGGTTGGCAATCATGCGCACTTTTTCGGCAATGGCATCATCGCTGGTAGCCATGCAACCTGCATCGCCGTAAGCGCCAAGATTTTTGCCGGGATAAAAACTAAAACTTGCGGCATGGCCAAATGTACCAGCAAGTTTTTCATGGATTGCCGATGCATGTGATTGTGCACAGTCTTCAATTACTATTAAATTATACTTTTTGGCAATAGCCATAATAGCCGGCATGTCCGCCGGATGCCCGTATAAGTGTACCGGAATAATGGCTTTTGTATTGGCAGTAATAGCTGCTTCAATTAATGCCGGGTTGATGTTGAAATAATCTTCTTCCACATCTACAAAAACGGGAGTAGCGCCTCTTGCACTTACTGCTTCCGAAGTAGATATCCAGGATGCAGCAGGCACAATTACTTCATGGCCTTTACCTATTCCATAAGCCTGCAATAAAATTTCTATGGAATCGGTGCCATTGCCACAACCTATTACATGCTTTAGACCAATAAAACCGGCAAAAGCAGTTTCAAATTCCCGTACCGGATTTCCGCCGATGAATGATGTGTTTTGAATACTGGTTTTAATGGCTGCATCCATTTCGTTTTGTATGCTTTTGTACTGGGCATAAAGGTCAACAAAAGGTATTTTTTGCATGGGTAATTAAGCTAAAATGTATAATTGATAATGTATTATATGATAATGTGGTAATGCAGTAATGACATAATATACAGCAAACCTGCTCAACATGTAAATAACAAAACTCCTGCCTATAAATGCTCAATACCTAACTCAAAACTTTATTATGCAAACTCATTCACACATTCGAATTTCTGTAAAAAATCCTGAATTTTTGTAATCATTTGGTTTTGTGGGTTGGTATAGCTCAAATTTAAAACGCTGGTAAGGTTTGCATCAGCTTCGTTAATAATTTCTGCCGGAATATTTCTGCGGGTTGCGCCTATTATATTTACACAAAGTATTTTTGATGGAACACCTATTACTGTTACAAAAGGCGGCACACACTTTACATTTGCAGCATTCATTCCTATCATAGAACCCTCACCGAGTGATAACCCATGATGGGTGGTGGCGCCCAGGCCCACAAAAACAAAATCTTCAATATGTACCGCACCTCCTAAGACAGAATTTGGCGCCATGGTTACTTTATTCCCAATTTTACAATCGTGTGGAATATGGGAGCGGGCCATAAAATAGCAATTATTGCCCACTTTTGTCTTTAAAGTTTTTGCCGGAAAGCTAATTACTACAAACTCCCTGATAATATTATCATTGCCAATTTCTATGCAGCCTCCGGCAGGTATAATATCGCCTTTTAATCCCATTTCGCCCTGGCAGCCGATAATTACATAGTTTGAAAACAAGTTATTATTGCCAATGCATACTTTACGGTCTATAACCGTACCACTCCTAAATACATTATTATCTCCAATATGCACTTCTTCGCCAATTATTACACCCGGTTCAAAAGTATTACCTGTGCCAATATTTTTTGTTTTAATGATGGCTTCGTTCATGAGAGTTTAGCTGGTTTAGATGGTTTAGGGTTTAGGCGCTTCCAGTGGATACGCCTTTGTTTTGTATGAAGGCTAAACGTGGTAAGGAAACAAACTCTTTGCTCTATTTGCGTTTTTTCTTAGCCTGTTTTGAAGTTAAAAAATATTTACGAAAAGTATTAGCAAAGTCTAAATCCTTTGGTTGGTGCTGCACTAATATCTTTGACACATAAAAAAGGGTTACAAATTTTTCTTTAGCTTCAAAAACGGTATTTCTAAATACTTGTAAGAAAAATGCGCAACAATAAAAGTTAAAACAGAGTATAAGGGTAATTTAATTATCCAACTATTGTACTTCAAATCCTGAAACCCAAGCTTTAAAAAATCTATATTAAGCCAAATTAGATCGAAGATATAATACGTGAACAAGACAGATAAAGGCAAATGATATAAATAAATGCCATAAGAAATTTTTGCCGAGGTAGGATATGGTTTTATTTTGAAGAAATTTTCTCACAATTGCCGGAAATTTATTTATTACACATGCATATACTAAAATAAATGATAACAGAGAAAGAGCTACTGAATTACTAATATATTTATATATAAATATGCCTGACACAAAAAATGCAAAGAGTAATTTAAGTTTAACCCACTCCTCAAACCTTTTGCTATTTATGTACTTGACGTAGGCAATAAAACCTCCCATTGCCAGAGAATACATTCTGCCGGGAAGGCCGAGAAAATCATAACGATACAAAAATCAGCATAAAGAAATAAGAAATACCAGTACTATAAAGTAGCCCGTAAATTTCCTGGGAATTAGTAAGATGAAAATAGGCCAAAAAATATAAAATTGCTCTTCAACACTAAGGCTCCAAAGATGGCTAAATGCAGCAGGTACTGTTTGCACGGTTGCATATTGGTAATAATTAATGGTATAGGTAAAGGCCCAGGCAGCAATTTCTTTAAAAGGCGGATAATAGAACAGTGCAAGGATAAGCAGCAGGTAGTAAATGGGAAATATTCATAAAAACCTTTTCTTATAAAATACAATTAGCTTTTGTTTCAGGCTTCCCTGCTGTGCAACAAACAGACTTTCAGTAATTAAAAAACCACTAATTACAAAAAATAAATCTACACCAAAAAAGCTGGCATGTATTTTTGTTCCAATTATTTGAGCAAAGTGCTCTATGAGCACAAGAAACACGGCTACAAACCTTAGCCCGTCCATTAAAGGGTACCACTCTCTTTTCAAAAAAGTTTTTTACTAAAAATGGGTTAGCGGATAAAATTTTAACAAAATATTCAACTCCTTATATTTTTGTGAATTATTATTCAGTTATTAAAACTTTTTTTGAAATTATTTCCTTATTATTAACAATAAGGCTAATTAAATACATAGCATTTGAATAATTTTCTTTTCGAAGTTCAATTTGTCCTACTCTACATGAAGTACTTAGATTAAAAAAATGCAGGATTCATTAATTTATCTAAAAAGATAAAATCATTTTATTAAATTAAACAAATCTTAAGTAAAAAAAAATAATTTATATATATCTTTTCAACAGCACTGCTTATTTGCCTGCTGCGGTATAAATTTTATCAATTATTTCCACGGTTTTAAGGCCTTCAAAGCCATTGGTAGCAATGGTTCCGTTGCCGGTAAGGACTTCCACTACGTTTTTATACACTTTATCGTGGTTGCTCATGCTGCCAAAATATTTGCCGTAGTTATTGGGTGGGTTGCCGGCCGTTAGGTTTTTAATTTCGTAGTTTTCAATACTTTGAAACTCCAGTTCGTTTAAATACTGGCCGCCAATTTTTACCGTACCTTTTTCGCCAAAAATGGTTAGAGAGCCTTCCATATTTTTATCGTAACTGTTTACAGTGTAATTAATGCTGCCCATAGCGCCGTTATAAAATTTTAAATTTACTACGCCGGTATCTTCAAACTCTATAATGCCGTTATGATGATAGTTGGCCACAAAAGCGCTTACTTCTTTTACATCTCCAATCATCCAAAAGAGTAAATCTACAAAATGGCTAAACTGGGTAAAGAGGGTGCCACCATCCAGTTCCTTAGTGCCTTTCCAGGAGTTTTGGTAGTACTCATTATTGCGATTCCAAAAGCAATTAAGTTGTGCACTATAAATTTTGCCCAGCCTACCCTCATCTATTAATTGTTTTACGGCTGCTACCGGCGGGTTAAACCGGTTTTGTTTTACAATAAATAAACGCCTGTTGGCCTGTTCGGCGGCAATAATCATGTTATTGCAATCCTGCACATTTAAGGCCATAGGTTTTTCGCAAAGCACATGATGGCCGGCTTTTAAGGCCATAATACTGTGTGGTGCATGGAGGCCGTTGGGTGAACAAATGGCCACCACATCAATATCTTTATTTGCGGCAAGCATTTCATCAGCAGATGAATAAGCTGTTGTGCTATATTTTTGGGCAAGTTCATTGGCTTTTTCGGGCACTATATCACAAGCCGCTATCAGCCTGCCCACATTGTTTATATGCTCTGCATGACGCTGTGCTATACGGCCACATCCTATAATTGCAAAATTCATTTTTTTTTGATGTTTAGAGGGTTTGTTCTTTTTTTCTGAATAGTATTTTCCAATGCGAAAATTGTTGATTTGTGCTTTGTGGCAAATGACGTACAGTAGAGGAAATGCCATCTCTGCGTAAACTCTGCGCTCTTCTTTCTCTGCGCTAAAAGTTTTAAAACGCAAAGAACATGAGAACGCCAAGGAATCGCAGAGGAAAACCCTTCACTGCGTAATCTCTGCGCTCTTCGTTCTCTGCGTTGAGAATTTTCAAACCTTAAGAACATGAGTACGCTAAGGATTCGCAGAGTGAAAAACCATCTCTGCACTCTTTTTTCTCTGCGCTAAAAGTTTTAAAACGCAAAGAACATGAGTACGCAAAGGAAACGCAGAGGGAAAAACCATCTCTGCGTAAACTCTGCGCTCTTCTTTCTCTGCGCTGAGAGATTTAAAACGCTAAGAATCTTTATAGAACTCTTTAAAAATCATTGACTATTCTTTTGAAACCATCTTTCAACAAGGGTACATTAAAATTAATAAGATAACCAAGTTTCTTTTTATACAATTTCAGATAGGTAATAACCTGGAATGTATGAATTGGCAATAAAGCTTCAACTGATTTGTTTTCAATAACAATCTCCTCTTCTACTAGTAAATCAATTTCGTATGCCTTTCCAAGCGAAACTTCTTTATAAATTAACTCCACCGGTACTTTTGGTCTTACGTACAAACCTCTTAATTCCAATTCTCTTTTTAAAGCAAACTGATAAGCTGATTCCAACAAACCTGGTCCAAGTTCCCGGTGCACTGTAATTGCAGCATCAAGAACAACTTTCCCAATTTCATTTAACCTACTCCTTTCCATTTTTTTTGTTCAATTTCAAAAGTGAGAGTTTTAAAACGCAAAGAACATGAGAACGCCAAGGATTCGCAGAGTGAAAAACCATCTCTGCGCTCTTCTTTCTCTGCGTTGAGAGATTTAAAACGCTAAGAACATAAGAACGCAAAGGAAACGCAGAGTGAAAAACCATCTCTGCGCTCTTCTTTCTCTGCGTTGAGAGATTTAAAACGCTAAGAACATAAGAACGCAAAGGAAACGCAGAGTGAAAACCCTTCTCTGCGTAAACTCTGCGCTCTTCTTTCTCTGCGCTAAAAGTTTTAAAACGCAAAGAACATGAGAACACCAAGGATTAGCAGGGAAAACTTAGAAAATTTTTAATTTTTTTTTCGGGAAACTTATTAGTACGCCCATACCTTTTTTTTGAAAAACAAAAAAACTGCCAGCCGCTACGGCAGAAGCGCCTGCATGTACCGCTTTTTCAAAATCGTTGAAACTACCGGCGCCACCGCAAGCTACAACGGGAATGCTTACCGCTGATGCAACTTTTGAAATCAGCTCTTCATCGTAACCCAGCCAGGTTCCATCCCTGTCTATTGCATTAATCATTATTTCTCCTACCCCGCTTTTTTCCAGTAAGGCAGCCCATTCCACAGGTTCTTTACCTGTATTTAAATTTGCAGAAAGTGCGTAAGCCCGATACTTACCCAATATATTTTTTTTTGTATCTATGGAACCAACAACCGATTGCGAACCGTAAACCGAAGCAATTTTTTGAATTAATGCAATATCGGAAAACAATATGCTGTTGAGCACCACTTTTTCAAAACCGCAATCAAAAACTCTTTTTGCATCTTCAAAATTTTTTATTGCACCACCATAAGCCATGGGCATAAAAGCTTCACCGGCAATTTCTTCAATTTTGCTAAAATCAATTCCCCTCTTTTCTTTACTTGCCAAAAAATCCAGCAGTATAATTTCATCGGCTTGCTTTTCGTTAAATATTTTTACACTGTTAATAGGGTCGCCAACATACTTTGCATTTTGAAAGCGAATAGTTTTGTACAAGCCGCCTTTAGACATTAATAAAACCGGTATGATGCGCACTCTTGCCATTATAATTTTGAGAAGTTTTCTAAAACCTTCATTCCGTACTGATGGCTTTTTTCGGGGTGAAACTGAGTGCCGTAAATATTGTTTTTTTGAAAAGCGCTGGCAAATTCGTAACCATACCTTGTAGTGGCAATTACTTCTGTCGGCTCGGTAAAATTAAAATGGTAGCTGTGTACATGATAAAAACTGGGGTCTTCGGGCAGGTTTTTTAGTAAAGGATTTGCAGCGGTAATAGTGATATCACCCCAGCCCATGTGCGGCACACGCAAGTTGCCCAGCTTTTGCTGTTGAAAACGTATGGTATGAGCATCTACCCAGCCAAGTCCGCTTATGTTAGCTTCTTCGCTGTGCTTTGTCATTAATTGTGCGCCAAGGCAAATGCCTAAAATTGGTTTTTTGTTTTCCAATACCTGTTTATCTAAAAACTGCTGCAGCCCCGAGGCTTTTAAATTATCCATTCCTTTTTTAAAATGGCCAACTCCCGGAAGAATGAGCTTTGATGCTTTTTCCAAAACCTCAAAATCGGCGGTAATAACGGCATCTATACCCAGCCTTTTATGCATGTTGAGGATGGAACTAAGGTTGCCCAGGCCGTAATTAATAATGGCAATCATTTTTTAGTTGATGAGTTAAGGCGTTTCTGGTGTTTAATGTTTTAAATTGTTTATGTCGTATCAATTGTTTAAGAGGTTACCTGTTTATAGTTTAGTTTCTCCTCTCTTTTTAACCGGTTTTATGGCACGGTAAATCTTTTTGATAGGTTTTAATACTGGGTAGCGTATATCCAAAGGTTTTTCATAATCGAAAGCATAATGGCTTACCGGTGGGTTTGCCATAATTTTTTGAAATTCTTCGGCCGAAAGCCCAAGTTTTTTTAACACAAAATCATAATCCTCTTTTAACTGTGTTTCATTATAAATAGGCTGCTGCATTTCTGCCAGCGCCTCATGCTTCGTAATTTGGCCGGAAAAAATAAGATCGCTCAGATGGGCTTTACGTTTATCTATTTTAAATTTTTCGGGTAAAATATAACCCTGGTAAAAGCGTGTCCAGATGCTTTCGTAATGCTTGCCACCATAATCTCGCCAGCCAAACTCATCTTGTATTAATCGCTTTACCTTTTGCTTATTGTAATGCACATAATTAATAACCGAAGTACTGCTGAGTTTTTTTACTCCAAAATAATAACGCTTTACTTTGGCATTCATAAAAGGAAATGTATTTAAAGGAATGGTTCCAAATTTTTTATGAATGGCCTTAATGTTTATATGGTCTGCTTTGGGAAAAATCCAACTATTGGGTAAAGTGTTTTCTGTTTGTACATTTGTACCGCTAAGAATATGACGAATATTCTTTTCGCCGGCAATGCGATAAAGACTTGCAAAAATTGCATGGTCGGTTATGGCTTCAATATCTACTACCGATGCTTTTAAATAAGCCAGTTGCAGGTCTTTAAATTCCTGCCAGTTGATTACATTGGTATGCAAATCAATGCCAAGTTTTTGAACAATATTCTCAATATTTTTTACAGCTAACTCACTGTTCCAGCCGTTATCGAAATGCACAGCAAGCGGACGCAGACCAAGTTTTTTTGCAAGCAAAGCTACATAAGTGCTGTCTACACCGCCACTAAGGCCCATGATGCAGTCGTAAGGTTTTCCCTTACCTTCTTCTATAATTGTGCTGGCAATTTGCTCCAACTTAGTCCAGCCTTCGGCTTCATTTTTAAAAAGGTATTTTTCAGCAGCCTGTTGGTATTCGTAATAGTAATTGCAAATGCCTTTTTCGTCAAAACTAATATCCGGGTCGGCGATGTTATCCATAACCGAAAGGGTGCATTGGCGGTACATTATGAAAATTTTGATTTGAGTTTTAACACAGGTTTTTCAATGAATTCATAAGAAACAATTGCTGCCAAAAAAGTGAGCAAAATATTGTAAGGAAAAAGTTGAGCTATTATTTCAGAATCTTCGGGGCCTGTTCTCAAAAAAAATCCCTGGTAAATATAAATGCCATAAGAAATTTTGCCTAAATAATTCAGCCCCTTTATTTCTAAAAAACTACATAGCGCCGACTGCTGGTTAAAGAAAATCCAAAGCAATAAAAGGGCAATACCTAATGACTGTAAGAGGGTTTGCAGCGGCATAATAACTGTGGGTAAAAGTAGCGGCAGCGTATAAAAAAATAAAAAAATCAGCAATGGCCAATTTTGTTTTTCCAATTTCTTTTTCCAGTAAGTGCCAAATTCAATAGCGGCAATAGCGGCCAAAGCGCCTACCATTATGGGTGCAAAGGCAGGTAAAAGCCAGCGGTCAACCATATATAAATTGCCCAACTCATACCTAACACCAGATTGCACTACAAAAATATTTCTCCATGCACAAGCAGCAGTAATACACAAAAATATTGCAGCTGCAATAAAATAGATCCTTTTTTTGGTACTGGTAAAAACCAGTAGCACCATTGGCCAAAGAAAATAAAACTGCTCTTCTACAGCCAGCGACCAGGTATGGCCAAGTTCGCCGGTATATAGTTTTATAGGAATAAAATTATAAGTATACGTTGCCGCCATAATAAAGCCTACCGATGAACGTGGTATGAGTTTAACCCACATGAAACCTGCCACCAAAAGTAGCAAAATACATAATGGCGGCAGCAGCCTTAAAAACCTGCGAATGTAAAAGTTTTTAAGGTTAATGCTGTTTTTATCTTTGTATTCTCTTAATAATATGAGTGAAATAAGAAAACCACTTAAAGTAAAAAAAACCTGCACTCCGGTGTTGCCCGAAAACAAAACATCCAAAGAAGTATTGTAAAAACCCCGCTCATGCAGTGATGCATATACGCCCAAATGCGTAAAGAGTACAAACAAAACTGAAAAAGCCCTTAAACCATTAAATCCCTTTATAAAATTCAAAAAAAAATATTTTTTGCTATTTATATCAAATGTGCAAACCTTGTACTAAATAATTGTAATGACTTATCGTACTCTTTCCATTCTCCAATATCGAGCCAGGCATTTTCACTTACGGGAAAAACGCCCACCCTTCCGCCACGTGCAAGTATTTTTTCTATGAGGTCGGTAATATCGTAAAAACTATTTTCGGGCACTTCATTTATCAAATGCGGCTCCAGTACATACACGCCGGTATTAATATAATACATCAACTGCGGCTTTTCTTTGAGCTGGTTTAACAGGCCATTATTATTTAATTCTATAGTACCATAAGGTATATGATACGACTTTATAGCAGAAATTACTGTAAGCTCATGACTACCGGCTTTATGAAAACGGTACACATCAGAAAAATCCTGGTCAATTAATATATCGCAATTGCTTACAAAAAAAGTTGAGCGAATATTTTTTTTCATCAGGCTGATGCTGCCAATGGTGCCCAGCGGCTGGTTTTCGGAGGTATAAGCAATGGAATAATTTTTACCGGGGATTTCATCAAAATATTTTTTTATTAAATCGGCTTTATAGTTTACCGATGCAAAAAATTGCTGTACGCCGCAGCGCACAAACTGGTCTGCAATTATTTCCATAATGGGCTTTTCGCCCAATGGCACAAGCGCTTTGGGAATAATATTGGTAATGGGTTTTAGCCTGCTGCCTTTGCCACCGGCCATTATTACTACGGGAACATCCTTTAGTTCATTGTTGATATGCACGGAATGAGCAACTATTTCATCCCAAAAAATTACCTCTGCAAGGTTGCCCTTATCATCCAGTAAGGGCATAAACTCGGTACGGTTTTGCAGCATTATATCCAGCAAAAATTTACGATCATCGGCAACATGGCCCACTTCAATTTTTGGCCTTAGTATTTCGCTTATTTTTTTACTAAACGACTGGTAGGCAATCATAGCCCGCTGCAAATCGCCAATACTTACCAGGCTGTAAAACTTCTGCTCCCTTGTTACAATAAGCAGTTTAGATGAGGCTTTGTCCATTTGCTGTAAAGCATCTATAAGCGTTGCGCCGTCATCAATCATTATAGCATCAATGCGCTGCTGTTTATTATTTTTATCCATGCTATTCAACATTTTTGTTAATGGATGCCAGCATTACATAATCTCTAAAAGCATTTTTGCGGAAAATAAAACTTTTTAAAACGCCTTCTTTTTCCATGCCAATGCGTAGTAACAGCTTTACCGAGGCGGTATTTTCCACTTCGGCCTTTGCCTGTATTCTTTTTAAAAGGCATTGGTTAAACCCAAAATCTAATATTTTAGACAGGGCTTCGGTCATGCAACCATTGCCCGAAAAAGCCGGCGATTGTACAAAAGCTATCTCGGCTTTTTTATGTTCTTCGTTAAAATCTATAAAGCCGGCTATGCCTATTACTTTTTTCTCCGCCTTAAGTTCCATTACCCATTGATTGGGCAAGCTCTTTTTTGCTTTTTCAATTACTGCATTAATAAATTCCCTGGTATTATCAATAGAATGGTGCGGATACCAACTTGGGGGGCCGGCGGTTTGCTCCAAAGAGGTAAAAGCAAAAATATCTTCGGCATCTTCTGCTCTTATATTGCGAAGGCAAAGCCTTTCGGTATCCAGTATAGGTTTTGAAACAAAAAAATTATTCATGAATTAATTGAGCGGCTTTTTGTGTGCCTACATTAAAAAGTAAATCGAGGCAGGAAATGCCGGGAATAAAAGTGGCGCTGTTTTTTTGCTCATATACAGGATGGGTAAATTCCTGAAATCCCACTTTAATATTATTTTGGGCAAAATCTTCCAGTTGCATATAGGCTTCGGCACCCTTGCCTGATAAATAATGGCTTGAGTGAACTGCTTGAAGCAAGGCAAGGATGAGATCGCTTTTTTGTTTTTGCCTATTGTAATTTAAACTGCTTTGCAGTATTACTGGTGTGCTGATATTTAATAACCTAAGGGAGATGTTAATAGAATCCAGTAACACATCAATAAGTTTTTCGTAAGGTTTCCGGAAAATTAATTCCAGACCGGGCATTATTTCGTTGTAAAATGGGTGCTTGCCGTAATTATTTTCCAAAAAGCGAAAATGCTTTTCCTGCCAGGGTTCATCCTGGTTGATGAGCAACTCATTAATTTTTTTAGAAAAATATCCTTTTTTTTGGATGCCGATGGTTAAAAATTTTTGCTGGCCGGTATTGGTTAAAAATAAATTGCGGTGCTGGTAAGCCCTGTCTGAGAGTTGCACTTCATCCATTAAAATAAACTGGTCGCATTTATTTATCTTGTCCATCCATCCCAACCAGGGAAAATAAGATGGCTGATGAATGGCCGTTATCATAAGTAACGCTCTTTGATGCACATAAATGCTTCGGCATCTTCAAAGCCCGATTGTCCGCCACGGTATTTTGCCAGCGACCGTACCGATACTTCGCTGCGTGGGAAAGGATATGCTCCAACTTCGGATTTATAAATATTTAATGCTTCTACTTTTTTATCTATAAACCCGCTCACATTTACAAAATGCGTAGGCGAAAACGAAGGCACTAAAGGCACAGGTGCATAATCGGTTTCGCTTAGGGTTTCCATTACAAAAAGCCTTTCTACATACGGGTTACGAAAAGCTTTGCTGGCAGAATAAGCAGCATCAAATGCTGTTTGGTGTTCTTTATGTGCATCCCAGGGAAAGGGCAGAAAAATAGTATCGGGTTGAATTTGCCGTATTACTTTAATAATTTGCCCCACCAGTTCCACTTTTTGCATGCCTTCCATATAACCTGTTTCGTTGGGCAGTTCTATACAAGAAGCAAAGCTATAGAGTTTTTTTATTTGCTCAATTTCCTGTCTTCTTTTTTCACCGTATTCCTTCCCAAATATTTTACTGCCTGCAGAAGTGGTAAGTATAAGCCAATGCAGTTCTTTATTCATTTGCCCAAGTCTAAGCAGTGTTGCGCCGCATCCCAGGGTTTCATCATCGGGGTGAACGGCTACAACCAATATTTTTTTCCAGTTGTTCATGACATATAAATTTTTGCTAGTTTTTCAATGGCATTTTGCTGGCTGTAAAGTTCGGAAATTTTCTTGCCATTATCCAGGCACTGCTGCTGGTATTCTTTTTTATGCTGCAATACTTTTTTGAGCATTGCAGGGAGCTTGTAAAATGCATCTACCTCTTTATAATACACACCCGAAGAGCGCAAAGCGCCATAAGGCAACCAGGTTGCCACAATAGCAATATTGCCAGCCGCAAGGGTTTCGCAAAGCGATAAACTGAATGCATCATATTTTGAGAGCCTTACCAGTATTTCCGATGCATAACGGAGTTCCAGCATTTCTTCTTCGTTCAAAAAATTGGAGAGGATGATATATTTTATTTTTTGGGCTTGAAGTGCTTTTTCAACTTCCCTAAAATAATTTGCTTCAATACCATAGGTCATGGGCAATACAAAAGTACAATGATCTAAATATTCTTTATCCAGTGTGGCCAGCTGAGGTATAATATACAGGTGGTTATCTATATCGTGTGCGGAGTGGCCTATTACAATCACAGTATCCTGCAGCGGAATATTGTGTTTTTGCTTAAAAGAAGCTAAGCAACCTGCTGCTGCTGCATGTGTATTACCAGTATATTTCTCTAATGCCTTAGCAATATCGGTACTTACCAACGCAGATATTTTGCCTTCTAACTGCCAGCCAAATTTTGCCAATGCAATCAAGCGCATTTCCATTGAATGTACTATAATATGATGCGCTTTTTTTAAAGCATCCGACTGCAACGCATGATCGTACAACCAGTTATTCCTAAACAAATCGGAACCCCAAAATGAGTAAATAATTTTTTTGCCTGCAGGCACAAACTGGTGCAACCAAAGAACCGGCGTAGAAAGATAGTGAAAGCAAATTACATCATACTGTTGCATAAGTGGCGTAAATTTTGCCTGCACAGCACCGCTCCTGATACTTTCTCTTAAATTAAATTGATGAAAAAATGATTGCCAAAATTTTAATTTGAATACAGCTCCCAGCAGTGCTGCTTTGCTGAATGATTTTATTTCGGTGCTTATTTTGTGATGCACTGCAAAGGATTCATTTATTTGCTGTTGATTCCTCCATTCCTTCCTCGGCTCAATTAAATCAATTTGCACAGGGTAATCTTTCTGCATTTTTTTATACATTGGACATAAAAAATCAGAAACCTCGGAGCCAATTACTAATATCCTTAATTTTTGCATGAAATTTTAAAACAAACCCATTCCCGTTTGAAACAACAACCCATTTAATTCATAAGCATTATGCCCTATATATTTTGGCGAGCTTTTCAATACTGTTTTGAGCATCATAAAATTCCAGTATTTTCTTTCCGTTATCCCCACTTAAATTCCTGTACTTTTCTTTATGGGCAATCACCTCTGATAAAATCTTTGGCAAGTTTTCAAAATCATTTATTTCTTTATAAAATACATCAAATGCCCTCAGATTACCATAAGGTAGCCATGAAGCTGCTATTACAATATTACCTGCCGCCAATGTTTCACAGAGCGATAAACTAAAAGCATCACATTTAGACATACGAACCAATATTTCTGAAGCAAACTTTAATTCTTGAGCATCTGTATTGCTCATAAATTCATCAAGAATCAGGAAATGAATACCATGTTTTTTACAACATGCTATAACATTGGCTGTGTAATTTTCCACATTTCCATAAGTCATTGGAAAAATAAAAAAGCAGGCTTCCCTAATAAGAGGATCAAGCTTTCCTAATTGTGGTATAATGCACAAATGGTTATCTATATCATGTGCAGAATGACCAACAACAACTATTGTTTTGTTTTCGGGGATATTGTGTTTCTGCTTAAATGAAGCAACAAACAGGGCGTAGTTTTCCTTGTTATCAATATATTTTTGCAGCTCCTCAGAAAAATCAGTACTCAAAAGCGGAACTATTTTATCTTCAAATTGCCATCCGAATTTAGCCAACGCTATTAAACGCATTTCAGGCGAATGAACAATGATGCTGCTGGCCCTTTGCAAAGCTTTTGCCTGTATGGCATAGCTATAGTCAATATTATTAAGAAACAGATCCGAGCCCCAAAACGATAAAACCAATTTTTTATTTTCGGGTATAAAATATAATAATTTAAGTATTTGGTTACTTAGGTTATGAAAACAAATTACCGCTGCCTTATCCACAATTGGATGCAACTGCGCTTGCAGTAATGCATACCTTATGCTCTCCTTTAAATTAAAACTTTTGAGATAACCTATCCAAAAATCCGGTTTAAAAATTGCCTTAAGTACTTCTGTTTTGCTGAACTTTTTTAAATCGAAGCGAATTTTATGGTGTGCAGTAAATGATTCGTTTATTTGCTGCTGGTTCCTCCATTCTCCCCTTGGCTCAATTAGTTCAATTTCCATGGGGAAACGCTCCTGCATTTTCTTATACATTGGGCATAAAAAATCAGAAACCTCGGAACCTATTACCAATACCCTTAGCTTTTTCATGAAAAGCGGTAGCTTAAATACTTAATTAAAGGCAACTGCTGGTAAACCTTTTTCCATCTTAATTTTATAAAATCTTTAAAAAGCAGGGCTGCCAAAAAATTCTTTTGCTGTTTTAAACCCTTTTCTTTTTCTGCAACAGTTAATTGACGGTTGTTTTTAATAGCTTTAAATAAAACATCATACCTGAGCGCTTCGTATTTAATACGGTCAAAATTGCGCTCCTGCACTTCATGCTGCCTGTCCCAACCCAGGAAGGCGGGCATTATTACCAGTGAAGTATGTGCTGCAGATTTTAGAAAAAATTCGTAGTCGCCAATATACCTTATTCCACTAAAGCCGTTCATTTCCTTAAAAAAAAGGGTGCTAAAAATAGCCGAGCCGGGGGAATTATTGAACAAAGTAGTATCGTTAAAAAAAGCTTTAAAAGGCTCATCAATACAAAAAGGGTAAGGCCTGTTGTATTGCGGCAAATGCGGTTTAATTAACCCAAAGCCGGCACCGGGAAATTTTTCCATAGCGCTTACCATCACCTGCAGGCAATGCGGATACATAATATCATCACTGTCCCAATATTTAATATATTTTCCATTTGCATAAGATGCTGCCCTGTTGCGGTTGTTGTAATCGCCCAGGTTTATTTCATTTACAAAAACTTTTATTCTTGCATCTTTGCTGGCATAGCTTTGTGCAATTGCTACGGTACTATCAGTAGAGCAATCATCTACAATTATCAATTCAAAATTGGCGAGCGTTGAAGCCAATACGCTTTCAATAGCTTCGGCCAAAAATTTTTCACGGTTATAGGCGGTCATTAAAACACTTACTATGGGATGAGCTGTGTTCATAAAGTTTTCAGTGGTACTGGAGGTTTTCCGCAAAGCTGTGTATGCAAATTATCCAGTTCGTCTTCTCCTTTTTTCCTGGCCTCCATAAAGGCAAAAAATGCATTCTTTCTTGCGTTAAAATTTTGAGTATTATATCGGTGCCATTTGAGCATTGCATTTACATTGGGCAAAAGAGATTTTGCAAGCAATTTTACCATCCTTAGTTTTGCCAAAAAAGGCATTTGTGGCTTTTGCGGCATTAACCCAAAATACCGGTATTGCATAAATATGGTGGTAAAGCAGCGCTTAAAAGAAAAATCGGCATCTTCGTTATGGTAGTGGTAAACCCTTGCTGCCGGGTTGTACACAATGGCATGGCCATTCATTACGGCTTCTCTTGCCCAAATGGCATCTTCGCAATAAGGCGTTTTTTGAAAAGGGATTTTTGACAAAATATTTCTCCGGTACATCGCCGTTACATCGTCCCAACTGCAAACTGCTTTTTTCATAACAGGGTCAAGTACTTCAAATTCTGCCAGGCTATATTGCCATCTTTTTAATTTTGGTTGAGAAACCGGCCGAAACCAATCCACCGGGTTTTTATCTTTATGATGCGGTACAATTTGCTGGCCGCAAACAGCCACAACGTTTTCATCTAAAAAACCTTTTAGTAATTCTTCAATCCAAAATTCATTTGCAGGTTGGGCATCGCCTACGGTTAAAATTACAAACTCACCTGTAGCCATACTTACGCCTAAGTTCCTGGTGAGGCCATGGTTAAATTCTGATGAAGGAATTTTGAATACCTGAACCTGCGGAAATAATTCCAATATTTCCAGGGTACCATCTGCAGAGCCGGAATCTACCACAATAATTTCATTTACCGGCACAGTTTGAGCAAGTATGCCTTCAATACAAGCCTTAATTTTTAAGGCTTCGTTTTTTACCGGCATAACTACTGAAACGGTTGGAAAATTCATTTCTTTAAAAAGCTATAGTATTTTTTTCCATGCCAGCGGCATATTTTTTTCTACTTCAATATTTTTAAACTTTGCTCCCTGCCTTGGGCCTTTGGCTTTGGCATCTTTTACCATTTTTTCTATCCCTTCTTTAAGCGGTATGTTTTTTATTAAATGGCCAAAATATTGATGCACTTTCTGGTGGTTGCTGTAAGCATGTACTACTTCGTTGCGTGCTTCTAAAAACTCCAGCATCTCCGGCACACCAAAAGATTCGCATACAATTGTTGCCAGTTCTTTAACCGTGTATGGTGTGTCGGCGCCAATATTAAAAATTTCGTTATAGGCTTCTTTCATTTCAATACTGTTGGCAATTACAGGCGCCACATCGTCAATATGGCTAAATGCCCGGGTTTGCAACCCATCGCCAAAAATAGATAATTTTTTTCCCTGCATTATCTGGTTCATAAAAATGCCCACCACATTGCGGTAAGGGTCGCCAATATTTTGTCTTTCGCCATACACATTATGCGGCCTGAAAATAATTGAATTGAGGCCAAACATTTCGTGTGCCGCTTTTAAATCCAGTTCTACTGCAAGTTTAGAAACACCATAAGGGTCTTCTGCAGCAGGCATTAAATCCTCCGTCATGGGCAATTGGTTTTTGCCATACACGGCAATGGAAGAGGTAAACACAAAACATTTTACCGAGCCTGCATTGATGGATGCATTAATAAGGTTGATGCTACCAATGAGGTTATTGGTATAATTGAACCTGCGGATAAAGTGGCTTAGGCCTTCGGCTGCATAAGCCGCCAAATGAAATACATATTCAAACTGGTGACTGGCAAAAAGTGTGTTTACCAACTCTGCATCGGTAATACTCCCTTTTACAAAAGCTGCCTTTGGGTTTACATTATCTTCAAAGCCGCCGGATAAATCGTCTAAAGCTATTACCCTATAGCCTGCATTTACCAGGTGGTCGCATACATGCGATCCAATAAAACCCGCTGCGCCGGTAACCAAAACCTTTTTATTCATGTATTAAACTTTTATTTCTTTTTGATAAGGAATTTTGCCAATGGTATCGGCCTGTGCGCCAACTATGTGCATTATGGCGCTGTGCAATTTATTTTGTAATACCTGTATTTTGTACAATTTATATTTACGGATAAACTGATACTGCCTTAAAATTTTTTGCTCAGCTACGGTAAAAAGGTTCCAGCTTTTTTGCATTTGCAACAGCTCATTAGCTTTATTGAAATAATTGCTGGAAGCGGCAGCAATAAAAATATTGGCAAACATATAGCGCAACCCTTTATGGTATTTCTCCACCATACCTTTTTGCTGCATTTGATCTGCAGTTTCACTAAAAACGGCAATACGGCTGTTTAACTTGGGCAGCGAATGAAAACCGGTACGGGAAAGGCTTATATCCGAAATTCTCACAAAGAGATCGGGCGGCAAATCAAAACGTTTTTTTGCTACGCAGCCGCTTAAAAATGCCCTTAGGTGCAGTTCAATATCCTGCCAAAGCAAGAGGCTTTCTTTAAACATTCCCATTTTTACAAAACTTTCTTTTTTCCAAATGGTGCCGGTTCCCTGGCAAATTGGGTCGCCAGTGAGCAGACGGTTAATTTCATCCTCGTCTTTATCTATATTCCACAATAATTTTAAATCATTGGGTTTATGTTTAAAAAGCAAAGTAGGGAAATAAATAAAATCGGCTTCAGTATCTTTCAGCAAAGCATTTACCCTTTGCTCCAGGCAAAAAGAGGCCAACAAATCATCGGTATCTAAAAAAACAAGATATTGGCCTGTGCAATTTTCTATAGCAATATTGCGGCAGGCATTGGCGCCTTTGGGTTGCCGGTTTCGTTTAAAAATTTTTACCCTATTATCTTTTGCGGCATAGCTTTCTAATTTTTGCCAGCTATCATCGGCGCTGCCGTCATCTACAATTACCCACTCCCAGTGCGGATAGGTTTGGTTGAAAATACTATCCGCCGTTTCCTGAATAATTTCGGCACGGTTAAAGGACGGGGTTATGAGAGATACTATGGGGCTATCAAACATGGTTTTTATAGCTGTAACCGGTAATCTTTTTTACCAAATTCCATAAAGGTTTTATTGGTTTTAAAAATGGATAATAATGCATAAGCGAGCCTTCCACATCAAAATCTTTATGGCTTTTAGGTGCTGTATTCATTATGGTTTCCCATTCTTCACGGGAAAGGCCAAGTTTTTTGAGCACAAAATGTAAATCCTGTTCCTGCATGGCAGGGTCGTAAGGTTTTTCTTTCATTTGCTCCAATGCTGCCTGCCTTGTTATTTGCCCGGAACATATTAAGGCAGACAAATGTGCCGTTCTTTTATCTATACCAAATTTTACGGGCAGTATATATCCCTGGTAAAACCTGGTCCAAATACTTTCATAATGCTTGCCTCCATAATCTTTCCAGTTGAGTTCTTTTTGTAAAAGCAATTTTACATCATCTTTAATATACGGCACCCAATTTAAATAGTTTACAAATTCCAGCCCTGAATTTTTTATGAAACTTTTCATTTGCCTGTCGAGGAAAGGATAGGTTTTTAAGCGCACGGTACCATACTTTTTATGTATGGATTTAATATTGACATAGTCATGCTTTTTATACGTCCAGTGATAGGGCAAAATCCCTTCGGTAACTACATTATGTCCACCCAGCACATACCTGATGTCGTTTTGTTTTGCAATTTTAAACATAGCGGCATGAATGGCGTGATCGGATAATACTTCAATATCCACTACCGATGCTTTGAGATAAGCCAGTTGAAGGTCTTTAAATTCTTCCCAGTTAATTACATAAGTATATAAATCAAAGCCAAGTTTGCTTACTATATTTTCAATATTGGCAACCGCAAGTTCACTGTTCCAGCCATTATCAAAATGCACACATAATGCCCTAAGGCCGGCTTTATGTGCAAGGTAAGCCACATAGCTGCTGTCCACACCGCCGCTTATTCCTATAAGGCAATCGTAGTTTTTGTTTTTGGCGTAATCCTTAATTTTAGCAATTGTGTTATTCAATAAATCTTCACCTTCTTTGCCGGTTTTTATTTGCAACTTTACTTCATCAAGGTACAAATGGCAATAGTTACAAATTCCTTTTTCGTCCAGCACAAGATTGGGATCCTCTTTACTGGTGAGGATGCATTGATTGCAGGAAACTATTTGCTTATCCTCCATTACTGGTTTTGAATTATTTGCCAATCCAGTTTTGGATGTATCACACCCATTGGCCTGCTCATGGTAATTCCGATTTGGCATTCCATCAATTCAGTAATATTAAAACCCAAAAGAATTGAGCCAAACAGTTCTTTTTCGCCAGGTTTATCAACCGTTACTTCAATTATATATTTACCCACATTTAAAAAGTGAGCAGGTATTTTTAAAATACTGGAAAAACAACCTTGCTGTCTTACTCCTCTGCCAGCAGCCAATACATCAGCGGTTTCAAAAATATTAAACCCTTCTATTGTTTTTAATGCAATAATGATACGCAGGTTATTTACCGTAGATGATAGTTGATAATTCAATTCAACAAGCACAGCACTATCCGACAGGAAATTATTGGACAGCTTATTATCTTGGCCCTTTATTTGCAAAAAGTTGAGACTTATTTCAGGGTTTGTATACTTACTGCAATCAAGGTACGGCGAGTCTTCGCCTGTTGTTGCCTGCATGGCGGAATAATTTGAAATAGCATCCTGCATGGAGCCGTTATAAACCACGGTGCCGTTTTGCATAATGATGCCATGCTTGCAAAGCGAAATAAGAGTGCCCATATTATGGCTCACAAATAAAACGGTACGGCCTTCACTTTCGCTCACTTCGCTCATTTTGCCAATACATTTTTTTTGAAATTCCATATCGCCTACGGCCAGTACTTCATCTACAATTAAAATTTCACTTTCCAAATATGCGGCTACGGCAAATGCAAGCCGCACGTACATTCCGCTACTGTAACGCTTTACTGGCGTATCTATATAGCGTTCCACGCCGGCAAAATCTACAATGGCATCAAACTTGCGTTTTATTTCATTCTTCGTCATGCCCAGTATGGCTCCGTTTAAAAAAATATTGTCTCTGCCGCTCAGCTCGGGGTGAAAACCTGTGCCTACTTCCAGCAAAGAGGCAATGCGGCCTTTGGCTTTAAAATATCCAGTGGTAGGAGAAGTAACCCTCGATAATATTTTTAATAAAGTAGATTTGCCGGCGCCGTTTTTACCAATAATGCCCAGCACTTCACCTTTGCATACTTCAAAACTTATATCTTTTAGCGCCCACACAAATTCACTTCCTTTTTGATCTCTTATATTCTCCTGGCCAAGTTTTAAAAATGGGTCTTCTTTTCCCCTTGCCATTTGCCACCACCGGTGCAGGTCGTTTCGTAAAGTACCGCTGCCTACCTGGCCAAGCCTGTAGAGTTTTGAAAGCTTGTGTATTTCTATTACTGTTTCTGCCATATTATACGGTATCCATAAATGTTTTTTCTACCTTATTAAAAATTAATGTACCTATTAATAAAATAATAATGGTTACGAGTGCGCTATAGCCCAGGTACATCCAGTTAAATTCACCCTTGCCCAAAAATGCGTAACGAAAAGTTTCTATAATAGCGGTAAACGGGTTTGCTACCAGCAGCCATTTGTATTTTTCCGATGCAAGGCTAAGCGGGTACACAACAGGTGTGGCAAACATCATGAGTTGAATGCCAAAACCCAGCAGAAATCTGAGGTCACGGTACTTTGTGGTGAGTGACGAAAATATAATACCCAAGCCCAGCGAAAGGCATGCCATAAGCAAAATTAAAATGGGCAAAAGCAGCATTGCATCCCAATGCGGATGTATAGCGTTTGTGGCCAGTAAATAATACACCCAAAATACCAGAAAGAGCATAAACTGAATGCCCAGGCGCATGAGGTTGGAAACCACAATAGAAATAGGAATTACCAGCCTGGGAAAATATACTTTGCCAAAAATGGCTGCGTTGGCTATAAAAGTATCGGAGGTTTTGGTTAATGACTCTGAAAAATAATTCCATACGGTTACGCCTGCAAGGTAAAACAACATTGGCGGCACATCATCTGTAGATAATTTGGCCACTTTAAAAAAAATGAGAAAATACATTGCCGTGGTAAGCAGGGGTTGCAGGAAAAACCAGATAGGCCCGAGGATGGTTTGCTTGTAATAAGCTACAAAGTCACGCCGCACCATCAGCAACAGTAAATCCTTATAGCGCCATACTTCCTTAAAGTTAAGGCTAAAAAGAGATGATTTGGGTTCTACTACCAGGTCCCATTCATCTTTAGGTATGGTTGCTTCGGGAGGCATTCTTTTTTATGGGGTTTAAGAAGTTTAAGTTGTGAAGGGGTTAGCGCAATGCGTTACGTATATTGAATTGGGTAGTGAAATCGCATTTTATTTATTTATCTAAATAAAATAAAGTACAAAGTAATATTCTTTCCTTTTCAATTTTTAAGTTATCAAATATGCATCAGTCTTTTCAAATTTTCCTTATACACATCAAAACCAAATTTTTCCATCAGCTTTTCTTTTGCAGGTATATATGCTGTTTTAGTATGGATGATTTTTGCAATTGCCGATTCAATTTCTGCTACACTATCCGGGTTAACCATTATGCCTAATTTACCATTATCCAGTGCATCTGCAGAGCCATCGGCATTGCCGCCAATTACCGGCAGGCCGTAATACATGGCCTCAATAAACGTAATACCAAAGCCTTCTTTTTTGCTAGGCATAATATACATATCGGCAAGGGCAAAATAAGCTGGCAATTCTTTATCGTCAATAAATCCGGTGAGTATCACCGTAACCCCATTTGTTTCGGCCAGCTTAAAAATAAAATTTTTCTCCTCCCCGGTATATTTTCCGGCAATGAGGTATTTTATTGTAGCAGCTGATTTTTTTTGAAGTGATGCAATGGCTGCTATCACTTTATCGTAACCTTTGTTTCTTTCTGTAATGGCAAGCCGGGTAAGCGTCATTATAATAATATCGGTTTGCTCCAGGTTGTATTTTGCAAGCAAATCAACTGGTTTTTGTAAATGGGTTTTGCTCTCCAAAAAAGGATCGAGGCAATTATTGAGTACAAAACATTTGGCGGGGCATGCACCCTGCACATCAATTAATTTTTGCCGGGTAAAATTGCTCACTGAAAAAACCATATCGCAGCAATGCAGCATTTTTCTTTTGCGGTTGTTCAAGGGTTGCCACACTTCAATGCCATGCGTAAATAAAACCAGTTTTGCTTTTGGGTTTAGCTTTTTTATTACCCAGCCTACCGGCAGTAAATTGATATGGCTAAGAACGATGACCTCTTTTTTACGGCCTGCTATAATTGCCGAAAAGGATGCTTTTACTTTATTGCCTTCAAAAGACCTTTGAATTTTTTCAGGAAAATATTTATTACCTGATGCATCGCCGGTTTTATCATGCATACAAAAGATCTGCAGGTTGCCGTTAAAAATTTCAAAAAGTGCTTTACTGGCTACCCTGCAAACTTTTTCGATACCGCCGGTGGCAGAAAATATTTTTAAGGTAAAAAATAAAACAGAATTTTGTTTGCCTTGCATGAATTATGGAAACCACACTATAAGTTGTTCATAACCGGTCAACCTTGATGAGTTTTTTCTTTTCGAAAATTGCGCTTAAAGTTATGCCAATGCTTTGGATAAGCACTTTGGCCTTATTGCCCGATACTTCCAGCACAATTCCTTTATAATCCATCATAATGCCGTCTGTAACTACAACGGTATCATTTACAGCCAGCCGTGTTTCGGTTACTTCTACATTTTCAAATTCCTGCAGAAATTTTTTAATGGTAATAATTTCTTCATCCCTTACTCTTGCCGGTTTACCTTGCCAGTACACATAATTTACAATACCGTCAATAAGTTTAATATCCCATTTTTTGCGCTCTTCAACCTGTACAAACACATAGCCTTTAAATAAAGGTTCGGTTACTATTTTCATCCTGTCGCTCCATTGCCGGTGCACTTTATTCATGGGGCAATAGTGCGTAATGCCTTTATCTTGCAGCAGTGCAGCAATTTTTTTTTCCCAACGGGGACGGGTATAAACAACGTACCAATGTAAATTTTCGTTCATACTGGCCAAAGCTTCGCTGTTCCTCAGTTACAGTAAAACCGCAACGGTGAGGAGTACATAATATTTCAAATAACCAAACTGGTACTATCAAACAAGGTTACAATCTTTCGATTGCGAACTATTAAAATCACTTTAAATACCGCATTTTTAAAATGCCTAATACCTTCGGCCAAACATCCGCTTAAATATTTTTTTTATATCTTTTCCTACGCCCCATAAATTTTTAAAGCCAGGATGTTTTTCATCAGTAGTGTAATAGCCTGCGCCATCTTTTCCGTAACCATAGCCATAACCATAGCCGTAGCCGTAACCATAGCCATACCCGTTGCCATATCCTCCAAAGCCGTAGCCAAAAAAGTTTACGCCCCTTGGTTTTATGCCGTTAAAAACAATACAAATGCCAGGGAATTTTCTTTCCCGGTAAAGTGTATCAATCATGCTTACAAAATTAAACGGCGTTTTATCGTGCCTTACCACATACAAAGTAGTATTTACATGCTGTGCCAGTAATTGTGCATCGGTTACTGGCCCAATGGGCGCTGTATCAATAATTACGTAATCAAATTTTTCTTTAAGTTCCTGCATCATGGTACCAAAAGCAGGCAGTTGTATCAACTCTGTAGGATTGGGCGGAATAGGCCCTGCAGAAACAACAAATAAATTACTAAAGGATGTAGGTTTACATATTTCATCAATAGTAGCTTTGCCTACCAGGTAATTGCTGATGCCTGGCGACCTTTCTACCTGCAGTTGTTTGCTGAGCTTGGGTTTGCGCAAATCCATTTCCACTAAAGCTACTTTACGCCCGGTGAGTGTAATACCAATGGCAAGGTTGATGGCAATAAAACTTTTTCCTTCGCCGGAAATGCTCGAGGTTACCAGCAGTGTATTATTGCTTTCGCTAAAACCCATATAGGCAAGGTTGGTACGCAGTGTTCGGAATTGTTCAGCAATAACAGTACGCTGGCCGTCTTTAATTGCTATACTTTTCTTGGTAGGGTCCTGAACAATTTCTGCAATTACAGGCACCTTGGTTTTATCTTCAAGGTCTTTGCGAAAAAGTATTTTATTGTTGAACTGCTCCTGTATTTGCACATAAAGAATAAATATCAGTAACCCGCAAAGCAACCCCATCATATAATAATTTTTGGGAATTGGCCTTACCGGTCCATAGGAGCTGGCCGTTTCCAAAACCCTAAGGTCTGATGTACTGGAAGCTGATGAAAGCGCTGTTTCCTCTCGTTTTTGAAGCAGGAATGTGTAAATATTATCTTTTATTGACTGCTGGCGGCTGATGTCGAGCAGCGCAAGTTCCTTGGTGGGAACATCTTTAAGTAAAGAGTTATTGAGGTTAATGCTATTGTTGATGCTTCTTTTTTCTGCTTCAAAAGAATTGCGGATGTTGCGTATATTTTCATTGATATCTTTTTTGATATCGGATACTTTTTCTTCCCCTAAAATTACCGCCGTACTTTTTTCACCACCCGCTGCACTTGCTGCGTCGAGTTCAAACTCTGCGGTATATAAATTGTTGAGCAGTGTGGTAAGTTGCGGATCGGTAACCAACTGTTGTGCAGGCACTGTTCCCCTTGCCCTGGCTTTACTGTTCACATAGCCTTGTAAATCACTTAATACATCCATCCTTAACTCTACCTCGCTTTTCATTTTGTCAAGCTCGTTTACTTTATTAAAATAAAGCGATGCCTGGGCGCCAAGGTCGGTAATTCCATACCGGGCTTTATAGTCTTTTATTTTATTTTCAACACTGTCCAATTGGCGGATAACGGTGGCCAAACGGTCTTCAATAAAGTTGATGGTATTTACCGCCATTTGGTTTTTTTCCCGGATACCGGCAGCATTGTACACTTCAAATAATTTGTCCAGTATGGCTACACCCTTTGCTTTTACAGGTGTTTCAATGTTAACATCTATAACCGTTGACTGGTAAGCCACAGCTGCAGCTTTTATGGCCGAGCCCAAAAACCTAGCAGAAGTTTCAGGAGGGTAAAATACAGCAAAATAATTTTTACCGCTAAGCCCCCTGCGATACTTTACATTGGGCACAACTTTATATGTAGTACCACCTAATTCAAAATCACCGTTAAAGGAAACTGCTTTGCCGGCAATTTGAATTTCATGTTTATCCCAATCTACATCAAACTCCTGGCTGCCACCGTAACGGATACTATCTTTATTGGTTGCAACAAACCATACGGGTGAATTGGGCTTAAATAATTCTTCCGTTTGCACATTGCCCTTGTTGAAAATTGATACATAAAGGTCCAGGTCTTTTACTACTTCTCTTAAAATAGAAGAGCTACGCATTACCACAATTTCATTATCTACAACTTTTTTCTCACTAAAAATATTGAGGGCTTCCAATAGTTTGGCTTCACTACCCGATTTACTAGGGTCCTTTAACAGTACTTTGGCCGTAGCCACATAAATTTTTGTTTGGGAACGCAGGTAGAAGTAAGAGATAAACAGCGATACAGCGGTAAAAAAAATAAACACTGGCCAAAAAGGAAGAAAACGGTTTACGAACTGTCGGAGGATGTTTACTTGTGGCCGTTCATTAAAAAATTGCTCTTCGTTACTCATGAAATGAAAATTACCTGGTGAAAATATTTACTAAGGCAACCAAAAGTGATACACTGCTGGCAACAAGGGTGATGGTCATTTGGGTATTCCTGCGTTTTTCCTCAGCAATTTTTTCTTCATTGATGCCTGCAGTTACATATACAATATCGTTGGGCTGTACATAATACCAGGGTGATGAAAAAATGGAATGATCTTCCAGGTTAAGGTGTTTAATTTCTTTGGTATTGCCTTTTTCCCTAATAATCATTATATCTTTTCTATTGGCCTCTTCCGTTAAATCGCCGCATAAAACCAGGGCATCCAGCAAAGGCATTTGCTCGGCCTGCAGGGCCACAACCGATGGCGCTTTTACACTCCCCAAAACTGTTATCTTCCTATTAAGGAATCCCACATTTACAATGGGGTCTTTCATAAAAGGCAGCATTGCGGTTTCAAGTGCTTTTGCTAATTCTTTACGGGTAAGGCCTTCGGCTTTTACCTGGCCAATTTTATGTACAGAAATATTTCCTGTACTATCTACCAAAAAACCGCTACCCAATGTATTAACAGAACTATTTCCCCCGGCTCCGGAAAAATTAAAAATGGCATCCTCTGTTGCACTCAGGCTGCTGATGGTAATGCTCAGTATATCACCTTTTGCAATTTTAGATTGAAAATCGTTGGTAACAAATCCGCTTAGCGTGGTATCCCTGGGAAGTGTTTTAAAATTTGTGGGTGGCTTGTTAACGGTATAGCAGGAAGTTAATGTAAGGGTAAAAAAACCCAAACCTAAAAAAAACTTTCCTGTAAAAAATTTATACCCGCTCCATTCTTGTAAAACTGTCATTGTATAATAAAGCATGTTGCAGGAAATTTATTTTTGCCCTGCTGCACTGTTTAATCGTTCAAAATTCGTGAAAAAAAATGATACGGTAAAATTAAAAGCATCATCCTATTTATAAGAAGTAATTTAAAAAAATAAAGGCAATTATTGCTAATTGCCTTTACAAAATATGGTACACCCAAAAATTATTTTTCTGAAGTGCTTTCTGCAGCTTTTTTCTTTTCATCATAAACTCTTTTTGCACCAATACCAATGCCTGCTGCAATGAGCAATGAAATGCCTCCATCAATAGGGCACAAAGGATCATCCGGATCGCAGCCCGGGTCAATTTGAGCCATTGCCAAGGTTGGTACCAGTGATAGTGCGGATACAATTACCAGATTAACAATTTTCTTTCTAATACGGTTCATCTCTTAAAATAATTCAATTATTGCAATTCACAAAAATAAGGATTGACATAATAATAATGGAATAATTTTCAATTAAATTTTAATATTTTTTACAACGAATATTGTAAATATACAATTTATACGGAGCAATATAAAAGTAAATATTGATAAATTTGCAGTATGTGGATAGTTTGTACCTAATCAGACCTTTTCCTTCAATTTAACTTTAAAGCCTGTATTTTATGTAAAACGGCAATAAATCTGGCCTTTTGGGTATAGTTTTTGAACAAGTATAAGCCTTAATTGTTTCTCTTATGAAATTTCCCGGTTTGCTATTTGTGCTCCTTTTGTCAAAGTTTATTTATGCTCAGGACCTAAAGGTTGAAGTGAATGGCGGTTTGGCCAATTACCAGGGCGACCTGCAAGGCAAACGCTTTACGCTTAGCAATTCTAAAGCTGCTTTTGGCGCCGGGTTAAGTTATAGCCTCAACAATCATTTCAGCATCAGGGGTATTGCAGGCTATATGCATATTGCTGCCGATGATAAAAACAATACCAAAGCTACAGGTATTGCCTACCGCAACCTCAATTTTACCAGCCGTGTATTGGAGGCTCAACTGGCGCTGGAGTATTATTTATACAACATGCAGGAACGAAATTTTTCACCTTATATTTTTGCCGGAATTGCTGCGTTTCATTTTAATCCCTATAGCTTTGACTCACTGGGAAACAAAGTATTTTTAAGGCCGTTAAGCACCGAAGGGCAGGGTTTAACTGCCTATCCCGAAAGGAAGCCTTATAATACCAAACAGGTTGCTATTCCATTTGGCGCAGGCCTTAAACTATCCTTAAGCCCCGATATTGCGGTGGCTGTAGAATTGAATATACGCAAAACTTTTACCGATTACCTTGACGATGTAAGTATGAATTATGTGGACTCGGCACAACTAATGGCTGTAAAGGGCCCTAAGGCAGTAGCTTTTGCCTACCGTGGCAACGAAATACATGGCGCCCCGCCCTACCCCGCTGAAGGCGCACAAAGGGGAAACCCCAAAATAAAAGACTGGTATTACACAACTTTATTGCGCCTTCAATTTCGCATACTGGGCAATAGTAGTGGTATTTTTAGCAGGCAAAAGAACAAATTAGGTTGCCCCGGTAAGGTTTACTAATGGTTTTACTACCCATTTTTTTGATTACGAAAAATATTAAATCTAAAATTAGATAAAAAATAATAACGTATTTTACCGGTTTATGTGGCCTAATGCTTCAACAAAACAAACCGGCGCTTCCAGGATAAGGTATATAGATGCATACAGAGGTGTTGCAGCGTTGGGTGTTGCCTGGTTTCATATTTATACCTGCCTTGCAGGAGGCTTTGCACAGCAAACCCATTTAATTATTTCTTTTGAAACTTTAGATGCTGCACTAAATTATTTTGCTTTGTGGGGAAGATGGGGTGTTCGTTTATTTTTTGTAATCTCCGGCTTTGTTTTGGCGCATTCTCTTCAAAAAAATTCCCGGGTTTCGGGCATTGCTGCAGTAGGAAAATATTTTATTAAGCGCAGTATAAGGCTGGACCCCACCTATTTTGCCGCCATTGGCATTACCCTTATATGCGTTGCTTTTTTTGGCAGCGCCGAAATTTTAAAAATGCATACCAGCCCTTATCTTTCCATGCCGCATCTTTTAACCAATTTGTTTTACCTCAATTGGATAATGGATTATCCGGCAATTTTATCGGTATCGTGGACGCTGGCCCTGGAAATTCAATTGTATATTTTCTTTGCCATAATATTATACATTGGCGAAAAATATGCACAAATTTTTCGCAGAGAAAGAAGTGATGCTGCTTTTATAGTT
>Ga0209063_1000341_pt1 | contig 35375 bp, 28 predicted proteins | sample KloWWTmeKNB19Kit_FD_187177 | JGI IMG/M metagenome (GOLD analysis project Ga0209063, IMG submission 187177) | Active sludge microbial communities from Klosterneuburg, Austria, studying microevolution and ecology of nitrifiers - Klosterneuburg... | ecosystem: Engineered > WWTP > Aerobic digester >... | reverse complement strand
ATTACCTTGTGTCCTTTTTTTGCCAAATCAAATGCAACGATTTTCCCAAAGCCACTTGCGGCTCCAGTAATTAAAATTGTTTTGCTCATAATTTTATGTTTTAAAGTTATAGAGCAAAATTGGGCTAGATACCGATAACATTTATTGCTAAAACGTTCAATTTTATATTGCTGAAAAGTTCAGATTGAATTTGTTGATTAATATTAGGGGCGTGAAGGGTCGTTTTACAGATACAGCCAACGTTTCATTTAGCGCACCTTATTTCATTATAAATACACCCAGGCACTTACAAATACTTATAGTCATTTCTAAGCGCTTACTGCGGTTACTAACAATATGATTTCATTTACTGCTGCACTCAAATAAAATTCATAACTGAAGCAAGCAAACGGGTTGAATATTGGAGATTATTTACTACCCAACATACATTCAATTGCTGGAAAGATAGTGTCAGAATAAAGCCTTAGCGCCGGGGTAGCATAACTATCTATTGATTGAGTGCAAACCCCGGCGCGACACAAATATTAACATATTTTAATTACTATATTTCCTTTTTTATGTCCTGTCTCAACATATCTATGAGCTTCTGCTATGTCATCCATTGAGTATTTTTTAGAAATAATTGTTTTTAATTTATCACTTTTAATCAGTCCTGAAAGATATTGTAGATTTTTAATTTTTTCAGCAACTGGTTTCATACCAGCAGCAACAAATAATGCTCTTTTTCCTTTTTCTTTCGATTGAAATAATTGTTTTATTAAAACTGCCGGCGTTGGAAATGTGGTTAAATATATTCCATTGTCGCTTAGTACATTTTTGCATTGGGAAAATGATTTTTTGGCTACAGTATCAAAAATGATGTCATACTTTTTATTTTCTAATGTAAACTCATTTGTAGTATAGTCAATAATTCTTTTTGCCCCTAATGATTTAACCATTTCTATATTTGAGGTACTGCAGACAGCGATTACTTCAGCCCCGTAACTATTCGCTATTTGAATTGCTGCGGTACCCACAGAACCAGATGCACCATAAATCAGAACCTTTTGCTTATTGTTAATATTCCCTTTATCCCGAAGAAACACAAGAGCGGTATGCCCGCCATCAACAATACCAGCCGCTTCTTCAAAACTGATATTCTCTGGTATAATAGTTATTGCGGAATTTTCCGGCAGACATTTGTACTCAGCATATGCCCCAAAAGTATCTGTGGAATACCCATAAACGTAATCACCAATTTTGAATCTTGTTACATTATTGCCGATTTCGATAACCTTACCTGCTAAAACATCGCCTGGGATGTAATGTTTTGGCTTTAATAGACCTGTAAAAAACCTTGAGACAAAGGGTTTGCCTTTTCTGAAAACTATGTCTGTATTGTTTATCGCTGCAGCATGGATTTTAATTAGTATTTCATTCTCTTTTGGCCATGGATTCGGAACTTCTTTTACCTGAAGAACTTCAGTACCGCCATATTTTGTAATTAGGATCGCTTTCATATAAAATCTCCTGTTTGTTAAGATTAGTCGCCTGTCTTTGTGGCCAACGTCCAGGGCTTTCTGCTGTGCTGGTATTCTGTGATTCGTAAGCCCGGTACAAATGCCTAATTGAAAATATGTTGTTGAAGTTAAGAACAAAAACTGATAGATATTCGTCTGACCGAACTGAAGCTGGGATTTGCAATTAGCAGATGTTTGCTGGTCTTACCCAACTTGCATAAAACCCAATGTTGTATGCAGGCTTATTTACGGGTAAGTCTTTTTAATTCATGGTCGTATTTGTATGTCCTTCGTTTGGGCCAAATATTTTCGCCGGTTATAAGCAGTTTAAGTTCATAACTTCTGTTTCCAGTTAATAAAACCCGAGATTTTCTTTTGTGCTTTTCAGAATTGCTACCTTCTTCAAAAAAACCCTGTTCAGAAGCAACTTCAATTGTATTGTCTGGATTGCTTGTGTGGTATCTAATTAAGTTTATGTCTTGAACTTCTCCCTGATTAATGTCTATTTGTGGGAGGTTCTTGTCGTCAATATTTTTTGACCAGGAAAGCATTCCTCTTTCAACTCGGGCATCCGAGCAAAACATTAAAACTCTTGTCCCGTTTATAATATCATTTTTATGATTGTCAATTGAAACATGAACAATGATATTTTTTAAAGTAGTCAATGAATGGTTGCGCACTTTAATATTGTGCACTTTGTAATTTGATTCATCTCTTTCGTCAATTTCAACACAGACTAAAAATTTATTAAAGATTCGTAGAAAGAAGTATAAGATTAGAGGAAGGGCTATGCTGGTAACCAATCCGCCAATTGCTCCCGCTAATATTGTCTGTTCAAAACTCATACTGCTGATTTAAGCTTGCACAACTCATAAATATACCCAACTCCCCCAAAATCTCCCCCTCAATTTTTAAAAATCAAACGCTTTTGAAAATAATGCGCATTGCGCATTATGAAATTGCTATCAAAAATTTTTTATACGCATATTTTTCTCTCATTTCACCACCCCCAGTTCCTTTCCAATTTTACTAAAAGCAGTAATCGCTTTATCCAGATGCGCCTGCTCGTGTGCAGCGCTTAGTTGCACTCGTATGCGAGCCTGCCCCTTAGCTACTACAGGAAAGAAGAAGCCAATTACGTAAATGCCTTCTTCCAACAGCCTTGTAGCCATTGTTTGCGCCAGCACTGCATCATACAACATAATGGGAACAATGGGATGATCGCCGGGTTTAATGTCAAAACCGGCTTCTGTCATTTTAGTTCTGAAATATTTTGTATTGCTTTCCAGCTTGTCTCGCAGCTCAGTAGTTTCGGTAAGCATATCTAATACGGCAATGGAGCCGCCAACTATAGAAGGCGCCAGCGTATTGCTGAATAAATAGGGTCTTGATTTTTGGCGCAGCATATCAATAATTTCTTTGCTGCCCGATGTAAATCCACCGCTGGCTCCGCCCAGCGCCTTGCCCAATGTTCCGGTGATGATGTCAATCTTTCCCATCACACCTCTGTACTCATGCGTGCCCCTGCCCGTTTTGCCCAAAAAGCCGGATGAATGACATTCATCAATCATAATAACAGCATCATATTTTTCGGCAAGCAGTACTATTTTGTCAAGCTGTGCAATAGTGCCATCCATACTAAAAGAACCATCGGTAACAATAATACGACTGCGGCAGCCGGCTGCTTCCTGCAATTTGGCTTCCAGATCCTGCATATTATTATGCTCATACCGATAACGCTGTGCTTTGCAAAGACGTACACCGTCAATAATAGATGCATGATTGAGCGCATCGGAAATGATGGCATCCTGCTCATTAAAGAGTGGCTCAAATACACCCCCGTTGGCATCAAAGGCAGCGGCGTATAATATGGTGTCTTCTGTACCCAGAAATTTGGAAATTTTATCTTCCAGTTCTTTATGAATGTCCTGCGTGCCGCAGATAAAGCGTACACTGCTCATGCCATAACCTCTTTTGTCAATGGTTTTATGTGCAGCTTCTATCACCCTGGGGTGACTTGAAAGTCCGAGATAATTATTGGCACAAAAATTAAGTACCGTTTTCCCATTTACAGTGATTGCAGCCCCTTGTGAGCTTTCAATAATTCTTTCGGTTTTATAAAGTCCGGAGTTTATTATTTCTACTACTTCGGCAGCGATGCGTTGTACAAATTTTTCGTTCATATCAATGGTTTGAGCAAACCTACATAAAAATTTTAGGAAGAAAATCAGTCAGAAGCTGCTGCCGTTTAAGTCTTTATTTATTCCGGGGAATGTGAATTTTCCTTCTGTATTTTTTGGGCAAAGGATTGCCCCTTTTATATTTTTCTAGTATGTGTACAAGATTGCGGCAGGATTGGATGATAAATGAGATAGCAAAAGCCATGGCAAACAGCCCTGTATAGATAGGGCCAACAGTAAGACCCAAACCAATATTTTATATGCGCCTTGCATGTATCGTCGTCTTCATATTTTTCAACAGGTATTTTTCTTTTAGTTGAAATGATTTGATGGCGCTGTCTAAATGTATTATGGCAATGCCCGAGGAGCAAGGGAGGAATAAAAATAAACAGTACAAAAGGAGTATAGTAAACTTAGCCAGCAAAAGATTAATTTGTATTATTCTTGAAAATAAATCTATTTACCTCATTCTTTTTTGATTCATTAAACTGATAATTAATTTTCTATAGACACCGTTTGAAAATTATTAGGTATTTATTTATTGAACCATCGGCAACTATTTTTTACCAAACCTGTAACATTTTCACCATTACTTTCGTCAAAGACACAAACCAACGGTTATGAAGCATTTCCGGATTTTTGCCGGCTTTATTGTTATTGCATTAGTAGCATCTTTTATACTGCCACGGGCAGAAAATGACCCCTCCACAAAACCCGAAAAATGCTTAACCTCCTGCAAGCCACAGGTAGATGAACATGAAAACGGGCAGGAACTGATTCAAAACCACCTCTACCGCCAGTTTTTATAACTCAGAATTTTTCGTTTTTCATAAAAAAATGAAACGAAGTGTAACTTTATTACCCGGTCTTCGTTATAAACTAATAAGAAACTGATTTTTTCCCGGCTGTTTTTTCCAATATGGAATTATTTCATTTGCAAAACTGGTAAATGAAAGAGGCCAAAACCATTGCACCGGCACCATGACCGAAAAGGAATATAATGATTGTGTAAACCTGTACGCAGATAATGTGTATCGCTTCATCCTTAAAAATTTGAGGCACGAGGAAGATGCCAGAGATGTAGTGCAAACTGCTTTTGAAAAAATGTGGCGAAATAGAAATGATGTAGATTCGGCAAAATGCAAATCTTATCTTTTTACAGTGGCATACCATCAAATGATTGATCATATAAGAAAAGTAAAAAGGATTAAACTTGAAGAAAATTTTTCTGAATCGATGAAAACAGAAAACCGACCAATAAATAATTTAAAAAAAACACTGGACGAAGCGTTGGCACGACTCAATGAAACGCAACGCTCATTAGTACTGTTGAAAGATTATGAAGGATATAGTTATGACGAAATTGGACAAATAATGAACTTGAATACCAGCCAGGTAAAAGTGTACCTGCACCGTGCAAGATTTCAACTTAAAGAGTATCTGGTAAAAATGGAAAATGTAATATAAAGGAGGTTAGGGGCAAATCATCAACCCTTTAACTTCAAACATCAGACATGATTAAAATAAACCGCTATAATTACGAAGATTTCTTTATCCTTTACATGGATAATGAACTTGACAGTGACGATCGACTGATAGTGGAGGATTTTGTAAAACAATTCCCCGAACTAAAAGAGGAGCTGGATGTATTGATGCAGTATAAATTGCAGCCCGAAAAGGATATTGTATTTGCAAACAAAGAAAGCCTGATGATGCAATTACCTGCAGCGGCTAATGAATCTGATATGGAAACAAGGCTCATGCTTTATCTGGATGGTGAGTTAAATAATGCTGAAAAACATGAACTTGAAGTATTGCTTGCTTCAAATTCACAAATGCAGAAAGTCTTCGCCAGTTTGCAAAAAACAAAACAGCAACCAGAACATATTTCATTCCCTTTTAAAAGCAGCCTTTATAGAAGTGAAGCAGTGACAAAAAGAAAATATATTGTGTGGAGGTACAGTGCAGCCGCAATTTTACTTTTGATGATTGGCCTTTCTGTATTTTTTAGTTTGAATAATAACAGAAATACTCCAGAAGACCCAATTGTAAAAACTGAAACTAAGGCAACTCAACAGCAAACGATCAATACTAAGGATGAGAATACGAATGCTGCTTTGGAAAAGGAGCAAACAGAAATTCAGGTAGCTGCTACAACAGCAAAGCCGGAACAAAAAAATAAGTTGAACAATACAGAAGAAATATTACCGGTTGTAAGTAAGCAGCAAAATGAAAATTTGATAACCGCTAATGTAAAGCAAGAGACAAAGGAAAAAACAAACTCGCAATTGCCACAGCCTCAACAAAAAGTTGAGCATGCCATTGCCATTGAAAATAAGCCTACTAACAATCTTCCATCGCCTGAAAATAATTCCAATCTCAAGCCATCACTCCAAAAACAGGATGCAAATGCATCACTAATGGCTAATGTGCAACCAAACCCCGAAACGAATAATCTTTTGAAGCATAACGATGCCAATGTCATTCCGGCTTCATTAACTACTAAACAAAATATAGTAAGTGAAGATGATCTTGAAAATGGCGGCAAAAACAAAAAGAACCGTGGCCTCTTCAGAAAAATTGTGAGAACATTTGTTAAACGAACCAATGCTACTACTAAAGATGGAGAAGATGAAAGTAAATTATTAGTTGGTGGCTTCGCAATTCGCATGTAATATCCACCGCATTATTTAACTTATTTGCAAACGAAAAATTCAAAATTTTAATCTATACAATATGAAGAAGAGTGTTTTTTTAATCGTAGCCTTATTAACAGTTTTGGGATCTTTTGGTCAGACAGATTCAACACATCGTCCCGTTTATGATACCATTCGTATTGGTGGTATTGTAATTGTTCGAAAATCCGGTCATAAAGATGGCGATTCTACATCAGTATATAAGATGAAGCGTCGTCGTGGAGAAGAACCTGCTAATCTAAGTACAAACTGGTGGATATTTGATATTGGATTTTCTAACTATACTGACAAGTCTGATTATGGCAATACATTATTAACCGGCTTTACTGCTCCCGGAATAGGCAAAGACCAAATGAAGTTGAGAACTGGCAAATCCAGAAATGTGAATGTGTGGTTCTTTATGCAGAAACTAAATATTGCCAGTCACGTTTTGAATTTGAAATATGGACTGGGGCTGGAGCTTAACAATTATTATTTTGATGAAAATATTGTGTTCTCAAAAAAGCCTACGAATATTTCACTCGCCACTTCGGATCTTAAGAAATCCAAACTGGCAGCAGATTATCTCACAGTGCCAATTATGCTCAATTTTAATTTTACACCCAGGCGTTCAAAGGGATTTGGTTTTAGCGGTGGCGTCAGTGCAGGATATTTGTATTCTTCCCGTTATAAATCAAAAGAAGACGGAGATATTCATAAAGTGAAAAATAATTTTGATCTGGAAAAATTTAAGCTCTCTTACGTAGGGGAACTGTCATTGGGCCCGGTTCGTTTTTATGGCAGTGTGGCTATGAAAAACATGTGGGAAAAGGGACTGGATATGACGCCCTATAATTTCGGCTTCCGATTTAGTAACTGGTAAAAGCACCACCAAACTTTAATATTATTAAGAGCCGGTAACTGATTGTTGCCGGCTTTTCTTTTACCGCAACTATATTGTTTTTCTAAACTTCCCGTTAAAATACTGCTTTATACACCAGTAGTTTATCCACAAAGAAAAATAAAACAATGTGGCATTGCGTTTGAATTATGACGGTTGTTGATTTTTTTGCCATGAAATAATTCCAGCCACTTCGGGGTTTATCTGGCCTTAACGAAAACTTAATTGGGGAATGAAAAACCTTACAATGCTAACCTCGCTGTTTCTGGGCAGCGCTTTGATAGCATCAAATACACACTCTGCCAGAAAATATACTATGCACCGGCATTTAAAAGGTGATGACAAACCTATAGGCATTGTTTCTATAGTTATAGACAAGTCGGATTATGAACTGAGTGTATATGATGACAAAGGCTGGTATGCTACTTATCCGGTTGTATTTGGAAATAACAGTCTGGCAGATAAAAAAATGCAAGGCGATAAAAATACTCCTGAAGGTAGTTTTCAGATAACAGCCAAAAGAGTTCATGATAAATGGTGTCGTTTTTTGTCTATTGATTATCCTAATAAACTGAGCTATGAAAAGTTCAATGAAAGAAAACGAAAAGGAATCATTCCTTCTTCTGCAAGTATAGGTGGCGGCATAGGCATACATGGCACCTGGCCACACGAAGATTTTGTAGTGGACAGGTATAAAAACTGGACACTAGGCTGTATTTCCATGAAAAACGAAGATGTAATAGAATTGTATTCTTATACTGGTGCTGGAACTAAAGTGGTAATCCGCTATTAATGTTTTTTAGAAATCTTTCTGTTTCTATTCTCCATTGGTGAGGATCGTTGTAAAGCAATGATTCGTGCCCGGCATTTTCATAGACCACTATTTTTTTATTTTTTGAAGCTATGGCATTGAAAATTTTTTCAGTTTCATTTCTCAATACATATTCATCATTTGCGCCCCATTGTAGCAATACAGGGCAGTTTATTTTGGAAACATAGTTAGCGGTTTTGTGTTGCAATGCAGAAATGCCCCTTTCTACACCCATCCAGAAGGTGACAAAGAATGAGAAGGGTTTGATGACAAAATTTTGAAAACCCTGAGCACGGGCTTTGCCTTGAATAATTGATTGCATACTCTCGAAAGGCATTTCTAAAATAAGCCCGGAAGGGCTGAGGCTAAATTCACCCACTGCTTTAGCTATTGCCACTGCACCCATAGAAATGCCATAAAGAATAATATTTTTTTCTCCTTTAGTCTTGATAAAATCCCAGGCTAGTTTTACTTCTTCGGCTTCGTTAACTCCAATCGTAGTTACATGGCCTTGGCTGTTGCCATGTGCTCTAAAATCCACTAACAGTACAGAATAGCCCTGAAATATAAACTCTGAAGCTTCAGGAAGTAATATGGATTTATTGGAAAGCCAGCCATGAAAAAGAATAACGGTTCCTTTTGAAGCGATGTCAGGTTGTGCAAACCATGCTTCAAGGGAAAGTTTATTTTTTGTATGAAAAGTAATCGTTTTGTATTTAAATACTGGACTAGGGGAGGACAACATTTTTCTTTGTAAAGGGCCACTGAAAAAGCGCCAGGTTTTATTTAGTACATTGGTTTGTCCGCTTACAGAACCGGCTATAGGGGCATCATATACTTTTGTAAACTTATATGCATATAATGCTGCGCTGATGTTGAACAGTAAAAACTGTACAATGAATATCCAAAATATCCATTTAAAGTAATTCAGCATTTTTCGCTGAAAGGCCGATTTATGTGATGAAGTAGTTGTCAACAAATATTGGTTATACGTCAAAAGTAATTTTTAGACTTCAAACTACTTAGTAAATTATGTGGATTTTTTATTAATAACTCTATGACTGATTTCCCACATCTTTGTATCTGTTACTTACTAATCAGATAATAAAAGGAAAACCCTTACTAAAGCAGCTGACCCGGCTGCTTTAGTTATTTATAAAAATCACGTTGTGTATTTTTTTCTCAACCTGCATCATACTATTCTACAAACCATACAACATGAGAAAAATATTTTTTCTGCTGACTGTGTGTATAGGCATACAGGCGCAGGCACAAAACAAAACGATGAGCACTATAGTTGAAAGTGGAAAAGTGCTTGTAGATATTCTGAAAGTTTTTAAAACACCTAAACGATCTATGATACCTGCAGCAACTTTGCAGCCTGTATCTACAGATAGTTGTCAACTTAAATCCATCGCCGATTTATGTTACTTTAATAAAAGCGGAGAAACATTGTATATTTCTCTATATAAAAGAAATGGCAGTACTTATGTAACTGCACCACTTACTCTCGCTGTTATTAATAATTCAAAAGAATGTGTTTACGAAATACCTGCTGGTATCTATAAATATAAAATTGAAACTGCTGATGAAGATGAAAAGAGAATTGTATATAAAGAAGGTGAGCTAAGAATTTTACCCTGTAGCACCAGCGAGGAAGAAATACGTTAATTAATTCCCCATTCTTTTTCTAATGGCAACAGGAATTGCTTTCTTGTTCACAATAATAGCCACAGTTCTTATTTTAAAATAATCTGCCCTCATATAAAGAAATCCACCGATAGCATTAGTTATATTTCCCCAGGAGTTTTTTATATAGTACCATTTGTTACCCAGGTTATCGTATGATTTTCCAACGACATGCATCATGTGATTGAGCAGTGTAGTTTGATTTTCAAATGCGAGTTGTCGCTGCTGTTGATTAGGTTTTATGGAATCAGGAAGATAAGCCAGACCGGAATAATAATTAAAAAAGGCATCATCTGCATCGCCATCCCAGCCTACCGTGTAACCATTTTTTAAAGCATTGTCAGTAATAGATTCAAAATCGGCTAAGGGGACATTAAAATACTCATCACCAGTCCAGTTGTATTTATCTTCCAATACAAATGATTTATAAAATGGGTGATGAGTGTATGATGTTATTTCAACATAATCATCAGGGTTCACTTTTAGATAATCTTTTAAATATGAAACAGGTGTATAGCTTTTCCCTTTGTAATGAAATACTGCAGGTGGTTTTCCGTAATAATAGTTTAAAATACTGTCAATTTCTTTTTGTTGGCCTGCAGAAAGCTCTTGCACACCATTTGCTACATATTGATTTATTAAATGACTGAGCGTAGTGTCCATTTCTGCATGATCATAATTAATCTCTCCACGTCCTTTGCCAGAATAAATTTCCTCAGGCGCCATACCATAGTTTTTTAATACCCACACTACATCGTGAAACTGTCCTCCAGGTGTAAAAAAATTTTTTCCCTTTAACTTCAAATGCAAATTAATTTTTCGCAGCATTGAATATCTGGAAACAAACATTTCACTCAAATCATTCTTCCCCTTTCCGCTTTTTAGCAATTCGCTTTCCAGTAATGAGTTGCTTGAGAAACTCCAACAGGTAGAAGACATGTACTGGTCTTTTACCGGAGTATAGTTAATTTGAGCAGGAGGTTTCAGGCCCAATGCGGCAACCGATATTTCCTGTGCATTTATTTGCAATGAAAATAGTAGCAGCGGAATGAAGATTTTTTTCATTTTATATGAATTACAAACAACTTATATTTTCCCATTCTTAATACTATCCACTACGCCGGGGTCTAATAAAGTAGTGGTATCACCCAAATTAGAAGTTTCTCCTTCTGCAATCTTTCTTAAAATGCGACGCATTATTTTTCCGCTTCTGGTTTTCGGTAGCCCGGGAACAAACTGTATTTTATCAGGCTTAGCAATGGGGCCAATGATGCGGGTTACTGTTTGTAAAATATCTTGTCTTCTCAATTGCTCATCTCCGTGTTGTCCATTATATATTACATAAGCATAAATGCCTTGCCCTTTAATATCATGGGGATAACCCACTACGGCGCTTTCCACCACACCGGCATGCATATTAATGGCATTTTCAACTTCGGCAGTTCCAATACGATGGCCGCTTACGTTCAATACATCATCTACTCTGCCAGTAATGCGGTAGTTACCCAGTTCATCCTTCAAAGCACCATCGCCTGTAAAATATAAATTATTATAGGTAGCAAAATAATTAGTTCGGCATCTTTCATGATCGCCCCAGGTAGTGCGTAGTATGCCAGGCCAGGGAGCTGCCATACACAGGTTGCCTTTATAATAACCATCAGCATCTTTATCTGTTACTTCTTTTCCGTTTTCATCAACCAATATTGGTAACACACCCGGTAATGGTAGGGTAGCCCAACTGGGTCGTGATGGCGTAACACCGGCCATATTGGATATTAAACAGCCTGCAGTTTCTGTTTGCCACCAGGTATCTACAATCGGACATTTTTTCTTTCCAATATTTTCATTATACCAATGCCAGGCTTCTTCATTAATAGGCTCGCCAACGGTTCCTAATATTTTTAATGAAGAAAGATTTTTATTTTTTATTGGACTCACTCCAAAGCCCATTAAACTTCTAATGGCTGTAGGAGCAGTGTAGAGAATATCTACTTTATGTTTATCTACTATATCCCAAAACCTTCCAGCATCGGGCCAGGTAGGTATTCCTTCAAACATGAGTGATGTAGCACCGGCAGCCAGTGGGCCATATACAATATAACTGTGCCCTGTTATCCAGCCAATATCAGCCGTGCAGAAATGAATAGCACCGGGCTTGTATTGAAAAACATTGACAAAAGTGTAAGTCGCCCATATCAAATAACCAGCAGTAGTATGCACAACGCCTTTGGGCTTGCCAGTACTTCCTGAAGTGTAAAGAATAAATAAAGGATCTTCAGCATCCATTTCAACAGCGGGTGAGTTGATAACGGAGTTGTTTTCAATCTGGTCTTCAGCAATATCCATTTCATCTTCCCACCACACATCTCTTCCTTTAATCATTGAAACGGGTGTTCTCGTTCTTGTAAAAACGATTACCCGTTTTATTGTTTTGTTACCTATCAAGGCATCATCAATTACGCTTTTTAATGGAATGACTTTATCGCCACGATATGCGCCATCGCATGTAATGATATACTCGGCTTGTGCATCATCTACACGGTCAGCTATGCTCTGTGCGCTGAAGCCTCCGAATATAACACTGTGTATAGCGCCAATGCGGGCACAACCCAGAACGGCATAAGCCAGCTCGGGCACCATGCCCATATAAATACAGACTCTGTCACCTTTTTTCACACCATTATTGCGCAGCATCTGTGCTACCTGGCACACTCTTTTGTGTAAACGATTGTAAGTAACAATCCTCACCCTGTCAGTCGGATCGTTGGGTTCCCAAATGATAGCCGGCTTTTCGCCTAATGTGGAAAGATGTCTGTCAATACAGTTTTCTGTAATATTAAGTTTGCCACCTTTAAACCATTCTATTTTTGGTTCTTTAAAATTCCACTCCAACACCTTGTCCCATTTTTTTCTCCATTGAAAATGTTCGGCTACTGCTGCCCAAAATTTTTCTGGATTTTCTATACTTTCTTTATAAGCCTGCTCGTATTGTGCATGTGTTGTAATTTGGTAGGGATATGACATGATATTTAAATTAGGATATAAATGTACGAACAGAAAAAAAATATTTATGTGCAAAAATCAATTCGTATTTTAAACGCATGAATGAAAAGGGTAAAATACGAAAAGTAATTGCTGCTTCTTCTGTAGGCACAATGATAGAGTGGTACGACTTCTACATTTTTGGAATGTTGAGTACAACAATATCTACTCAGTTTTTTCCAAAAGATCATCCAACAGCAGCTTTACTGAGTACATTAGCCATATTTGCAGCCGGTTTTATTGTGCGGCCTTTTGGTGCACTGGTATTTGGCAGACTGGGTGATTTAGTTGGCAGAAAATATACGTTTCTGCTTACACTAGTGTTGATGGGCGGTTCCACTTTTTTAATTGGTTGCGTACCGGGTTATGAAAGTATTGGCATTGCTGCTCCTATAATCGTTTTATTACTTAGATTATTACAAGGGCTTGCGCTAGGTGGCGAATATGGCGGCGCTGCAACTTATGTGGCCGAACATGCTCCTCCAAATAAAAGAGGATTTTATACCAGCTGGATACAAACCACCGCAACCATTGGTTTGTTTTTAGCATTGGGAGTTATATTAGTAGTAAAGGCAGGTATGACCGATCAGTCTTTTAACGCCGAATGGGGTGGATGGCGATATCCATTTTGGATTTCCATTTTATTGGTTGGCATTTCCATTTACATCAGAATGAAAATGAAGGAATCACCATTGTATGCCGAACTAAAAGCATCGGGCAAAACATCAGCCAATCCTATTAAAGAAAGTTTTAGACACAAGGCTAATTTCAAAATGGTATTACTGGCTTTGTTTGGAGCTGTAATGGGACAAGGCGTGGTTTGGTACACAGGTCAGTTTTATGCGCAAACTTTTTTGGAAAAAACCTGCAATATCAATTTTGAACAAAGTCGTACGATTATGCTTTGGGCCATTTTATTTGCTACGCCATTTTTTATTTTCTGGGGATGGCTAAGTGATAAAATAGGCAGAAAATGGATTATGATGGCTGGTATGGCACTGGCTGTATTTTTTTATCGGCCTATTTTTAAAATATTTTTGAATGAATCAAATGGCCATTATCATGAAAATATGGCTAAAGATAATATCAGCAGGATTGGCAACGAAAAATCAACGGTTGCTATATTGCCACTGTCTAACTCAATTGATTCGTTGCGTACTGTCTCCACGCCGGTTCTGTTGAGTAATGGGCTTTCATTTACAGAAATTAATATCGATACATTGAAAGCTAATACAGTGGAATCTACATCGACTGTTCGGGTTGAAAAGAATGTGCATTTGCCTCAGTCCATTTATTGGAAGTTTATCGGTTTGGTTTTTATTTTAATACTGTTTGTAACCATGGTATATGGGCCTATTGCTGCTTTTCTGGTTGAGCTATTTCCTACAAAAATTCGTTACACTTCAATGTCGCTTCCTTATCATATTGGTAATGGTGTATTTGGCGGCTTGGTTCCTTTTATTGGTTTGCTGCTGACGACTACATATCCAGCCGATAAATTAGTTGGGCTTTGGTATCCCATTGGAATCACTGCGCTTTGTCTGATCATTGGTGTTTTATATCTAAGAAACAAAATTGATAACAATATAAATGATTGACATATGAACTTGTTTAAAAGATATTTTGGCTTGATATTTCTTGTACTGGCACCCTTTATTGTATATGAATTGGTAAATGGTGCACTTACCAATATTAAAGCCGGAGGAACTAAAGAAATTAATAATCCGGTAATATGGGTGATGATCATTATTATATTTATGCCTATTATTATTGGTCTGATAATATTTGGCTGGTATGCTTTTCGTGGCGAGTTTGATTATATTCCTCAAAAATCTAAAGAGCTGGATTAATTTTTTTACAATTTCAAAACATATTCGGCTTGTCATTCTATTGTTGCCAATGTATATTTGCAACCTGTGAAGAAACAACAACCGGCATATAACAATGTAATGAAAGGTATTAGCATCATAATGATGCTGGCGTTGCTGTGGCTTACGGTATGCACACCTGTTTTGTTTGCATCACAAGTGAGTGCTCAATCTGCACTTGCACATTCATCAGAAGATGAGCAGCAGCAATCTTCAAATAATAATCCGCTGACAAGCTCAACAGAAGAAAAAGCACCTTCAAGCATCAGTTTATCTGAAGAATATCTACATCATTCACATACACAACTGCATCCGTGGTTTAGTATCGTTTCAGACCTCAATCATTCATTTGCTGATGCAGTTTATGTGGCCTGGCATGGCGAACTACATTACCCACCGCCCAATTGCTGATTTGGTTTTTCCATTATTTTTTTAAACAGGAGTCGGCTTTATCTATTATGGATAAAGTGACCGGCACATTATTATCAAAAAACTAAAATCAGATTTATGGCTCCTCGTCCAAGGGCAAAAGACTATTTTAAAAGTCTGCCCAATGACCTTACTTCGTCAATTGTTGTTTTTCTTGTAGCGCTCCCTTTGTGTTTGGGAGTGGCTTTAGCTTCCAATGCACCACCGTTAAGTGGCATTATCGCAGGTGTTAGTGGTGGTATTGTAGTTGGTTTGGCAAGTCGCTCACATTTAAGTGTAAGCGGACCCGCTGCCGGATTAACTGCTATTGTAGCTGCTGCAATTGGTCTCTTAGGCAGCTTTCAGTTATTTCTAGCAGCTGTTGTTATAGCAGGTGTATTGCAAATGGCATTTGGTTTTTTAAAGGCAGGAGTTGTTGGTGATTATATTCCTAATTGTGTTATCAAAGGAATGTTAGCGGCTATTGGTCTTATCTTAATATTAAATCAAGTACCGCATTTATTGGGTGATGATTCGCATTTTGAAACAGATGAAGGTGTGGTGCAGGACAAAGGGAATATTTTTACCAATTTCATTTTTGCTTTTGGGCATATGAACACTGCTGCTATAATCATTGGTGCTACCTGTTTAATATTTTATTTTTCTTGGGAAAAAGGGATATCAGGAAAGAAAGGTTTTTTAAAATTTATTCCTGCACCACTCATCATTGTATTTATTGGTGTGGGGTTTAATACTTTTTTTGCAAACAGTGAAATGTTAGCGCCTCTTGATGGAGGTCATCTGGTAAAAATACCGGTATCCAATTCTGCAAATGAGTTTCTCTCTTTTTTTACTTTCCCCGATTTTAGTCAGATTTTTTCAAAAGATGTTTTGGTGATAGCAGTTACGCTTGCTTTGGTAGCCAGTCTGGAAAGTTTGTTAAGTATTGAAGCGGTTGATGATTTGGATCCTTTTCAAAGAGTAACACCAACCAATCGTGAACTTAAAGCACAGGGACTTGGAAATATTGTTTCAGGATTATTAGGAGGACTACCTGTTACCAGTGTTATAGTTCGTTCATCAGCAAATGTAAATGCGGGCGCAAAAACAAAAATGTCCACCATTTATCATGGCGCCTTATTGTTATTATCAATTGCTTTCATCCCATTTATATTGAACATGATACCTAAGGCGGCATTGGCTGCTATTTTAATATTTACTGGTTATAAATTGGCGAAACCCGCTTTGTTTATATCATTTTATAAAAAGGGCTGGGATCAGTTTCTGCCATTTGTTATTACCATTACAGCTATACTCGCTACCGATTTGCTGAAAGGTGTAATTATTGGAATTGTAGCAGGGCTTTTCTTTGTACTCAGAAGTAATTTTAAAACTGCAGTATTTGTAGTGAATGATGAAAATAAATATTTATTCCGGTTACGAAAAGATGTTTCCTTTTTGAATAAACCCATTATTAAAAGTAAACTGGAACAAGTGCCTGAGTACTCTTATGTATTGATTGATTCCTCCCGAGCCGATTTTATTGATAAAGACATTATTGAAACCATAGAAGACTTTATGCTTCATGCACACTTGAAAAATATACGAGTAGAGCTTAAGCAATCACAAAGCAAAACGCAAGGCTTTTCGCAAAAGTTGCCGCCTGCCAAGAATAAAGTCGTGATAAGAACACACGAAAAAGATATTATGGAAGAAGTACACTAAATTTATTAATCCAAAAACCACAAAATGTACACATACGAAAAATTATTATTAGAAAATAAAGCCTGGGCTGCAGAAAAAGTAAATGACGATCCAGCCTATTTTTCAAGACTTGAAAATTTGCAGGTACCTGAATTTTTATGGATTGGATGCAGCGACAGCCGGGTGCCATCAAACGAAATAACCGGAACACAGCCAGGAGAGATATTTGTACACCGAAATGTGGCAAATCTGGTTATTAATACAGATGTAAACCTGCTGAGTGTTTTAGACTATGCAGTCAATCATTTGAAAGTAAAACATGTAATAGTTTGTGGTCATTATGGTTGTGGTGGTATCAAAGCTGCTATTACCAATCATGATTTTAAAGCAGTGCTCAATATGTGGCTGCGCAATATTAAAGATGTGTATCGAATACACCGGGCGGAACTGGATGCTATAACTGATACTGATAAAAAAACAGACAGGCTGGTGGAGTTGAATGTAAAAGAGCAGGTATTTAATTTAGCGAAAACATCTATCATTCAGCGTGCATGGAAGCAGGAGCAACGTCCACATTTGCATGGCTGGGTGTATGGATTGAAAGATGGAATTATCAATCCGGTTTTTGAAATGAACGCCGGTACACACATAGATGCCATTTACGAATACGATGATTTATAATTTTTCTCTTCATAAAAGTCTTTTCTTGTTTATGGAAAAGACTTTTATGAAGTCTTTGACTTACTTGACCATTACCTTTGCCCTATGTCAATCGAAGTAAAAAATCTGCTAAAAGTTTACGGAGGACAAAAAGCGGTTAACAATATCTCGTTCCAAGTTAATAAAGGCGAGATTGTAGGCTTCTTGGGCCCCAATGGTGCCGGTAAATCAACCACTATGAAAATGATTACCGGGTATCTACATCCAACAGCGGGTGAAGCAACAGTGTGTGGTATTAATGTGACCGAACAACCACTGGAAACAAAAAGAAAAATTGGCTATCTCGCTGAGTTGAATGCTTTGTACTATGATATGTATGTAAAAGAATATCTCGTTTTTGTGGCCACAATACATCAGGTGCAAAATGTCAAAGCAGCCATACAAAACGTAATTGAAACCGTAGGATTATCTGCAGAGGCAGGAAAAAAAATAGGGCAACTCTCAAAAGGATATAAGCAAAGAGTGGGACTGGCTGCTGCTATTATACACCAGCCTGAGGTATTGATACTGGACGAGCCTACCAGCGGATTGGATCCAAATCAGATTATAGAAATAAGAGCAGTAATAAAACAACAGGGAAAAGATAAAACAGTATTATTCTCTTCTCACATATTACAGGAAGTAGAAGCTCTATGCGACCGGGTCATCATCATCAACAAAGGGCAAATTGTGGCCGATGATAAATTAACGAATCTTCAAGCCGCGAATTCATCAATACAAACCATCATCGTTTCCTTTAAAGAGAATATTGATGAAAATATGCTGAAAAAATTACAGGGTGTCAAATCTATTTATGCTTCGGAAGGGCATGGAGCCGCTCTATTTAAAATACAGTGTGAAAATGCAGATGTAATTAAGAACAATATTTTGCAATTAGCCGTTGAGCAGCATCTCAATATCATTTCTCTTCAAACTGAAACAAATAATCTGGAAGCAGTATTCAGAAATCTTACAAGCGAAAAAAACATAGCAGTTACTTTATAGTAATAATAATTGCTTTTGAAATTTAGGTGAAGTAGATTTCTATCTATAAACAAAAAACCGGATTATCGAATAATTGTTACTGTGCCCTTTTCCTTTTGCAGCAGATTGTCGGCATTATAAAATTCCAGCATCCATACATATACGCCTGAAGGTTGTGGCACACCGTTTAATTTTCCATCCCAACTTTTGCCATAGGTTGTTGTAAAAAAGACATGCTTACCCCAGCGGTCAAAGACTGAAAAACTTTTTAAACCTTTCATCCCAATCAGATAAGGTTGTATATCATCATTCAAACCATCATTATTGGGTGTAAAAGCTGTAGGTAAATAATAGCCGGGTTTTTTTAATACTTGAATCAAAAAAGTGTCAACGGTTACACATGTATGTTTGTCGCTGATGTTTATCAAATACTGCACATCATTTCCAGTAGCAAAAAACTGAGTATAGCGGCTATCGTAGCTGCTTAGTTGAATATGTGGTTTCCAGTCAAAAACTTCTCCAATACTATCTCTTACATGTATGTATTGCGAACTGCCCTGTGGTACGGTAATGGTGCGATAAGTAACTCCGGGTTTCTGAACATTCACCTGCACTTTCTTTACCATGGAATCGGGATAGTTTTCGCATCCCAGTGCCGTCAATGTTAATGTAACATCAACATTTCCAGGATTGGAATACATGACCGGGAAAGGATTTTTTAAAGTAGAACCTAAGCCGCCATTATTAAAATTCCAATTATAGCTTACCTGAGTCGAGCCGCTTTCGTCGCTTAGGTTATAAAATTGTACAGGCCTGTTGGTGCAAATAGAATCCCATTTAAATCCAGCTCTGCCATTGGGCAATACATGTACAGTGGTAAGTCCGGTACTGTCAATACATCCATGTGCACTGGTTGTAATAAGTTTTACATCATAATTACCTACAGACGTAAATGAACGAATGGCATCGGTTGAAGTTTGTGTACTACCGTCACTAAACTTCCACAAATGTGTAAGTGTGGCACCATCAGGTGCTATGGATGTGTTAGTGTAGTTAAAAGTGTTTTGCGTTATACAACCAGTATCGCTGTTAACTGTAAAAGAAGGAATAGGAATGGGGCGAATATCAAAACGAACTGTAGCTGTTGAATCTACACAACCTGCCTGTGTTACCTGTGCCCAATAATTGCCTGATGTAATCGGGATATAATTAAAGCCATTAGCTCCGGGTATGGGGGTAGTACCATCATACCATTGTACATTATTGAGCACGGTATTTACCGAAAGTGAACCACTAAGCGCATCTCCAATACAATAATCCTTTTTATTAAGAATTGTAAGTGCAGTATCTACAGGTTTTGTATTTACAATAACAGTGTCGTAAGCTTTACATCCTGTCAGAATATCTGTTGCTTTTACAATAAAATTTTCCGGATTGGGGCTAAGGGTCCATGCAAAAGGATCAGAAATATTTGCATTGGTAACCTGTGCGGCTGGTGTCCACTCATAGGAATAAATGGCATTGGGGGGGCCACCTATCTGTACCTGATCTCCCTGACATATAAATGCATCAGGCCCGGCATCAGCAAGGGGTTTGGTGCCTACATCAAGCACGGCATATAAAGTATCGAGACACCCAAATCCAGCATATGGTGTTACCTCAATAGGAAAAACAGCACCCACTGCCGGTGGTGGATTGAGTGTTAAGGTTTGATTGGTACTAATTACATTTGAAAATAATCCATCATCAAACCAACGATAGCTTTGAAAGCCAGCTGGAGCAGATAGCGTAATACTGGTATCGCCCGGGCAAATGAAATTTCCAGTGATGGCTCCATTGCAAACCGTGTTTACATCAACATAAGCATAACCAAAATGTGCAGTAAAAACACAGTCGTTTGTAATAAACTCAAGCAATATGGTTCTACCTATATAAGCGTTCAGGTTTATTGAAATCGGAGTCCAGTCTTTATAATAAACAGGCGAGCCGCCCGGTCCTGAAACAGCAGATAGACGAAACCCCGGAATAGCGCCAGATGTAAAATCAAAATCAACACAGGGCAATGGCAGGTTGGTTGTCATATCCACAATTCTTGCTCTGAAATGCGGTTTTTGATGAGCTAAATGCGTGGGATCATCGTTTAATACTACTGCATAGTTGAATAAAATAGAAAATGAAGTAAGTGTAGCAGGAATTGTATAAGTGTAAGATAAGCCCTCAGCTTCATGATTGCCGCCATCGTTGCCTAGTCTTACACTATTGTTACTTCCATTTGGACAAAGTTCTGAAAAGCCACCATAAGGATCAAAGCCACCTGGCGCAGTAATAATAGTATGTCTTCCGGGTATTGGTGGTGTATTTGCCAATGTCAAATTACCAGCACCATCTACAGAACCTGCCTGACATATCCAATTGATAAAATTGCCCGATTCAAAATCAAGATTTGATGGGCAAAGCCCTGTTTGTGCATTACTGTATCTTGAATTAAAAGCAACAAAAAGCAGGAAAGACAAACAATATTTTAAACTTTTTAGCCTCATTATTATAGGGAATCAAAAATATTCAAAAAGAGCCAGACTATTTAAAAGGATTTTTTTTGTAACTCCATAAAATTCAGTCATAATTTTGACTATCAATACAAAATGGATGACAGTCAAAAATTTATTTCTCTCCATTTGTTTTTTGGGCGGTGTAGTGTTGGTCACTTTTGGCGCCTGGAACTATATATGGGGACGTATCAATTTTGGAAACGAAACGATGAAAGCAGAAAGATTAAAGGCCAAAGGTTATACTGAGTATTACCCGGAAGGCTTGTTTCAAAAAATTAAGAAAGAAAAAACCAATGCTCTTATTATGTTTGCGGGTGGAACGGGTTTAATTTACTTCGTAATTGCTTATATAAATCGAAACAGGAAAACAGTAAAAACTTTTCAAATAAAAAATACAACAACATGAGTTTTATCGCCGACATTTTCGCCCGCCAGATTCTTGATTCAAGAGGAAATCCAACAATAGAAGTAGATGTCATTACCGATGAAGGCGCCATTGGCCGTGCAGCTGTTCCAAGTGGAGCCAGTACTGGTGTGCATGAAGCAGTAGAACTGAGAGATGGAGATAAGAAAAAATATATGGGCAAAGGCGTATTGAAAGCAGTTAATAATGTAAACAATATCATTGCACCAGAATTGCTTGATTTTGATGTGGCCGATCAAACTGGTATTGATGAACTGATGATACAACTGGATGGCACTTCCAATAAAGCAAAACTGGGAGCCAATGCCACGCTGGCTGTAAGTATGGCTGTGGCCAAAGCAGCAGCAGAAGAAGCAGCATTACCACTTTACCGATACGTAGGCGGTACCAATGCCAAAACACTACCAATACCCATGATGAATATTTTGAACGGTGGTGCACATGCAGATAATAAAATAGATTTTCAGGAATTTATGATAATGCCGGTAGGCGCTCCCAGTTTTAGTGAAGGGTTACGCTGGGGTGTTGAAATTTTTCATACCCTGAAATCCGTTTTAAAGAAAAAAGGATTTAGTACCAATGTGGGTGATGAAGGCGGCTTTGCCCCCAATATTCAAAGCAATGAAGAAGCAATTGAAACGGTTATGGAAGCCATTCAGGCTTCGGGCTACAAGGCCGGATCGCAAATCGTAATAGCCATGGATGCTGCCAACAGCGAATTGTGGAATGCCAAGAAGAAAAAATATGTTTTTCATAAAAGCGATGGCAAAGAACTAAGCAGCGATCAGTTGGTAAAGTTTTGGGAAAAATGGGTGAAGCAATATCCTATCGTTTCCATTGAAGACGGTATGGCCGAAGACGATTGGAATGGCTGGGCCGCACTTACACAAGCAATAGGAAAGAAATGCCAGCTGGTAGGTGATGATTTGTTTGTTACCAATGTAAAGCGATTGCAGGAAGGCATCGATAAAAATATTGGCAATGCCTTGCTTGTAAAAGTAAATCAGATAGGAACAATTACTGAAACAATAAATGCAGTTACACTGGCACAGCACAACAGTTACAACACCATTATGAGCCATCGTAGTGGTGAAACAGAAGATGCAACCATTGCAGATTTAGCAGTGGCACTTAACTGCGGTCAGATAAAAACTGGTAGTGCTTCACGTACCGATCGTATGGCCAAGTATAATCAGCTGTTAAGAATCGAAGAAATATTGGGTAGCTCAGCAATTTATCCAAAAGGAAGAATTAAATTTGGAAAATAAACAGAATAACTTTTCTGTTTATATAAACATATCTTATTAATAACACCTGATGAAACTTATATCCAAACTTCCAGCCTGGTTGCGCAATAAATACTTTATTGCCATTGCGGCATTTTGCGTCATCATGTTATTTCTTGATAAAAATGATATTTTCACCCAGTTTGGACGCAAGAAAGAACTACACAATTTGCAAACCAGTAAGAATTATTATATCCGTCAAAATGAAGCTCTACGAAAGGAGTCTGAAGCCTTAAAACATGACCCTCAAAGTATTGAGAAGCTGGCTCGTGAAAAATACCTGATGAAAAAGGATAATGAGGAACTTTTTTTGATATCGGAAAAACCCGATAACAGCAAGAATTAAGAATTTTGGCACAATAAGGCAAACACTCTTCCGTTAATAATCTGGACGTTCGGATTTATAATCACCAAGACATTTTATTTCTGGAACAAAAAATCGGTTTGCCAATGACCAACTTTACTCCCGAAGACCTTTTATTGTATCTGTACAAAGAAACAACCGCTGCTCAAACTGCAGCAGTTGAAGCAGCCCTAATAAACGACTGGACGCTTCGCGAAAAACTTGAAGTGCTGAAATTGTCTATGCAAAGGCTTGACAAAATTACGATTGCGCCTCGTACAGAAATTGTATTAGATGTATTAAACTATGCGAGAGAACACGCCGCAGAGAAAGTTTGATACACAATAAAAATTTTTAAGCCCCGCCTTATTTTATGAGCGGGGCTTTTTGTTTTGTGCGCATTTTTTTTTGACAAGAAAACTCAAGAATTTTTACGAAAGGCGGTTGATTAACTTGCCACTCCTGTTTCACATTCAATCGGGAAAGTAGTGAAGAAAGACGATTATGAATTTTAGTGAACCTTAGTGTCTTTGTGTCTTAGTGGCCTCATTTTTATTGCCAAGAAAACACAAGAATTTTTACGAAAGGTGGTTAATTTTTTTTTTTCATGAAAACAAATAGAAAAAATTGATTGCCTGCTTAATAATCAAAAAAAATTTTCATGTAGGTTTGAAAATCTTTTTAAAGAATTGCTTCCCCATTCATCATTATGACCCGAAAAGAACGCTATACTTTTGTAATTGACTGGTTTGAAAAAAACCGACCCATTGCTGAAACAGAATTAGCATATTCCAATCCTTATCAATTATTAGTTGCTGTTATTCTCTCTGCACAATGCACCGATAAAAGAGTGAACCTGACCACACCGGCTATCTACGAAAAATATCCAACGGTAAAAGCCATGAGCCAGGCAACATTTGATGAATTATTTCCTTTGATAAAAAGCATATCATATCCCAATAATAAAACCAAACACCTGATAGGGATGGCTCAAAAAGTGGTTAGTGAGTTTAATGGTAATATACCTATGACGGTTGCCGAATTGGTGCTGCTACCCGGTGTAGGCAGAAAAACGGCAAATGTGATTACATCTGTAGTAGATCAACAACCCAATATGGCGGTTGATACCCATGTTTTCAGAGTAAGCAAAAGAATCGGTCTAGTACCCTCATCGGCAAATACACCATTAGCAGTTGAAAAAGAGCTGGTAAAAAATATACCGGAAGAACTAATACATAAAGCACACCACTGGCTTATACTGCATGGCCGTTATATATGCATTGCCCGAAATCCAAAATGCGAAATGTGTGGTTTACAAGATGCATGTAAGTATTTTCAACAGAAAAAATCCTGAGTAATTTATGTACATTCTGGTCAACAGATTTTTTTTCAAAATTTAATTTTAGAAGTTATCCACAAAATTTATGGTTTAGCATAATCCTTGTGTTTATAGGCTGAGTAAAAAAACCAGCCTTTTGAGAAACCTGTACCAACTTGTTTTATTGCTATGTTTTTGTAGTTACGCAAAAGCCCAGTTACCTCCTTTGCAATGGGCAAACCGATATGGTGGTAACCAGGTTGATATTCCCTATTCAATAAAAGCAACGACTGACGGCGGAACTATTGTAGCCGGTTACACTGATTCGAAAGATGGTGATATCAGCGCATTTCCTAATCGTGAATACTGGGATTTATGGGTTTTGAAATTGAACAAATGCGGAGAAATTCAATGGGAAAAATCTTTTGGTGGTACCAACTATGAAAGTGCAAGAGACATTGTACAAACAAGTGATGGTGGATACATTGTTGCAGGTGAAACCAACTCAACCGATGGCGGGGTAGTTGCAGGATATGGGGGTACAAAAGATATCTGGATACTCAAATTAAATGCACTCGGAAATTTGGTTTGGCAGAAAAGATATGGCGGTAATGGACTGGATATTGCCAATCATATTCACCTGTTAAATGACGGGAGTTTTTATCTGCTTGCTTCTTCTTCTTCAAACGATGGCAATATTACCGGCAATCATGGTACAGGTGGATATACTGATGCTGTTGTAATGAAATTGGACGGAAGCGGAAACCTGATATGGAGTAAATGCTATGGCGGCAGTAAGAATGAAGAGTTTTTTGATATGGAAATTATTAATGGCAGTTTGTATCTGGCCGGATTTGCAAACTCAACTGATGGAGATGTGCCCCCTCAGCAAAAAAACTACGATATATGGTTGCTGGCACTTGATGCCAATGGAAATAAAGTGTATAGCAAAGTTTATGGTGGCTCACAAAACGATGTGGCTTATGCTACGACAGTTGGAAACGACGGTACTTTAACCTTAGCTGGTTATTCAACTTCCAATGATGGTGATGTACAAGGTGCAAAAGGTAGTCAGGACTATTGGATTATTAATTTAAACACGGCCAATGGTAAGTTAAACTGGCAAAAAGTATTGGGAGGCACTGATGCTGAGTATGCAAATGCAATTATTACTGATGTTGATGGCGGTTATATAGTGGGTGGAATATCCTACTCTCAGGACGGAGATATTGATAACCCATTGGGTGGCGGTGATTATTGGATTGTGAAACTGGATGCAAAAGGAAATCAGAACTGGCAACAAAGTTTAGGAGGGAATGGAGATGAAAATCTTCGATCGCTTTTGTTTCTGCCTTCGACAAAAGAATATTATTTAAGTGGTGATGCCACTGCCGGAGGAGATTTTAATGGTGGCTATGGCGATACAGATTTTGGAATAATGAAATTTAAAAAGTTAGACACGCTGCAAGTTGATTCTACCGTATGCAGCAGTAATAACTTTATCCCATTGATAGATACATTAAAGGATGTATGTGGAAACGATTCTGCTTATGTCAATTATCACCCGGTACCCATTAGCGGCCCGTTGGATAGTACAAGAAAATCAGATACAATTTTTGTTGGTCAATCACTAAAGCTTCCTTCAAGAGGAAATGGAACTATTACCTGGAACTATCATACTACATTAAGCTGTACAAATTGTAGTAATCCTATTGCTACGCCTCTAGTAACTACTATTTATACCGTTGCCAATTCCTTATCTACTGAATGTGTAAGAACTGATCAGTTTACAGTGGTAGTATTAAAAGATGCCTTGTTGTTTACACCATCTGCTTTCACACCCAATAATGATGGACTAAATGATTGGTTTGGACCCATTGGAAAAGTACCTGCCGATTACTCTTTACAAATTTATGATAGAAATGGGAGCTTGTTTTTTAGAAGCAATTCCACGTATTACTTATGGGATGGTAAAGTGAATGGACAATTACAACCCAACGGTGTTTATGTTTATTTGATTCAGTATAAAGACCGGATGGGAAAAATGATTATGAAAAAAGGGACAGTAGCATTGTTGAGATAATTCAGAAAAGTATTTCTATTGTTTTTCAATTAAAAAAAGTATTATGGATAGAAGAGAATTTTTTCAGAAGACAAGAAGAAATAAAGTGGAGAAAACCCGTCGCATCAGTAGCGGATTGAATCTCTATAATGGTGCGTGGACGGCAAATGAAGTAAGTCATTTGCTTAAGCGAACAATGTTTGGTGCAAAAAATTCTGATATAGAATATTTTTTGAACCTTACACCTGATTCAGCAGTAGAAGAATTGTTGAATAATGGCCCCGTAGTAGATACGCCACTTCGTGATTATGGTTTAATTGAAGACGAGTTTGGTGTAATGCACGATGACCTTGGCGTAGTACAGGGGCAAACATGGGTAAACGACCTGAATACTTTAAGCGATGATATTGTGAAAAGTTCAATCAACGGACTGAGGGTTAGCAGCCTTTTTAAATGGTGGTGTGGATTAATCATCAACCAAAACAGAAGTATCAAGGAAAAAATGATTTTATTCTGGCATCATCATTTTTCGGTGCAACAGGAAGAAGCCGGTGGCAATGCAACAATTCTATGGCGACATCATCAACTGTTGCGAAATAGTGCATTAGGAAATGTAAGCCAACTGGTAAAAGATGTAACAATTGACCCGGCAATGTTATTCCATTTGAATGGATACCTTAATTCAAAACTGGCCCCCGATGAAAATTATGCTAGAGAAATGCAAGAACTGTTTACGGTTGGGCGAGGGCCTGATTCATTGTACATAGAAAATGATGTAATTGCTGCAGCAAGAGTGCTTACCGGTTGGCGGGTAGATGGTGTTACACTTACTTCCAATCTGGATGCAGGAGCACACGACACCGGAACAAAACAATTTTCTGCTTTTTATGGAAATACAACAATCAGCAATAATGGCGCACAAGAGGTAGATGATTTGGTAAATATGATTTTCACAACTACCGAAGCATCCCGCTTTATTTGTCGCAAGCTATATAAATGGTTTGTTTATTATGTTATTGATGAGGACACAGAAGCCAATGTAATTGCACCTTTGGCCGAAATATTAAGAGCAAACAATTTTGAAATACGACCCGTTTTAGCGACGCTTTTAAAAAGTGAACATTTTTTTGATCCACTTAATCAGTCATGCTACATCAAGAGTCCATTTGATATAATAGCCGGAACGTTAAGAGAATTTAATGTGAGTTTTCCGCCATATACTGACTGGCAGAATGGTTATCCTTTGTTTTACAATCTATTTGACAAAGCATCGGCAATGCAGCAAACATTGTTTAATCCGCCTGATGTGTCGGGATGGCCTGCCTATTATCAGGAGCCTATGTACTATGAACTTTGGGTGAACAGCAATTCACTGCCCAGAAGAGCAAATTTTACAGATTCGTTAATTGCAGACGGAGTGCTGGATGTAAGAGCGTTTGCAAATTATTCTTCAAACCCAGCAGACCCAAACCAATTGGTGAGTGATGTAGTCAGTTTATTATTACGTTATCCTTTGTCTCAAAATTCCAGGAACTATACCAAGAACAGGTTTTTACTTAACAATACAGGCGATGATACGTTATGGACGAATGCCTGGACATCCAACAATACAACCTATATCAACAGCTCGCTAAATGAATTATTTAAATTCATATTGAACCTTCCTGAATATCATTTATGCTAAAAATATTTATATGAACAGAAGAAAATTTTTAAGTAATACCTTGCCAGCTGCTGTTACATTGCCGGCTTTTCTAAACGGTTTTTCCTTTACGGCTTATGGCAACTCGCCGTATCATTCACTTTCAAGATTACTGGGCCCCGATGCAACAAATGATCATATACTCGTACTGGTACAATTAGCAGGAGGAAATGATGGACTCAATATGGTGATTCCGCTGGATATGTATGCTAATTATTATAACGCAAGACAAAATGTTGCGATACAACAAAGTCGTGTATTAAGACTGGATGGAACTGATAGAACAGGATTGCACCCTGCTATGACGGATATGCAGAATATGTATAATGAGGGCAAAATAAATATTGTACAATCAGTTGGATATCCCAATCAGAATTTTTCTCATTTCCGTTCTACCGATATCTGGATGAGTGGGGATAATAACAACAATCGTTTTGATCGTGAAAAGAGAGGCTGGCTTGGCCGTTATCTGGAAACTGAATATCCGGGTTATCCGGATGCTTATCCTAATACAGAAATGCCTGATCCACTTGCAATCCAAATCAGTAATATGCCCACTGTTGTTGTACAGGGCTCTGTTTTTTCAATGGGTTTATCTATAACCGATCCAGAAAATATTTATTCTTTTACAAACCCCTTTTCAGATTATCCTTTAAACGCCAGCCCGGCTAATAAAGAACTAAAATTTTTAAGAGTCGTATCAGAAAAAACCAAAATCTACTCAGATATTATTAGGGCTGCATACAGAAGGGCTAATAATATGGCAACATATCCTGATAATAGTTTGGCACACCAGCTTCAAATAGTAGCCCGATTGATAAAAGGCGGTTTGAAAACCCGTGTATATACTGTAACGATTGGTGGTTTTGATACACATAAAAAGCAGGTAAATGCCAGTGATACGGCCACAGGTAATCATGCCCAATTGCTCAAAATGATTGCGACATCTGTAAATGCATTTCAGAATGATATGGAACTAATGGGAACTGATGACAGAGTGCTTGGAATGACATTTTCAGAGTTTGGCAGAAGGATAAAATCAAATGCCAGTATGGGTACCGATCATGGAGCCGCTGCGCCATTAATTCTTTTTGGAAAGCATGTAAAGAAAGGGATTTTGGGTATCAGCCCAGATATACCAGCAGATATTAATGTGGTAAACAATATTCCATTTCAATATGATTTCAGAAGTGTTTATGCTTCTGTACTAGAAAGGTGGTTTTGTGTAAAACAGCCGTTACTTAATCAGTTATTAATGCAAAACTATCAGTCATTACCTCTTATTAAAGGGGGCCCTTGTGGCTTTGCCGATGATCCGGATGATATCAACAACCAATCAGATAAGTTATTGTTGAAGATGTGGCCTGTGCCTTATAGTCTCAATGCCACTATTCAATTTTCAACCACTGGAGGAAATACTATGATTCAGCAAATCAACTCATTGGGTCAGGTAGTAAAGGTGCTGACCAATCAGCAATATACAGCCGGGACATATAATATTGATATTTACGACGATGGGCTACCTTCAGGAGTTTACTTCTTAAGACTACAGAATCAATCACTCCAGAAAGTAATAAATATTGTGAAAATAAAATAAGGGCAGATAAATATATTGCTCAAATTCACATATTTCGTATGGAAACTAATCTCACTTCACCAAAGGGTGAAAGTGGTATAAAATTTGTTTTCCACATTCACAATAATTTAAACTTTGCCAGAATCCATAATTCTATAAATTTACGCATTGTAGGTTATTGACCCCGCCAAATCCAATCCCTTTGAAGCCTCATTTTTTATAGGCTTAAAATTTAATTTCTGAATGAGAAAGTATTTAATGGCGGCTTTTGTGTGCATTTTCTTTGTACAACAACCACTGCAAGCTCAGTATTATTATTACAACAATAAGTTTTACGACAATCCACTCGTTTTTGAAGTAGGCGTTACCGGAGGGGTAATGAATTCATTTACTGATTTGGGCGGAAAGAAAGGAGTAGGTAAAAATTTTATTAAAGACTTACGCTGGAAAACAGCAAGACCGAGCTATGGTATATATGTTGCGGCCAATTACCAGGATGCGCTATTTGTAAGATTAGAAGGCACATTTGGCCAGGTAACAGGGGCAGATAGTATTTTAAAGAATGTAGCTTCATCAACTTTTGGACGTTATGAGAGAAACTTAAGTTTTAAAAGTAAAATAAGTGAAGCGCAGCTGTCAGTAGAAGTGCATCCTTTATTTTTTAAACCATATGAGGATGGCAATCCACCACGTCTTTCGCCTTATGCAGTAGCAGGTGTTGGCTTTTTTTCGTTTGATCCACAAACAAAATTTAATGGACAATGGTATGCGCTTAAACCTTTGCGCACCGAAGGACAGGGTTTTTCAGAATATCCAGAAACAAAAGAATACAGTTTGAATCAGTTAAATTTTTTGGCTGGCGCTGGTTTGAAATATGAAATAAGCCCTTTTATTAATGCCAGAATTGAATTTGTTCATCGCTTTCTTCGTACTGATTATCTGGATGATGTAAGTGGAAACTACATAGACCCTTCATTATTTGCCAACTATCTTACACCAAACCAGGCTTCTATTGCACAACAAATTTATTATAGAAGAGATGAAATTGTGCCTTCAGATGTTTCGCCGCAGGATGCGCAAAGAGGAGACTCCAAAGACAAGGATGCCTATTTTACAATTCAATTTAAAATTGGGATGACACTGGGTAGGCAAAGAATCAGATAGTAATTTTTTAGAAATATTTCAAAACAGTTATAAACCAATTTTATAACTGTTTTTTTGTTTTTACACCATTAGCGATACCTCTTATTGCAACACTGATACTGACTGAAGATTGACAAAAAAAAATAGTTATCATTTTTTTGTAGTTTTACGGATATAGAACCTTTTTACCTATGGATAATTTGATAATAAATAATTATAATTCCTTATTTAATAGTCGACTTTCTTTTAAGCCGTTGCTGGATGCTTTGCGTCATAATATCAATAGCAATAAAACGGGGCTTCATAAATTATACAATCAGGTAATTGCTTCTTTTGATGAACATCCTGAATTATTGGGACCCATTGATGATTTGTCTATTTTGGCCCCATACGAAGAGTTGATTCAGGAATTGTTGTCTGCTGTTTTTCCACCTACTACGGCCAATCAGATGTATGGAGTATCGCTTCCCTTTAATAATGCTGTGATATTTTCATCTCCCATTTTTAAAAGAATCTTGGTTGATCCGGTAAAAAACGAATTAAAAATTAATGCAGGCGATTCGGCAGAAGAATTGAAGAGAGAGGGTGTACGTTTTGCATACAATTTGCTATTAAAAAAAATTATGAATTTCAGTATGCCCGAAAACAGTCGTTTTGTGATTCCATTTACGAATCAGGAAACCGGGCAGACTCGTTATTATGAACTTCGGTTAGATGGACGGTTTATTGATATTAAACCTTCCGGTGAAATGCCTGAATTACCTTCAACAATTCTCAATCCTCAAACCGGTAGTTTGATGAGTATTTCGGAGCTAATGGAAAAAATCCCTTTAACCCGGTTTGTATTTGAAGGCATTATGGTGATAAGGGTGAATGATACAACAGAAGCTGAGGCTATTTCAAAAATTAAAAACCGGCTGCTGGAAAATAATGCATTGTCTGATGCGGCCGTTTATAATGAACTGGAAGGCTATATTCAAAGTTTAATTGGGCTCAAAAACTTATCCATAGGCGTTACCCCATTTTTTAAAATCAATAACCACTACGTTTATTCTGATTTACACAATAGTAACAGCATTTTATTCCGTCATTTAGATTCAATTGCGCAAAAAGATGAGATAAGTGATTATTGTAAAATTCTTTTTAGAGAAAATGGCAAGCCGGTTTTATATGAAACACTGACGAATCAGGCTTTGTCAGAAATTCAATGTTTACAATATTATTACAAAGAAGGAGCACGAAGTGTAATCCTTTGTCCTCTTCAATCACACGACGGAATGATTGGCTTACTTGAGATTGTTTCAAAAAACGCTAATGAGCTTAAGCCGCAACATATAACCAAACTTGAAGAAGCACTGCCATTATTTGCCCGTGGCCTCGAAAAAAGTTTGAACCGGCTCAATGGAGAAGTTGATGCCATTATCAAGAAAAAATTTACGGCTGTACAGCCTGCTGTAGAATGGCGGTTTACAGAAGCGGCTCTGAATTTTATTGTGAATAAACATACTGATGCAGACGTCAGAATAGAACGAATCGCATTTAATGAAGTTTTTCCTTTATATGGAGCAATCGATATTCGCAGCTCATCTACAGAAAGAGGGAAGGCAATACAAGCCGATTTGATTGCTCAACTACAACTGGCTCAGCAGGTAGTTGAAAAAACAAAAAATGAAATCAGCTTTCCACTTTTGGATGAAATTGAATTTAAGCTGAAAAAATTTATTGCTTCTGCAACCGGTGTTTTGCAGTCAGATGAGGAATTGAATATACAGGATTTTTTGAGAGGACCTGCACAGGGATTATTTTGTCATCTTCAAACGGCTGTGCCCGAGGTAAGCAATGAAATTGCTCAATACCTTTCTGTAATTGATCCGCAAGTAGGGATGCTTTATCACTATCGCAAAATGTATGAGCAAAGCGTGTCAAAAATTAATGATACGCTGGCTCGGTTTATAGATAAGGAACAAATGGCTGCACAAAAAGTGTATCCTCATTTTTTTGAAAGATTTATTACCGATGGCTTGGAATTTAACATTCATATTGGCCAGTCCATTTCACCCAGAAAAAAATTTGATGAAATTTATTTGCACAACCTAAAAATGTGGCAACTTACGGTATTGGCAAAAGCAGCAAGGCTTACACATAAATTAGAAAATCATTTGCCGCATAAGTTGCGTACAGCCCAGCTCATTTTGGTACATGGGCAGCCATTGTCTATCACTTTTAGAACAGAAGAAAGAAAATTTGATGTGGACGGAGCCTATAATACCCGGTATGAGATTATTAAAAAACGTATTGATAAAGCCTATATCAGAAATACAAATGAAAGATTGACGCAACCCGGAAAAATAGCTATCGTATATTCTCAAAGTAAAGATGCTGCTGAGTATGCAGAGTATATTGAATTTTTGCAGGGTCATCTGCTATTAAAATCACAAATTGAATATTATGAACTTGAAGAAATGCAAGGCGTAGTGGGATTAAAAGCGATGAGGGTGGAAGTCAATTTTGAAGATATAGATTCAAAAAATCTTCATTCGGATTATGCTGAAACAAATTCATCCAATTTGACTAATTAATAAGTTTTTAAACTGGGCAATTTTAGAGCCTACTTAAAAGTTGAAACAAAAAAACGCCCTTGTAAAAATTACAAGGGCGTTTTTTTGTTTGATACAATTAGCTAATATTATTCGGGGACATGAATTTTTAATTGCTTGCTTCCAATAAGCTTGCCATTATTACCCCTTACTTCAACTGTATAAATTCCAGCCGCTACTCTGCCGCCTAAATTTATCTCCAAATCAGTATAAGGTAGATTTCCTGTCATTACTTTTCTGTATGCAAGTGCTCCATTTGAACTGAATACTGAAATTGTAACCTGCTCGTTGGCACTATTATAAAACCTAACATGGAAGAGACCATTATTAGGATTTGGATAAATAAATACCAGATTGCTTTGAAGTGCAGATACTACTAAATCTGCAGATACAGTAATACAGCCATTTTGATCAGTATATCTTACTTTATATGTACCAGCATCAGAAACTGTTAATACGCCTAATGTACTTCCTGTTGCTCCATTAATGGCAATTCCATTTTTAAACCATTGGAAGGTTCCACCGCCCGGACTTACAACTGCAGTAAGTGTTAGCGTATGTGTAGGCAAAAGTACAGGCGATCTTGATGTCGAGATGCTGACAATCGGTAATGGATTTACATATAATGTTGCAAATCCAGATGTAACAGTAGTACACAGGCCAATAACCTGTACCCTGAAGCTGTTAGTATTCATCGAAAGTGCAGCATTGCTTATTGTATAAGTAGATATGGTTGCACCTGAAATATTCACCCATGCTGAACCATTCCAACTTTGCCATTGATAATTTAAAGGGCCGTTTGCACTTGGACTTGTTATTGCTGTTACGCTAAACGTTGCACTGGTTCCAACACATACTGCCATATTTTGAGGTTGCTGTGTTATTACAGGTAATTGAGCATCTTTCACAGTAATTGTAAATGTGCATGTACTACTGTTGCCGCAAACATCAGTAGCCGTAGAAGTTACAGTAGTAATTCCTATTGGAAATATACTGCCTGATGCTGGTGAACTCGTGATAGTTACCGGGCCTGCACAGTTATCAGTTGCTGTAACTGCAAATGTTACTACTGCAGTGCATGAACCTACTGGTGTCGTAACTGTAATTGGTGTAGGACAAGTAATAACAGGAGCTGTTTGATCATTTACAGTAATGATTTGAGTACATTCTGCAAAGTTGCCACATACATCGGTAGCTCTGTAAGTTCTTGTAATGGTATATCTGTTAGCACAGGTTTGATTGCTGATGGCATCACCTTGCCAGGTTATAGTAACCGTTCCAGCACAATTATCACTTACACCTGTTACTGCTGCAATGTTTGGAGCAGGAACTGCTGAAGCACAACTTACCGTTACCGGTGCAGGACAAGTAAGTACTGGTGGTGTTTGATCATTTACAGTAATGATTTGAGTACATTCTGCAAAGTTGCCACATACATCGGTAGCCCTGTAAGTTCTTGTAATAGTATATCTGTTAGCACAGGTTTGATTGCTGATGGCATCACCTTGCCAGGTTATAGTAACCGTTCCACCACAATTATCACTTACACCTGTTACTGCTGCAATGTTTGGAGCAGGAACTGCTGAAGCACAACTTACCGTTACCGGTGCAGGACAAGTAAGTACTGGTGGCGTTTGATCATTTACAGTAATGATTTGAGTACATTCTGCAAAGTTGCCACATACATCGGTAGCTCTGTAAGTTCTTGTAATGGTATATCTGTTGGCACAGGTTTGATTGCTGATAGCATCACCCTGCCAGGTTATAGTAACCGTTCCAGCACAATTATCACTTACACCTGTTACAGCATTGACATCAGGGGTTGGTACTGCGGATGCACAACTTACCGTTACCGGTGCAGGACAAGTAAGTACTGGTGGCGTTTGATCATTAACAGTAATGATTTGAGTACATT